>Ga0157379_10000111_pt1 | contig 56459 bp, 48 predicted proteins | sample S25metaG_FD_121802 | JGI IMG/M metagenome (GOLD analysis project Ga0157379, IMG submission 121802) | Switchgrass rhizosphere microbial communities from Kellogg Biological Station, Michigan, USA - S2-5 metaG | ecosystem: Host-associated > Plants > Roots > Rhizosphere > Soil | place: USA... | reverse complement strand
GTTCATTCCGCAGCAGTTCCAGAACCCGGCCAACCCGGACGTCCATCGCCGCACGACCGCGCTCGAGATCTGGGACGACACGGAGGGCGCGGTCGACATCCTGATCTCGGGTGTCGGCACCGGTGGCACGATCACGGGCGTCGCCGAGGTCCTGAAGGAGCGCAAGCCGTCCTTCCGTGCGATCGCGATCGAGCCCGGGGCCTCGCCCGTGCTCTCCGGCGGCGCGCCCGGCCCGCACAAGATCCAGGGCATCGGCGCCGGCTTCGTCCCGGCGATCCTCAACACCCGCATCATCGACGAGGTGGTGCAGGTGCGTGACGAGGACGCCCTGGTCACGGCCCGCCGGGTAGCGCGTGAGGAGGGAATCCCGTGCGGCATCAGCAGCGGCGCCGCCACCTGGGCCGCGTTGCAGGTCGCCGCGCGACCCGATTCGAAGGGGAAGTTCTTCGTCGTCGTCTTCCCGAGCTCGGCGGAGCGCTACCTGAGCACGAGCCTGGTCGATTTCTAGGCGGCCGGGCGTCGCCGCGCCGTCAGTGGCCGCGGAGCTGGACGTCGACGCCCGGGATCGTCTCGGGCTGGGGTGTGCCGGCCGTCCACGGCACGGAGGCGACGCGCCCGGCGGCGAGGCCGTGCGTCTTGACGAGGCCGTCCACGACCGCGCGCAGCCGGGCGTCGGCCAGCTGCACCAGGGCCTCGGTGGGCGCGCCCGTCGCGCCGGGGCCCGCAAGGGCCGTCACGTCCGCCGGGCTCGGATCCGGTAGCAGCACGACGTCGAGGCCGTCGTGGCGCGTCAGCAGCCGCGCGATGTCGGCGATCCGCGCCTCGCCGTCTGGCCCCAGCGTGGCGCTGCCCGCGACGAACGGCACCGGCTTCAAGTCGAATTGCTCCTGCTCGTCGCGCCGGAAGATCGAGCCGAGCAGCTTCACCGGCGACTGGACGGCGCCGACGAGGGCCTTGCTGAGCGCCGTCGAGAGGAGATTCCGCGCCTCGTACTCACCCTTGCCGACGTCGCCCTCGATCGGCAGCGTCAGGCTGATATTGCCGCTGTAGTCCTTCATCAACGCCAACGTCACCGACAGCGGCGCGCCGAGCTCCTTCTGGAAGCGGTCCTCGCCGGTGCGGGCCAGGCCGAAGCGCGACAGTACGAGATCGTTCGTCGCGACGATGCGCGCGCCGGTCAAGGTGATCCTGGACGTCACGCGGGCACTGCCCGACGTGATCGCGTATTGAAGAACTGGCTCGAGGTAGGGATTGAGCGGCGGCAGACGCAGGCGCTCGGCGTCGAGATCGATGCGCGTGTCCGTCGCGTCGACGCGGGCGCTGGCGTGGAGCGGCGCGAGCTCGTCGACCGCGCCGGCGACCTCCAGCCGCGCCGCGGCGAGCGGTGCCCACGCGAGCGCCTGGCCCGTCACCTCGCTGTCCGTGAGCTCGGTCCAGAAGGGCGGTTGCAGCGTCGTGTCGTAGAACTCGACGCGCCCGTGATGGAAGGCCAGCTCGTCGATCGTCACGCTCGGCTCGGAGGCGCCATGCTCCGTCGATGTGCTCGCCGGCGCGCCGGTTTCCGCTGCGCCCCGCGGGGGCAGCGTCAGCGGGAAGACGCCGCTCGCCATGCGATGGACCATCGCGTACGGCCAGTCCGCGGCGATCCGCCGCAGGTGGACGCGCGCCGGCGCGAAACGCGCCTCGGTCACGTCGAGCGTCAAGTCCTGCCAGGCGAGGACGTCCGTCGGACTCTGCGGATCGGGTACCGTCCGTCCGCCGGGCACGTGCAGCTCGCCGCGTAGGTGCGGTCCGTCTTCCGGCGCGAGGTCGACGTCCAGCGTCCCGGCCACGGTGCCGGTCGCGAAGCGCAGCGGCAGGCGCAAGCGGTCGGCCAGCTCGGGCAGGGCGAGGCCGCGCAGCGCGAGGCGCAGCGTCTTGACGTGCGCGTCGAAGCGACCGTCGACGTCGAGCGCGCCCGCGCTCGTCGTCGTGCGCAGCACGAGCGCCAGGCTGCCGTCGCGCGTCGTACGCAGGCTGCCCGCGCGCACGACGGCGCGCAGCTCCGGCTCGGCACCCGGGATCACGTCGCGCAGAACGATCTCGCCCGCACCGAAGGTGACGTCGCCGACGACGGTGGTCCACGGCGTGTCGGCGGGACCGGCGTCGGCCGTGACGAACGGGATCCGCACCCCCGCGGGCTCACGTGCCAGGACGGTCTGGAAGCCCTCGAGCTCGATCGCCCGGATGGTGGTGCGGCGCGCCACCAGGTCGAGGTCCAGGTGGCCGACGCGCGCACGCTTCGCCCGCACCCGTGGCTCGCTGGCGCCGGGATCGGCGAACGCGACATCGCGCCCCACCGCGTGCCCGCTGACCGTGTGCGTGCGCAGGTGTCCGCCCACGACCTCGCGCGTGTAGATGAGGTTCGCGTCGAGGGCGCCGGAGACCTCGCGCCAGCCGAGCGGAACGTAGAACAGCGTGCGCGCCAGCGAGACACCCTTGGTGCGGAGGTCGATCTTGAGCCGCGAATCGTCGCCACGGGAACGATAGGCGACGCTGAGCTTGAGCGGCGCCTGTTCGAGGCGGCTCGCGAGGTCGAGCTGGACGTCGGTGCGGCCGGTGAAGGCGATCTCCAGATCGTCGGCCGTGACGTCCTCGAGCTGCACCGACGTGGAAAGGGCGGGGCGCGTCGTCTCGTCCCGGAACTCGACGCTGCCGCCGTCGACGCGGAGCTGCTCGACGACGATGCTGTGCACGGGACTGTCCGCCGCGGTGACGCCGCCGCGCGCGCTCAGCACCGCGCCCAGGTCGAAGTCGCCGTCGGCGGTGCGGCGCAGCGCGACCCACGGCTCGCGCACCGTCAGCCGGTGGAACGTCAGCTCGCCGGCCAGGAGCCGGCGCAGTGCAAGGTCGGCAGTGATCGTGCGGACGGTCACGACGGCAGGCGACCCCGACGTCAGCGCCAGGGTCAGGTGATGGAGCGTGATGCGCGAGGCGAGCGGATTCCACGTCACCCAGCCGACGTGGATCGGGACGCCGGCCGCGGCGCTCAATCGCAGCGAGAGGAAAGGCGCCAGCGCCGTCGGCAGCAGGGCCAGCACGCCGGCGACGAGCAACGCGAGCCCGAGAATCCCCAACCCCACCCTGCGCACCACACGACCGCTCCCAGCCATGCCGCATGCTCAACACGATCGGCGGCCGTTGGCAATTCGGGTGTCCTGGTGAACGTCCGCCCGGGAAAAGGTTGACAAACCCGCCCCGCCCCGGAACAACCGGGCCCGAGGAGTCCCCATGGCTCAATTCCAGACTCGGATCGCCGACGGCCTCGCGCTCGTCACCTTCGACTCGGGCAGCATGAACACGCTCTCACGCGCCGCCGTCGAGGAGCTCGAGACCGTCGAGGCCGACGTCCGCGCGCAGCACGCGAAAGCGCCGCTCGCGGCCGTGGTGCTGCTCGGCAACCGCTACGGGCTGGGGGCCGGCGCCAACATCGGCGAGCTGATGCAGGGGAGCGCGGCCGATCTCGCGACCCTGATCGGCCGCGGCGACGACGTCCTCGAGCGCATCGAGAACGGCCCGGTGCCATGGGTCGCGGCATTCGACGGCGTCTGCCTCGGCGGCATCTACGAGCTGGCGCTCGCCTGCCGCGCCATCGTCGCGACGCGGCGCTCCTCGGTCGGCTTCCCCGAGATGCTGCTCAACATCTTCCCCGGCCTCGGCGGTACGCAACGGCTGCCGCGCCGCACCGGACTCATCAACCCGACCGACCCGATGAACGGCGACGCGGCGCTCACCATCATCCTGCAGGGCAAGACGCTGCGCGCCGAGCCGGCACTCGGCATCCACATGCTCGACGCGCTGGCGCCCGACGGCGAGGATATCGCCGCTTTCGCGACGCGCTACGCCCGCGAGACCCTGCCGACCTTGCAACGTCCGGTACCCGACTTCTCGATGGCGGGGCAGGTGGCGCCGATGGTGCTGCCGACCATCAAGAAGGCGACGCAGGGCCGCGAGCATCCGCGTGCTCCGTTCGTCGCGCTCGAGGTGATTACCCGGGGCGTTCAGCTGCCGCTCGCGGAGGGCATCACGCTCGAGCGTGAGCGCTTCCTCGAGGTGGCGAACTCGAGCGAGGCGAAGGCCGGCATGCGCTTCTTCTTCACCCAGCAGCGCGTGAACAAGCTGCCCGCGGGGCTCGCCAAGGCCACCGCGCCGCCCATCAAGCGCGTCGGGATCGACGGCTTCGACGGCTACATGGGGAACGCGATCGCCTTCCTGGCGCGGCGCGCCGGCTACGAGGTCGTCGGGCACGTGCCCGTGCCGGCGTTGGCGGCGAGCGCCCCCGCGCGCATGCGCCAGAAGTACGATCCGCTGATCGCCAAAGGGCGGGTGGACGCGGCCACGGCGGAGGCGGAGGTCGCCTCGGTTCCCGTCGCCACCGATCTCACGGCCCTGGCGCAATGCGACCTCGTGATCGAGGCCCGCAAGGAGGACCCTGAGGCGAAGGCCGAGTTCTATCGCCGGCTCGCGAAGGTCGTTCGCCCCGACGCGATCATCAGCTCGAACAGCAGCTCGATGGGGCCCGGATTTCTCGGCCGCTACTTCGCCGAAGGTGGCGGCTCGCCCGCGCAGATGGTGAACCTGCACTTCTTCAGCCCGGCCGAGCATCCGCTGCGCGCGCTCGTCGAGGTCGTCCAGACGCCGCAGGCTCCGGCGGGCGTGCTCGCAGCCCTGCACGGCTTCGTGCGCAAGATCGGCAAGGTGCCGGTGCTCTTGCAGGACGGCTCGCCGGGCTTCCTCGTGAACGCCGGCCTCGCAGAGTACTTTCGCGAGGCGGAGACGCTCTACCGTGAGGGCACGCCGATCGACACCATCGACGCGGTCATGCGCGAGCGCGTGTTCCCGATGGGGCCGTTCGAGGTCGCGGATCAAGCCGGCGTCGACGTCGCCGCGGGCATGTTCGACGTGCTGGCGGCGGTCGAGAAACCGACACGTCCGCCGCTCGTGGTGCAGCTGCGCGACCGCAAGCGCTTCGGCGTGAAGTCGAGCGGCGGCTTCTACGACTGGAGCGACGGCAAGAAGGGCGCGCCGTACGCCGAGCTCGCGACGCTCGCAGCCCCGTGCGGCACGCGGGTTGCCGGCTCCGACGAGATCGTCGAGCGCTGCGTACGCGCGATCTGGCAGAACGCAAAAGCGCTGCTCGACCGCGGCGTCGTGGCGAGCGAGGAAGAGGCGGATCTGGCGTTCGTCTACGCGATCGGCTTCGCAATGTATCTGGGCGGCCCGTTCTTCTATGCCCGCCAGCGAGGATGGTCATGAGCGAGTACGATGAGTACGCGACGCGCGCGCTCGCAGGCGGCGCGCTCGAGCGCCACGAGGCGATGGCGATGCTGCGCGCCCCCGACGACGATCTGCGCGCGCTCCTGCTGGCCGCCTTCCGCGTGCGCGAGCATTACTTCGGCCGCCGCGTGAAGCTGGCCATGCTGCGCAACGCGCGCAGCGGGCTCTGCCCCGAGGATTGCCACTACTGCTCACAGTCGGCGGTGTCGAAAGCCGACATCGACACCTACCAGCTGCTGCCGTTCGAGCAGCTCGTCGCCGGCGCCGATGCGGCCGTCGCGCGCGGTGCGCGGCGCTATTGCATGGTGACGAGCGGCCGCGGACCGAGCGCCCGCGACATCACGCAGCTCGGCGCCGCGACCCGCGCCATCAAGGAGCGCTTCCCGACGCTCGAGATCTGCATCTCCGCCGGCCTCATGGACGAGCCCCAGGCACGCGAGCTGAAGGCGGCGGGTGTCGGCTGGGTGAACCACAACCTCAACACCAGCGAGCGCTTCCATCCCGAGATCTGCACCACCCACACGTATGCCGACCGGGTCGCGACGGTACAGGCGGTGCAGCGCGCCGGCCTCTCGACGTGCTGCGGCGGCATCATCGGCATGGGTGAAACGGACGACGACGTCGTCGATCTCGCGTTCGCACTGCGCGACCTGCACGTGGACTCCCTGCCGGTCAACTTCCTGCTGCCGATCGGCGGGACGCCCTTCGCGGAGCGTCCGCTAACCCAGATGACGCGAGCCCTGAAGGCGCTCTCCCTCTTCCGGCTCACCAACCCGGACAGCGAGATCCGCGCCGCCGGCGGGCGCGAGCGCAGCCTCGGCTCGTGGCAGGCGCTGGCGCTCTATCCCGCGAACTCGATCTTCATCGAGGGCTACCTCACGACGCCCGGGTTGGCGACCGCGCCGACGCAGCGGATGGTCGAGTCCCTCGGCTTCACGGTGGAGTGCGAGGAGGACGTCGCGCCCGCCGAAGCCCGCGTGGGGTGACGACGATGGGCCTGCGCTTCGGAGTGCACACGGGTCCGCAGTACTGCACCGTCGACGAGCTGCGTGCCGCCTGGCACCTCGCCGACGAGCGCGTGTTCGACTGGGTATCGATCTGGGACCACTTCACCCCCGCCGTAATGGGCGAGACGCGCGGCGCGTGTCTGGAGGGCGTGGCGATCATGACCGCGCTCGCGGCGGAGACGCGGCGGGTGACGGTCGGGTGTCTCGTCTTCTGCGTCTTCTATCGCCACCCCGCCGTGCTGGCGAAAGCCGCGGTGACGATCGACCACGTGAGCGGTGGGCGGATGGAGATCGGCCTCGGCATCGGCTGGCACGAGGCCGAGTGCGCGGCCTACGGTCTGCCGTTTCCCCCGTTGAAGGAGCGGCTCGATCGCCTGGACGAGTCGGCACAGATCATGCGGCGCCTCTTCGACGAGGAGACCGTCACCTTCGACGGCCGCTACTACCAGCTGAAGGACGCACGCTGCGAGCCGCGGCCGCTCGGCCGTCCGCGGATCTGGATCGGTGGGATGGGCGAGAAGCGGCTGCTGCGCATCGTCGCGGAGCGCGCCGACGGCTGGAATGTGCCGTTCATCGCCCCGGAGGTCTTCGCGCAGAAGAACGCGGTGCTGACGCAATGGTGCGAGCGCGTCAACCGCGACCCGGCGTCGATCATGCGCACGATCAATCTCGGCCTCGCCCTCGCGCCCGACGAGGCGGGCGCGCGGCGCAAGCGGGCGGCGCTCGACGAGCAGTTCGGCGCCATGATGTCCTTCCTCGAGCCGGGCATGCTGATCGGCACGCCGCAGCAGGTGATCGATCGCGTCGCGGCGTACCGGGCCGGCGGCGCCGAGCGCATCAACCTCGCGCTGCGGGCGCCCTTCGATCTCGAAGGGCTGGCGCTCTTCCGCGAGCGCGTGATCCCCGCGCTCGCCGGGTAGGGCGATCCGCGCTCAGGCGTAGTAGCGGTAGATCACCTCGGCGACGCACGTCGGCTTCGCCTGATTCTCGACCTCGAAGGTGAGACCGAACGTGGCGCTGCCGCCGCCCTGGATGGGCTCGTATCCGGCGAGCGTCGCGCGGGCGCGTACCTTGGCCCCGATCGGCAGCGGGCTCGGCAGCCGCATCTTGTTCAGGCCGTAGTTCACGCCCATGCGCACGCCGTCGACGTGGACGATCTGCCCGAGGAGGTGCGGCGCCAGCGACAAGGTGTAGTAGCCGTGCGCGATCGGGCCGCCGAAGGGCGACTCGCGCTTGCAGCGCTCCGGATCCACGTGAATCCACTGGTGGTCGTGCGTCGCGTCCGCGAACGTGTTGATCTCCTGCTGCGTGACGACGTGCCAGTCGCTCACGCCGATCTCCTGACCGACGAGTCCCTGCATCTCTTCGAGGCCGCTGATGGTACGCATGGTGGCTCCTTTCGCGTGCACGAGGCGCGGGCAACTGTAGGCGATCGTCCGGGCGCACACCAGCGGGCGCCCACCTTGACCCTCGCAAAGGCGGTGAGATACGAGGACGGTCCGTCTCCACAGCCCCACACGACGAAGGAGGATGCATGACGCACACGGTGATGTTCGCGGTGGTTCTGATGTTGTTCGTCTCGGTCGCGACGGCGCAGGCGGCCGATCCCGGCAAGAGCCCGTCGTCGGAAAAGAGCCCCGCCAGCGGCAAGGCCCCGCAAGTGGTGATGAAGACCTCCCTTGGGGACGTGACCATCGAGCTCTACCCCGACAAGGCCCCGATCAGCGTGAAGAACTTCCTCGAGTACGTGGATGCCAAATTCTACGACGGCACGATCTTCCATCGGGTCATCCCGACGTTCATGATCCAGGGTGGAGGATTCACCCCGGAGATGCAGCAGAAGCCGACGCGCCCCCCGATCAAGAACGAGGCGGGGAACGGATTGAAGAACACGGCCGGCACGCTGGCGATGGCGCGCACCGGGGTGGTCGACAGCGCGACGGCACAGTTCTTCATCAATACGGTCGACAACGCCTTCCTCGATCACCGCGACGAATCGATGCAGGGTTTCGGCTACGCGGTCTTCGGCAAGGTCGTGGGCGGCCAGGACGTCGTCAAGAAGATCGCCGCCGTGCCCACCACCACCAAGCCGCCGTACGAGAACGTGCCGGGTACGCCCGTCGTCATCGAGTCGATCCGCGCCGTCCCCTGAGGCGCGTCGGGAATCACGCGTGGCCCACTGGAGCATCGAGCAGATCGACGGCGTCGCCGTCGTCACCATGACCTCGAACAAGGTCAATGCGCTCGACGATGCCTTCTTCACCGATCTCCAGGCGGCCATCGCCGATCTGCAGAGCGCCCCGCCGGCGCCGGTCGTCCTGACCGGCACCGGGAGCTGCTTCTCGGCGGGCCTGAATCTGCTCGAGCTGTACGAGTTCGATCGCACCACGCTGCGCACCTTCGTCGACCGGCTCGGGGAGACGATGCTGGCGTGGTTCTCCCTGCCGCGTCCGACCATCGCGGCCGTCAACGGGCACGCGATCGCGGGCGGCTGCGTCATCGCGCTCTCGTGCGATCTGCGCATCGCCGTCGACAACGACGACGCGCAGATCGGCCTGAACGAGGTTCAGGTCGGCATCCCGTTCCCGGCCGTGCCGTTCGAGATCACGCGGCACGCGCTCTCGGTCGATCGCGTGCGCGAGGTCATGTTGACCGGTGCGCTCTACACGCCCGACGAGGCGCGGGCGCGCGGCCTGGTCGACGAGGTCGTCGACGCGGACAGTCTCCTGGCGCGCGCGGTCGCCGTGGCGCGCACGATCGCGCCCGACTCCCTCGACGCCTATGCGACCATCAAATCGCACCTGCTGGCGCCGTCCCTCGCGCGCATCTCCGAAAGCCGCGAGCGCATCGATCGCGACTTTCTTGACGTCTGGTTCTCCGATGCGGCCCGCCGCCAGATGAACGAGGTGCGGCGGCGCCTCCTCGCGCGCCATTGAGCGGCATCCGTCGCCACGGCCGGCCGCGGGTCGGTGCCGGCGCGGCGCTCGCCGCGCTGTGCGTCGCGGCCTTCGGCTGCACGGCGCCGATCGCGACGCTGCCGGGCATCCTGGGCGCGGAGGCCTATCCTCCGGCCATGGTCCTCACGACGGGCGCGCTCGGGGAGGACTGTGGCACGCAAGTACTGCTGGTCCCGCTCCACCGGGCGTCGCTTGAGCTCGCGGTAGCACGCGCGATCGCGAGCGTGCCGGAGGCGACCTTGCTGACCGACGTGCAGATCACCGGCACCGCGTTCATCACCGGCGTGTACAACCACATGTGCGTGCGCGTGAAGGGCAGCGCGGCGAAGCTGGTCTCGTCGGTCGTCGTCCCGATGCCCGGGGAGCACCACGACCATCACGGCGCGCACTGATCGCCGCCGGCGGGTATACCGCCTCGGCGCGTTCAGCCTCGCCGTCGTCCTCGTCGTCGCGGCGTATGCCTGCGGCTCGCCGTGGCGGCATCCCGGACCGGCACCGGTGCGGCCCGATCCACGGACCTGGTCGAACGACGACCTGACGATCGCCTACGTCGGGCACGCCACGGTCCTGATCAACCTTGCCGGGACCCGCATCCTCACGGACCCGGCGTTCTTCGCGCGCATCGGCGTGCAGGTCGGACCGTGGACCGTCGGCCCGGCGCGCGTCGTCGACGCGGCGCTGACACCCGAGGAGCTGCCGGCGCTCGACGCCGTCCTCGTGACGCACGCGCACATGGACAGCCTCGACCGTCCCTCCCTGCGCCGCGTGTCCGGCGTCCCACTGCTCGTCGTGCCGAAGGCGGACCGCGATCTGGTCGACGACCTGGGATTCTCGCGCGTCGTCGAGCTCGGCTGGGGCGAGCGCATCGAGGCGGGTGGCGTCACCATCGAGGCCGTGCCGGTGAATCATTGGGGCAAGCGCTGGCCGGGCGGGAGCTGGCGCGGCTACAACGGCTACCTCATCACCAAGGGCGACCGCCGCGTGCTCTTCGCCAGCGACACCGCCTATACGGAGGCGTTCGCCGCGCTCGACCGCACCCCGCGCATCGACGTCGCGATGTTCGGCATCGGTGCCTATGATCCGTGGATCATGAACCACGCCGATCCGGAGCAGGTGTGGCGCATGTTCCGCGCCGTCGACGCCTGCGCGCTGCTTCCGGTGCACTTCGACACCTTCCGCCTCGGCAAGGAGCCGCTCGGCGAGGCGATGACGCGGCTGCTCGCCGCCGCGGGCGCCGAGAGCGATCGCGTCGCGATTCGCGGCGTCGGCGAGACCTTCGTGGCGCCGCGCCATTGCCCGTTTCCGCCGCGCCAGTGACGGGCCTTTGCCGATTGCCGCGCTGCCCGTCCCGGTCTAGAGTAGAACCGCACACCTGGGCTAGGAGGAGGCATGGCAGAGAAGGGCAAGGAATCACCGGAGATGTCGCCTGAAAGGGCCCTCGGACTTCTCAGCGAGGTGCGCAACCGGCTGAGCACGGTCGCCTGGGCGCTGCACGGTATGCATCACGAAACCGAGCCGCCTGGTCCCGACGATCTCGCCGCCGTCGAGCAACTCGTGAGCGACACCGTCGAGGGGCCGCTCAGCGAGGCCTGCGAGGCCCTCACCGCACTCCTCGGAGTGAACGCCGAGAGCGAGACCCTGACGAGGCACTGAGCCGGTGCCGCAGGCTCCGCCTCGCCACCCGCGCCTCCTCGATCGCGGGGCCGCCGTCCTCGTCGTGATCGACGTACAGGAGGCCTACCGCTCGGTCCTGCACGAGTACGAGCGCGTCGCGCGGGCGACCGCGGTGCTGGTGCAAGGCGCCCGGGCGCTGGGTCTCCCGATCCTGGTGACGGAGCAGTATCCGAAGGGGATCGGCCACACCGTTCCCGAGGTCGCCGAGCACCTGCCGAAGGAGCTCGCGCCGATCGAGAAGATGAGCATGAGCTGCTGCGGCAATCCGCAGTTCGTCGCCGGCCTCGCGGCGCTGCAGCGCCATCAAGTGATCCTCGCCGGCATCGAGACCCACGCCTGCGTGAATCAAACCGCGCACGATCTGCTGGCCAGCGGCTACGCCGTCCACCTGGTGAAGGATACGACGTCGTCGCGCCGCCCCGCCGATGCCGAGGTCGGCTGGCAGAAGATGCTCGGCGCCGGCGTCGTCCCCGCCTCCCTCGAAAGCGCCCTCCTCGAGCTAGTCCGCAGCGCCGAGTCGCCCGACTTCAAGGCGATCCAGCGCCTGATTCGCTGAAGACATCCTCGCCGCTCGCGACGATCTAAGTCTAAGGGTCTAAGTCTGCGGGCCTGAGTCCAAGGGTGAAGGGAGCGACCCGAATTCACTCCGGGTCGCGACGCGTACGCGCCCTCGCTTGACGAGGGTCGCGCGGCGCAACCGCGCGGGCGCGAAATCCATTGACAAAGCTACAACTCCGAGAGGCGCAGCTTGACGTCGGCGCTCGCCCACGCGGCCTGGAACTCGCGCTCGACCTGGGCGGCGGCGACGCTCTTGCCCTGGGCGCGCAGCGCCTGCGCCAGCCCGAAGAGCGAGCGGCCGTTGCGCGGATTGCGCGCCAGATCGTCGCGGAACACGGTTTCGGCCTCGTCGGGATGGCCGCTCTCGCAGAGCGCGGCGCCGAGCGACTCGCGCACGGGATAGTACCAGGCCGGGGGCTCGTCGTAGGCGAGCGCGTCCTCGCGCTCCACGGCGCGGCGCCACGCGCCGATGGAGCCGTCACGATCTTGCTTGGCCGCGGCCATGCGCGCGCTCAGTACGGCATCGGCCACGGCCAGCACGTCTTCCATGCGGTTCAGGTTGAAGAGCGCATCCGCCGGGACGGCGCGGCGCGCGGCGTCGAACGCGGTGCGCTCGTCGGCGGCGCGCTCCGCTGCCCCCGTGCGGGTGAGGGCGAGGGCACGCGCGAAGTGCCAGAGCGCGGTCGCGCCGGGAAGCCGCGCGTCCGGCGCCGGAGCCTTCAGGAGCGCGTCCCAGCGCTGGAAGCGCAGCGCCACGAAGAGCGGCGTCGGGACGAAGTACTCGGCGAGGGGCGCCATCGGACCGCCGGCGTCGAGGGTGCGCGCCTGGGCGGAGAGCATCGTGGCGGCGCGCGCAGCGGCCGCCGATTGCCCCGCCATGCCCTGGGCCGCCGTCAGGAAGTGCAGGTTGTGGGTGTAGTAGAGCGCCGGATACACCCCGTCCGGGTGCGCCGCGCGCAGGTAGGCGCGATCGGCATCCACCGCCGCCTGGTTGGCGCGCGCCGCGGCGAGATAGTCGCCGGTGCGCATGTAGACGTGGGCAGGCATGTGGACGAGATGGCCCGCAGCCGGCGCCAGCGACGGCAGGCGCTCCGCGCTCGGGAGGGCGCGCTCCGGATGCGGTGACGCCTCGACGGCGTGGATGATGTAGTGATTGGCGCCGAGGTGGCGCGGGTCGCGCTGCAGGACCCGCGAGAGCGTGGCGATGATCTCCTCGGTCCCGTCAGCGGGCTTGCCGTCGCCCGTCCAGAGCTGCCACGGCCGCAGATCCATCAGGCTCTCCGCGAAGAGCGTCGCGGCGTCGAGGTCGTCGGGATAGCGCGCGGCGAGCGCACGCATGGCGGCGGCGTACGCGCGTGCCAGCGCCTTCAAGTCGGCGGCCGGGTCGTCCGAGTAGCGCACGGCGAGCGCCTCGACGTAGGCGCGCTCCTCCTCGCGACCGCCGGCCGCGAGCGTGCGCGCCCGTTGCGCCGCGGCGAACGCCGCCTTTTCCCGTTCGGGATCGACGTCGAGGTTGATGTTCGGGCCAAGGGCGAGCGCGACGCCCCAGGCGGGCATCGGCGCCTTGGGATCGAGCTCGGCGGCGCGCGAGAAGGAGCGCACCGCCTCGTCGTGGTTGAACGCGTAGACGTAACGCAGCCCTTGATCGAAGAACCGTTGCGCCTCGGCGCTGCTCGTGGCGATCGGATGGTGCAGATCGCCGAGCCCCTGCACCAACGTGGCCGGTGGCCCGGCGGGCGGAGGCGGACCGCCGCCGTGCTCGCACGCCTCGGCGCGCGGCCAGCCGAGAAGCGCGGCCGCGGCGAGCGCCACAACCGCGCGCCGTTCCGGACGCGCCATCAGAGTCCTCCGGAATCGTAGACGGAGCGCCCACCGAGGACCGTCCGCAGCACGATGGTGCCCGGAAGGTCGTCGAGGGGGCAGGTGAGCGGGTCGCGGTCGACGATCACGAGGTCGGCGTGATCGCCGGCGCCGAGGGTGCCGACGCCCTCCCAGCGCAGCACGCGAGCGGCGTCGCGCGTCCACATCGCCAGCGCCTCGCTGCGCGTCACCTGCTGTGCCGGACCGAGATTGCTCCGCCCGCTCACGGCGAAGCGATGCGTCAGCGCGAGCTGCACGTGCTCGAAGATGTTCTTCGGCCCCCAGTCGCTACCGCACGCGACCGTCATGCCGGCATCGAGCATGCGGCGCAGCGGGAGCAAGTGCTGGAGCACGTGCTCACCGATGCGCGCGATGAAGAGATCGCCCTTGCCCCACGAGAAGGACATGCTGGTCGTCACGTCGAAGCCCAGGGCCGCATAGCGGCGTGCCTGCTCCGGCTCGACGAAGAACGCGTGCTGCAGGATCCAGTGGCGGTCGCGCAGGCCGGGATGGCGCGCGGCAGTGGCCTCGAGCTGCGTCAGGTAGACGTCCTGCTCCCCGGTGCCGGCGACGATGACGTTCAGGCGCAGGCCTTCGCGGGCGCAGAACTCCATGGCCAGAGCCGCCTTCTCCTCGGAGACGAACGAGACGCCCGTCGTGAGGTCGCCGTATGGCCCGCGATAGGGCTCCCGCATCAGGAGAAACCCCGGCCAGCACGGGCCGCCCCGCGAAACGGTCACGCCGTCGACGCGCAGGAGATCGTCTGCGAGCGACACCATGGCCCGTGCCTCCTCGAGCTGGGTCTGGAACTCGGCGAGCGACAGGCTGACGTCCCACGGCAGCGTGTAGTTCTCCGCCTCGGGTGCGGCCAGGACCCGCACCGAGAGGGCGCCGCTGTCGCGCAGCATGCCGTAGGCGCCGATCAGCCCCGCCGTCATCGCGTGTCCCTCGTAGACCGTCGTGACGCCGAGCGCGTTGTATCGCGCCATCGCGTCGCGCGTGCCGGCGAGTACGTTCTCGGGCTGCAGCGGTGGCAGCTGGCAGAGCAGGCGGTTCATGAAGGCGTCGCCCGTGTAGTAGTTGGTGACGGAGCCGCGCAGGATGCCGGTCGGCTCGCCGTGCGCGTCCTTGTCGACCCACACGTGCTCCACCTGGGCGGGCGTGTCGCGTGTGATGCCGAGCTTGGCGAGCCCGGCCGAGTTGAGGGCGCAGACGTTGGGGATGACCGGCGCCCAGGCCTGGATCATCACCGGGTGGCGGGAGGTCGCGCGATCGAGCACGTGACGGTCGGGGAGGGCGCCCTCGGCGAGGTCGCGGTACGAGCGCCGCAGGAAGTAGTGCGGCTCGCCGACCGGCGTCGCCATGACCCACTCGCCCTCCGGCGTTGCCGCCGCGCGTGTAGCGATGCGCACCACGATGTCGGCGTGCGAGGTCGCGTCGGCGAGGTCGGCGAGCGGCCGTGTGAAGGCGCCGAAGTGCATCAGGTGCGGGTGCGTATCGACGAGACCCGGTAGTACCGTCGCGCCGCGCAGATCGACGGTCGCGGCGCCACCGCCGGCGAGCGCCCGCAGGCTCGCGGTGTCACCGCTCGCCACGATCCTTCCCGCTCGTACCAGCAACGCGTCGGCGGCCGGTCCGTCGTCGCACATGGTGCGGACGCGTCCGTTGTGGAAGAGCGTCGTGCCGGCGTCGCTCACGTGCGGCCGAGGTCAGTCGTAGCAGCCGAGGAGGCGGGAGATGACGAGACGCTGCACCTCCGACGTCCCCTCGCCGATCTCGAGCAGGCGCTGATCGCGATAGAAGCGCGCGACCGGGTACTCCTCCATCAGGCCGTAGCCGCCGAAGATCTGCACCGCCGAGTGCGTCACCCGCCGCATGACCTCGGAGGCCCAGAGCTTCGCCATCGCCGCCTCCTTGCGGAAGGTGCGCTGTTGGTCGCGCAGCCAGCATGCCTTGTAGAGGAGGTTGCGGGTCATCTCGATCTCGGTGGCCATGTCGGCGAGCTTGAACGCGTTCGCCTGGAACGTGCTGATCGGCTTGCCGAACTGCGTCCGCTCCTTGGCATAGGCGAGCGCAGCCTCGTACGCGCCCTGCGCGCCGCCGAGACCCATGGCGGCGATCGAGAGGCGGCCGCTGTCGAGCGTCTCGAGCATCTGCCGGAAGCCGGCGCCGCGCTCCCCGAGCAGGTTTTCGCGCGGCACCTGCACGTTGTCGAAATACAGCTCCGCGGTGTTCGACGACCGCCACACCAGCTTGTTGTGCATGGTGCGGGTCGTGAACCCGGGCGTGTCCTGCTCGACGATGATGCAGCTGTATTCCTTCTCGCCGTCCGGCCCGGTACCGGTCACGCATTGCACGGTCGAGCCCGCGGTCATCGGTGATCCCGCGTTGGTGATGAAGATCTTGCTGCCGTTGACCACCCAGTGGTCGCCTTCGAGGCGGGCGCTCGTCTTGGTGCCGCCGGCGTCCGAGCCGGCCGACGCCTCGGTGAGTCCGAAGCCCCAGAGATGCGTGCCCGCGCAGAGCGACGGCAGGTAGCGGCGCTTCTGCTCCTCGCTGCCGAAGTAATAGATCGGGCCGATGCCGAGCGAGTTCTCCGCGGCGACGGTGGCGGCGTGCGAGCCGTCGACGCGGGCGATCTCCTCGACCGCGACGATGTAGGAGAGATAGTCGAGCCCGTGCCCACCGTACTCCGGCGACACGGTCATGCCGAAGAGGCCGAGCGCGCCCATGGCGCGCGTCAGCTCACAGGAAAACTCCTCGCGACGATCGAGCTCCGCGGCGCGCGGTGCGATCTCCTGCTCGGCGAACTCCCGCACGGTGCGACGGAGCATGTCCTGCTCGGGGGTGAGATCGAAGTTCACGCCGGCACCATAAGTCACCCTCGCGCGGGGGTGCAAGCAAGCCGGGTGATGCGGACGCCCTCGGCGAGCGACGTTGCGCGAGGTCGCCGCGTCGCGACGTCGCGATGGGCATTGGGCAAAAAAAAGGAAGCGCGACAGCGCTTCCTTGTAAATGCGACGAGAACAAAAAGAGGAGGCGTTCTAGTGCTTGTGCTCGATCTTCTTGCCGTAGGTGACGTCACCCTTGTCGACGCGCAATGAGAAGCCGCAATCCGGGTTGGTGCACACCCACGCCTTGAACATGACGGATGCGCCTTCCTGTCCGTAATCCGACAGCGGGATCAGCAATCCGTTGTTGCACTTCTGGCACTTTGGCAGCTCCATCTCCACGCCTCCTTTTCCGACTCCAAGCGCCTCGGCCTGCCAACTTATCGTACGCGCAGACAGAAACGCAAGGCGCCAACTTGTCAGTGGCGGGTACGCCGCCGATCAAGTTCCGGATGCGTTCGACGCTGCCGAGGCACTCACTGCACCGCGCACGGCGGCCCGAAGCAGAGGGTGAAATCGAGGGTGCAGAAGCTGCTGCAGACCAGCGATCCGCCTGAGCTCTGACAGAAATCCGCGCAGGTCTTTCCGCCGAACGGGTCGATGGCGTTGGTCTCGCACTGCTCGCCGGGGTCGAGGATGCCGTTGCCACAGACGGGGGTGCCGGCCGGGGTGGGTGTGGCGCCGGTGGCCGTCGGCGTGACCGTGGCGGGCACGAGGGTTCCGCCCGGCCGCGAGCCGTCGCAGCGGAAGAAGAAATCGACCTCGGTTCCGGATTCGTCGGCAGGGAAGCAGCGCTGCTGGGCGCTGTCGCTCTTGCGTCGGCAGATCAGCCCGCGCTCGACGCACGTCGGGCCGGGTGCCGGGATGGAGCCGTTGGGAGTCGGGCAGGGAGCCGGCTTGCCGGCTCCCGGAACGATGAAAGCGCTGCTCTGGCAGGGGCCGTCGGACGCGCCGCACTGCGAGCAGAGGTCGCCGTTGGAACCACCGCCGCCGCTGCCGCAGCTCGAGACGATCGTCGCCGATATGGCGGCGATCACGATCATCAACAACATGATCGAGCGGTATCGGTTTACGAACGGCCGCAAGCTACCCATCGATCCTCCCCGCGCGCACGCGCATGAGTCGTGAGCTATCAAGTCGCCGGACCGGTATCAATTCCACTGCCGCACGGCGACTTGCAGGGGTGCGGGGATTCGCAGACAAGTGTACTGTGGCGACCGATCCTGTCTGCGGCATGCAAGTGGACGAGACGCGCGCGCGCGCGGCCGGCCGCATCAGCCATCGCGGATCGGCGACGTACTACTTCTGCAACCCCCGCTGCAAGGCGCGCTTCGATGCCGATCCGCGGGCGAACGTCGAACGGGGTCCGGCGGCTCCGCCCGCGTTACCGGCCACGGAATACACCTGCCCGATGCATCCGGAGATCGTGCAGATCGGCCCGGGGAACTGTCCGATCTGCGGCATGGCACTCGAGCCGCGCGTCCCGACCCTCGATGCCGCGGATGCCGCCGATCCCGAGTTCGTCGCCATGCGCCGCCGTCTACGCGTCGGCACCGTCCTCACGGTGCCGCTCCTCGCCCTCGCCATGGGCGACATGCTGCCGAGCACGCCGCTGCACCACGCGCTCGGTGCCCGCGCCGTCGCCTGGCTGCAACTGCTCCTCGCGACCCCCGTCGTGCTGTGGGCCGGGGCGCCGTTCTTCGTTCGCGCCTGGCAGTCGCTGCGTCATCGCAGCCCGAACATGTTCACGTTGATCGGGCTCGGCACCGGCGCCGCGTACCTGCACAGCGTCGTCGCGACCGTGGCACCGCGGATCTTTCCCCCGGCGTTTCGCGATCACGCGGGAGCGGTGCCGCTCTACTTCGAGGCCGCCGCCGTGATCGTCGTGCTCGTTCTGCTGGGGCAGGTGCTCGAGCTGCGCGCCCGCGCGCGGACGTCGAGCGCGATCCGCGCGCTGCTCGATCTCACGCCGCCGACCGCGCGTCTCGTGACGACGGCAGGGGAGCGTGACGTGGCGCTCGCGGAAGTGCACGTCGGGGATCTCCTGCGAGTGCGTCCCGGCGAGCGCGTACCCGTCGACGGGCTCGTCGACGAGGGCGCGAGCACCGTCGACGAGTCGATGCTCAGCGGCGAGCCCATGCCGGTCGAGAAGGGCGCCGGTGCGCGCGTCACGGGCGGCACCATCAACGGCACCGGCAGCTTCGTGCTGCGCGCCGAGCGCGTCGGGCAAGAGACGGTGCTCGGCCAGATCGTCCGTATGGTGGGGGAGGCGCAGCGCACTCGCGCGCCGATCCAGCGTCTCGCCGACCGGGTCGCCGCCGTATTCGTGCCGGCGGTGGTCGTGATCGCGGCCGTCACGTTCGTCGTCTGGGCGCTGCTCGGACCGCCGCCGGCACTCGCCCACGCGCTGGTGAGCGCCGTCGCCGTGCTCATCATCGCCTGTCCATGCGCGCTCGGACTCGCGACGCCGATGTCGATCATGGTCGCGTCCGGGCGCGGTGCGCACGCCGGGTGCTCGTGAAGAACGCCGCGGCGCTGGAGACGCTGGCCGGCGTCGACACCATGGTCTTCGACAAGACCGGCACCTTGACCGAGGGGAGACCGACGCTGACGGCGATCCGCGCGCTGGCGGGCGCCGACGAGACCGAGGTGCTACGCCGCGCCACGAGCCTGGAGCAGCGGAGCGAGCATCCGCTGGCGGCCGCGGTCCTGGCGGCGGCGAAGCAGCGCGGGGTGGTCGCGGCGGGCGAGGTGACCGAGTTCGAGAGCCGCACCGGCGCGGGCGTGACGGCGCGGATCGATGGCGCGCGCGTGCTCCTCGGGAATCGCGCCCTCATGGAGCGCGCAGGGCTCGACGTCGCGCCCATCGTCGCCGAGGCCGAGCGGCTCGCCGCCTCGGGCGGGACGGTGCTGTACCTCGCCGCTGATGGCGCGATCCGCGGCCTCCTCGTATTCGCCGACGCGGTGAAACCGACGACCGCGGAAGCCCTGCGGCTGCTGCGCGCCGAGGGGCTGCGGCTCGTCATGCTCACCGGGGACGGGCGCACGGCGGCGGAGACGGTCGGCCGCGCGCTCGGCATCGACACGATCGTCGCCGAGCTGCTCCCCGCCGACAAGCGCGCGGCGATCGCGAAGCTGCAATCGGAGGGGCGTACGGTCGCCATGGCGGGCGACGGCGTGAACGACGCGCCCGCGCTGGCGCAGGCCGACGTCGGCATCGCCATGGCCACGGGCACCGACGTCGCCATCGAGAGCGCGGGCATCACCCTCTTGCACGGCGACGTCCGCGGCGTCGTGCGTGCCCGTCGTCTGGCGCGCGCGACGCTGCGCAACGTGCGGCAGAACCTCTTCTTCGCCTTCGCCTACAACGCGATCGGCATTCCGCTTGCTGCCGGCGTGCTGTACCCGCTGACGGGCTGGCTCCTGAGCCCGATGATCGCCGCCGCGGCCATGAGCTTGAGCTCGGCCTCCGTGATCACGAACGCCCTCCGGCTCCGGCGGGTGGAGCTGTGAGGGGCGGGTCAGGCCCATCCGGCGGCCGGGTCTCGCCCGTAACCACGGGGATCGACGCGATCGGCAACCCAGGTGAGAATGCCGCCATGGCCATGAACCTCCCGTACCTCGGACACGGGCTCGGGTTGCGCACCCAGCACTACCCGCGCATCCTCGACGGCAGCGCGCGCGCCGATTGGTTCGAGGTCATCACCGAGAACTTCATGCTGGAGGGCGGCCGGCCGCTCGCCGTGCTGCAGCGGGCCCGCGAGCTGGCGCCGGTCGTGCTGCACGGCGTCTCGTTGTCGCTCGGCTCGACCGACGCGTTGAACGATGCCTATCTCGACGCGCTGGCCGCGCTCGCCGTTCGGATCGAGCCCGCGTGGATCTCCGACCACCTCTGCTGGGGCAGCATCGGGGGCCACTACGCGCACGATCTGCTGCCGCTACCGTTCACCGAAGAAGCTCTCGCGCACGTGACGGCGCAGATCGCCGCCGTGCAGGATCGTCTCGGCCGGCGCATCCTCGTCGAGAACGTCTCGAGCTACCTCACCTACACGCACTCGACGATGCCGGAGTGGGAGTTCCTCGCCGCGGTCGCCGCCGGCGCCGACTGCGGCATCCTCCTCGACGTCAACAACATCTACGTGAGCGCCCGCAATCACGGCTTCGACGCCGAGCGCTATCTCGCCGGCATTCCCGCCGAGCGGGTCGGCCAGATCCATCTCGCAGGCCATACCGACAAGGGTACTCACCTCCTCGATACCCACGTCGGACCGGTGCCGGGGAGCGTGTGGGATCTCTACCGCTCGGCGCTGCGCCGCTACGGGCGCGTCTCGACCCTGGTCGAATGGGACGAGGAGGTGCCCGACTACGACGTGCTTGCCGCCGAGGCCGAGCGCGCCCGCGCCTTGGAGCACGCGGAGCTCGGGGCCCATGCCGCCATCTCCTAGCGGCGGCGCGCCCGGCCTGCGCGCGCTGCAGCAGGCGTTCTATCGCGCGCTCGCGAGCGGCGCCGCCGGCACGTCCGCGCCTGACCCCGCTCTGCTGGCCGTCGTCCGGGGCAGCGACGTCCTCGACCCGAATGCGCGTCTCGAGGTCTATGCGCAGATGTACTGGATGCGCATCGCCGACGCCTTGCGCGAGGACTTTCCCCGGCTCGTCGCCACCGTCGGCGGCCACGCGTTCCCCGAGCTGGTGCGCGCCTACCTGGCGTACGCGCCCTCACGCCATCCGTCGCTCAGCCATGCCGGCGATCGTTTCGCCGAGTTTCTCGCGATCCGGGGCGACGTCCCCGCGTTCGCCGCCGACCTGGCGCGTCTCGAGTGGGCGCGGGCGCGCGTCTTCATCGCCGCCGATGCCGCCGTACTCACCCTCGACGATCTGCGGGCCGTCGCGCCCGAGACGTGGGGGACGCTGCGCCTGCGCGCCATCCCCGCGTCCGCGCTTCTCGACCTCGTCTGGCCGGTGCACGAGGTGTGGGCGGCCGGGGAGGAAGAATCGCCGGCCGCCCCGGCGCCCCCCACGCCGTGCCCGACGTCGCTGCGCGTCTGGCGCGACGAGAGCCGCGTCTACCAGACCCGCGTCGATCGTGCCGAGCGCGCCGCGCTCACGCTCCTCGTCGCCGGCACCACCTTCGCGGAGGTGTGTACCGCCGTCGGGACCGTCTGCGGCGAGGGCCGCGCGGCGGAGGAGACGGCAGCGCTGCTGTTGCGCTGGGTGGGCGACCGTTTTCTCGCCGCCCGCTGAGCGGCCGGCTTGCCGGCGCGCTCGGGAGGCGCGAGGATCGGGCGCATGCGTACGTGGTCAGCGAGCGGCGCGAGAGGGAGCGCCCTCGTGGCCCTGGCGCTCGTCGCCGTCGCCCTGGCCGGCGTGACTCGTCACCAGCCGCTTCCGGCCAGCACGGAGCCGGCGCTCGACGTCGGGACGTTGCCGGGGGCCTCGCCCTTCGACCCCGGCCTGCGGCAGCGGCTTGGTCGCGCCGCGGCGCTGATCGACGCGCAGACGTCGCCACGCACCCGTCAGCGGACGGCGGCCGGCGGGCCGCGCTACACCAACCGCCTCATCCTCGAGAAGAGCCCATATCTGCTGCAGCACGCGCACAATCCGGTCGACTGGTACCCCTGGGGGGACGAGGCGTTCGCGCGTGCTCTGCACGAGCAGCGCCCGGTGCTGCTCAGCATCGGCTACTCGACCTGTCACTGGTGCCACGTCATGGAGGAGGAGTCCTTCGACGACGAGGAAGTCGCCGCCTATCTCAACGCCAACTACGTGGCGATCAAGGTCGATCGCGAGCAGCGCCCCGACCTCGACCAGACCTACATGGCGGCGCTCCTGGCGATGTCGGGCAACGGCGGGTGGCCGATGACCGTGTGGCTCACGCCGGGGCAGCAGCCGTTCTTCGCCACGACCTACGTCCCGCCGCGGGACGGCGAGCGCGGCGTGCGGGTCGGCTTCCTGACCCTCCTGCGCGAGCTGCGCGGCACCTTCGCCGACAATCCCCTGCACGTCGCCGAGGTGGCGGCGACCGTCACCGACCGCGTCCGGGCGCTCGCCGCGCCGCCGCCGGGCGAGGCCTTGCCCGATGCCGGCCTGCTGCGGCGCGCGTACGCGCAGTACGCCGCGAGCTTCGACGCCGCGCATGGGGGCTTCGGCGGCGCACCCAAGTTTCCGCCGCCGGCCGCGTTGCAGTTTCTGCTCCGCTACCACCGCCGCACCGGCGACGAGCAGGCGCTGCGGATGGCGACGCGTACCCTCGACGCCATGGCGGACGGCGGCATCCACGACCAGGTCGGCGGCGGTTTCCATCGCTATGCCACCGACGCCGCCTGGCAGGTGCCGCACTTCGAGAAGATGCTCACCGACAACGCCCAGCTCGTGGCCGCGTACGCGGACGCGTATCAGGTCACGCACCGCCGCGAGTACGCTGACACCGCGCGCGCCATCCTCGACGACGTGGACCGCGAGCTCGGCGCCCCGGACGGGGGCTTCTATACGGCCATCGATGCCGATAGTCCCGCCGGGGAGGGCGCGTTCTACGTGTGGACGCCGGCGGAGATCCGCGAGGCCCTGAACCCCGGCATGGCGGAGGCCGTGCTCGCCTTCTACGACGTCCGCCAGCCAGGAAACTTCGGCGACGCGACGATCCTGCATGCGCCGCGCCCGCTCGCCGACGTCGCCGACAGTCTCGGCGCGGAGGCCGAGCGGCTGCGCTTCATCCTGAGCGAGGCGCGCCGCGCCCTGCGCGAGCGGCGCGAGACCCGGCCGCGTCCCGCGACGGACGACAAGATCGTCACCGCGTGGAACGGCCTCATGATCAGCGCCTTCGCGCGGGCCGGTGCCGCGCTGGTCGACGCCAAGTACGTCGAGCGTGCCCGCAAGGCGGCGCGTTTCGCGCTCGACCAACGGGGTGCCGACGGCCGCCTGCCGCGCAGCCACACGCGCGCGGGCGGCGAGGGCAGCGGCTTCGCCGACGACTACGCCGATCTCGCCGCCGGCATGCTCGATCTGTACGACGCGACCTCGGAGCCCGAGTGGCTGCGCGCCGCGCTCGAGTTGCAGCAGACGCTCGACGAGCACTTCCGCGATGCCGAGCGCGGCGGCTTCTTCGCCGTCGCGCGCGACGCCGCGCCGACTTTGGCGCGCTTCAAGCCCGTCGAGGACTCGCCGCTTCCCTCGGCCAACGCCGTCGCCGCGGAGAATCTGCTGCGTCTCGCCGAGCTGACCGGGAACGACGCGCTACGACTTCACGCCGAGGAGACGGTGCGAGGCCTCGCGGCCGTGGTCGAGCACGAGCCCACGCGCGCGCCGCGCATGCTGGCGGTCGTCGATTGGCTCCTCGACCGGCCGCGCGAAATCGTGATCGTCGATTCGCCGACGCAGGCCGACGGACGCCTCCTCGGCACGGTGCGAGACCGCTTCCTCCCGAACCGCGTCCTCACCGTCGTCCGCGCCACGGACATCGCGAGCCGAACGACCCTCATCCCCCTGCTCGCCGGGAAGGAGGCGCAGGGCGGGCGCAGTACGGCCTACGTCTGCACGCGCGGCGTATGCCAGCTGCCGACGAGCGATCCGGCGGAGCTCGAGCGTCAGCTCAGCGAGATCGTTTCGCTGCCGCACGACGGATCCAGCGACGCCGATTGAGCTCCCCTCGGCGGCGAGCTATTGCTGAGCCCGAGGGGGGAGTGTGATGGCGCGTGCCGGCCTGTCTCTCGAGCAGCTCAGCATCAACACGATCCGCACGCTCGCGATCGACGCCGTGCAGAAGGCCAACTCCGGGCATCCCGGGTTGCCCCTCGGCGCCGCACCGATGGCGTACGCCCTGTGGCAGCGCCACCTGCGCCACAACCCGAGGAACCCGCACTGGGCCGATCGGGACCGCTTCGTCCTCTCGGCCGGCCACGGCAGCATGCTGCTCTACTGCCTGCTCTTCCTCACCGGCTACGACCTGTCGCTCGACGACCTGCGCGCCTTCCGCCAATGGGGCAGTCGTACGCCCGGCCATCCGGAGATACACGACACGCCCGGCGTCGAGGCCACGACGGGACCGCTCGGGCAGGGTACCGGCAACGCCGTGGGCATGGCCATTGCCGAGCGCGCGCTCGCGCACCGCTTCAATCGTCCCGGCCACACGATCGTCGATCATCGCACCTACGCGCTCGTCTCCGACGGCGACCTCATGGAAGGCATCTCGAGCGAGGTCAGCTCCCTCGCGGGCCACCTCGGGCTCGGCAAGCTCATCTTCCTCTACGACTGCAACGGCATCTCGCTCGACGGTCCGACCTCGCTCGCGTTCTCGCGCGAGGACGTGGGCGCCCGCTACGCGGCGTACGGCTGGCAGGTGCTGCACGTCGACGACGGCGACACCAACGTCGACGCGATCGATGCCGCCCTGAAGCAGGCCGAGGCCGACACCACGCACCCCTCGATCGTCGTCATCCGGACGACGATCGGTTTCGGCTCCCCGCACAAGCACGGCACGTCCGAGGCGCACGGCAGCCCCCTCGGCGCCGACGAGGTCAAGCTCACGAAGCAGGCGCTCGGCTTCGATCCCGACGAGTCGTTCGCCGTGCCGCCCGACGCGCTGGCGCATTTCCGCGAGGCCGTCGGCCGCGGGGCCTCCGCCGAGGAAGACTGGAAGAGCCGCTTCGCCGCGTATGCCAGGGCGCACCCCGATCTCGCGGCGCAGTTCCGCGCCGCCCTGGCCGGCACGTTGCCGGACGGGTGGGACCAGGGACTGCCGACGTTCGGCGTCGCCGACGCGCAGGCGACCCGCCAGGCCTCGGGCAAGGCGCTGAACGCGATCGCGGCACGGGTCCCGGAGCTGATCGGCGGCGACGCCGACCTCTCCACCTCGACCAACACGACGATCAAGGACGGCGGCTCCTTCGACGCCCAGAGCGGGGCCGGCCGCAACCTGCATTTCGGCGTTCGCGAGCACGCCATGGGCGCGATCGCGAACGGGATCGCCTATCACGGCGGGCTGCGCCCCTTCGTCGCGACCTTCTTCTGCTTCTCGGACTACATGCGCCCGCCGGTCCGTCTCGCGGCGCTGAACGGGCTCCGGGTGATCTACGTCTGGACGCACGATTCGATCGGCCTCGGCGAGGACGGTCGGACGCATCAGCCGGTCGAGCACCTGATGTCGCTCCGCGCGATGCCGAACCTGGCGGTGGTCCGGCCGGGCGATGCCAACGAGACCGTCGAGGCCTGGCGCTGGGCGATGACCCATGAGGGTCCCGTCGCGCTCGTCCTGACGCGGCAGAAGCTCCCCGTCGTCGACCGGACGAAAATGGGGCCGGCGGCAGGGCTGACGCGCGGTGCCTACGTGCTGGCCGATGCCGAGGGCGGCGCGCCCGACGCGATTCTCCTCGCGACCGGCTCCGAGGTGTCCCTCGCCCTGGCGGCGCGTGAGCAACTGGCGAAGGACGGCGTCCGAGCGCGCGTGGTTTCGATGCCGTGCTGGGAGACGTTTGCCGCGCAGGACCCGGCGTACCGCGACCAGGTGCTGCCCCCGGCCGTCGCCGCGCGCGTCTCCATCGAAGCGGGCGTGACCTTCGGGTGGGAGCGCTGGATCGGGCCCCGCGGCGTCGCGATCGGCGTCGATCGCTACGGCGCCTCGGCCCCAGCGGAGGTGATCTTCGAGCACCTCGGCTTCACGCCGGCACACGTCGCCGAGGTGACGCGCGAGCTCGTCGGCCGGGTGCGCGCCGGGCGCTGAGCGCCGCTCCGACGAGGCCTCGAGGGCGGACTAGGCCGCGCGGCGCGCGGTGTTGCCGCGCGGCAGCAGCGTGCCGACGAGCCAGGCCAGGGCCGTGCCGAGCGCGAAGCCCGCCACCGCCCCGACGAGCGCGGCGCCGATCACGTCCCGTAGACCCGGATGGCCGCTGCCCGACCCGGCGAACACCAGCGCCGCGGCGGCCGCGCCCGTCGTCGCGATGGTTGCGGTCGCGCGGGCGCGTGGATCCCACCAATGGTCGAACGCCAGCGCGCCGGCGCAGAGGAGGATCGCGAGGCCGTAGAGCACCGCCATGCCCGGCAGCCGATAGCGATAGGCGGTTGCCGCGGCGGTGGCGCCGGGCTCGCCGACCAGGGTCGCACCGACGAGGTGCAATCCGCCGGCGCCGAGCTCGACGACGTGCGACTGCGACAGGTGCTCGAGGTGGCTCGGCACGGAGCCGCGCCGTCCCATGCGGCGCATGCGCCAGCTGTCGCCGAGCTCGCCGTCGATACGCGTGTGGCCTCCCGCGTCGTCCACCATGTCGACGTCGTAGTGCACCGTGCGGTCGCGCCGATCGCTCGCGATCGGCAGATGCAGATCGACGACGACGTCGGCCCGCGCGCCCGTGTTTCCGGCTACGAGCGTCGCCCCGGACGCCGCAGGGTCCAGCACGACGTGCCCCAGGGCCGGGCCGGTGAAGAGACGCGCCTCGAACGGATACCCCAGCACCGTGACCCACAGGAGGGCGATCGCGACGATCGCCGCCGGCTTCACCCGCTCGTCGGCGTCATCCGCGAGGAGTGGTGCCACGGCGAGCGCGGCGGTGAGGACGAGCAGCGCCAGAACGCTGACGCCCGCGGCGGTGGGGTCCGGTATGACCTCGAGCATGTCGAGGAGTATGGCGACCACCAGCACGGCGACCGCTGCGGTCGGCAGGGCCCAGGAGCGCAACGCGTCGCCGACGAGCAGCCGCCGGATGGAGGGCTGCTTCGGGCGGGCCTGTTTCGACGCCGGACGTGATGCGGTGCGTGCCATGGCGCCATTGTAGAAAGAAAAAGGATAGGGCGGCAAATGAAACCGCGCCGCCGGTTGCCCGGCGGCGCGGGGGCCACGCAGAACGAGTGGTGGTGGCGCGAAGGGCGCCGCGGCAATCAGCCCGCGGCGCGGCGGAGTCGGTACACGGCCGCGGACGTATGCGGCGTCGTTGCAACGGGACGGCGGCGGGCCTGCTCCTGCCGCCAGCGCGTCAGCCCTTCCCGGATATGATCCGGATCGAGGTCGAGCGCGTAACAGATGTTCTCGAAGGAGAAGATCCAGGTGTTGTCGTGCGAGTCGAACCACTCGCAGGTCTCGCCGAACAACCGGCGGCCGCGGCGATTGGTGGCGAAGGCGTAGTGCTGGTAGCTGCGGACTGCCTCCTCGAGGATGGCGAGCACGAGGCGTCGTTCGCGCTCGAGAGGGATCGTTCCGGGTTCAGTGCTCATCGTTGCTCCTGTCGGGCTTCGTGGTGGGACGGCCGCACCGGCGTCCCGTCGTTTCCAATCTCGTCGAGCACGGCGGCGAGGACCGCGGCATCGAACGGTTTCGACAGCAGGCGGGCGCCGCAGCGCTGCGCCTGCACCTCGAGCTGCGCGTCGGCGAACGCGGAGATGAGGATCACCCGCTGCGCCGGACGGTCGCGCTGGAGCTCGGACACGAGCTCCGTCCCGAGGATCAAGGGCATGCGGACATCGCAGATGACGACGTCGTAGGATTGGCGCAGGCAGCGCTCGAAGCCGATGAGGCCGTCGTTCACCCAGTCCGCCGCATGGCCGAGCTCGCTCAGCACCTCGCCGAGGTAGCGGCAGAACGTCGAGTCGTCGTCGATGATCAGGACGCGCATTCAGGGACGACGCCAGTGCAACGTCGATGCCACAGTGCGTCCCCCGAGATTGCTCGGTTTTCTCGGCCCGAATGACCGTCGACCGCGACGACCGCCCTCACCGCATGGCGGGGGCGATCGTGAAAGCCAAGCGAGAACGAGGACTTACGCGATTGAGGCCGGATGGCCCCGCAGTGAGGCCGAATGCCTCAGTCCGGACGGATGCCGTAGCGCCGCAGCATGCGGTAGAGCGAGCGCCGATCGACGCCGAGGATGGTCGCCGCGCGCGAGATGTTGCCCCCGGTCTCGGCGATGACGTGCGCCAGGTATCGCCGTTTCACCTCTTCCAGGGTCGGCGCGCCGCGATGCAGGGTCGCCTCCAAGGTCGAGCGCAGCTCGGGGGCGAGGTCGTCCGGGGTGAGCACGGTGCCGCTCGCCAGGGTCACCGCGCGCTCGATGCAGTGCTCGAGCTCACGGATGTTGCCGGGCCAGGGGTAATCCATCAGCAGCACCATGGCCTCGTCGCTCAGGTGCGAGATGTTCTTGCCGTTCCGCTGCGCGTAGCGGCGCAGGAAGTGCTCCGCCAGGAGCGGGATGTCCTCGCGCCGCTCGCGCAGGGGCGGCAGCGTGATCGTCACGACCTTGAGACGATAGAAGAGATCCTCCCGGAAGCTGCCCTGCTGTACCAGCTGTTCGAGGTTGCGGTTGGTCGCCGCGATGACGCGCACGTCGACCTTGACCCATTCCTGGCCGCCGACCCGCTTGATCTCGTATTCCTGCAGGACGCGCAGCAGCTTCGCTTGCATCGGCGCGCCGATGTCGCCCATCTCGTCCAGGAAGATCGTGCCGCCGCTCGCCTCCTCGAAGAGGCCCTTCTTCTCTCCGACGGCGCCCGTGAAGGCGCCACGCACGTAACCGAAGAGCTCGCTCTCGAGCAGCGTATCGGTGAGCGAGCCACAATCGACGGCGACGAAACGGTCCGCGGTACGGCCACTGTGCTGGTGCAACGCCGAGGCGATCAGCTCCTTCCCCGTGCCGCTCTCACCCTCGATCAGCACCGTGCTGCGCGACGCCGCCACGCGCGCCAGGGTCTTGTAGACCTCGACCATCGCCGGGCTGCGCCCGACGACCACGCCGTCGCGCTCGCCCGCGCCGTCACCGCCGTTGCCGCGCTCGTCGCCGAGGCGCCGCTCCGCGAGCGCGCGGCGCACCGTCGACTTGATCTCCTCGAGGTTCATCGGCTTGCTGACGTAGTCGAAGGCGCCGTGACGGATCGCCTCCACCGCGGTCTCGACGGAGCCGAACGCGGTCATCACGATCACCTGCATGCCGGGATCGCGGGCTTTCAGGGCGCGGGTGACGGCGATGCCGTCCATGCCCGGCATGCGGACGTCGGTCACGGCGAGATCGAAGTGCTCGCGCTCGGCACGCTCGAGCGCCCCCGAGCCGCTGTCGCAGGCGGCGACCGCGTAGCCCTCGCTCTGCAGCACCTCGGTGAGCAACTCGCGGGTGACCGCGTCGTCGTCGATGACGAGGAGCTGCGCGCTCACGCGGCCTCCTCGCCGGGGCCGATCGTGATCTCGACCGTCGTACCCTCGCCGCAGCGGCTTTCCACGCGCACCGCGCCGTCGTGCGCGCGGGCGATGTCCTGGCTGATCGTCAGGCCGAGGCCGGTGCCGCGCCCGACGCCCTTGGTGGTGAAGAACGGTTGGAACACGCTCGCCATGTCCTCGGCCGCGATCCCCTTGCCGTTGTCGCTCACGCGCAGCACGAGCCCGGGCGGACCGCCGTTGTCGGTCAAGGCCTCGGCACGCACCACGATCCGGCCGCCCTCGTCCAGCGCGTCGACGGCGTTGGTCAGGACGTTCAGCAGGATCTGCTGCAAGCCGCGCGGATCCGCGGCGATGGTGCTCGGCGCCGCCCCGAGGTCACGCGTGACCGTGATGCCCTTGGCGCGCAGCATGGGATCGAGGAGGAGCAGCGTGTCCTCGATCAGCGGTGCGACCGCGACGGGCTGGCGCTCGAGCGTCGGCGTGCGCGTCCGGTCGAGCGCGTTGCGGATCGCCTGGCTCATGACGCGCACCTGCGACTCGATGATCGCGAGCTTCTCGCGGCCGTCGCGCGAGGTCACTTCCTTCTTCAGCAGCTGGGTGTAGCCGAGCACCGAGTTGAGCGGAGTGCCGAGCTCGTGCGCGATCTCGGCGGTCATCTGCCCGAGGGCGGCGAGGCGCTCGGCGCGGCCGAGCTGCTTCTGCACGTGCCAGAGCTGCTCGTTGATGCGCTGCAGCTCCAGGTTCTTCGCGGCGATGTCGGCCGTCGCGGCGGCGACGCGCGTCTCGAGCTCTTCGTTGAAGCGGCTGAGACGATTCACCAGCTCGCGATTCTCCTGGTCGGAGCGGGCGACGGTCTCGAGCATGCGGTTGAAGTGGCCGCCGAGCTGCTGCAGCTCGTCGCTGCCGCTCAGGTGGACGCGGGTGTCGAGCCGGCCGGCGCGCGCGGCGTTCATGGCGTCGACGAGGAGCCCGACGGGACGCGCGATCGTGCGCGTCAGGATGATGCCGAGCACGGCGGAGATGCCGAGCACCGAGAAGAGGGTGAGCATCAGCGCCTGGCGCGCCTGCAGATTGCTCAGGCGCTCCACCTCGGCGAGCGAGGCCTTCACGCGGATGGCGCCGATCACACGCGGGCCGAGATGGAAGGGCGCGACCGCGAGGCCGAGATGATTGCTGCCCGGCAGCAGCTCCCACATCGGCCGGTCGAGCTCCATCGCCAGCCGATCGAGCGCGATCGGCTCCACCGGGCGCGCGCGCCCGGAGCTGCCGAGCAGGCGCCATTGGTTGCCGACCGGCAGCAGGATCTCGATGTCGGCGACGTTGCGGTGCGTCCGGGCCAGCTCGCCCAGGCGATGGTGGAAGTTGCGCAGATCGGTGCGGCCCCACAGCGACCCGAGGAGAATGTCGACCTCCTTGGCCAGGGTGAGGGCACGCTCCTGGAGATTGCGCTCCGCGACCCGCGTGGAGAGGCGGATGTCGAGCGCCGTCGCCGCCGCGAGAACGATCACGACCGTGAGGCCCAGAAGGGCCACCAGCCGCACGCGCAGCGATCGCCAGGGGAAGAGCCGCATCGTCGCCATCATACCGCCCGCCGGCCCGCCCGATAAGCGGGCGCGTTCACGGCAGGTCGTCCGGGTCGCCCGGATCCCGCACCTGCGCCGGCTCGCCCGGATGCCGCGACGCCTCCGGCGTCCGCAGATCGGGCAGCGGCGGGCGCTCCCCGCGGTAGACGTGGCGGCGGAAAAAGGCGCCGAAATTGTGGCCGCTCACCCGCCGCACGGTGCCGAGAAGGCGCGCCGTGGTGACGACCCCGCCGTCCCGCGCCAGGGCCGCGACCACGTCGTCCAGCCCCTGCGCGCCACCGGTCGCGTGGCGGATGCGGCGGTCGAGCGCGTGCAGGACGAGCGGCGCGCTGTTGTTGTGGATGGCGTTGCTCTGGTCGCGGGTGAAGTCGTGGCCCCAGAGGCCGTAGCGCGCGAACAACCGCAGCGCCTTGGTGTAGCCGGCGTCGTCGAGCAGGCCCGCACGCCGCTGGATCTCGATCGTATACAGCTCCGCCAGCCCCTCGGTTACCCAGTGCGCGTCGGGCGCGGGGCGGAACGGCGCGCTCACGTGGAAGAGCTCGTGCAGATACGGGCTGGTGCGATCCGGCGTCTGGAGCGGCCGATCGCCGTGCATGTAGAACGAGTCCTCGCCGGAGAGGCCGCCGCGCCACATCGGATCGACGCCGGTCACGATCAGGAGCTGCGGCCGCACGCGGCCGAGCAGCGCATGGACGATCGGCAGCGCACGGTCGAGCAGGGCGAGCACGCGATCGGGCGTCATCGCGGCATTGGGCGCGGCGGCGATCGTCACGGACGTGCCGTGGACCGTCGCCGGCGTGCGCCGGAAGTGGCCGCACATGAGCCAGCCGCGCGGATGATCGAAGCGTCCGCCGCTCTCGACCAGGAACTCGCGCGGGCCGACGCTCGGCATCACAGTGACGACGTTCCACCCCTTCGGCAGGCGGAAGACGAGCCGCGCCCGCGACTCGGGGTGCGCCTCGATGTCCGTGCGGAAGAGAACGGCGCTGCGCGGGAAGAGCGCGCTCGTGCGCGCCAGCAACCATTCGTCGCCGATCCAGGTATCGAAGCCCTTGCCGGAGGCGCGCCGGTGCTGCAGCGAGGCGCGATACGTGAGGTGCGCGTACGGTGCGCCCGGCGTCCACACGACCTCGCCATGGCGGCGCTCGAGCGTACCGCTCGCCTCGAAATCCTCGAAGCGCGACGGATCGAAGCGCAGCCGCAGGCGTTTGACCTCGTCGATGCCGGCGAGGTCCCAGCGGACGAGCGCCGACGTCGCCTCGGGTCGCGCGATCTCGACCGTGTACGTGACGCTGAACGTCTCGTGGACCGGTGTGTCCGACGGCGCGCCGCTCGCCCCCGGCGCGGGCGGAGCGGCGATCATGCTGCCCACCGCCAGCGCGAGGGCCAGCGCAACGCGCCGGCGAGCGCCATGTCGCTCAGCGTCGGCGCCGCGCGCCACCCGGACTCACGCGAACTCGAGCATGCGCTCGAGCGCCCGCGCCGCACCACGCCGGACGTCCTCGGGCAGGACGATCTCGTAGCGCCGGTGGAGCAGGGCGTCACGGGTGCCCTCGAGCGTGATCATCTTCATGTACTGACACAGCTTGCAGGCCTTGAAGAAGCGCTTCTCGGGAAGCTCGATCAGCAGGCGGTCCGACAGGCCGCACTCGGTGACGACCAGGAACTCCGTTGCCGCGCTCTCCTTGGCGTGACGGATCATGCCGCTCGTGCTGAGCACGTGGTCGGCGAGCGCCAGCACGTCGGCCCGGCATTCCGGATGCGCCAGGATCTCGACGTGCGGCAGCCGCTCCTTCACGGCGCGCAGCTGCTCCGGCTTGATCTGGTGGTGGACGTAGCAGTTGCCGTCCCAGGCGATCACCGTCTTGCCGGTCTCGCGCTGCACGTAGGCGGCGAGGTTCTGATCGGGGACGAACAGGATGTGATCGGTCGGCAGGGCGCGCGCGATCGTGACCGCGTTGCTCGACGTGCAGCACACGTCGGAGGCGGCCTTCACGTCGGCGCTCGTGTTGACGTAGCACATCACCTGCAGATCCGGGTACACGGCGCGCAGCTCGTCGGCGCGGTCGCGGAGCGCCTCGCCGGTGACGCTGTCGGCGAGGCTGCAGCCGGCTTTGAGATCCGGCAGCAGCACCGTCTTCTCCGGGCTCAGGATCTTGGCCGTCTCGGCCATGAAGTGCACGCCGCAGAAGACGATCGTGGAGGCGGAGACCGTCGTGCCCTGGCGCGCCAGCTCCAGGGAGTCGCCGACGAAATCTGCGACGTGGAAGATCTCGGGGCGCTGATAGTTGTGCGCCAGGATGACGGCGTCGCGGCTCTTCTTCAGCGCGCGAATCTCGTCGATGAGCGCGACCATGTCGCCGCACACCTCGGCCGTATAGGTCGGATCGCCGAGACGGCTCAGCTCGTCGTGCAGGTCGGCGGCCGTGGAGTCGAGCGCACTCATCGTCGTAGGTGCATATTGGTGTCGCAGCACCGGTGCGTCAACGTACGCGACGTCGCAAACGCCCGCCGAACCGCGCTCGCGAGGGATCGCTTTTGCGGTTCCGCCTTGACACTCCGTAACTCGATTGGTAAGCAAATCAATCTGTTATCGAATCTCAGGCACGTAGCTCAGTGGGAGAGCGCTTCCTTGACACGGAAGAGGCCGGCGGTTCAATCCCGCCCGTGCCTATCAGGCCCGATCCTTCCCCGCATGGCATGACGGACGATCGGATTCGCGTGGCTCTGCCAGGCGGCGCCGATGTGTCGGTTCCGCGTGGCACCACCGCCGCGGAGGCGTTGAAGGCGGCCGGTGAGCGGCGACTCGGCGATGCCCTCGCCGTCAAGGCCGGTGAGCGCGTCGTCGACCTGCATCGCGCCCTCGACGCCGACACCACGATCGCGCCGGTCTTCGGCGACTCCGCCGAGGGGCTCGACATCCTCCGCCACTCGAGCGCGCATCTCCTGGCGCACGCGGTGAAGCGGCTCTTCCCCGACACCCAGGTCACCATCGGCCCGGTCATCGAAAGCGGCTTCTACTACGACTTCAAGCGCGCGCAGCCGTTCACGCCCGATGACCTCGAGCAGATCGAGAAGACGATGCGCGAGATCGCGAGCGAGAACATCCCGGTCTCGCGTCGCGACATGTCCAAGACCGAGGCGATCGCGATCTTTCGTGAGATGGGCGAGCACTACAAGGTCGAGATCATCGAGGGCATCCCGGAGCCGCAGGTTTCGCTCTACACCCAGGGCGACTTCACCGATCTCTGCCGCGGCCCGCACGTCCCCTCCACCGGGCGCCTCAAGGCCTTCAAGCTGACCAGCGTCGCGGGGGCCTACTGGCGGGGCGACGAGCACAACGAGATGCTGCAGCGCATCTACGGCACCGCATTCGCGACGCCGAAGCAGCTGAAGGAACATCTCGCGCTCCTGGAGGAGGCGAAGCGCCGCGACCATCGCAAGCTCGGCCGCGAGCTCGATCTCTTCAGCTTCAGGCCCGAGGCGCCGGCCAGTCCGTTCTTCCACCCGAAAGGCGCGATCATCTACAACGCGCTGATCGCGTACATCCGCGACCTCTACCGCCAATATGGCTACGATGAGGTGCTGACGCCGCAGATCCTCGACGTCGAGCTGTGGAAACGCTCCGGCCACTACGACAACTACCGCGAGAACATGTACTTCACCGAGGCCGACGAGCGGCAGATGGCGGTGAAGCCCATGAACTGCCCGAGCCACTGCTTGCTTTTCGCCGACGGTAAGCGCTCCTACCGCGATCTGCCGATCCGCTTCGCCGATTTCGGGCGCCTGCACCGCTATGAGCGCTCGGGCGTCACCGCGGGCCTGACCCGCGTCCGCTCGTTCTCCCAGGACGACGCGCACATCTTCTGCACCCCGGAGCAGATCGAGTCCGAGGTGACGAGCGTCGTCGACATGATCTTCCGCACCTACGATCTCTTCGGCTTCACCGAGCGGCGGATCTATCTGGGCACGCGGCCGGCCAAGTCGATCGGCGACGACGCGATGTGGGAGCGCGCCGAGCGCGCCCTGCACGACGTGTTGGAGCGGCGCGGCATCCCGTTCGACGTCCACCCCGGCGACGGCGCCTTCTACGGCCCCAAGATCGACTTCTGCATCCTCGATGCGATGCGCCGCGAGTGGCAGCTCGGTACGGTCCAGCTCGACTTCACGCTGCCCGAGCGCTTCGACCTGCACTTCATCAATCGCGACGGCCACGCGGAGCGGGTCGTGATGATCCACCGCGCCCTGCTCGGATCGATCGAGCGCTTCATGGCGATCCTCCTCGAGCACTGCGCCGGCGATTTCCCGCTGTGGCTCGCCCCGGTGCAGGTGCGCCTCATCACGGTGACGGACCAGCAGCACGCATACGCCGAGCGCGTCGTCGCGCAGCTGCGTGCCGTTGGGCTGCGAGCCGAGGCCGATCTGCGCAACGAGAAACTCGGCTTCAAGATTCGCGAGTCCGAGCTGCAGAAGATTCCAATCGTACTGGTGATCGGTGACAAGGAGGTGGCGGCGGAGACGGTGGCGCCGCGGCGACGCGGGGCAGGGAACCTGCCGCCGGTGGACGTGCCGACCTTCATCGCCAGCGTCGCCGCAGAGGCGCGTCCCACCGCGCCAGGAGGTGTCCCATAAGCGTCAAGGAAGCGCAGGTTCGCATCAACAATCAGATTCACGCCCGGGAGATCCGGGTGATCGATTCCGACGGGGGCCAGCTCGGCGTCTTACCGACCGCCGATGCGCTCCGCATCGCCGAGCAGAAAGAGCTCGACCTGGTCGAGATCGCGCCGACGGCGACTCCTCCCGTGTGTCGGATCATGGACTACGGGAAGTTTCGCTACGAGAAGAAGAAAAAGTCGCAGGAATCGAAGAAGAAGCAGGTCTACGTCACCGTCAAGGAAGTGAAGATGGGCTCGCGCACCAGTGTCCACGACGTCGACTTCAAGGTGGGCCACATCCGCAAGTTCCTCGAGCGCAGCCAGCGGGTGAAGGTCTCGGTGTTCTTCCGGGGCCGCGAGATCACCCATCCCGAGATCGGCCGGGACCTCCTCATGGGCGTGTTTGAAAAGGTCAAGGATTTGAGCAATATGGAGGTCAGCCCGCGGCTCGAAGGCCGCAACATGTCGATGATGCTGCAGCCGCGTTGAGCGCCTGCCGCCAGAGGAACCGTCACAGATGCCGAAGATAAAGACGCGCCGCGGCGCGGCCAAGCGCTTCTCGGTCACGGGAACCGGGAAGGTGAAGCGGGGGAAGGCGTTCAAGCGCCATCAGCTCTCGTGCAAGTCCCGCAAGCAGAAACGCAACCTGCGCCACGGCACTACCGTGGCGAAGGCCGAATCCCGGAACGTCCTCCGGATGATCCCGTACCTGTGAACGGGCGAGGGGAGCGCACACCATGCCTCGGGTAAAGCGCGGCACCAAGACCCGCCGCCGTCACAAGAAGCTGCTCAAGCTCGCCAAGGGCAACGTCGGCGGGCGCCGGCGTGGCTACCGTCAAGCACGCGAGACCGTCGAGAAGGGCCTCGTCTACGCCTATCGCGATCGCAAGGTCCGCAAGCGCGACTTTCGCTCCCTGTGGATCGTTCGCATCAACGCCGCCGCGCGGCTTCACGGTCTGAGCTACAGCCGCTTGATCGTAGGGCTGAAGAAGGCCGGGGTCGACCTCGACCGCAAGGTGTTGGCCGATCTCGCCGTCCGCGATCCGGGCGCGTTCGGCGACCTGGCGCGCATCGCGGCCGCCTGAGAGCGGTGCGCCGCCGATGAGGGCGACGCTCGACGCCCTCGGCGCGGAGATCGATCGGGCGCTGGACGAGTGTCGGTCCGACGAGGATCTCGAGCGCGTCCGCGTCGGCTACCTCGGACGCAAGGGCCGCCTGACCGAGGTCATGCGTGGCGTCGGCGCCCTGCCGGCGGACGAGCGTCCGGCGATCGGCGAGCTCGCCAACGTCCTCAAGCGCCACGTCGACACCCGCATCCAGGCGCTGCGCGACCACTGGGCGGCGGAGCGACGGTGTCAGGAGCTCGAGACGTCGCGCATCGACGTCACGCTCCCCGGCCGGACCTGGCCCGTCGGCCACAGCCATCCGTTGGTGACGACGATGGAGGAGGCGATCGCGGTGCTCGTGGGCCTCGGCTTCGCCGTCTACGAGGGGCCGCACATCGAGGACGAGTACCACAACTTCGAGGCCCTCAACATTCCAGCCGACCATCCGGCGCGCGACATGCACGACACGTTCTTCGTCGCCGACGGCCACATCCTGCGTACCCACACCTCGCCGGTGCAGATTCGTGTCATGGAAGACCAGGAGCCGCCGCTCGCGGTGATCGCGCCGGGCGCAGTCTTCCGCCACGATGACGACGTCACGCATGCCCCGATGTTCCACCAGATCGAGGGCTTCCTGGTCGACAAGCACGTGACTTTCGGCGATCTGAAGGGCGTGCTCGGGCTGTTCTGTCAGCGCATGTTCGGCGACGACACGCGCCTGCGCTTCCGGCCGAGCTTCTTTCCGTTCACCGAGCCGAGCGCGGAGATCGACATCAGCTGCGTCATCTGCGGCGGGACGCGCGAGGTCGACGGCACGCCCTGCCGCGTGTGCAAGGCGAGCGGTTGGCTCGAGATCCTCGGCGCCGGGATGATCCATCCGGCAGTGTTCCGCGCTGTCGGCTACGATCCGGAGGCCGTGACCGGCTTCGCGTTCGGCGTCGGCGTCGAGCGCGTCGCCATGCTGAAGTACGGCATCAACGACATCCGCCTCTTCTTCCAGAACGACCTGCGCTTCCTACGACAGCTCTGACGGTCACGGCGCGATGAAACTGACCCTCAACTGGCTGCGCGAGTTCGTCGAGCTCGTCCTTCCACTCGACGAGTTGTGCGAGGCTCTGGTGATGGCTGGGCTCGAGGTCGAGTCGGTGGAGGAGCACCACCCGATCTGGGCGCCGGTCGAGATCGCGGAGGTCGTGAGCGTGGCAGCGCACCCGAACGCCGACCGCCTGCGGCTCTGCCAGGTCCGGCGCGCGCACGGCCCCGTCGCCATCGTCTGCGGCGCGAGCAACATGCAGGCGGGCGACAAGGTCGCCCTGGCGCCGCCGGACACCGCACTTCCCGACGGCCGCCGCATCGCCCGCGCCACCATCCGCGGTCAGGTGTCCGAGGGCATGCTCTGCTCCGCGCGCGAGCTCGAGCTCCCCGGTGACGAGGACGGCATCATGATCCTGCCGGCGGACGCACCTCTCGGGACGCGCCTCGTCGATTATCTCGGCGCCGACGACACCGTGCTCGAGCTCGGCGTCACGCCCAATCGCGGCGACTGTCTGAGCGTGATCGGCGTGGCGCGCGAGATTGCCGCGCTCACCGGGGCACGCCTGCAACCGCACGAGCCGAAGCTCGAGGAGCACGACCCAGCGACGTCCGCGGCGGTGCGCGTCACCGTCGAGGCGCCCGATCTCTGCCCGCGCTACGCCGCACGGGTCGTGCGCGACGTGCGGATCGGCGCGTCGCCGCCCTGGATGCGCACGCGCCTCACGCTCGTCGGTCTGCGCCCGATCAGCAATGTCGTCGACGTCACGAACTACGTCATGGTCGAGCGCGGGCAGCCGCTGCACGCCTTCGACCTCGCCCGCATCGCCGACTCCCGTATCGTGGTGCGACGCGCCGGCGGCCGCCAGGAGTTCACTACGCTCGACGGGGTCGAGCGCATGCTGCTCCCCGACGATCTCGTGATCGCCGACGGCAGCGCACCGGTGGCGCTCGCCGGCATCATGGGCGGGGCGAACTCGGAGATCCGCGACGAGACCGGTAGCGTACTGCTCGAGAGCGCCTGCTTCACGCCGACGGGCATCCGCCGTACCGCCCGCCGCCTCGCGCTCACCAGCGACTCGTCGTATCGTTTCGAGCGCGGCGTCGATCCGACCGCCACCCTCACGGCACTGGCGCGTGCCGCGGAGCTGATCGCGCAGACCACCGGCGGCACGATCGCCCGCGGCGTCGTCGAGCGCCGCGCCCCGCGCACGGCGCGGCCGTCACCCATTCGCCTTCGCACCGCGCGCGTCAACGCCGTTCTCGGCACGTCGTTCACGGCGGCCGAGATCGAGCGCCCCCTGCGTGGGCTCGGCGCAACCGTCACCGGCAGCGCCAAGACCGCGCTGCGCGTCGTGCCGCCGCCCTATCGCACCGACCTCACGAGCGAGATCGATCTGGTCGAGGAGGTGGCGCGCCTCTCCGGGTACGACGGGATCCCTGCAACGATCCCCGCGATCGTGGCCGGCGGCACGGGCCTCGTCACCACCCGCGATCCCGCCAGCCGCCTGCGCCAGACGCTGCAGGCGTGCGGCTTCAGCGAGGCGGTACTGACGGCGATGGTGTCGGGCGACGACAACCGGCTGTTTCCCGGTCTGCCCGACCTTCCGGGCGACCCCGTCGGCCTCCGCAATCCGCCTTCGACCGACGCCGCCGAGCTGCGGCGGAGCCTCATTCCCGGATTGTTGCGCGCGCTCGACGAGAATCGCCGTCAGGGGGAGGCTCTCGTCGCGCTTCTCGCCTCGGGTCGCGTCTACGCGCGCGAGGGCGAGCGGTTCCACGAAGGACGCGCCCTGGCGCTGGTGCTCGCCGGTGACTGGCTCGCGCCGGTCATCGGGGAGAAGGTGCGCCCCGCGGCCTTCGCCGACCTCAAGGGCGCGCTGCAGATCGGGCTCGATCGGCTGGCGCTCACCCCCGTGCGCTGGGAGGCGATCGAAAGCGAGGCCCCCTGGCTGCACCCCGGGAAGTCGGCCCGTATCATGGTCGGCGGCGTGCTCTGCGGCGTGGCCGGCGCGCTCCACCCCGATGCCGCGTTGGAGCGCGGGCTCGAGGGGGAGGTCTGGGTCGCCGAACTTGACATGGTCAGAGTCGTTCAGTACTGTCCGCGCCGCGTTGTTTTTCAGCCACTTCCGCGCTTTCCCGCAGTCCTGCGGGACCTCGCCGTGGTGGTAGGCAGTGATTTCCAGGCGCAGCAAGTTCTAGACACGATGCGCGAGGTCGCACCACCTCTCGTGGAGGATGTGCAGGTGTTCGATCACTACACCGGTGCTCCAATCCCCGAAGGGAAGAAGAGCCTGGCCTACTCGATCTCGTATCGGGCGCCGGACCGAACCCTGACCGACGACGAGGTGAACGCCCTGCACGAACAGCTGGTCGCGCGGTTGGTCGAACGTCTGCCCGTGGAGGTGCGCCGGTGAACGACGGAGGACGCGCGCCCGAAAAGGGCGCGACGATGACGAAAGCCGACATCGTAGAGCGCATCTACGAGAAAGTCGGCTTCTCCAAGAAGGAAGCGTCCGAGGTCGTCGAGTCGATCTTCGAGATCATCAAGGCCCGCCTCGAACACGGCGACAAGGTCAAGATCTCCGGCTTCGGCAACTTCGTCGTGAACCAGAAGCGTCCTCGCAAGGGCCGCAATCCGCAGACCGGCGAAGAGATCATCATCACCGGGCGCAAGGTCCTCACCTTCAAGGCCAGCCAAGTCTTGAAGAAGACCATAAATCCGTAGCGTCACGCTCCACGCCACGATCCCGCTCAAAGACTCCTGAGTCCCGCGTCGGTAGCGATGCTCGCGGGGACAGAGAGCTGAGGGGCGCGCGCGAAGCGCCGCGCCCTCAAATGCTCTGCTCGCGACGGTTGCGAGCCGGGACGGTCGAGCGGGGTCCGGATGCAAGGCGCGACGAAGTGAGCGCGGAGGCGTAGCGGGAGCTACGCCGCAGCCTCGTCGAGCAAGGCCGCGCAAGCGAACGACCGAGCAACGCAGCAGACGGGCGCCGATCGGCCGTCCGGCGGGGAACGTCGGCTCGGGCGGGCGACGCTACGCTATCTCTTCCCGCCCTTGGCGCGTGCGCTGAGTCGGACGATCCGCGCCGGGCGTGCCGTGCCGTTCGCGCGCGGTCTGGCCTCATCCATGATGCGTTCGTACTTCATGCGCAGCAGGGTGTCGCGCATGCAGTCGGGATCGATCCCGAGCGCGTCGCAGACGTTGTTGAAGGAGAACGGCCAATTCCAATCGCGGGTGCGGATCCAGCGCTCGGCTTGACGCGAAAGCATGCGAGGCCGTGCGCGTGTCGTCCGGAAGTACTCCTGGAAGCAGCGAATGGCGTCCTCGAGGACGGCGAGCATGAGCGCCTTCTCCGGAGAGAAGTCGCTGTCGCGGCGCGGGCCATCGAAGAACTGCTGCGGCAGGATGACGTCGGGACCAAGCACGTCGCTCAGGCTGTCACGGACGGAGAATCGGCGAGCCTCACCCAACCCCTCAGCCATCGACTCGAGTGACATCCCGCTGTCAGCGTGGCTCTTCATCATCCGCTCCTGTCGCGTCCGCTAGGACGGCTGCATGCTCCCGAACCGTCGGGGCACCTGGCAGCGGAGCAAGGGGTGGGCCACGCGCTCGCACCATCGCGATATGCGCGTGTCAATGGGCTTTCTTTGCGGCGATCGGAGGACACAGCAACCTGCAACGGTACAAACTTGACACCCGATGCCGCATTCGGGCGGGAAACGTGACGCTGCTGGTGTCAGAACGCGCTCGTGCGTGCCACCGGCGCGCACCCCGCTCGCGCGTCAAACTCCTGACCCGCAGTGAACTGATTTGCGCACCTCCGAGGCGCGTGGTACCCATCGATTCCGCGCCGAGCGCGTCGTTCCGGGGCGTGGCGCAGCCTGGTAGCGCACACGCTTGGGGTGCGTGTGGTCGCCGGTTCAAATCCGGCCGCCCCGATTGCCGGCACCGTGGAGACCGTCTCCGCGACCGGCGGCGACAGGACGCGGCGGTCCGACACCTCGCACGGAGCGCTGTTTTCCGGCGCTCGGGGCGGGGTGCCGGACCGCAGATTCACGTTGTCAATCGCGGCGGCTTGACGTAGCGTAGCGTCGGCTGGGGTGGGGGCGGATGGAATGGTTGAGGGGAGGAGCGGGGCGGTGCCGCTACGGCGGACGAGCGGGCCTGTGTGTCACGGCCGCGGTCCGACCCTCATGATCATCCTGATCTCCAACGACGACGGCATCCGCTCCGACGGCATTCAGGCGTTGGCCCGCGCCGTCGAACCCCTGGGCGAGGTCTATGTCGTGGCCCCGGACCGCGAACAGAGCGCCGTCAGCCATTCGCTGACCCTGCACCGGCCGCTCCGGGTCGAGGAGATCGCGCCGCGCCAGTTTGCCGTCGACGGCACGCCGACCGACTGCGTGAACCTCGCGGCCTCGGGCATCCTCCCGGAACGGCCCGGTCTCGTGATCTCCGGAATCAACAAAGGCGCCAACCTCGGCGACGACATCACCTATTCGGGAACGGTCTCGGCGGCGATGGAGGGCACGTTGCTCGGCATTCCGTCGCTTGCGATCTCGCTGGTCGCGCGCGAGCACTTCGACTTCGAGGCGGCCGCGGCCTTCGCCGCGGAGCTCGCCGCGCACGTGATCGAGCGCCCGTTCCCCGAGAATACGCTGCTCAACGTCAACGTGCCGGCCATCCCGCGCGCGGAAATGCGCGGCTATCGCATCACCCGCCAGGGCAAGCGCCGCTTCGGGCAATCCCTGGTCGAGAAGACCGACCCCCGCGGGCGCAAATACTATTGGATCGGCGGCGACGAGCTCGACTTCATCGACGAGCCTGGAACGGACTTCGCGGCAATCCAGGACGGCGCGGTCTCGATCACGCCGATCCATCTCGACCTCACGCACTATCCGTCGGTGGGGACGCTGGCCGCGTTGTCGCTGGAGTGGCCATGAATTTCGACCGAGCCCGTGTCCGGATGGTCGAGGAGCAGTTGGTGTCGCGCGGCATCAGCGACACCCGCGTCCTCGGCGCGATGGCGCGGATCGAACGCCACCTCTTCGTGGAGGAGGCGTTGCAGGAGCGCGCCTACGACGACAAGCCGCTACCGATCGGCGCCCGTCAGACGATCTCGCAGCCGTTCATGGTGGGTCTGATGACCCAGACCCTGGGTCTCCAGGGGCACGAGCGCATCCTCGAGATCGGAACCGGCTGCGGCTATCAGACGGCCGTCCTCGCCGAGCTCTCCGCCAACGTGTTCTCGATCGAGCGCATTTCGACGCTCGCGGTGCGGGCGCGCCACCTCCTCGATCGCCTGGGCTACTACAACGTCGCCACGCGGGTCGGCGACGGCACCCTGGGATGGAGCGACGAGGCCCCCTTCGACGCGATCGTGGTGACCGCGGGGACCCCTCAGGTCCCGCGGCCTCTCATCGCGCAGCTGGCGGACAGAGGACGTCTGGTCTTCCCCATCGGCGAGGAAGAATTGCAAACGCTCGTGCGAATTCGTAAGGAAGGCGAGCGCCTGCGCGAGGACTACTTCGGCGAGTGCCGATTCGTGAAGCTCGTCGGGCGCTATGGGTGGGAGCGGTGATCCGGCACGGCTTCGGCGGCCGCGCGGATCGACCGTAGGCGCCGCGCGGCGGCGCAGAGGGGGTACGGCGGTGGAACGGACGCGGCGGAACGCGTCGGCTGCTTCGAGTCCGTGGGGACGAACGCGCTGGCGCGCGGTATGGGGAGCAGGGCTCCTGATCGTGCTCGGCGGATGCAGCGCGACGGTGCACGGCACGAAGGTTTCCGACAACGGCATCTACTACGAGGTGCGCCCGGGCGAGAACCTCTACCGCATCGGGAAGGCCTACGGGGTCTCGTCTCGTGAGCTGGCGCGGGTCAATGACATCGACAATCCCAACAAGGTCCCGGTGGGGAAACGACTCTTCATCCCGGGAGGCAAGCGCGTGCTGCCGGTGAACGTGATCACGCCGCGGACGGCCGTCGCCGAGGCCCCCGACGCGCACGACCTGCCGCAGGGGAGCGGCGTGTTCGCGTGGCCGATCGCGGCCGGCACCCTGACCTCGCGCTTCGGACCGCGCGGCCAGAGCTTCCACGACGGCATCGACATCGGCGCCGCACCCGGCACCCCGGTGCACGCCGCGCGTGACGGCACCGTGATCTACAGCGACACCCTGCGCGGCTACGGCAACGTCGTCATCGTCGAGCACGGCGGCGGCTACGCCACGGTCTACGCACACAACGAGGAGAACCTCGTCCACGCGGGGGACCGCGTGCACCAGGGCGAGACCCTGGCGCGGCTCGGCCGCACGGGACGCACCTCGGGCCCGAATCTCCACTTCGAGGTCCGCAAGGACAACGTCGCCCGCAATCCCATCTATTTCCTCCCGAACCAGAGCGCGCCTCGATTGATGGCGCAACGCGCGAAGGACGACGCCACATGACCCTCGACGAGCTGAAGACCTACATCCGCGACATCCGCGACTTCCCCAAGCCGGGCATCGTCTTCAAGGACATCACGCCGTTGCTGGCGTCGGGGACGGCCCTGCAGGAGGTGGTCGATCGCATCGCCGACCGCTATCGGGGCAAGACCGACATGATCCTCGGCATCGAGTCGCGCGGTTTCGTCATCGGCGCCGCCGTCGCGTATCGGCTCGGCCTCGGACTCGCGCTGGTGCGGAAGCCCGGCAAGCTGCCGCACGAGCGCTACGCCGCGCGCTACGAGCTCGAGTACGGCACCGACACCCTCGAGATCCACCGTGACGCCTTCGGCGACGGCAGCCGTGTCCTGATCGTCGACGACCTGCTCGCGACCGGCGGCACCGCGTCGGCCGCGATCGAGCTGGTGCGCCGCCTCGACGGCGACGTCGTCGGCTGTGCCTTCATCATCGAGCTGACCTTCTTGAAGGGCAGGGCGCGCCTCGACGCGCCCGACATCTTCTCGCTCCTCTCGTACGCGAGCGAATAGCGCACCACCGGGGCCGCGAATGCACCCCGGAGCAGCGATCTTCCTCGACGTCTGCGCGCAGCGCGACTTCTGGCCGGGAGGCGCGTGGGCGCTGATCGATCCGGCCGGCGCCGCGAACGTCGCCGCGCTCTTCGCCCTGGCCGCCGAGCTCGGCGTCCGCCAGGGCGGTGTCCGCTGCGCGCATGGACCCGGAGAGCCAGGCGAGGCGCGGCTGAGCGGGCCGGCGCACGCGGCCGGGGGCAGCGCGGGCGCCGAGCCGGCGGCGGGGTGCGTGCCGGCCGAGCCAGTGATCGTGGTCGCGCCCGCATCGTCCGCGGCCCGCGCCCTCGACCGCGCTCACGCCTACTACGTGGCGACGGGCTGCGGCGCCGCGCCCGACGCCGATCCGGTCTGCCGCGCGGTCGTGGAGCATCTCCTCGCCGGCGTGCGCGACGCGATCGTGTTCGGCGCGGGCATCGAGGCTGGACTCGATCGTACCGTCGAGGCGTGCCTGCGCCGGCGTGTGCGCACGCACGTCGTGCTCGACGCCGCGGCCGCCGCTGATCCGGCGCGCGCGCAGGAGGTGATCGCCGACTGGAAGCGGCGTGGCGTCGACGCGCTCACGACCGCGACCGTCGCGCGCCTGCTGCGACGCTCTGCAAATTGACACGCCCCACCCACGCTCCTATGCTCCGCCGCGTGTCGAACCCCAGCTTCAAGGCCATGATGAACGAGGTCGTCGAGTACGGCAGCTGCTGTGAGTGCGGCTCGTGCGTGCTCGTCTGCCCGCACAACGTGATCGACTACATCGACGCCAAACCGAAACAGGTGGCCAAGGCGACCGCACCGCATGACTACTGCGGTATCAGCGAGGGCATCGGGTGCGACGTCTGCGCCCAGGTCTGCCCGCGCCTGAACCCGCGCGAGTTCGAGCTCGCCGATCTGCTCTACGGTGCGGACCAGCCCTTCAAGGGCGCCTTCGGGGTCTACCGCCGCATCGTCGTCGCGCGCGCCTGTGACACCGACCTCCACGGCCGCGTCCAGGACGGAGGCGTCGTCACCGCGATGCTGCGCTGGGCGTTCGAGCGCGGCATCATCGACGGCGCCGCCGTGTCGGTCGCCGATCCCGAGCGCCCGGCGCAGCCGATGCCGAAGATGGTCACGAGCGTCGACGAGCTGCTGACCAGCGCCGGTTCCTGGTACACCTACTGCGCCAACAACCTCGCTCTCGCCGACGCCGAGAAGCTCGGCCTCGAGAAGGTCGCCTTCGTTGGCGTGCCGTGTCAGATCACCCCGGTCCGCAAGATGCAGCTCGTCGACGCGTCCTACCTGAACAACGGCCGCAAGAAGGACAAACACATCGAGCGGCAGACGAAGTTCCTGAAGGGCTACGGCGCCCGGGTCGCGCTCAACATCGGCCTCCTCTGCACCGAGGTGTTCACCTACGAGGGCCTGATGGTCGAGAAGATCCAGGGCGAAATGGGAATTCCGCTCTCGGACATCAAGAAGTTCAACGTCAAGGGCAAGGTCCTCATCTACAAGAAGGACGGCAGCCTGGTGGAGATGAAGCTCAAGGCGGCGCAGGAGTACGCCCGCACCGAGTGCCACCACTGCGGCGACTTCTCCGCCGAGCTCGCCGACATCTCGTGCGGCGGCGTCGGCGCCATGGATTGGACCATTACGATCCTGCGCACGCCCTACGGCGAAGAGCTCTTCAACCGCATGGTCGCCGAGGGCCTTCTCGAGGTGAAGCCGATCGAGGAGTTCGAGAAGTCGATGCAGGTGCTGCTTCGCTTGACCAACAAGCAGCACCTCCGCGTTCCCGTTCCCCCCGGCCAGGACGCCTCGCGCGTGCGCAACGCGGCGCAGCTCCTCTAGTCCCGCGGCGGCCGGTCGCAGGCGTCGACCCCGAAACGACGAAAGCCGCTGGGAGGTGAACCCCAGCGGCTTTCGCCAGTCGACGTGTGCCCGCGGCCGCTGCCGCGCCGGCCCTCAGGGGGTCGGTGACGGGGCGGGGCCGGAGGCGGGCAGGGTGAAGGTACCCGCGGCGACGATCGGCGGCCCGGCGTCGGGAGTGACGGTCGCCGAGAGCTGCCGCGTCGATCCCACCTGATCGACGGGGTAGATGACGCAGCCGTGGGCGACGCCCGGCTCATTGACGATCGGCACACCGGTCGAGGCCGGGAAGTTGCTGACGTCGCAGGTCGGGGATCCGTTCACGGTGCCGTCGGTCACGACGACGCCGTTCACCGGGACGGCGACCGAGAAGTCGACGCCGACCCCGTCGGGCACGGCGTTGCCGTACGCGTCGGTGACGACCGCCGCCACGACCGTCGTGAGCGTACCGTCGCCGTTGTTCTGGGCGCCGTTGGTCACCAGCGAGAGGACGACCTCGGTCGGGACACCCGGGGTTGCGATCGGCGTCGGCGTGCCGAGGATCGGCGTGACGAAATCCTTCGGGGCGTTGCGGAACGGGTTGGCGACGAAGAACTGCTTCGTCGCGTTGCCGTTCCCCTTGAAGTCATCGCTCGAGGTGAAGGCCGACAGGATGAACAGCGTCGTCTGCGCGGTCTGGGAGCCGTTCGGGCCCGCGGTCACCTGGGACAGCAGCCTGCGACGGACGTTGTAGGTGTAGACCTGGTTCTGCGGCGTCCCCATGCCGAGGAGATCGCCGCTCGAGGTGAAGCCGAGGAAACGGCCGTTCGGGCTGAGCGAGGGGCCGGTGCTCGGCGCGCTGCCCTGGGTCACGACCGTGAGCACCGTCTTCTTCGACCGCACCTTGGTCATCATGATCTGGCTGACGGGCGGGCCGCTCTGCTGCAGCTTGTCCTGCTCGTACGCGACCAGGGTGCCGTTCTGCGTGATCGACGGATTGCGCCCTTGCTCGGCGCTGCCGGTCGTCAGCTGGGTGAGCACGCCCTTGCGCAGCAAGTAGATGTGTTGCGGGCCGGGGTTGGCGCCGCCGTTCAGTAGATCGCCCTTGGACTCGAACGCGATGCCGAGGCCGTTGAAGCTCTGCACGCCGTGCGTGCCGCCACCGACGGTGATGCGCTTGATGCCCGTGCCGGCAGCGGGATTGCCGGGCGGGGGCGTGCACGGCAGCGTCCGGCAGGTGGACGACGGCCGGGTGGTATCAGCCTGGTACAACTCGGCGATGCCGCCGGTCGCGCCGCTGCCGTTGATGTCGACGGTCGACTCGAAGGCGACGAAGCGGCCGTTGCCGCTCAGGTTCGGGTTCAGACAGTCGCCCGGCACGGTCGTGACCTGCGTGATGAGCTTGGTCGCGGTCGAGTAGATGAAGATCTGCCGGCCGGCGACGGGAGTTGCCGAGGCGTCGCACACGTTGGCGGAATCGGCGCACAGATCGCCGTCCGCCTCGAAGGCGACGCGGAACTCGATGAACTGGCCGTTGCGCGAGATGCTCGGATGGCGGGCGTTGTGCGCGCCGAACGTGACCTGCGTCAGGCCCGGCGTCTGCGCGAAGTCGCGATCGAGCAGGCTGAAGATGAAGATCTGCCAGTCGGCGTTGCCGTTGCCGACGACGTCGCCGTTGGACTCGAAGGCCCATTGATCCGGCGCCCAACCCGACAGGGCGCCGATCTCACCGCTGGCCAAGCTGGTCACTTGCACGAAGGGGGGCGTGAAGCGATGCAGCGCGAGACTCGCGGTGGCGGTGATCAGTACGATCGCTGCGCCCGCGATGAGTAGTTTCCCGAAACGGGACGTCCGTGTTCTCCTACCAGTCGACATGATCATCTATCCCTTCGTGCCATTCGCGCTCCGGCCCTTCACGGTCCGGTCTTGATCAGGTCTACGTCGCCGGCGTTCATGCGGCCGAAGAGCACGTCGGTCTTGTTGTCGCCGTCGACGTCGTAACAGAAGATGGTGCGCGGGAACTGGCCGACTGGGTAGACGCGCTCGTCGCGCTTCCAGTTGCCCTGTCCATCACCCCGCAGAATCAGGATGTCGTTGGTGCCGAGACTGGCCACCGCGATGTCCATGTTGCCGTCGTTGTCGAAGTCACCGGCGCAGACGTCCCGCGGCTTCTCGCGGCCACGTCGGTGGATGACCGGCGCGCCGTCGAAGTTGCCGGCGCCGTCGTTCAAGAAGGTGGCGACCACCCCCGCCTGGCTCGTCGCCTGCGAATTGATGACGACGAGATCGGGGAAGTTGTCCTTGTTGAGATCCACGGCCGTGATCGCCTGCGGCGACGTACCGCCGCTGCGCAGCGTGTGCGACACGTAGCTGCCGTCCGGCTGCGAGAGCAGCTCGGTCAGGCTGCCGGTCCCCGATGGGCTGGCCGTGACCGTCGGGGTCGGCGTCTTGGTCTTGGTCGGCGTCGCCGTGCTGGTCGCGGCGGTCGCGGTCGGGGCGTTCGGGTCCGGCGACGCGGTAGCGGTCGGGACCGGGGTATCGGTGGAGGTGGGCGTCGGCGTCGTGACCGGGACCGGCGGAATGCCGTCGCGGTTCACCGTCACGATGTCGGGGATGTGATCGCCATTCAGGTCGACCGCGATCACGCCCTGCGGGTTCGTCCCGGTCGGGAAGCTGGCGAAGCGCGGGAAGCCGGTCGACGGGTCGCCGCCGAGGTTCTTGAAGAGGGCGACGTTGGAGCTGAGCTGGAAGGTGACGATGAGATCCGGCTTCTGGTCGCCGTCGAGATCCTGCAGGACGACCGCGCTCGGCGTGTTGCCGTCGGCCTTGAGCGGCCGGCGGTCGAGCGCCTGGAAGACGCGCTGCCCCTGGTTGATGAAGAAGCTCAGGTCGTTCGAGCCCTCGTTGGCGATGACGATATCGGGCTTGTTGTCGCCGTTGATGTCGCCGATCGCCACGGAGCGCGGATGCACGCCGGTCGGCAGCTCGACGCGCGCCGTGAGGGTGCCGTCCGCGGCGCGGAAGAGGATGAGCGCGCGGTTGTCGGCCCGGCTGACGCCGATGAAATCGGGCACGCTGTCACCGTCGAGATCGGCGACGGCCACGGCCCGCAGCTGGCGGCCGATGAAATTCCCGGTGGTGGGCGGCGTGCCGTTGAACTTACCGGCGCCATCGCCGTAGTGCGGCTCGCACGTCGTGACGTCGCCCGGCGTGCAGACGACGAGGTCCTGATGCAGGTCGTTGTTGATGTCGACGATCGTCGCGTTCGGGGCGGCCTTGCCGTCGATCGCGGTCTGCCCGGCGGCGAAAGCCCCGGTCGTCTCGCCGTGGAACATGAGCGCCGACTGCTTCGTGCTGCTGAAGGTCGCAAGCAGGTCGAGCCAGCCATCCTCGTCGAAATCGGCGGCCGCGAGCTTGTTGATGCCCTTCGGCGCCGCGACCGTACCGACGTTGGCCATCGTGCCGGTGCCGTCGTTCAGGAGGACGGCGATGCCGGGCGCCTTGTCGACGGTGCTGACCGCGATGTCGAGGAAGCCGTTGCGATCGAGATCGGCGGCCAGCATCTGCGTGCCGAGCTTGTTGCTGATCGGGATGGTGGTGGTCGTGAAGAGGCCGGTGCCGTCGTTCTCGAGGAGCGACAGGCCCTTCACGCTGTGGCTGCGCGGCATGACGACGATGTCGGGGAAACCGTCACCGTTGAAGTCGCCGACCAGGGCGCCGGTCTTGGAGCGGACACGCTGCAGCTTCTGCACCGACGTGAACCGTCCCGCGCCGTCGCCCAGGAGGACGATCAGATCGCCCATGCCGGCGACCGCCACGAGATCCTGCTTGCCGTCGCCATTCACGTCGGCGGCGGCGAGTGAGTAGATGTGGCGGCCGAGCTCCGGAGCGCAGAGCTTGCTGCAGCCGTCGCCGCTCTTGAGGTTGCCGTCGTCGCAGAGCTCAGTGCCCTCGGCGACGCCGTCGCCACAAGTCGCGGCGTCGGAGGGGGCGGGATCGTAACCGCCGGTGGCGTTGCCGGGGAGGATCGAGAGCTGGAGGCCCTTCTTGCCGCTCCCCACCACGACGGCGTCCGGGATGGTGTCGCCGTTCATGTCGGCCAGCAGGACGTCCTGCGGCGGGGCCTGGAGGGCGAGGAGGGGCGAGATCGCCACCGTCCCGGGATCGGCCATGCCGATCGACTCCAGGGCACCGGTGGTCGCGTTGGTGGAGAGGAGATCCGTGATCGGCAACCCCTCGTCGGTCAGGCTGGAGCGGGCGGCAGCCCTGCCGAGCGGGTTCACGACGATGTTGGACGCCGTACCGTCCGCCGAGGGGAACTGTGCCGGACCGGTCGCGAACAGGACCTGGACGCTGTTGGTGTCCGAGAAGGTGAGGGCCAGGTCCTTGAAGGTGTTGCCGTCGAGGTCGGCGAAGCTCAGACCCGTTGCGTTCGGGCGGACGTTGAAGGTGTCGAGCTTCTGGAAGTCGTTCGTGTTGGTGGCCTGGTAGATCGTGACGGTCGAGTCGGTGGAGAGGATGCCGAGGTCCGGACGGTTGTCGCCGTCGAGATCGGCGCTGGCGATGGCCCGGGGATCGGGCGGCGAGGGCACGACGATCGGCGACAGGGTGAAGGTGCCGTCCGCATGGTGCGTGACGGGGTCCTCGTGGCCGAGATAGATGAGAACGACGGGAGCGCCGTTCCCACGGGCCGCGACCGCGAGATCGAGGTGGCCGTCGAAGTTGAAGTCGTCGACCGCGATGCCGACGGGCAGGGTGGCCGATGCCGGCAGGCCGATCGTGTTGACGAGCGGGAAGCCCCCGGCGCCGTTCCCCAGCAACACCGTGAGGGTGTTCGACTTGCTGTTGACCACCACCACGTCCAGGTTACCGTCCTCGTTGAGGTCCTTGGCGGCGAGGGCGTTCGGCTGACTGCCGACGGGGACGGTAACGAGGCTCGTATAGCCGCCGACATCCTTCTTCTTGAAGATGGTGAGCGTGCCGTTGCTACGGCTGACCGCAGCGATGTCGGTGAGGTTGTCCTTGTTGAAATCGCCACATACGGCCGCCCGCGGCGCCGCGGTGATGGCCACCGAGGTGAGGAAGGCGAAGCCGCCGCTGCCGATGTTGCGCAGGATCGTGACGTCGTCCGATCCCTGATCGGACACCAGCAGATCGGGGATGCCGTCGTCGTTGCAGTCCCCCGCCGTGATTCCCTGCGGGAAATCGTTGACCGGCAAGGAGAAATCCGCGTACGAGACCGTCGCAGCAGCCGGCTGCGCCAGGGAGGCGAGCAGGAGCCCGATGCAGCCGAGCGCCAGCACGACCGCGCTCGGGCGCCGTCGTGCGCCCAACCCTAGGGAGCGCGAGGTGCGCGTGGCCATGCTCTCAGTTGCGACTGCCGCCATGTACGAGGCCTCCTGGTTGCCTGATCGCGTCGCTATCGCCCGATCCGTTCCGGACCTTTGCGTGGGATGTCTGCTGAGGGGGAGCAAATCCGGATCACCAACGGCCTCCTAGCCACGGCACGTCTCCTCGCCGAATGGACTCGGATCGCTTGAGGAGGGAGCAACAGCCATGCCACGGGGGGCACCCATTTCGACGCGCTTCCAACGCGTTAGAGTCGTCTCCAGCGCTCATCCCTGCACGGATTTGCGAGAATGCAAGGTCGCTTGCGTCTCCGTGCAGCCGAGTCAGGCGCCCGGCATGACAAGCCCGATGGAGCACGGTCGACTTGGGATCGAGCGGGGGAAGCCTGTGTGTAGCGGCAGAACGCATCGGCGGCAACGCCTCCGACGTCCGGACGACGTCATTTAACAAAAGGCGCAGCCGACCCTACGGGAGTGGCGCGTCGTAGGAAAGCCGGTAGCACGCACAGCGCGCCGCGCGACGTGGCGCAGGTGAAGATGGCGGTGACCGTGCCGCGCCCCGGGCGCGACACGGTCACCCGAACAGCAGGATTACTCGGCGACCTTCAGCTCGACGCGACGGTTCTGGGCCCGTCCATCGTCCGTGTCGTTGCTCGCAACTGGTTGCGATTCACCCAGGCCGCGCGTCGAGAGACGGGACTCGGCGATCCCTTCCTTCACGAGGAACGCCTTCACCGCCGCCGCACGACGGAGCGACAGCTTGAGGTTGTACTGGTCGCTGCCCACGGAATCCGTGTGACCCTCGACCGACACATTCAGCGTGGCGTTCTCCTTGAGGATGGTCGCGGCCTCCTTCAGGATGCCGGCCGCGTCGGGGCGGATGTTCGCTTTGTTGAAGTCGAAGTTCACGCCGCGGAGCACGATCTTCTTCTGCACCGGAGGCGCCGGGGGCGGCGACGGAGGAGGCGGCGGAGCCGCTTGGGCGACGACGGCCTCGCGATCCCACAAGCAGTGACCGACGAGAGCGCCGAGCAGCGCGCCACCGACGGCGCCGCTGGCGATGGCGACGATCTTGTCTTCGTTGTCGTTACCGACGTTGAATGCGCCGGAGTTGTTGGCGCCGGCACCGGCGGCGATGCCGCCGCCGACTGCACCGATCCCCGCGCCTGCGAGAGCACCCGTCCCCCATGGCTTCTGCATGCAGGTGCAACCAACCGCAAACGCGACGAGCAACACCGACGTCACGGCGAAGCGCAGTCCTACTTTCATCAGCCACCTCCTTAGGAATGCGAGCCCGAACGGGTCCGCGCTAGCCCGCACCGATCGCGAGGCTCGCCCTCGTTAACGGAGATACTGCATCAATGTCAAGGCGACGATGACCGCAGTGCGGCGCTCGACCGCGTCGATCCGCGGCTTGCTCCGCAGCGCGCGGCGCGCGATGCGATTGTCACGGCGTTCACGCGCGCTCTACACGTCGCGACGGCGATCGGCGCGGGTTTGCGCGCGATGATCGCGCGCGGCGTGCGCCTCGCGTCGGACGCGGTGCGAGTAATTCTGCGTGTGTACAGAAAACGCTTGCCTTCACCACTTCGCGAGAGTAATTGAAGGCCCGCATCAACACCTCACGTTAACAAATTCCGTAACCTAAAACTTAGAGAATGATCTACACAAATCTGTTCGCGTCGGCCGTCCTTGAGGACGACCGAAACGGGGGAGCTGCGCGTCGTGTGCACGACTGTCGGGACGAGCGCCGCAACTGCGCGACCTGCGACGCGTACACGATTGTCCCCAGGCTGTGGACAATTTCGGAAGTGACGTTGGTGTGGACAGTGCGGACGATGGGGCGGTGTGGGGAGGAAGGGGGGGCCGCGGGGACGAGTAGGCGACGGAGGGGTGATGGATACCTTGTGGGACCAGGCGCTGGCCGAGCTGCAGCTCGTCGTACCGAGCCAGGAGTTCGCCGCGTGGATCTCATGTCTGCGGATGGCGGCCGACGGGGACACGATGACGGTCGAAGCGCCCAGCCAGTTCCATCGCAATTGGGTGCAGCGACATTTCCTGGAGCGGATTCGCTCGACCGTGGAGACGGTCGCCGGGCGGGCGGTCCCCGTGCAGCTGGCGGTGAGCGGCGAGCCGAACGCGACGAGGGGAGGAGCGGAGACGGCGAGCGCGCCCCCTGTCGCCCGACGGTCGACCCCGCAACGGGGCGCGGCGTCCCCGCCCGCCGGCGAGGGACCCCGCTTCGATACCTTCGTCGTCGGCCCCTCCAACGAGCTTGCGTGCGCGGCGGCACAGGCGGTGGCGACGGGTCCGGGGCGTCAGTACAACCCGCTCTGCATCCACGGCGGGGTCGGGCTCGGCAAGACGCACCTCATCCAGGCGATCGCCCATGAGCTGCGCGCGCGTTTTCGCAGCGCCCGCGTGCTCGCGATCGGTGCCGAGCGGTTCGTGAACGAGATGGTGAGCGCCGTGCGACGTCAGCAGATGGAGAGCTTCCATCATCGCTATCGTCGCATCGACACCTTGCTCGTCGACGACGTGCAATTCATCGCCGGCAAGGAGCGCACCCAGGAGGAATTCCTCCACACCTTCAACTTGTTGTGCGCGGCCGGCAAGCAGATCGTGGTCTCCTCGGACAAGCCGCCGAGGGAGATCCGCGATCTCGAGATCGGGCTGCGCAGCCGCTTCGAGGGCGGCCTGATCGTCGAGGTGACGCAGCCGGATCGCGAGACCCGCCGGCGCATCCTGGCACACAAGGCGGTCGCGGCGGAGATGACGCTGCCTCCCGAGGTGCTCGACTACCTGGCCGAGCACCTCCGTGGCGCCAGCGTCCGCGAGCTCGAGGGCGCGCTCACGCGTCTGCGGGCGAGCACCTCGCTGACCGGACGGGCCGTCGATCTCGCGCTCGCGGCCGAGATCGTGACGCCGATCTGCGGCGGCATGCGCAATCGCGCCTCCGCCGACCGCATCGAGCAGCTCGTCGCCACCAAATTCGGCCTCGAGGCGCGCGCGCTGCGCTCCGCGGGACGCGAGACGCGTCTCGTCTTGGCGCGTCAGCTCGCCATGTACTTGCTACGGCATCGATTGAGCTTGTCGCTTGCCGCGATCGGCGAGCGGTATGGACGTGATCATTCCACGGTGTTGCACGCGGTGCGGGTCATCAAGAAGCGCCGCGATTGCGACCCCGAAGTCGGGCGGTTGGCCCTGGCGCTGGAAGAACAGTTGTGAGGACGGGACGGAAGAGGGTTGCGGGGGCGGGGGGCAGGACCAACCGCCGACTTCGCGGTAATCGCGGATTGCGCCGCGGCGCGGAGAATGGCAACATAAGTGCCACAATTTCACGGAGGTGACGCGTCATGCGAATGATCCTCGTCGGTGTGATGGTGGCAGCGGTGACGATGATGGGACCGGCGGTCGGAGGCGTAGCCGTCGCCGACGACAACCCGCCGCCTTCGAGTGGCAACGTCAATTTTGCCAACCCGAGCGGTCAGGTCATCGTGGAGCATGAGCACGGGGCAGGGGCGGAGTTCGGGCTCGCGATCGCGTCCTCCGTCCTGAGCATCCTCTACCACCCGGTCCGCATGGTGTACGGCATCGTCGGAGCGGAGCTTGGTGGAATCGGCGGCTGGACCACGGGCGGCGACATGCGCACCGCCAAGGGCATCTGGCGGCCGACGACCGAGGGACACTACTTCATGCGGCCCGATTACCTCGACGGCACGGAGCGCTTCCGCTTCAACGGCGCAGCGTCGGCGGTCCGCCAGGAGCACGTCCAGGTCGAGCGGGTCGAGACCCGGGTCGTCGCACCCGAGCCGGTCGTGGCCGAGGCACCCGCCCCGGCACCGGTCGACGTCGGTGATACGGGCGACGAGCCGCTCTGAGCGAGGCCGGCGCCCGCTGTAAGGCGCCGCGCAGCTCAGGTTCGCGAACGCACGTTCACGATGCGGCGGGCTCCGGCCCGTCGACGTCGTCGATGCCGCGCGCCCGGAGCTCGGCGTTGAGCGTAGCCACGAACTCGCCATAGGCGTCCGGGCGGACGGCCCACCACTCATCGGTCACGCTCGGCGCGAGCCGGACCCGCAGCGGTACGAGGAGGCGGGGCGCGTACACGAGCGTCTCGCCGGCGGGCTCCAGGCGGAAGCGTGGCAGGGGAACCGCCGCCGCCTCCAGCGTGAGGACGACCGGGCTCTCGCTCGTCTCGAGATCCGCATCGAGCACGACCGCGCCGAGACGCTCGTCGGCCCCGAGCGCGGGCGGCGGGTCGGCACGAGGGATGCCCTCGCGGCGTAGCGCCGCGATACGGTCGGCGACCGCCGCCGCCGCGAGAAAGTGCTCGCTGCCGCGACGCCCGGTGACGGCGACCGGCAGATACAGCGTCGGTGATTGCTCGTCGACCTCGATGCCGTCGAAGATCGCCGGCGCGAGCGCGGCGACCTCGGTCAAGCGTTCGCGCTCCCACGCCGCTTCCGCCGCCCGATAGGCCGCGCTCTCGTGCACCTCGCGTACCGCCGCTTCGCATGC
>Ga0157379_10000110_pt1 | contig 56593 bp, 47 predicted proteins | sample S25metaG_FD_121802 | JGI IMG/M metagenome (GOLD analysis project Ga0157379, IMG submission 121802) | Switchgrass rhizosphere microbial communities from Kellogg Biological Station, Michigan, USA - S2-5 metaG | ecosystem: Host-associated > Plants > Roots > Rhizosphere > Soil | place: USA... | reverse complement strand
GGGGACGGGCGGAGGCAACTGTGCGTCGGTGGCTTGCTGGGCAGACGAAAATAGCAGCCGCGCCTCTTCGTCCGTGTCGGCCGCCGCCACCGACAAGGACAGCATGACTTTCGGCCGGTCGAGGTAAGGCGACGGCATGAACCGTGCGCGATAAGCGGCCAACGCCACATCCAACTGGTCCGGCGCGAAATGCGAGGCGAAGGCGAACGGCAGCCCCAGGCTGGCGGCCAACTGCGCCCCGCCCAGGCTGGCGCCCAATATCCAGACCGGCACCTCTGCGCCCTCGCCCGGGATCGCGCGCACCGTCTGGCCCGGTGCCGCCGGGCGCAGGAAGAACAGCAGCTCCTGCACGTCGCGGGGGAATTCGGCCATGTCGTTGGGCGCACGCCGCAGCGCTTGCAACGTGGCGGCGTCGCTGGCAATGCCGCGGCCCAGCCCCAGATCGATACGCCCGGGATAAAGCGCAGCCAGGGTGCCGAACTGTTCGGCCACCATCAACGGCGCATGGTTGGGCAGCATGATGCCGCCCGCGCCGATGCGGATGCTTTTGGTATGGGCCGCGATATGGGCCATCAGCACCGCAGTGGCGGCGCCCGCCACACTGGGGGTGTTGTGATGTTCCACCAGCCAATAGCGGTGATAGCCCAACCGCTCGGCGGCGCGCGCCAATTCCAGGCTTTCGCGGAAGGTGGCGGCGGGATTGCCACCCTGCTTGATGGGCGTGAGATCAAGAACGGACAGTGGAACCATTGGGAACCTACCCTAGCCCAAGCCTGCCGCCGCAGACAGATCGGAAAAATAGCCCAAATCAGTGGTTTTCCTGCAAGGCCTTGTAAGTCTTAAGGACGCGTTAGTGGACGGGGAGGCATGCTGGCCGGCGCGCGATCAGGATGGCACGGCGAAAGTGGACACTGTTACGGACCTTCAGTGGATGGACCGCGAACAGAAGGGCGAAACTCAGGTTCCGGCCGCCAAGCTGCATATCCTGCATCTCGATCCGATAAAGGCCAAGCTGGGCGACAAATGGGGCAAGCTCTCCGGCCTGGTGCACAAGCTGTTCGAGAAAGCCCTGCGCAATGTGCAGGGCCCCAGCGATCACTTCCTGCTGATCGACGAAATGTCCTATGTGGTGACCTTCAACACCCTGTCTCTGGAAGCCGCCAGCCTTGCCTGTGCTTCCATCGCCAAGGAAGTGTGCGAGCTTCTGTTCGGCGCGGATGTGGACGATATCGCGGTGCGCGGCCTGGTCGCCCTGGTGCCGCAGAGCAGTCTTAGAGATATCGCCGGCGGGGCCATCGCGGACATGCTGGAGCGCCGCGGCGGCGAGATCATCGTGCGTCCAGACCGCCACACGGCGACACATGAGGACAGAAAACTAAAAATCGCGGTGGAGAATTCCGGCGCGGTAAACGAATGGATCGCGAACGCCGAAGAGCTTTTCGCCAAAAACGGCATGGCCATGGCGCTGTTTCCGGTATGGGACCTCAAGAGCCGCAAGAGCGCTTCGGTGCATCTCGCCGCCTTTTCGCCCTCTGCGGAAAAAGCGCCCGTGCCCATCCGCAAATTGTTCAGGCAGGCGCACGAGGCCCATTATGTCGAGCATGAGACCGCCCTGTTGCGCGCGGCTTCGGCCTACGCCCAGCAGGTCCACCGGGTACAGAAAGTCTGTGCCGTCAGCGTGGGTGTCAGCTACGAAACCTTGTCGGGCCTGCACGCCCGCATCGCCTATATCGGCGCCCTGAAGGCGATACCGGCCGCAGCGTCCTGCCCGATCCTGCTCCGCATCGAGCGCGTGCCCGAAGGCACGCCGCACGGACGGCTGGCCGAGATCGTGAACATGCTGGCCGCGCCCAATATCCGGCCCACCGTGGAATTCCAGTCATTGCGCGATCTTGCCGAGCTGGATATCCGGCTGGGCGCCGCCGGCATAGGCTGGACTTTGCCCGCCGATTGCGATGGAGCGTCCGCGCGCGGCTGGGCGGCAAAGCTGGCCCAACGCGCGGCTTCGCAAAAGGCCTTTTCCTTCGTGCAGGGACTGAAGAACAACGAGCTCCTGGCTGCCGTGCAGGAGGCCGGCATCCGCTTCGGAACCGGCAGCGCGCTTGGCTCTCCGCTCTGCTTTGGCACCTTGGATCCGGTGCCGAATTTCCCGCTGGGAAATTAAGACTTCAGGTCAGTTGCGCACGCAGGGATAGGCGGCATGCAGCGCATCGCCCACGAACTGCGCCGCGTTGATGCCGAGGCCTTCCGGATTGGCCTTGGCGAACTTCTGAAAGGCCAGGATCGCCTGTTTGATGGTCATCTGGCCCGGACAGAAACTGGCCAGCGAACTCGGCGGCAAGGGACCGCCGGGCTCGGACAAAGGCACCAGCGTATCGGCGACACCGGCGACATAACCGGTGCAATAAGGATTGTCGGTCTTGCACAATTGCAGCAGGCGCGCCGCGCTCATAAAGGCCCGGTCACCGGCCGCTTGCGCATGCGCCGCGGCTGTCATGGAACAGGCCAGAATCAGAATGGCGGCAAACGCCAAACCTGTGAACGGATGTGCGTGCACCTGTCCCTCCCCGTCTCGCAACCGGAAATTGCACGATATTCAGGCTGGGGACTTGGCGGAAGTCCGTGGCGGGAATTTAGGTAAACATGTCCAGCAGCCGGCCAGTCATCTGCTGGGAGGCCTTGAGCACCATGAGATTGGCGCGGAAGTCATGCACCGCCTCGCGCGCGGCCACTATGTCGGTCACCGGATCGGAGGTGGCGGGCGCCGCCTGGCCCAGGCTGGTTCCGGCAACAAGATTGGAGGCCACGGCGCTGAAGCGCTGGGAGGCGGCCTGGAGGCCCGATGCGGCGATGCGTGCTGCGTCCATGGCCGGAGGATGCCCACACATTCTTCAGGCTCTGGAAATCCCATGTCCCGGATTTGAGGTAAATTGTTCGGACCGGGCGGCATGCGCCCTGCAGGGAGCTCCCTATGCGAGGTCCCATGTCACAGCTTGAAACAGACAGAATCCCATTCCAGGACGATTTGCCGCCTGAGATCGTCCGCCGCCTGCAGGTGGAGGAACTCTGGGCCCGGCGCCATGTCCTGGCCGAACTGATGAATGCCGAACGGCTCAAGACCTATTCCGCCAGGCGGGCCCTGATGTGGCCCCCCAGGTTTCCGGCCATGGAGGTGGTTTGGAGAGACCCGTCGGCCAAGCCCTCGGCCACCGTGGTCTCGATCAAGAACAAGAAGGCCGCTGTACCCGGCCAGTAGGCGCAAGCTTATTCCCCAAAAGCAGAAGGCCGGCAGCTTTCGCTGCCGGCCTTTTCATTTCTGCTTTTGGTTGGCTTAGACGGCGCGCGCGAACTTGCGGCGGCGCTGCGTCAGGACAAGTGCGGTCAGGCCCGCCAAACCGGCAAAGAACATAAGCCAAGTCTGGACTTCGGGCACCTTGGCGGCGACCACAAAAGTGCTGTTCGTTGCCGCTTGCCAGATGTCCACGGCAAACATGAAGCCGTTATTCGCCTGGAAATCCGTCAACGCCAAACCGCCCGACTTTGTGACGTCGAAGATCAGCTTGCTGTCGTTCGTCGATTTGCCGCCGTTCAAATCGTATTCGATCGCGTATTCCCAACCACCACCAAAGGTAGAAGCCGAGTAGGTTTGGGTACCGTCGGTATTGTTCATGATAGTAAAGTGGGTGGGATCAAAGCCGGTGGTGGCGGCACCCAGCACGGTCGTCAGGGGGGGAGCAGTGTCCCCGCCCGTCGTGATGATGTTCCAGTTGATGGCAAAACCGGCTCCGGTGCCGGCAAAGGTGTTTGGCGCCAGCGAGACAGTCACCACCACATGACCCGCCGTCACACCGTCATTCAGGCTGACAGTTCCGTAAGTGGTGGGCGAGCCGCAGGCAACGCTGTCGCAGTTGAGGGTATAGGTCACAATGTTGGCCGAGGCCGGCGCGGCCAAGCCTGCGATACCCGCAAACATCGCCAAACCCAACAAAAACCGCTTCATGACATGTCACCTATAGTGATCCACCGAAACATAAAGCAAACGCCGTGCCAAAAAGTTAAACAGTTGGAACCAAAGGACTGTCCCAAATTGGGCTTAACCGGACCTGCCAAAGTGTAAATTCCCCTTACAGTTTAATCACATAACCCCCATGTGGGCTATCGGCCCCGTTGGGTTTCCTGGACCATCTTCAGCTTGCTGGCCAGAAGTGTCTTGGCGGCTTCCAGCTCCCCGAAACCGCCGCGTTTTACCAATCTCTGCAACAGGACCTGGGACTGGGAACCCTCCCCTGCCGCTTCCAGCGCCAAAGCCAGATGATAGGCGAACTCGGCATTGTCCGGCGCCAGGGCATTGGCCTTCTGCAGGGAGACAACCGCGGCTTTATAATCGCCCGTGTTCATTTGCATGCTGCCCAGCGTATCGAGGTAGTTTGCGAAGCCGGGCGCGATCTTTACCGCGGCCTGGGCCAAGGCAAGCGCGCGGCGGGGATCGTCCTGCACCACCAGCCAGGAAAGATTGTTGAGGGACAGCGCATCCTTGGGGTCCTGGGCGGCAAATTGCTCATAAAGCTCCTTGGCCTTCGGCAGGTCTCCGAAACCCAGCAGCAATAGCGCGTATTGCTTCTTCACCGGCTTATTGCCGGGATGGTGGGCGACATAGTCGCTCATGATCTGGAGTGCGGTCTGCTTGTCCACCGTGCGCAGTTCTTCGCCGCCGCCCGCATCGATCGCCTGCTCGATATATTTCTTCGCACTGGCGCGGTCCTTCTTGAGAAGTGCCACGCGCGCGAACAGCAGCATCACCCGCGGGTCCTTGGAATCGCGCAGCAGCGCCAGCGCGTTGAGCGCATGTTCGGGACTATTCTGGCGGATCCGGACATCGGCCAGTTGCAGCCGTGGCTCTGTATAGTAAGGGAAACGTTGCACGGCCACGGTCAGGATGGTAGCGCCGCTATCCATGTACCCGGCGCCGATAGCCATGTTGGCGATATTGATGGCGACACCGGGATCGAGCTGGAAATATTCCTTCGGGAGGCTGTGAGCGATATCCCAGGCGCCCTTGATGTCATTGTGGCGCGCCAGGATCACGGCCTTGAAATAGCGCGCGATCGGCAACGCCTTTTGTTCGAGAATGCGATCCACGTCCGGCTCGGCCTTGTCGGCCCGGTCGGTCGAAAGATAGACCTTGATGCGTGTCAAAAGGGCGGCGACGCTTCTGGGATAGTCACTCACCAGCTTCTCGGCCATCTGTTGCGCCTTGGCCGACATCTTCTTTTGCATGGCGACATCGATCTTGAGGATCGAGGCATCGATGTCGCCGGGCCTCAACTTGAGGGCCGCATCAAGCTGTGCATCCGCTGAATCGAAGCCGCCCTGCATCAAGGCAATGCGCGCCGCCGTCATCACCCCATCATAATCGTTGAGGATGGCCAGCGACCGCTGCACGGCCGCGCTGGCACCGGCGCTGTCGCCCAACGCCTGCAGCGCTGACGCCCGGCCGCGCAGGATCATGCCGGCCGAATAGGTGGTCTTGGTTCCCGGATCGGGATAGAGGTCCAAGACGACCTGATTCTGGCCCAGGGAAAGCATGGCATCCAGGGTCGGACCCAGCAGAACATCTTCGGGCGCACCCAGCTTTCGTGCCCGCTGTATCCGGGTCAGGGCATCCTGAAAATTGCCCACCATATTCAGGGCCGCCGCGAAGCGTGCGACGACAAACGGATTGTTCGGCGCCAGGTTCGACGCCATGTTCAGCAGCCGCAGCCCTTCTTCTTTCTTGCCGGCCTTCATCGCCTTCTCGGCATCGTCCAGAAGTTGCTGGACATCCCTGCTGAAGGAAGGGTCGTTGGATGAGAAGGGCGCCGGGTCTACAGCCGCCGACGCTTGCGACAGCGGCAAGGCCATCGCAGCCAGCAAAAGGACAGACCAGAGAAGTTTTCGTGACATGGATCCGATCACCAGCATGCGCGGGTCTAACGCGCCGCGGTCATAGCACTATATAGCCAAACGCCCTTGACCATTTCTTGACGCGAATCATGCCCCCGGAGTCAAATGGCTAAGCCATTGTTCTGTAATGATTTAACGCCGTGATCGGGTGTGCCGGATAAAGTCCCTGCGGCAAACAGTTTTCTCCGGATTGGTCGCGGACTTGGCACAACAATATCACACCTGTGCCTTGGCGCCTCCCCTACGCTGGGCGTTGCGATTGTCACAGAGTTGGAATTTCAAGCAGGATGGGGCCCCCGGCACAGTCGCGGATCGAGTGTCTTGATGGATTGCGCGGACTTGCAGCTCTCTGGGTCTTGCTCGGGCATTGCGCCATTCTCACAGGCTTGTCTCTGCCGGTGATCGACATGCCCGATCTGGGCGTCGATCTGTTCATGATGCTCTCCGGCTTCCTGATGGTTTTTCACTATCAATTGCGGGCCAAGCAGGAATCCTGGTCGGCGCCGGGGACCTGGATGAAGTTCTGGGCCCGCAGATTTTTCCGGATAGCGCCGCTCTATTATGTGGTGCTGCCGCTCGCGCTGGTCTTCGGCCCGGCGATACTCGCCTGGCGCGCCATAACCGACAGCTTTGTCCATATCCTGCCGCAGGGACCAGAGACCTATACCGATGTCAGCCTGACCAATATCGCCGCCCATGTGAGCTTTCTCTTCAGCCTGCTGCCGGCTTATGCCATCCGCACGCCGCTGCCCGACTGGAGCCTCGGGCTGGAGATGCAATTTTACGCGGCTTTTCCCATCCTGATGCTTCTGACCAGAAAACTGGGCTGGGCGGCTTCGGCCGCGCTGATTGCCCTGGCTGCCGCCATAGTGACCCGCGCAACCTGGCATTTCTCCATTCATTATCCGGTGCCGTCATTCCTGCCGTTCAAGATCGACATCTTCCTGGCGGGGATGCTGCTGGCGGAAAGTTGCCGCAAGGGGCGGCGGACAGCCACGCTCTATCTCGCCCTGGCCCTCGTTCTCGCCCTCCAGCCTTTTCAGGGCGAGGGCTCTCTGCAACGGATTGCGGTTCGCGAAATCCTGGTGCTCATTTTCTTTGCTTTAGTCCTGTACGGATTTTTGCCGGGTGTCCTTGGTGATTGTGCCGGCAAGATCTCCAGCCTGCTCGGCCGTAACCCGTTTCGCTGGCTGGGCGAGATCTCCTATAGCGTCTACCTCCTTCATTTGCCCATCATGGCGCCGGTGATCGGTTTCTTGACCCTGCATTATGGCCATGCGCTGCCGGCCTCCTCACGTTTCGGAATAGCGTTTCTCGCCGTCTCGGCCATCGTCTATCCCTTGTCCTGGCTCACCTACAGATTCATCGAGGTGCCGGGCCAGGCTGCGGGCCGCGCGCTTCTGCGACACATCTCCGGCAAGGCGATCGACGCGCGGACGGACCGGCCCGAAAGTTTCGCCGCTCCCTGAACGTCATGTTTGGGATGCGCCTGGCGGGCATGCCCGGCCGGATCACAATCGGACGTGCAGGCTGACCGTGGCCTCAAATCCTCCACCCGGGCGGTTGCGCGCCGCGACGGTGCCGCCAAGGCCCTCCATGTTGCGCTTCACGATCCAAAGCCCCAGTCCCTGGTGACCCGCGCCCGCCAGCGGTCTCTCGCCATTGTCCGGCAGCGGGGGCCGATAGGAGACATAGCGCTCAAAGATGTGGCCGAGATGCGATGGATCGACGCCGGGACCCCGGTCGGCGACGCGGATATGGGCGAATTCCGGATCGGTGTGCAGAGTCACATCGATCTCGCCGCCTTCGGTTGTAAAGCTTGCGGCATTCTCCAGCAGATTTTCTATCACGACTTCCATGATGTCTTCATTGGCATAGGCTTTGACGCCGGGCGTTATCATCGCAAGCAGATGTTTCTTCTGCGGAACAAGAGACGCCTCGTAGCCTTCCAGGAGGCGGGTGAGAAAATCCGACAGGTTGATGAGGCGGCATTCCGGATAAATCACATCCGCCATCGCCGATTCCATTTCCCGGGCGGACGAGACCAGGCCGTCAAGGCGAACCACCGACCGTTCGATGAGGTGAAGACTGCGCTTTGCCGCGGGATCCCGATCGGGGATGGCCCGCTTGAGCGGCTCGATCGATTGCGCGATGACCGCAAGCGGCGTCTTGAGGGCGTGCGCATTCTCTTCCGCGGCGCGCCGGATGAAAAGCTGAGATTCGACCAACGCCAGGACCAGCGAATCGAAATCCTCCGCAACACCGCGCAGCTCCGGGATGGTATTGACCCGGCTGAAGGAAACCGCGCCCCGGCGCAGCCGAATCCGCCGCGCCGCCCGGCGGAAGCGATTCACATTGTGCCACAGATGCAGGAATAGCCAGACGACCAGGACGGTGCTGAGAACATAGACCACCATCATGGTGCGAATGACCGGTTTGGTCTGCAGGAAAGACCAAGGTGCTGCCTGCGAAATGGCATTGGCGCTTTCGGAGGTGATGACCACCCAGCAATTGTCGGCGACATGCACCGGCGTCATGGAGGTCAGCATCTCCGGCTTGCCGGCCGGATTGATGAACCGGATGGGAGGAGCGGAGGTGCGGGTGCAGGTCGGCGTGAGATTGCGGAACAATCCCGATTGCACCAGCGCGCTTTGTTCGTGTTTGAGATAGGAAAGCGATACAGGCGGCGAAGCCATGATGTAGAAAAAATGCTGACCGCCGTCCCCGGCCGGCCGCAGCAAAAGCTTGACGCTGATTCCGCCGACCGACGCGCTCGCCAGCGCATCGCGCAATTCCTGCGGACTCTCGCTGGAGAAATTGACGAGGTGCGGATGCAGGATGGCGACCACAAGGCGGCTGGTCTGTTCCAGGGCGCTGCGCAGGACCGCCGCCTGTTCATGCTCGTAGCGCCGGAACTGCCAATAAAGAACCACCGGCACCGTCAGCAGGATGACGGCGAGAAGGAAAAGCTTCAGGGAAAAAGAATGCGCAAACCGGGAAAGCGCGGCGCTCGCCCTATTGCGTGCGCTCATCGCGCCACCTGTAGCCGAAGCCCGGATAGTTGCGAATGAGCGCGAATTCCGAGTCGACGCTGTGGAACTTCTGCCGTATGCGCTTGATGAAGGCCCGCACATTGGTGCGGTAACCGGCTTCTCCATCGCCCGCGACAAAGCCTTCGCCATGAACGATGTCGTAGAGCTCGCGATAGCTCACGTCGCGATCGGAATTTTCCACCAGATGGGCTAGGATCTCGAACTCGGTGAGTGTCAGATCGACGCTTTCCCCTTTCCACCCGGCGCGATGCGAATCATAACGCAGCATCAGATCGCCATAGCGCGCGGCCATGGGCTGGTCGGCCGTGTCCTTCTGCCGGCGGCCGCCCAGCGTCAATTCTATGCGTTTGAGCAGAATCGAGAAGCTCCGCGACTTTTCGACAAAGTCGACCGCACCGTTCAAAAGCCCGGCTTCCTCATAGATCTGGTCGCTCAATACGGTCAGGAAGATGACCGGAATTGCGATCTTGCCCGTGCGCAGATGCTGCAGCACCTCGATGCCGGTCATTCCAGGCATCTTCCAGTCCAGCAACACAAGATCCGCCTCCGGTTCGCCGGCGAGATGGTTCAGCGTGGCCGGACCGTCCTGGAAAATCCGGGTGCGATAGCCGGCATCGATCAGGTTCCGGCTCAGGGATTCGGAAAAAAGCACATCGTCGTCAACCACCAGAACATGGCCACGCGCTATCGAGCTAACCTGATTCATCACTCCTCGCCATCACCAAGAAATTAACGCACGCATGGCCGTCTCCACTTCCCCTGTCCGTGACATTGTATTTGAGCGCCCTGAGAGCCCCCGTCGCGATATCGGGATAGAAAAAAATGCTCAGCGAGCAGCTCGGCGCGGTATAGGTCCATTCCACCGCCATCGCATCCGCCCGCGTCCCGGCCGGTTTACCCAGTATACGGTCGACCGCCGGCGGCCCCAGCCCCACAAGCATGCCGGGATTGAACGCGGGCGCCCTGGTCCTTGCCAGGACCGGGCGGGAAACCGGTTTTGCCTTCGCCACCGGACGCGGCGGTGGGGCTACAGGTGCCGCTGGAGCAGGTTCGACAGCGGGGAGCTCTGCTGAGTCGGCTTGAACGACACTGGGCCTCAACATCGGATCATCAGGCTTTTCGGTACAACCATTGAGCGAGAGGGTTCCTAGCACCGCGCCAAACGCGACAGAACGATGCAGGTTTGTCCAGTGGAACCGGTCACGGCAGGCAGCTTGCATCTCTGTAGCATCCTCATGGCTACCGTTCCCGCTTGTGTTCCCGCCTGTTCGCCGACTTTATTTTCTAGCCTGCGGCACGGCGCCGCCCCTTATGTTAAGGGCGATCGCGACACTCGTCGGCTGACAGGCGCGCAATCGGTTCCCAGCACGCCATGATTTTTTGAACGTAACGAAGAGACATTTGTTCCGCATGCGCAAAATTTATGTTCGCGCTCGCGATATCGCACGACCAACGAAATGTCGGCATAAATTTTCATCGTGATGTCCATCACGAGCGTATGAATTGGGCAAATGTGAGGCCCGCGCCGTTAACTTCTGTTTGCGTAAAAAATTAAAACGGAACTTTGCAGCAGAAGAGGTGATGTTCCGCCGCAGGCGTACTGGTGTGTACTGCGACCTTTTTTGTCCCGGCAATATCACATCCGTCCGCTGCCCGAGTCGCATTAAATGGAGTTGTGGTCTTGGTCCCACTATTTTTTATGATCCTTAGGACCGCACACACTATTCGGAGGCAGAATGCGTGCTTCGCTTTTTGGTGCTGCAATTCTTGCTGTGGCGATGGGACTTTCGGGATGCGCCTCGGATGGACCGATTCGCGGTTCGGCGCAGGCGCTGCAGACAGCACAGACCGATTCTTACAGGCTGGGGACCGGCGATAAGCTCCACATCGGGGTATTCGGCGAAAACAATCTGACGGGCGACTATACCATCGCGCCCGACGGCACCATCGGATTTCCTCTTGTCGGCAACATTCGAGCCGCGGGACTGACCATTCCAGAGCTTCAGCAGGCAGTCACGAACAGCCTGGCCAATCGCTATGTCCAGAATCCGCGCGTAACCGTGGATGCCTCGAGCCTGCGCCCCTTCTATATCCTGGGCGAAGTCAACAAGCCCGGACAATATTCATACGTGCCTGATCTCACGCTTCTCGCCGCCGTGGCGACCGCGCAAGGTTTTACCTATCGGGCGGACATGTCCTACGTCTATATACGTCATGCACGAGAGCCGTCAGAGCGTGAATATCCGCTCACGGCCACAACCATGATCGAGCCAGGCGACACGATCCGGGTAACCCAGCGTTACTTCTGATCCTCAAGGCCGGCAGGACGAACATTTCAATCAAGAACGGCGGCGCAGTTGCCGCCGAAGGTCGCGCAATTGTGTTGAGTAGGAGCGCCAGCCATGAACGAATCCATATCCATCCATCACGGCGCTATACGTTCTCGCCGCCTCGACGACTATGGCGATATATGGCCGGATTTAAGCGCCAAGCGGATTTTCGATCTTGTATCGGCCAGCCTAGCGGTGATTTTCCTGCTGCCCTTGTTTGCCATTGTCGCGATTGCGATCAAATGGGAAAGCTCCGGCCCGGTTTTCTTTTCCCAACTGCGCTACGGCCGTGACAACCGGCCTTTTCGTATCTGGAAATTCCGCTCCATGCGGACCGAGGTCTGCGATGCGAGCGGCGTTCGCCAGACCCAGATCAACGATCCCCGTGTCACGCGGCTGGGAAAATTCTTGAGGCGCAGCAACATAGATGAATTGCCGCAGCTCTTAAATGTCATCCGTGGCGAGATGTCGATCGTGGGGCCGCGGCCGCATGCGATCGGCATGCTGGCGGCAGGAAGGCTCTATGAAGATCTGGCGCCGTCCTATTTCGCGCGACACCGCGTCCGGCCGGGCCTCACAGGTCTCGCGCAAGTCCAGGGATATCGCGGCTCCACGGCGGAGGAAAAAGCCGCGCGCCTGCGGGTGAAGCTCGATCGCGCTTACTGCCGCCATCAGAGATTCGCGCTCGACCTGGCGATCATCTGGAAGACCGTGCGCTGCGAGTTGATCCGCGGTTCTGGTTATTGACGTCACGGTTTTTGAAAAATCGGGCCAGAGTCTTTGTCCCACAAAGATCACACGCGATTTCGCGCAAGAACGTTAACCTCTCTGAACACAATCGGCGATGCGCGCGCTTCTGCATGCACTCACCGAACAATCGCGACACGCCTGGATAAATAAGTTCGACCGCATGAAGCAACTGACACTCACCACGGCCAACAGCGTCTCTCCGGTTACGCGGCTCTATGAGAGCACGCCTGGTTATGCCGGGCCGGAGGCGGAAGGTTTCATCACCTTTCGGGATATGCTGCGCGTACTCAGGGTCAACTGGCGGCCGATTCTGCTGCTGGGTGTGGCCGTCGCGGTGCTGACCATGGCGGTGACTTCATTCATCCCGCCGGTCTATGTGGGCCAAGCGCTGTTGATTGTGGATCCTCAACGCAATCGCGCCCTCAATAACGACAAGACGGATGCGTCGACTCTTGCCAGCCTGTCCGACCCCGCAGCCATTGAAAGCCAGGTACAAATGCTGCGTTCACACGCTCTGGCGAGCCAGGTCGTCGACAAGCTGAGATTGGCTGATGATCCGGAATTCAATGGCGCCAAGTCGGATCCGGTGTCGGCATTCCTCGCATCGGCCCGTGGCCTTGTTCAGGGTCAAAAATCCTCGAACAGCGATCCCGCTGCCGGCAGGGACAAATCGCTCACCGCCCTGCAGATGCACGAAGCGGTCGTCGGCAAGTTCATGAGCAGCCTGGATGTTCACGCCGTAGGCCTCTCGACCGTGATCGAGGTGAATTTCCGTTCCCACATCGCGGCCAAAGCGTCCGATATCGCCAATGCGGTTGCCAGCACTTATATCGACGGGCTGTCGCTGGCGAAATCCGGAGCGTCCGAGGACGCGTCCAAATGGCTGGCGGACAAGGTGGCGCAATTGGCGCGCCGTGCCAACGCCGCCGATGCCGCGGTCCAGGAATACAAGGCCGTTCATGGGCTGGTCGATACTTCCAACGGTACCGCGATAACCGATCAGCAGCTTGGGGCACTCACCGCCCAACTCGTCCAGGCCGAGGGCGATCAGGCCCAAGCGAACGCCAAGCTTGCCCGCGTCCAGGAACTCGTGCGCTCCGGCCATGGCGCGGACGCAACCGATGTGGTCGCTTCTCCGCTGATCGGGCAGCTCCGCGAACAGGAATCGACCCTGTTGGAACAGAAGGCCGATCTTTCCTCCCGTTACGGCCCCATGCATCCCGCGATGCAGAATATCGATGCCAAGCTCAGGGAGCTGCAGGACAAGATCAATGTGGAAGTAAGGCGCATTGTCGGAACCTCCCAGAATGACGTCAATGTCGCCGCCGCCAGGGCGGGCGCCATCAGAAGCAATATGGCGCAAGCCACATCCCACACCGCCGCGCAAAACCGCGATCGGGTGAAGCTTGCGGAACTGCAGGCCAATGCGACGTCCGAACGCGCGATCTATCAGTCATATCTCGATCGTCTCAAACAGGCGCAGCAACAGATAAGCCTGCGCATCTCCGATGTGCGGCTGGCCTCGCCGGCTTCGATCCCGCTGGCGCCCGTTTCGCCCAAGAAATTCCTGATCACAGCGGTCTCAACGCTTGCCAGTCTTGTCCTGGGCTTTCTCGCCGCCCTTATCGCGGACCGGATGTGCGCGGGCTTCCGCTCCAAGAGAGAAGTCGAGGTGACACTGGGTCTGCCGGTCCTGGCGACCGTTCCCGAATTGCAGATCTGGCGCCGGACGCTCAAGGAGGTGGTCTTGCAAGGCTTGCGTCATCCCCATTCCAGTTTCTCGGAGGCCATTCGAGGCCTTGAGATCGGAGTTTCCTTTCATTTGCGCAAAAGACCCAAGGTCCAATCGGGCGCCGGCCGTGTCATCCTGGTAACATCTGCCCTGCCGGGCGAAGGCAAGACCAGCACCACTGTCAGCCTGGCCCGCCGCCTTGCCGCCTCCGGCCACCGGGTGGTCATCATCGATGCCGACCTGAGGCGTCCCGCCATTGCCACGGCATTGGGACTCAAGAATGTTCGCCGTAGCCTGTCCGACCATCTGTCCATGCGTTGCTCGCTGGAGGAAGCGTTGGTGGGAGATCCGCACAGCCCTTTGATGGCCCTGCCCGCCGCCTGTTCCGAAGACGCGACGGAATTGGTCGGCTCGGAGGCCATGGCCGGGATGGTGGAAAGACTGCGCGCAATCGCCGATTTTGTGGTGATCGACTCGCCGCCCGTGCTGGCTGTGCATGACGCCAAGCTCCTTGCCCGGATCGCGGACGGCACCGTCTTCGTCGTTCGCTGGAAGAAGACGCAACGCGAGGCTGTGGCGCAGGCGCTGGACATGCTCAGGGAATTCCGCGCCAGGCTGGTGGGCGCCGTGCTGGCGCGCGCCGATACCAAGGAGCATCACTATTATTCCTACGGCCCTTCCGGGCTGCCGGCCCTTGCCCAGTATTACAAGAGCTAGGCCATGATCCACGAGGCGCAGGACGGCAGCTTGACAGATGGTTTGCGCAAACTTGCGAGGTAAGGCGATATGAAGACCGCAGTGGCTTATGAAGCGGTTCCGCGAGATCCCCAGTCAGGGAACGGGACGGCGGATCCTGTTCCTCCGCCCGCTCCCGGCAGAAAGAACCACCCGGCTGCCCTCATCCGGGGATTGCCGATCAGCAGCGTTAGCAAGGAGTACATTCTCTCGGAAATCGGGCACACCATCGAATCCCGCGAAAGCGGTCACTTCGTGGTCGTGACCAATCCGGAAATCATGTATCACGGGCTTCGCGTCCCCAGCATCGGCGCCTATATCCGCAACAGCGACTTTTCCGTCTGCGACGGCGTTGGCGTGATTGTCGCTGGATTGGCTTGGGGCCACAGGATACGCCGTTTCACCGGCCCCAACCTTCAACTGGCATGTTCCGAATATGGCGCCTCCCGAGGCTGGCGCCACTTCTATTATGGCGGCAAGCCTGGTGTCGCCGACGAGATGGCCAGGCGCCTGAAAGAGAAATATCCCGGTCTGATCGTTTGCGGAACCTACAGTCCGCCTTTTGGGGAAATTTCACCGGAAGAAGATCAACGGATCGTGGATATGATCAACGAGGCCAAGCCCGACATCGTCTGGGTCGGCCTCAGCGTGCCCGGCAAGGAGCGGTGGGTCGCATCCCATCTCGGCCGCCTGAATGTCCCCTGGGTCATCGGCGTGGGTGCGGCGTTCGACTATCATTCCGGCGCCGTTCCCTGGGCGCCGGTGCCGATCCGCGCCTTGGGCCTGGAATGGCTGTTCCGGCTCGTCGTCGAGCCGAGGGTCCGCGCCAAGCGGACATGGTGGCATCTCGTCTATGTCGTTCAGACCTTTTTGAAAGGTCTGCTGTTTGGCCGCTTCCTCAATCCCACCAGATCGGGAGCCATGCGCTAGCCGGCGCCAGCCGGCGAATTGTTCTTCGGCATTCCCGTCATATTCATCCATGAGGTTCAAACAATGATACGTGTCGCTCTGCTGGGATTGGGAAAAATGGGACTTTCCCATTGCGCCATCATCAATACCCATCCGGATATCGAGTTGGTGGCGGTCTGTGACACGGCAGAATATCTGCTCGCGGTTTTGGGCAAATATTCCCACATCAAGACGTACACAAATTATCGCAAGCTGTTGGCGGCCGAAACGCTCGATGCGGTGTTTGTCGCCACCCCTTCCCGCTTCCATGCGGAAATGGTGCGCGACGCGCTCGAGGCCGGCCTTCACGTCTTTTGCGAGAAGCCCTTCTGTCTCGACACCGAAGAAGGCCTGCGGTTGGCGGAGCTGGCGGAGCAGAAGAACCGCGTCAACCAGGTCGGTTATCACTACCGCTTCGTCGGCACTTTTCATGAGCTCAAGCATCTGCTGGATGTTGGAACCCTGGGCGCCCTGCATCACATTCGCGCCGAAGCCTATGGTCCCGTGGTTTTGCGGGCCAAGGGCAGAACCTGGCGGACCAGCAAGAGTGAGGGCGGCGGGTGCCTGCACGACTATGCCAGCCATGCCGTCGATCTGGTCAATTACCTGGTCGGGCGTCCCCAGGCGGTGGGGGGCACCGTCATGAACCGCCTCTTCTCCGGCGATGTGGAAGACGAGGTCTATTCCAATCTCTTCTATGCCAACGGTCTCAGCGGGCAGATTGCCGCCAATTGGAGCGACGAAAGCCAGCGCAAGATGAGCACCAAAGTGTCGGTGTGGGGGACCAACGGCAAGGTCGTTGCGGACCGCCAGGAGATGAAGGTTTATCTCCGCGATGCCTCCAAGGCTCCCGATAGCTTCAACAAGGGCTGGAACACCCGCTACACCACCGAACTCACCGACCCCGTATGGTTCTACCTGCGCGGCGAAGAATATTCCGCCCAGATCGATCATTTCGTGGAAGCCGTCAAAACGGGACTGATGGATACGAGGAGCACGATGCGTTCCGCGGTGGACACGGATCTGGTCCTCAGCGCGATGGCGAAAGACGCCAACCGGCGGGTCGGGGCGGCGACACAAACCGCCGTCATGCCCGGTTCACCCCGCGCCACATCCAGCATGGCGAATGTCTTGCGCCGGCTGGGAACACGCAACCTACCCGCTTCAGCCTGAATCAAAGGACACGACATGGAACGCATACTTTTCGGCGATAATCAGTTTTTCGGCGTCAATCACCTGTCCGAAGACAAGGCGCACGCCCAGGCGATGAAATTCCAGGACATCAACGCCGTCATCGAGGTCCTCGACATCGCTTATGACGAAGGGATCAGGGTGTTCATGTGCACGACCCATGAGCGGATTGCAGACATATGCGACCATGTCCGCGCCGATCCCGAACATTACGGCGATCTGCAATTCTATCCATGCATGCCCTACGCCCACAAATACGCCAATGCCGTCACCGAACAGGGAATGATGGGTGCGCTCGAAACCTTCCTGCCGAAGGAGGGGACGGTCGGCGCATTCATCAATGGCGTGGTTTCCGCCGCGCGCAAGGATGTGGAGCAGCTTGCGACCATGCTGATCGACGCGGAAATGAAGATGTTCGAGGGGCTGAAGACGCCGGTGATCTTCCTGCAAAATGTGGTGACCGACCTCATTCTCGGGTTGGGAATGAACGATGTCTTCCGCATGTTCGCCGATCATGTGAAGAAGCGCTATGGCGCCGAGCCGGGTTTCATCACCATGAATGTGCCGCGCCTTCTGGATGCGCTGGAGAGCGCCGGCATCGAGAACCCCATCGTCTGCGCCAATATCAACAAGATCGGGTTCCGCATGTGCGGTGGGGTGGAAGCCTATGAGAAGATCATTGCCACCCGCCGCTTCCGCCCCGTCGCAATGTCCGTGCTGGCTTCGGGCGCCATTCCGCCGGGCGAGGCCATCGACTATGTTTGCAAACAGCCGCAAATCGAAGCGATCGTGTTTGGGGCATCCACCCGCGGCAACATCCGGCAGACGAAGTCGCTGATCGGCAATTATGACGCCCACGGCGCGGCAGCATAGGCGCGTGACAGCGGTCGTAACGGTGGTCTGGCAGCAAGGCTTGCCCGGATACGGCGGTGACACCTGATGTCTGCTGCGACCGTAGATCTGGTGTTGATGGGGATCATCCTGGCGGCCTTCGTCGGCGGGATGCAGCGTGGCATTGCCGCCATCATCGTTATCCGCCCGCTTTGCGACCGGTTGTTCGAACAAGCCCGGTTCGATGTGTTGGGCGAGGCGCTCAGCTATGGTGCGGTGCTGAACTTCATCGTCATCGCGGCGATGCTGCTGAGCCTGCAGAGAATCCAGGGCAAGACCCGCACCAGCCTCGAACGGGCCTGGATTCCTTTCCTGGCGGTCACGTTCATCGCCGTCCTCTACTCCCCGGTTCAGGTCGATGCCTTCCGGAAATTCCTGACCTATGTCTCCTACATGGCCATGTTCGTTCTTCCCTTGGCGATCGTAAGGACCCAGGCGAGCGCGATATATTTTTCCAAGGCGGTGATCCTGTCATCGATCCTGCCCGTCCTTTTCGGCCTGTTCCAGATGGGGTCGGGGATCGACTGGTATCAGGGCACCAGGATAGCCAGCACCTTCACCCATCCCAACATTTTCGCGTTTTATATCCTGACCACTGTTGCGGTCATCCTCTGCCTTCTGGCCAGCGACCATGTGACCTTATCCAGACAGCTGCGGACCACGCTCGGACTTTACCTGGTTCCGCTTCTGGTCCTGCTGGTCATGACCAAGACAAGAAGCGCCTGGGCGGGATGTGTGGTTCTGTTCTTGATCTATGGCGCGATAAAAGATCGCCGCGTTCTGGTTGCGTCCCTGATCCTGCCCATCGTTGCCTTTGCCGTTCCGCCTATCCGGGACCGGTTGATGGCATTGACCGCCGGCAACGACTATGTCGGTTGGGTTCAGACGGTAAATCCCTATGCCTGGCGGCAGATTCTCTGGGAAAAGGCATTCCCGATGATTCTTGACCGGCCATGGTTCGGTTATGGCCTTTATTCCTTCCCCTACTATTCGCCCAGTTTCTTCCCGCTGGAATCTTCGCGCGGAGTTGACGCGCATAATGTCTATGTCCAGCTTGCGTTCGAGACCGGCTGCGCGGGGCTTCTGGCCTATCTTTGGATCTTCTGCCGCAACCTGCTTCTGCTCGGCCGCTATTGGGCTTTCGACCGCCGCGGCCTGACCATGGTCGCGGCAATGATCTGCGTCTATCTGATGGTCGGTTATTCCGACAACCTGCTGGAATATGTTTCCTATGGCTGGTGCTTCTGGTTCACATTGGGGCTGGTAGCCGTCCACCTTGCGCATCATCGCCCCGTGGCGGCCGCCCCGCGGCGAAGGACCATCGAGCAGCCGCCGGAAGGGATCGCCCATGCCCAGCGCGCGTGATCCCGACTGGCAGGCCGATCTGGCCCGCATCGCCGCGCCCAGGGCGTTCCTGAAAGAACAGTCCCTGTGGGCGATATGGGTCTATCGTTTCGGGCGAAGCGTGGATCGCAGGCCCGAAGGGCTCCGCCGCTATCTTTTTTCGCGGCTTTATTGGCTGCTCTTCCGCATCGTCGAAACCGTCACAGGCATCAGCCTGCCCAAGTCCTGCGTGATCGGAAAAGGCCTGCGGATCTGGCACTTCGGCGGCGTCTTCCTCAATGGCGATGCCGTTCTGGGAGAGAATTGCACATTGCGGCAAGGCGTGACGATCGGCAATCGCGAAGAAGGTGGCGGCTCTCCCGTCATCGGCGACAATGTGGAATTCGGCGCCTATGCGCAGGTCCTGGGTCCTGTGCGCATCGGTAATGGTTGCAGGATCGGCGCGATGGCTGTGGTGTTGGACGATATACCCGCCGGCGCGACCGCGGTCGGACAGCCGGCCCATGTCGTGAGCAAACGTACCGTCAGGACGCCGATTCCGTTCGGCGCCGGCGTCCAGCCCATACGATTAGGAGAATGGCGTGGCAACGATTGACGTCCTGATGCCGGTCAGGAACGGCATGCCGTTTCTGGCGGAATCCATCGACAGTATCCGCCGCCAGACCTTTGCCGATTGGCGGCTTCTGGTGCTGGATCACGGCTCGACCGACGGCTCGTTGGAGCTGGCGCGGCAGTGCGCGGAAGCCGACACGCGGATTTTGGTCTCCTCCCACCCCGAGGCCAATGGGATCGCGGAACTGCGCAATATCGGGCTTGCGAAATGCGACTGCCGGTACCTGCTGCTTCAGGATGCAGACGACGTGTCCTTTCCCAATCGCATGGACATCATCGCTCAAAACTTCGAGGCCTCGCCGGACACGCTGGTGATCGGCGGAGAGGCCATTGTCATCGATCCGGAGGGCCGGCGCACGGGTCATCTCCGCGCGCCCCGTGAACCTGCGGCGGTGGCTGCCGCGTCTTTCTTTTATTTTCCCATCATTCACCCCGCGGCGGCGGCGAATTTCCCGCACCTGATGTGTCTCGATGCGGTTTACGGCGAGGATATAATGGGCGCCGTACCGCCCGCCGATTCCATCACCATCAAGACCCTGGCCGAGGACTATATCCTGTTCGGCCAGCTGGCCTTGCTGGGCCCTTGCAGGAATCTCCCCATCCCCCTGATTCAATATCGCCGGCACAAGAAAAGCGCCGGCATCACCAGTCCCAAGGAGCAGATCGCGCAGGCCTTGAAGGTCTCACGTTTCCTGGCCAGATCCTTCTGTATCAGAAACGGGCTCGAACCGTTCGACCCTGGACCGTTCTGCAATCACGCCGACCATGTTTTTGATTTTGGCGGCCGCGACTATAGAGAGTCCTTCCATAAAATGGCGGGAGCCCTGCGCCACGGGCTGGGGCCGTCCCAATCACTGGAGCGGGAACTGGCCTTTCGCAAAGTTCTGGCGACGCGGGATGCCTCAACCATGGCGCTGGGCCTCCTGCGCTTCATGCTCGGAAACCGCGCCTCGCCGGCGGAGATCCGTACCGTGCGCAACTGGCTTCTGAAGGGCGTGCGGCGGGGAAAATATGTCTATCGCGAACCCGCGATGGAATCGCGCCTGGCGGCATGATGCGGAGGGGATGGATCGCGTGCCTTGTGCTGGGAGTGGCGATGAATTTCGCCGCATTGCCGCTCTTCGCCAATCCCTATCCCGTCCGGCCGGTCTTTGCGCCGGACAGCTTCTGGTACAAGCCGCTTCCCCGGAGTGCGCCGCTCAATCCCAACTCCGCCGCCTATGTCGCGGAATTCCAGCGTCAGTACCGCGCCTACTACAACAATATCGGAGTCAATCTCGGATCCTATAGCACGCCTGTCTATACGGCCGGCCCCGGCGCCAAGACTGTCCCCGTCGCGCAATGGAATTGCCAGAACTATCTCGATCCCGATCTGCCGCGGCAATGGGCGGCGGTGCCGATGCCCGCCGCCGCCAAACCGGCATATGGAACAGATGCGGAAATGACGATCTTCCAGCCTTCGTCGGATACCATGTGGGAATTCTGGCAGGCTCGCCAAGCGGGCGGACAGTGGCAGGCCTGCTGGGGCGGAAAAATGGAAGGGGTCTCGAAGAACAAGGGCATATGGCCGAAACGCTATGGCGTGGCGGCGACGGGCCTGCCTTTTTCCGCCGGCCAGGTTACCGTTCAGGAACTGAAGAGCGGCGCCATACATCATGTGATCGGCATCGCGCTGGTTGACGCCGAGAATTCCGCGACCTTCTCCTGGCCGGCCAACCGTTCCGATGGCTACAATCCGCAAAATGCCCCCAACCGCATCCCGGAGGGACTCCGCTTCCGCCTCGACCCGGCCGTGAATGTCGATGCGCTCAATATCTCGCCCGTCGCCAAGATCGTCGCCAAGGCGGCGCAGACCTACGGCTTTGTCGTATGGGACAAGGCGGGGTCTATTTCTCTGCGGTTCGAAAATCCGCTGGTCTACACGCTGTCAGACCAGCCCGACCCCTATCCGGCGATTTTCAACGGCGTGGAACCACATGCCCTGCTTAACGGGATCCCCTGGGACAGGTTGCAGTTCCTGCCCATGGATTATGGCAAACCCCAATGATATCGGAACGCACCTATTCGCCGTCCCTGTGGGCGCGCCTGTGCAGCCCCTTCCGCAGCAATTTGCGCGGGGCCTCCGGCCCTTTGCGGCGCTCCGGGCGCGAACTGGCCTATCTGGTCAGCCAATATCCCAAAGTGAGTCACAGCTTCATACGGCGGGAGATTCTGGCGCTGGAACGGCGGGGCTGGCACATCACGCGGCTTTCCATCCGCGGCTGGGACGCGGAGCTTGTCGATACCGCCGATCTGTCCGAACTGGAAAAGACCGTTTTCGTCCTCAAGGGCGGCGCGGCCGCTCTGGCGGCTGCCGTCTTTTCGCAATTGGCCCGCGCACCCTTGCGCTTTCTTTCCGCGTTTGGGTTGGCGCTGCGCATGACGCGATCGTCGGACCGCCCATTCCTGTGGCACCTTATCTATCTGGCGGAGGCTTGCTGGATCGCCCCGCGACTTATGCGCCAGGGGATAAGTCACCTTCACGCGCACTTCGGCGCCAATCCGGCGGAGGTTGCGATGTTGGCCGGCCATCTCGCGGGCATCGGTTACAGCCTCACCATTCATGGGCCCGAAGAATTCGACCGGGCACCGTCAATTCATCTCGGCGAGAAAATCCGGCGCGCCGAATTCGTCGTGGCGATAAGTTCCTACGGCCGCAGCCAGCTCTATCGCAATGTCGAGCAGAACCACTGGTCCAAGATCAAGGTGGTCCATTGCGGCATCGATACCGCCTTCTCGGCGCTAGACACTGTCACGCCGTGCGAGGCACCGCGGCTGGTCTGTGTCGGGCGGCTTTGCGGTGAAAAGGGCCAGCTTCTTCTAGTCCAGGCGGCCGCCATCCTGGCGCATGAGGGACGCAAATTCACCCTGGTGCTGGTGGGTGACGGGGACCTGCGTCCCGAAATCGAAAGGCTGATAGAGAGATTCGGCCTTGCCGGTCACATAGAAATGATCGGATGGGCAAGCGCCGACCGGGTCAAGCAGGAGATTCTCAAATCCCGCGCCCTGGTGCTGCCGAGCTTCGCCGAAGGCCTTCCCGTCGTGCTGATGGAAGCGATGTGTCTGGGCCGCCCGGTCCTGACCACGTATATCGCGGGCATTCCCGAACTGGTCATCGACGGCAAAAACGGATGGCTGTTTCCCGCCGGCTCGGAGGAGGCGCTGGTGCGCGCGATGCGAACCTGTCTGGAGACCCCGACCGATATTCTCAAGACCATGGGCGATCTCGCGCGCGCCCGCGCGTTGGCGCGGCATGGTATCGAGGAGCAGGCAGACATCCTTACAGGGCTGCTCGAAACGGCAATCGCGGAGAGAGCGTCATGAATACCATGCTGGAAACCGCGCTGATTTTGGCGAACCTCACTCTGGCCTTGCCGGTCTCGGTGTTTTTCCTGCAGGTTCTTGCCAGCCTGCTGCCCGCCCGTGCCGGGGAGTTTCTGCGAGGTCCTCGTCCGCGGGTGGCGGTGCTTATCCCGGCGCACAATGAACAGCTTGCCATCGGCAGGACTTTGCAATCGGTCGCCCGGCAATTGCAGGCCGGCGACCGCCTGGTGGTGGTGGCGGACAATTGCTCCGACCGGACGGCGGAAATCGCCCGCCAGCAGGGGGCCGAGGTTGCCATTCGATCCGATGCCCACAATCGGGGCAAAGGCTTTGCCCTGGACCATGGATTGACCTTTTTGGACCAGACCGGGGCACCGGAGGTGGTTATATTTCTCGACGCCGATTGCGAGCTGGGCGAGGGCTGCATTCATCGCCTGGCGCTGTGGAGCGCCCATTACAGGCGCCCCGTGCAGGCCGCCTATCTGATGAACCCGCCCGACCCTGGGCGGAGAGCAGCCGCGATGGTGTGCTTCGCCTGGACGGTGAAGGATTTTGTCCGGCCGCTTGGGTGGCACCGTCTGTCGCTGCCCTGCCAGTTGGCAGGAAGCGGCATGGCATTCCCCTGGGACGTGGCGCGGACGGCGGATCTTGCATCGGGCCATCTGGTGGAAGATGTCAAACAGGGTCTGGATCTCGCCCTCGCGGGCAGGTTTCCTATCTTCTGTCCGGATGCCGTGGTGAGCAGTGACGTGGCGCCGGGCGGACAGCCGAGCGCTTCCCAACGGGCGCGCTGGGAGCATGGCACCATCGCGACTGCCCTGGAATATTTGCCCCGGCTGCTGAAGAGGCTCTGCCGCAAGCCCAGCCTTTCGCTGCTGGCCATGGCGCTCGATGTCAGTGTGCCGCCCCTGGCCCTGCTGGCCTTGATGCTGGGGGCGATGTCGGGTCTGACCTTGGGCTATTTCGTCGTCACCGGCGCGACGGCACCCCTGGGCCTTTGCGCCCTGCTATGCATTCTCTTCCTTGCCACGATCTGTCTGGCTTGGTGGCGGCATGCCCGGAAAATCGTGCCGCTGAGCTTGCTGTTGTTTGCCCCTGTTTATGCCTTACGGAAAATCCCGCTCTATGGCCGCTTCTTCCTGGACCGCCAGCGCACCTGGGTCCGGGGCGATAGGGGCGCGGCCGGCTGATGCGGGCGCCGGTCCCATTGCAGGGACCGGGAAACTCCAGGAGGAACCCATGCCTTCGATCGATGTATTGATGCCGGTACGAAATGGCGTCCGCTTTCTGGGGGAATCCATAGAAAGCATCATGGCGCAGACCTATCCCGACTGGCGGCTGCTGATACTCGATCACGGCTCGTCCGACGGATCTGCGGAACTGGCCAACCGCTATGCGGAGCGTGATGCCAGGATACGGGTTCTCTCCATGCCGGCGGCGGAACATCTGGGCGGGCTTTTGAATGCCGGCCTGGAGCATTGCGATTGCCGCTATGTGATGCGGCACGATGCAGATGACATCGCGTTGCCGAATCGCATGGAATTGATGAACGAATTCTATGCCGCCAACCAGCAATATGCGGTGGTGGGCGGGGCCGCCTTGATGATCGACAGCTATGGGCACCCTATCGATCATCTGCGGCCGCCCAGCCGTCCCGAGGCGATAACCGCGGCGGGCTTCTTCTACAATCCCATCATCCATCCCACCGTGACCATCAACTTTCCAGCCTTCAAGAAAATGGGTGCGCGCTACGGCAAGGATTTTCTCGGCATTCTGCCCGAAGCGGATACGATCTCGGTGAACCGCTGCGCCGAGGACTATATCCTGTTCGGACAGATCGGGCTTTTCGGGCTTTGCGCAAATCTCGATGTCCCGTTGATCAAATACCGGGTCCATGCGGGAAGCGAAAGCGTGGGCAAGCTGGCCGAACAGATCAAGTTGTGCCGGTCGGTGGCATTGTTCCTCAGCCGGTCTTTCTGCCGCATGCGGGATCTGGCGCCTTTCGATCCCGAGCCCTTCTCCAATCATTCAGGTCACATATCCTATTCCCGCAAATCCGAGCTCGCCGATGAATTCCGGAAAATGTCCCACGCCTTGTTGAAGGGAATTGGCGACACGCCGGCGGTCAGGCGGGAACTCGCGTTCCGCTGGGTCCTGGCCACGCGCAATCCTGTCCGGCTGGCGGCCCGCTATGCCCGTTTCGAGCTGCTTCACAGACACAATAGCGGAGAACGCGCCGTGATGCGCAACTGGGCCCGCAGGATCGTGCGCCGGGAGAAATACGGATTTCTGGACGCCGTCTGACCGTTCAGACGGCCACAACCCTTTGAAAGCGGCTATGGATGATGTTGCGCGCCCGCGTGAGCAGGTGCTGGAAAATGGATGGCGCAAATACTCGCAGAAGCGCGAGATAAGCCGCGCTGCCGGAGATTCCGATGATCGCGACCTTCGCCAGATTGCCCTGTGATGCCAGAGCGCCGAGCGAAAGTCCGACCAGCGAGGCCAGCGCGGCAAAGATCACCGGCGGCCCAAAAATCGTCGCGACATCGGCGGGCGAAATGCCCAGTTTGCGGAATATGCTGTAGGAATAGACCGGGGCGAAAACGATATAGAACAAGCTCACCGCAACCGCGACACCGGTGGCCGAAAAACTCAAGGCCCCCAGCGTGACCATCCCGAAAAAAACGGGAAAAAACACGCAGGAATAGACGAAGGAGGCGCGGAACTCGCCCCGCGCCTGCAGCAGCGCGCCGGCAATCCAGGAAACCGCGTCAAAGGCCAGTCCGATGCTGAGAATTTCAACCAGGGGAATGGCGGCTTGCCACTTGTCGGCGAACGCCAGCGTCAGCAATGGTCTTGCCACGGCCGCCTGCAGGAAACAGTAGGGCATGACCACGAAAGCAAGCACGCGGGATGCCCTCAGCGCGGCCTCTCCCTGTTGTTTCGGTTCGTTGCGCAATTGCGCCAGAATGGGAAATAGCACATTGCTGAGATTGCCGGCCAGCAATTGCACCGGCTGGATGGCCAGACGGAAGGCGAAGAAATAAGCGCCGACGACCGGCTTCGCCGCCACCAGGCCAAGCACGAAATAATCCCCCTGCCCGACCGCTGCGGTGAGAATCTTGGTGCCGAATACGGCGGCGCTGTTCGAGCCCATCATGCGGAGCTGCTTCAGACGCAGGCGCCCCAGATGGGGTCTTGCCATTGTCCAGAAGGTGATCGCCCGCACCAGCGCCATCACCGGCACGGGGATCGCGAAGCTGTAGATTCCAAATCCGCATGCCGCCAGGGCAATGGTCAGGAGCTGTATGGCAGCAAGCTCCACCGTGGTGTAGGCCGCTATGAAACGGAAATTGAGCTCGGCCCGGAGCTTCGCCATGGGTACGGTTGAAAGCGCCGTCAGGGGCATCGAAAGCGCCATCAGGGGCAGGATGGTGTGCAGCACCGGCGACCGGTACATCATCGCGGCAAGCGGAGTGATCGCCAGGACACCGAGAAAACTCAACAGGCCAAGGCCGAGGCTGGTGAGGAAAGCCGGATATGTCCAGAAGCGCAGGGTGCTCTGGCGCTGAAGCAGAACATCATCGACACCGAAATTCGCCACTACGCTGGCGACCGTGGTGACCGTCCAGGCCAGGCCGATAATGCCGAAATCGCTGGGCGCCAGAAGCTTGGCCAAAAGGATTTGGGACCCGAAGCTGATAAGCCGCGTGCCGATATTCTGGACAAGCAACCAGCCCGTTCCGATCAGGGTGGAACGGGTAAGGTTCCTGCGCCTGATCGCCGAAAGATCCTCCACTCCCGGCGTCTTGCTGTCTGCGATTTCGATAACGGTCACGGCACGCTCATGCCGCAAACACGGGCGGGATGGAACGGTTCACCCGCGTTGGCCGGCATAGTGTTTCGCGCCGGCAACTGCCAGCGCGGGTCTTGCCGCAAGAACCTGTTCGGTGACGATGACCTCATACGGCGATGCCGCGACCCGGAACATCTCCTGCGTGGGAAGGTTGAAAGGCGGCCGGTCGAGTTCGACGCCGCGTCCCCGCCCGGTTTTCCAGTCGAAGCGGACGTCGTGATTGGCCGGCTTGTCGGGATTGACCACGCCGGTCCGGACGGTGGGATGGCCCTCGGTCATGTAAATCCAGCGATAGTCGGCGCGCGCGAAAAAGGCCTGAATATCAGCATTGGACAGATGCTGGAACACCTGCCGCACCAGGCACAGATCGCCTTCCGGCAACGGGTCCGATACCAGATCGAGCTGACGGAAAGCTATCCGGCCGGTTCCGTACATCGCATTGTTGTGCGCCACCAGTTCCGGGACGATATCGCACCCGATGTAGTTCACCTCGGGCAACCTCTCCAACAGAGCATGCCCCACTTCGAAATCGCCGCATCCCATATCCACGATGGTCAGGCGCCGTCCCAGTTCCACGGAATGCCGGCGTATGGTCTCTGCCATCTGCTGAACATAGACCTGCATCGCATCACCGCGCGATCCGACACCGGAAAAGAATCCGGCCCTGCCGTCATGCCCCCACAGATTGCGCTTGTAGATGCCTTGGAAGGTCTTGCGGCGCATCTCGCTTTCGGACAGCGGCGCGGATGCCAGCTTCTCGAATATCTGGGAGACGGGCTCGGCGATCTTCTTGGCCCGCCGCATCCCCCCCTTGATTTTCAGCTCCGCTTTTTTTGCCGCGGAATAGCGCATTTTGCGCAACTGCCCGAGAATCGTGGGCGCCCCATAGGCATCGGGAAGACCGGAAAGGTATGGGCTTGCCCAGTGTTGGAAATTCGTATCCACCGCCCGGACTTGGCCTGGTGTCAAATTCTCAAGATATCTCCACGCATTGGATTCCCACAAATGGTTTGCATATACCCCATCCAAAGGAACGGGTTTGTTGGACAGGAAAATCCATTCCAGGTGTTCGTCCGTCCATAACGGCCAGAAGAAGGCTTTCGGCGACAGCACCGTGATTTCGTCGGGATGCTCCTTCGCGAGCTTGACCGGCAACTGCACGGAATGCTCGTTCCAATACTCGTCGCGTCCGCTGGAGCGGAAGGAGCGGTATGCCGCAAGCCAGCGCTGGAGAAAGGGGGCATTCGGCTCCGCGAGGATCACGGCATTGGCCATGCCATATTCCCCGTTCTCGCCTTCCTGTCCCAGAACGGCGGAATTTTCCAGCAAGTCATCAAAACTGCGATGGACCAGCACATCGGCATCGAGATAGATGCCGCCATGCTCGATGAGCTGTTGGAGCCGGACCACGTCCGACTGATGGGCGACGTGGCGCAAGGGACGCCCGAATATTTCCTTTGGCGCCTCCATTTTCGCGACCGTCACCAGGGACCGGCTCAATTCCCACCAGGGGCCCGACGGCTCAAACTGGCAATGGAAATAGACTTTCTCCGGCCTGATCCACTCGACGGCGCTCTTCAGGCAGACATGATGAACGAGGCTCCAGGGCTTGCCGCCGAAATCGCGGGCCATGCCGAAGGTGTAATGCAGAATCTTGGGTATGCGTGTCATGGTGAAGGATATCCCGATTGATGAAACAGGCGGCTATTCCACGTTTCCACGATAGACCGGTGGATGCTTTGCCGGCTATGAAATCCAGCGAACATGCCTTCAAGGGCCATTGGCACAAGTTCCCTGCTGGGCAAAAAACAGCTCCGCCCGGCCGGCCGCCAGGACGTGCGTTAGGGTAACGGACAGGGCTGCCCGGGGACTGTGATTTTTATGGGACAAAGATGCAGCCGGCCCTTGCGCAAGGGGGCGCAGCAGGGCCGATGCCGAAATCAGTATTGAAGCGTGATGCCTGCGCTCAACAGATTGTCGGCAAAATCACCGCCGCCGACCGTCGAATCGCGCCCGCTATGATCGTAGCGCGCATAGAATCCCACTCTCTTGTCGAGAAAATATTCCGCGCCGAGTCCGAAGGTGGTGAGGTGATCGGTGCGGCCCGCGCCTTTGAAATTATCATTCTCGTACCCCACGCTCGCCTGCAGGATCAGATTGCGCAGCAACTCATAATCCACCGAGCCTTGGACGCTTCTTTGGTCTTCATTGGAAGCGCCGGCTATGGTGGTGTCGGTAAGGATGCGGGAGGTGGTGAGGTGGAACGTCATCAACTCCGTGGCATACCAGTCGATCTGGGAGCCGAAATCGAAACCGCTCACGGAATGGAGCGGCGCTTTGAAATTCTGCTGCAGGTAGCCCAGATACACCGTGCCCTTGATCAGGGGTGAAAACAGCATCTGCAGGCCGCCATCCAGCCGGTAGCCGTCCGAACTGTGCTGGAAGCCGTTGCGGTCGAACTGAAGGTCGAAATCCCGCGTGTTGTAGGACGCTCTCGCGAAAATCGAGTCGCCCGGCTGCAGTTCGTAGGACACCTTACCGAAGGTTTCGACGATGCGGCTGTTGCGGTCCGCATTGTCGACCTGTCCTCCGCCGATCAAGGCTGTGGGATCGTAGACATGGCGGTCATAGGACACGCCGGCGGACAGTCCCAGGGGCCCCGGCTGGTTGAGGATCGATACATCGGTGTGAAACAGGCTGTAGGCGGTCGGGCTTAGCGCGGCCGAGGAAATATCCGGCGACCCGCGCGATTCATGGGTGCCGAAATAGGACGCCTTGGCATCGACAACTGTGCCCGGCGCCAGCGAGACCTCGGTGGCGCCGCCGCCAACCCAGTTCGTCCGGCTTTCCGTGTTGTGGCTGTCATATTGATAGCCGTCCGCCTGGCCGTAAAGTTGCAGGAAATCTTGCGACCATTGCGAACGCAGATCCAGACGCGGCGAGAAGGTCCAGAAACTATCGCTTACGGTGCCGCCGGGCGTACGGAAAATATTGTCGTCATTGGAAACACTGGTCACGAAGGTGGGATAAAGGAGGAAACTTCCAACCGGAACTCCGAGGGCGTCATATTCCGGCCGCGCGCGATCGAGCACGCCCACGCCCTGGGGAAGGGCCCCGGTGGCCTGATATTTTCCCGATATGCGTGCCATGGCCTGGGGATTGAGGACATCGTCCGCCATTGCCGGCGCGGTGGAGAGCAGAGCGGCGATGGCAAGGCAAAAACATGCCCAATTCCATGTATGCAGCACGGAGCGCCGCCCCGTCGGCAGGCATGAAATCCTTCTGGTCGATACGATCTCCGCGAGGCTTAACCCCAGGGAAATATTATCAAACGGCATACAGGTTCCCCCTTTTGTGCGGCAGAATGGGCAACCCTCCGATAAATGCAAGTTGCAAACAATTGATCGAACTCGAACTGCCCATCCGCTTAACATATGTAAGTCGGAACTGGTCCATCCCGAGTCTCATGCCTATAATCAATCGGGGCTAAAGCGGGCAAAACTGTGGTCCATCGTATTGCCGGTCTGGATATTCCAGGCCGTCTTTCCGGGGTGGCGCCCGCTTGGGCGGCGCAGTTGGCGTGCGTCTTTCTGGGCGTCGGCGTGGCGGTCTCGCTGCGGGCCATTACTAATTTGTTTGCCCCAGGTGTGGCGCCCTATGCCTTCATATATCCTGCCGCGTTACTGGCCACGCTTCTGGGCGGCTGGCAGGCGGGCGCCGGCACGGTGCTGGTGGCGGGGCTTTTGGCCTGGATGTTCGTGGTTCCGCACGCCGTCCTGGCGGGCGCGCAGATGCGCTATCAGGCGGCGGCGGCACTGGTCGCGCTTTTCACCGCGGGAATGCTGATCGCCGTGGCGGAAGGCTTTCGGAGGGCGGCACGGCGGCTTGCCGGCGAGCGCAACGCCAAGCTCCAGGAGCGGGAATTGCTGTTCCGCGAATTGCAGCATCGCGTGGGCAACGACTTCGCGATCGTCAACAGCATGCTCGATTTGCAGCGGCGGCGCAGCGCCAGCCCCGAGACGCGCAGTGCCCTGGAACAAGCGATGGGGCGCATACGATCAATCTCCCGTATCCATCGCCAGATCTATGCCTTGCCCGAGACCCGCCATGTGGATCTCAGGCAATATCTTCGCGATCTTTGCGCCGGACTGACGGAGGCAACTTTGCCGCCCGCCGGAATTGCACTCACCTGCAATTGCGAACAGGCCTATATGTCGCGCGACCTGGCTTTGGCGATCGGACTTGCCATGAACGAACTGGTGACCAATGCGGTGAAGCATGCCTTTCCAGACGGACGGAAAGGCAGCATCTCGGTCGCCTTCGCTCATGCGGCGGAATGCTGGCAGCTCGTCGTCGCCGACGACGGCATAGGCATGCCCGCGGCGTCCTCCAAGACCGGGCTGGGCACGATTCTGGTCGAACAATTCGTCCGCCAGGCGGGCGGCACCCTGGCGATCGTGCGCGAACAAGGCACAAGGGTAATCATCGATCTTCCGCCCACAGCGGCTTCGGCATCATCCGATTGACCCCACACAGGGAACCGGGAAGGATGTAAACGGTTGTCCTTTCGCACAACATAAAAGGCGAAAATGTCCTACGGCGCTTTTCTCCGCGGATTGCTGAAAGACCCCCGCGGCGTTTCCGCGCCGACACCGTCCAGCCCTGCCCTGGCCAAAGCCATCGCAGCCAAGGTCGATCCGCTCCATCCCGGACTGGTCGTCGAATTGGGGGCCGGCACCGGCGTGGTGACCGCGGCCCTGCTGGACCGCGGTATCAGCGAGGATCGCCTGCTGATCGTCGAACAGGGCGCCTATTTTTATGGCCTTCTTGCGGGGCGCTTTCCCGCCGCGGCAGTGATCCAGGGCGATGCTTTCGCATTCGAGCAATACGTGCCTGCGGGCGCCGCGATCAGCGCGGTGGTTTGCGGCGTTCCGTTGCTGAATTTTCCCCTGACTTTGCGGCGAACCTTGATTGAACGCGCGCTTGCCTTGCAAGGTCTGGGCGGCCGCTTCATTCAGCTTTCCTATGGCTGGAAGCCACCGGTCCACCTGAAGGATGTCGAATTGGGCAAAACCATCGTCTGGCGCAACTTCCCGCCGGCCCATGTCTGGACCTTCGGCGCCCAGACCGAGGATGTGACGGCTGTGCGAAACAGTTTGGCGCCGGGATGGCGTCCGCGCCCGGCGCGCGAACGGCCGGCCGGCCTCTGACCGCTAACCCGGCACAACGTCGAAAGCGATGGTGGTGCGGGCCGACGCGTCGTGAAACGGAATGGTTCCGTGCCACATATAGGACGGGAACAGCGCCAGCCGCCCGGCTGCGGGTTGGATGGCACGGCGGACGGAGTTTTCAGCGCGACATGCGCTTCGGCGTCAGTCGCGCCAATCCAATGGCATTTCACCCTTCCCGCAGGCACAAAAAAAGAACCGGGCAATCGCCTGTCGGCGAGCCCGGCTCTTACCTTGAAATGTCTTACAGATTGCCGCGGAGACCGATGGTGAAATACCGGCCCATGTCATTGTAACCAAAGCCGGGACCGGTGGAACCCGAGACGGGATAAAACAGGCCGGGATTGGAGGAGTTGGTCGGGAACAGCGGCGCACGGGTGTTGCCGATATTCTGGACGTTGAAATAGAGCGACGACGTCCCGCCCCACATGTCGAACCGGCGGGCGATGGTGACGTCCATCGCGTCATAGCTGGTGATACGCGGCACCGCGTAAACCTGGGCGCCCACGCCGTTGCTCTTCTTCCACCCGCTCAGCCATTGGTTCTGGACATCCAGGCTCCAGTCGCCAACAGTGTAGTTGATGAAGCTGGTCATGCGGGTCTTGGGCAGAGTCGCCCAGGAATAGGGTGTCCCCGGAAGATTCTGCGTCTCAAAAACCGGTTCGTAGGTCACCAGATGCCGCAAGGTCACTGAGCCCGGAATGGCACTCCACACATCGGCCCAATCGAAGCTGTAGTTCACCTCAAAGTTCCAGCCTTCCATCTGGATATTAGCGCTGTTGAGTGGCGAGCTGAGGATCTGGGTTGGGAAGTTCGCCGGCGCGGCATAGCCGGCCCCGCCCGGCGCGACCGGCCGGGTGGCGAGCAGGCAGTAAGGCGAACTATAGTTGGGCGCGCTGCCGATGCAGAGATTCTGCACTGTCGTGTTCTGGTAGCTGATGTTGGTGATCGCATTGGTCATGTGCGTCACGTAATAGTCCAGTGAGGTGGTGAGGCCGGGTGCGAAATCCGGGGTCACCACGAGGCCCAGCGTATAGGTGTGGGCGACTTCCGGCGTCAGGGTGGAGTTGCCCCTGGTGACCAGCTGGGTGCCGCTGTTGACGGTGGTCAACAGGTCGTTGAAGCCGGTCGAGGTGATCGAGGTTGGCGCGAACAGGTCGTTCAGGTTGGGCGCGCGAAGATCGAACGACATGGTGCCGCGGACGCGGAAGGTATCGTTGACCTTGTCGTTGATACCGATCTTCCAAGTCTCGGCATCACCAGAGGTGGAGTAGCTGGTGTGACGGCCGGCGAAGTCGGCATTCAGGTCCTGGGCCAGCGGGAAGTCCTTGAGAATCGGCACGTTGATCTCAAGCGCGGTCTCCCACACATTGTCGGCGACGCTGACAGGCGCATTGGTATTCTGGGTGTAGAGCGAGGGTGCTGCGCCACCATTCTGCGTGCACATGCGCAAGCCGGTGCAATTGACGAAATCGGTCGGATCCGCATTGCTCTTCAGGTCATAAGTCCGCCAGCGCATTTCCGCCGACAGCGCGCCGCTGATTTCGCCGGCCGGCAGGCCGAAGCCAAGACCACCGGAGATGCTGCCCCCGAGATTGTCGAGCTGCTGTGTCAGGGCCCAGAAGGTATCCTGCTTCACATAATTCCAGGCAGCCTGGGTGATGCCCTGGCTGGGGTTGAAAATATTCATCGGCACGCAACCCGGATAGAGAGAGTTGTACTGCGCCTGGGTGGTGACCCAGCATTGGATGGTGCCACTGAGGTCCGTGGTGACACCCCCGGCCGTGATTTTGGTGCCTGCCGGCGCAACCACCGCGTCGAACGCCGCCAAAAGGCGGTCATTTCTGGTGTTGGTGGGATCGTTCACCTCCACCCGGCTTTCCTGATGGCTGTAGTACAAATCCCAGTTGAAGTTGGCCAGCTTACCGCTCAGGCCGGTGGTAACGCCCAAATTCCGGTCGAGGCCCTTGGTGATATAGACGTCGCCTTGCGACGAGGCGTTCTGGCCGTTGACGATCTGGGGGACATAGGACGGATTGGTGAAGAAGGGAGTGTTCGGCGCAACCACCGGCCCGGTCTGGAGCGGTTGACCCTTGCTGGGGTTGGTGGAGAAAGGAACCGGCGCCTTGACGAAATTGCCGGCTGCGGTGGCCGCCGCCGTCAACCGGGCTTGCGTGTCGAGCGAGAGATAGGGGTTGTTGGTAAAGAAGGTGTTGGGCCGGCTGGAGGAGGCGCTGGCCGTCAGCGGCGCCCAGGTGGAATAGTCTGCAGACTCAGACCAGCTACCCTGGATGTAAAAATCCATGTCCGGCGTGATGTCGTAGCTGAAACGGTTGAAGAACTCGCCCTGACGCTGGCGCGATTGCAGGGTGGCGATATTGTCTTCGAAGCCGCCGTCGCCACCGGACTCCAGCCCGGCTGTCCCGGTGGGAATGCCATGGGTCATGGGAACGATATTGCCGGCGCCGGTGAAGGTGTAGCTGTTCAGGCTGCAGCCCGTGCCGCAGGTGATCGTGCCGGTAAGGCCCTGATTGAAAAGATGGCCATAGGGAACGGCGACAAACGGATTTGCCACCGTGCCCGCCCCGGCTTGCACCCAGGTATTGTGATTATAACCGTAGGGACGGGCCTGCATCAGGATGCCGTCCTGATTGAACACGCGCGCCGCCAGCTCATAATGGCCCCGGCCGCCGAACAGTTCGGTACCCCAGGCGATGCCGATCCGCTCTTCCGCGGCATCGCCATATTTCGAGATGCCGGCATTGATGTCGTATTTGAAGCCGTCATACTTCTTGTCGAGAATGAAGTTGATCACGCCGGCCACGGCATCGGAGCCATAGACGGCGGATGCGCCGCCCGTGACCACATCCACCCGGCTCATCAGCATCTGGGGCAGCGCGTCGACGTTCACCGTGCCGTCGCGGTTGGACGGGGCAACGCGCTGACCGTCCAGCAGGATCAGGGTGCGGATAGCGCCCAGATTGCGCAGACTCAGCGTATTGCCGGAATTGTTGTTCTGACCGTTGTTCTGACTGCGCGGGCTGGCGCCACCGATGAAATCGGGCAGCTTGCTCAAGGCGTCCGGAATATTGGTGGGGGTGGTCGCCTGCAACTGATCGGCGCTCACCGTGGTAATCGGTGTCGGCGACAAAGTGATGTCGGAAATGATGCGCGAACCGGTGACGGTCACCGATTCCGTGCTCTGAGCCGCCTGTTGGGCATGGGCCGCGCCGCTGGTCAGCGCAACGACACTTGCCGCGCACATGAGCGCGAGCTTGTTCACTTTGGTAGTGCTCATATTTCCCCCTGGAAACTGTTTTGTATTGTTGGCGAAGCTATTAGACGCTGGCAGCGCTGCCAACAACAAAATGAAAGCGCTACCATTTTTTCCCTGGCGAGTGCGGCAGGAACGCCACAGGTCCGATAACAGCTTGTAATTGCTTAAATTATAACCAGCCTCTCATGCCCCGCTCACACGCAGCCGAGCTTTTAACTGGTTGCACCCTGGATCAGCTCAAAGCCCAGATCGACCACCTGGGACGCGCCTCCCGACAAAAGAAGCTTGGCCCCTGTCTCCCCCATCGCGAATCGCGGTGAGCGGATGGTCGACAGCGGTTGCGGCGTCAGGCGGGCGATTTCCAGGCCGTTATATCCGAACAGAGCCAAGTCGCCTGGAATGGAAATCTTGTGTTCGACGCAGTGGAAATAGCCGCCAATGGCGAGGTCATCATTGGAGAAATAGATCGCGTCCAGATCGTTCCGCCTGGCCAACAGCCGCGCCAGGCCCACGCGGCCGGCTTCCACCGACGAGGCGCCTTCCGGGAAAAATTCCAGATCGATGAAGTTCAACCCCTTCTCCGCCATCGCGGCCCGGAAGCCCTCCAGCCGTTTGCCCGCTCGGATATCTATATTGATGTCGTGGCCGACATATCCGATCCGCCGGTAACCGTGTGCCAGCAGGTGCTCGGCACTCTTGCGGCCCGCCATGCGATGGGAGGAACCCACCACAATGTCGATACCCTCCCCGTCTATGTCGATCAGCTCGACCACGCGCACGCCGCAGCCTTTCAGCATCGCGCGGGCGCGGTCGGTATGTTCGAGCCCCGCGACCAGAAGACCCGACGGCCGCCAGCTGAGGATGGATTCGATCAGCGCCTCCTCCCGCGCCGGATCGTAGTTCGACACCCCGATGACCGGCTGAAAGCCCGCATCCTCCAGCACATGATTGGCCCCGGCGAGAACCTCGGGCACCACCGTATTGCCCACCGAGGGCACCACGATCCCCACCAGCTTGGAGGTCATGGACGCCAGGGTCCCGGCGATCCGATTGGGGACATAGTTCAAATCTGCCGCGACCCTGAGAATCTTCTCCCGTGTCTGCTGCGAGACCGAGCCCTTGTTTCTCAAGACCCGTGAGACGGTACTTTCACCGACACCGGCGCGGCGGGCGACATCTGCCAGGGTGGTAACGGACGGCGGGCCATCATGACCCCGGGCATTGCCGCCGGCATTGTCATTGCCGGTCTTGTTATTGGACGTCATGTTATCGGGCCGCTCCGCCTGTCGCGGCGCCATGGATACCGCGCCGCTGCGACCTGGATAGATTCGCTTTCGAAGCACGGACATTTGCGTCCATCGATGTCGGGCCAAAATCCCATTTTGTGAACGACCGTAGCAACAAACGCACAGGTTGCCAATCAAGGGAACCTGGCGATGTTATCGATAACAAGACCGGAAAACCAAGGCGCCCGGCTTGGCCGGCGGCACACTAACGCGCCGCTTTCATACGATGCGGTGAAACCAGGCCAGCGAGAGTCCGGCCGCCGTCAGCATCAGCAAGGCCGCCAGGGCGGCGAAAAGGGCGGTGATTTCCATTTCGCGATTCTCCACCACCAACTGGCGCGACAGCACGTCGTAGACGGCCTTCAAGTCCTCGGCGCTGGTGGCGTGAAAATATTTGCCGCGCGTCATGTCGGCGATCTTCTTGAGCGCCTCTTCGTCCAGTTGCGCCCGCATCTGAAAGCCGCCGAAGCCCACGATATTGCCATGGGCGGTGCCGAAGCCCACGGTATAGACGCGGGTGCCATACTCGCTGGCAGTGCGCGCCGCCTCGATCGGATCATAGCCGGCATTGGTCTGGCCGTCGGTGAGCAGGATGACGACGGCATTCTTGTAGGAGCCGGGCTCGACCGGGATGTGCTTCTTTGGCGGCCCGTTGGGACGTTCGCCCAGAGCCGTCCCGCCATAGCGGTCACGGAAATCGTAGCTGCCCCAGCGGCCATAGCCGCCGAAATTGCTGGAATTGAATTGGTTGATGGGGAAATTGTCTTGGGGGAACAGGGTGGAGAGCGCCACCAGGATTCCGCTTCCCACCGCGGTGCCGCGTTGCAGTTCAAACCGGTCGATGGCTCCAGCCAGCGCCACATGATCGGTGGTGGGGCTTTGCACCAAAAGCGCGGTGGCGGCAAAGGCGACGATGCCGATCCTGACGTCGCGCGGCTGGTCCTTGATATAGGCCTTGGCGGCGGCTTCGGCCGCCGCGATGCGCGACGGATTCACATCGGTGGCGCGCATGCTGCCCGACACATCCATCACCAGCATCACGGTGGCGACACGCGACGGCAGCATGACCTCGGCGGAGGGCCGTGCCATGGCCAGGAGCAGCAAGGTGAAGGCGGCCAGCATCAGCGCGGGTGGCACATGGCGGCGCCAGCTCGCGGCCTGGGCGGCTTCCTTGACCAGCGCCAGGTTGGAATAGCGGAAGGCGGATTTGCGCCGGCGGCTGAGCAGATACAGATAGCCCGCGATCATCAGCGGCACCAGCAACAGCAGCCACAGCGCGATAGGGAAATCAAACGAGATGCTGGGGACCAGGCCCCAAAGGCGCGACCAGGAAAGTTGGTCCAGGCTCTTCATGCCGGCCTGCGCAGACTGTGCTTGCGCATCTGCGCAAAGCGCATCAGGGCGTCCATCACATCATCTTCGGTGGCCAGTTCGACCACATCCACGCCGGCTTTCTCGAAGGCCGCGCGCAGCGCATCTTCCCGCGCATCGGCGGCCGCGGAGAAGCGGGCGCGGAAATTCCGGTCGTGGGTATCGACGAAAAGCTGCTCGCCGCTCTCCGCGTCCTGGAAGGTGAGAAATCCCACATCCGGCAGCCGCGTCTCAAGCGGATCGGTCAGCCGCACCGCGACCACGTCGTGACGCTGGCCCAGCCGGGACAGCACGCCTTCCCAGCCTGGGGATGTAATAAAGTCGGATACCACAAAAACCAGCGAGCGGCGCGGAATGACGCTGGCGGCATCGGTCAAGACCTGCTTGAGATCGGTGGTGTTCTGGCGCGGATGATGCTCCGACACCGCATTGACGATGTGCAGCAATTGCCGGCGTCCGCCCCGGGCCGGGATGATGCGATCAATGCCGCCGGAAAAGATCATCGCGCCGGCGCGGTTGCCCCGGCCCAGCATCAGCCGGCACATCAGCAAGGTAAATTCCATCAGCACGGCGTGCTTGGAAACACTCACCCCTTCAAAGGTCATGGACGGGCTCATGTCCAGCAGGAACCAGACGGGAATCTCCCGATCCTCCAGATAGTCGCGCACATAGGGCGTGCCCAGGCGGGCCGTGGCGTTCCAGTCCATGCGGCGGACATCGTCGTGATATTGGTATTCACGCAGATCGGCGAGATCCAGGCCGTCGCCGCGCCAGGGGCTTTTGTAATCGCCCTGCAGAATCCCTTCGAGCCGCCGCACCACCGGCAGTTCCAGCCGGCGCAGGACATTCTCGGAGACGTTAGAGACTGGCGGCACGGGTGGTCTCCAGGATCGGCGGCGGCACGGCGCGCAAGATCCGATTGACGATCTGATCCGATGTCAGGCCTTCAGACAGCGCTTCGTAGGAAGGCACCAGACGGTGGCGCAGCACATCGGCCGCCACATCCATCACGTCGGCCGGCAGCACATAATCGCGGCCGCGGATATAGGCCAGCGCGCGTCCCGCCTCGATCATCGCGATGGAGGCGCGTGGGCTCGCGCCATACTGGATGAAGCGGCCATAGTCCGGCAGGCCGCATTTCTGCGGCGCGCGGGTGGCCGCCACCAGCTTGACGGCATAGATCATCAGCGAAGGATCGACATAGAGCTTGCGTGCCGCCGCCTGCATCTCCAACAGCTCTTCTGTGGAGGTGACGGGCCCGACAGCGACCGGGTCGCCGGTGACGCGCTGCACGATGACGAATTCCTCTTCCTCACTGGGATAGCCGATCAGGACCTTCATCATGAAACGGTCCACCTGCGCTTCGGGCAGCGCGTAGGTCCCTTCGGTCTCGATGGGATTCTGGGTCGCCATCACCACAAAGGGCTTTGGCACGGGATAGCTCTGGCCCGCGATGGTGACCTGGCGCTCCTGCATGACCTCCAGCAGCGCGCTCTGCACCTTGGCCGGGGCGCGGTTGATTTCATCCGCCAGCACCAGGTTGGCGAAGACCGGTCCCAGCATGGTGACGAATTCGCTGTTCTTCTGGTTGAAGATGCGCGTGCCCGTGAGGTCCGCCGGCACCAGGTCGGGGGTGAACTGGATGCGCTTGAAGCTGCCCTGCATCGCCTTGGCCAGGGTGGAAACGGTCAAGGTCTTGGCCAGGCCCGGAACGCCTTCCACCAGCAAATGCCCGCCGGCCAGGAGCGCCACCAGCACCCGCTCCAGGAAATAATCCTGGCCGACCACAATCTTCTTCACTTCATAAAGAAGATGTTCCAACCCCAGATGGGCACCTGCAGTCATTACCAGTCCCTTTCCATGGAGGGGGCCGTATAGGGGGCCTTTTTCTAAAGCGGGTTGTCTCCCACGGCCTTGGCGGCGTTCTCGATCGGCACGGCAAAAGCCATGCCGGCAAAGACATGTTGCCCGGTGGGATTGAAGATCGCGGTTACGATGCCAACCACCTCGCCGTCGCGATTGACCAGCGGTCCTCCGGAATTGCCGGGATTGGCGGCAGCATCGAACTGGATGAGGTTGGTGAGATGACCGCCCTGGTCCTTGCGGTCGGGATCGACGAATTCACGTTTCAAGCCGGCGATGACCCCGGCAGATACCGACGGTCCCACGCCGAAAGGAAAGCCCACCGCCACCACGGTGTCGCCCGGATTGAGACCGCCGGTGGAGGCCAAGGTCGCGGGTTTGAGGTCGTCCGGCGCGGTTTTCGCCTTGATCACCGCCAGGTCATTCTCCGGCTGGACATTCACCACCTGGGCTTCGGACTTGCTGCCGTCCCAGAAAGTCACGACCCAGCGGTCGGTGGAGCGGATCACATGCAGGTTGGTAAGAATGTCGCCCTTGGTGTCGATCACCACACCGCTGCCGGTGGCGTCAGGCTTGTCTTCCTTGCCGTCGGGCGAACGCAGCGGTACCGGTTTGGGGCGGAGGGTCTTGCCCTCTTTCTTGGCCTCGGCCGCTTCGGCCTTGGCTTCCTCCGCCGCATGTTCCGGCGAAAGATAGCCTTCCACCCGGACCACCGATGGTCCCACCGTAGCGGCCGCGATGGTGGTCTCATCGGGCGGCGGATCGGTGTGCGACAGGGTGTATTTCACCGCGTTGTCGATGTCCCATTGGGTCAGGGCGCGTGGCGCCGGATGCAACAGCTGCCATCCGCCCAGCAGCACCAGGATCGCAAGCACGGCGGCGACCGCCGGCAACGTGCGCTCATGCTTTTTGGCGAAGGCCTTGACCCAGGCGACCAGCTGTGTCCGAACGGCCGGCGCTTCGTCCTGGCCGGCCCAGGCAGAAGCCGCGTGGGAATACGCGCCGTCCGCAGGCGCACGCCGCCGTCCCGAACGGCTATAAAGCGATTTGCGCTTCACACCGACCACCCGAAGGCCACATGCAAGCCTATTAGGGTTTGTGGGCGGGCCGCAAGCTGATCCGCCTGCCTGGTTCGCAATCTATGGCAGTTCCACCCCCGTCGCAGTGACGGGACCGGTATCAACGCCGCCCAGTCAGCGTGCATGGAGAGCGGCAATTCCGCCGCGTCGGGCACATGGCCTTGTCCCGGCTGCCAAATTACCGAAAATTTTTTCGCGGCCGGGAACTTCGCGAGAGCATCGCGCCGGCTGTCGCGGAAGTCTTGACACCGCCGATTTCTAACCAACGCCCCAATAGGGCGCGCGGCTGGCGATGAATTCGACCGGGACCTCGCCGACGAAGGACGCGATCCAGTCGGCGCAATGTTTCATGCCCAGGTCGATAGACATCACCTCGCCCAGCAGGATCAAGCCCTTCTTTCCGCCTGCCGCAATCATGTCCTGGGCATACTCCACCGCTTCCCATTCGTGGGTATAGCCGGTGATCAACACGTCCAGTGGCCCGTTCAGCAGCTTGATCGCCGGTATCTGCGCCGCTGCGCCCCACAGGGTGGCGACATTCTTCACCGCCAGCTTGGGGTCACCCACCACGCGGATGGTGGGATCGTTCAATTTGGCCTGAAGGTCGCGCGCCAGGTCTGCCAAACTCGTTTCGGGCAGAAGCAAATTCTCCGGATTGCCGCCAACCTGGTACCGCGTCCATCCCAGCGCCTTGGCCATGCCTTCGGCCATGCCGTCCGGCATGCGGTCGCGCCAATGATCGTGGAGGTTGAAACACACCAGATTGTGGGCGCGGATGAAATCGCGCTTTTCCAGGAACAAGCTGTTGCCTTCCAACCGGTCGAGATCGTCATTGCCGGACCAGAAAGGCGGATCATAGGCAAGGACAAGATTGTGCCCGCTCAATGCAGCGTGCTTGAGGCTGTCCATGGTCGCCATCGCCGTCACCGCAATACCCGTCACCGCGGTGGTGGGATCGCCGGCCGTCACATGGTCGATGGTCTTGTCGCGGTTGGGTGCGCCGGTATGGTCCAATATCCGCGCGATATACTGCAGCGCGGTGATGGGGCCGGTATGCAGGGGCGCCTGCAGAATATCCGGTTGCGCATTGCGGGGCGGGGAAACAGGCTCAGCCATCGCTCATATCCTGGTATTGATCTCGAACACCGGATGCGACGGATTCCAGTAGGGCTCGATCAGCGGCAGGAAACGCACCGGCACTTCCCGCACCAGCCCCTTGAGCCAATCGGCACAGAACTCCATGCCCCATTGTTCTGACAGGACATGGCCCAGGATGATCAACCCTTTCTTGCGGCCCGCCGCCACTAGGTCCTGGGCGTAAGCGATCAGATCCCAATCCTGCGCCTCGCCGATCACCAGCACATCGGCATCGCCGTCCAGAAAGGGAATGCCGGGGAAACTGCTGAAATTGCCCCAGCTGGTCATCACCTTGCTGACGGGCAGCGCAGGATCGCCAACCGCCCGCAAGGTGCGGTTCTTCAACCGCACTTTGAAGCTCTGCATCAGCCCTGTCAGTGTGGTTTGCGGCAGATCATAGCGGCGATTGTTGGCCGCGTTCATATAACCGGTCCAGCCCATCTTGCGGGCCATGCCGTAATTGATGCCGTCCACCGGGCGCCTGGCATGCCAGTGATCGTGGAAATGATAGACGATCAACCGGTGCTCCTGAATGAAATCCAGCTTGCGCCTGTAGAGCGGGTCGTCCTGAAGCTGGTCCAGCCGGTCCTGATGCGACCAGTAGGTCGGCTCATGGGTGATGACCAGATTGAGCTTCTCAGCCGCCGCTGCTTTCAAGGCATCGAAGGTCGCCATCATGGTGGTGGCGATGCCGGTGACCGGCATGTCGGCCGAGCCTGCTATAATACGATCCACGCCGCCCTCGCGCCACGCGGTGCCGATATTATCCCGCATGCGGGACAAGACATCCGCCGCAGTCAACGTCCGCCCTCGCGCTGCGGCCGGAACAGCCAGAACCGCCGCCGTTCCCGATGCCAGCATGATCCTGCGGCTGAGCCCGTTTTCCATCCCGCCCCTACCTTGAAAGACAGGCCGGCATTTTTGGCCGGCTTCTAGCGCACCGCAAGGGCCATGCGCACCAGTTCGGAAAGACTGGAGGCGACCATTTTAGACATCACATTGGCGCGATGGACCTCGACCGTGCGCGGGCTTAGCCCCAAGTCGGCCGCGATCGTTTTGTTGGGCTTGCCCGCCACCAAACCGTCCAGCACCTGACGTTCCCTGGGCGTCAGTGACGCCAGCCGCGAGCCGATTTCCTCGGCGTCGGCCGCCAGCGGGTCCTTCCTGTGCCGCGCCATGGCGGATTCGATCGTGTCCACCAGGACCTCGTCCTGGAACGGCTTTTCGATGAAATCCACCGCCCCCGCTTTCATGGCTTCGACCGCCAGGGAGACATCGGCATGACCGGTCATGATCACCACCGGCAGGGTAACCCGCATTTCCTTCAGGCGCCGCAGCAGTTGCAATCCGTCCATGCCGGGCATCCGCAAATCGCTGACGATGCAGCCCGTCGGACTCCGCTCGAATTGTTCCAGGAACGCCTCCGCCGTCTCATAGACCTTGACCGCCATGCCGGCTGTCCCCAGCAGGAAGGCAAGCGCACGCCGCACGTCTTCGTCATCGTCTATCAGATGCACGATGGCACTCCCGGACATCGTCATCCCTCGCGCTTGAGGGTCAGACGGAACACCGTGCCGCCGCCGGGATTGGGTTCGGTCCAGAGCTTGCCGCCATGCGCTTCGATGATGGTGCGGGAAATGGAAAGTCCCACCCCCATGCCCTGCGGCTTGTTGGTCACGAAGGGCTGGAACAGCTTGTCCGCGATTTCGGGCGCGATGCCGCTGCCGGTGTCGGACACGGCGACCTGCACCGTACCGGAATCGATCAGGCCGGTGGAAACCACCAGCTCGCGGCGGGAACAATCCTGCATCGCTTCGAGGGCATTGCGCATCAGGTTGAGCACGACCTGCTGGATCTGGATCTTGTCGACGAGCACTGTATCCGCGGCCCGGTCGAAGTCGAAAGAAACATGGGCGCCCGCCTGCTTCATCCCGACCAGGGCCATTGCGCTGGCTTCTTCTATCAGCTTGCGCAAGTCCTCCGCGCGCCGGTCGCTTTCGCCGCGCGCCACGAATTCGCGCAGATGCTTTATGATATCTCCCGCCCGCAACATCTGGTTGGCGGCGTTCTCGATCGCCAGGCGGGCGGCGGCGATGTTTTCGGGAGCGCCGTTGCGCAGCAACCGCCGCGCGCCACTGAAATAGCTGGCCGCCGCCGTCAGGGGCTGATTGAGTTCATGCGCAAGCGTGGATGCCATTTCCCCCAAAGCGGTGAAGCGCGACATGAAAATCAATTCGGACTGCAGGTCCTGCAGCCGCTGCTGGGTCTGGGCCCGCTCGGTAATGTCGCGGACAAAGCCGGTGAAAAAGCGGTGATCGCCCGACCGCATCTCGCCGACCGCCAGTTCCATGGGGAAGGTCGAGCCGTCCCGGCGCTGCCCCACCACCAGCCGTCCGATCCCGATGATGCGCCGCTCGCCTGTCGCCATGTAACGGGCCAGAAAACTGTCATGCTGGTTGCGGTAAGGATCCGGCATCAGCATGCTGACATTGCGGCCGACCGCCTCCTCGGATCGATAACCGAACAGCTTTTCGGCGGCGGCGCTGAAGGACTGGATGGTGCCGCGGGTGTCGATCACGATCGTGGCGTCGGGCACGGTATCGAGCACCGACTGCAGATGGGCTTCGCGCTCCTGCAGAGCCCGTTGGACCGTCTTCTCCGCGGTTATGTCGCAGAGCACCCCCAGGGCCCGTTCCTCATCCGGCCGCACTTTGCCGGACATGCGAAGCCAACGATCGCCGGCGCGAAAATCCACAACACGCATCTCACCCGTACCCAAGGCTTCTTTCAGAGCACCGGCCGAGGCAAGATGATCATCGGAGCGGACCAGGGCGAAAAACCGATCTTCGGACAGCCGCCTTTCCGGCGCGTCAATCAGTCCGGCGGCGATTTCGGACAGGCTTACCCGGCGCTCCTTGATGTTCCAGTGCCAGTAACCGATACCGGCGGCTTCCAGAGCCGCAACCGGGTCCTCCGTATCGAAATCGGTTGTCAGAGCGGCCATACCTTCGAACAATTCCTTGCAGCCCGCGAACCCGCCAGAGACTTCCGCCGGTGTCAAGCCGCCGCGAGCGCAGTCCCTTGAGGGAACTAAGTAGAATCCCCTAGGGACCAAACCGAATATCCCTGTTCCACCGCATCTCATAATAAGGAGCGGCAACCTTTCTCGAAAAGACCATCGCGCGATGGACATTGCCGAAGCGGACACAAAGTTTGCAGGCCCGATGGACCTGCTGCAGGCCATCCGCGAGCGCCGCGCGGTGCGCGATTACAAGCCGGATGCGGTTTCCCAAGACGCCATTCACAAGCTGATCTCGGCCGCCTGCTGGGCGCCCAGCGCGATGAACGCACAACCTTGCCATTTCACCGTGGTGACGGACAAAACCGTGCTGGACGAAATCTCCAGCAAGGCCAAAGCCTGGCTGCTCAAGAGCGTCTATACCTTTCCGCGTCCCGTCCATTTCCGGGACCTGTTGAGCGACAAGGATTTCCATCTTCTCTATCACGCGCCGGCCCTGATCATCATTTCCGCGCCCGCGCTGGGCCAATGGTCCACCGAGGACTGCACCCTGGCGGCCCAGAATCTGATGCTGGCGGCGACCAGCCTGGGGCTGGGCAGTTGCTGGATCGGCTTTGCCCAGAGTTGGCTCAATTCGCAGGAAGCGCGCGAGCTTCTGGACCTGCCGCGACAAAATCTCTGTGTCGCCCCGATCGCGATCGGTCATCCCAAGGCGGTGCTGCCGCCGACACCGCGCAAGGCACCGGCGGTCAATTGGGTGGGGCAGCGTGCGGCAAACGAAGACAGTTCCGCACAGAGAAAGCGCAGTCGTTCCTAGGGGGCGCCGGCAGGCCGCCGTGGGGGCACGGCGGCCTGCCATTCTTTATTATCCGCCGCTCAACGCCTGGACGATGCACACGTCATCGCCCGGGTGAATTCCATAGCCCAGGTCGCGCACCGGCTCACCGTTGATGAAGAAGCGGATATGCCGTCGCACCTGGTCCTGCTCGTCGATCATGCGAAAGCGGATGCCGGGAAATCGGCTGTCCAGATCGGCCAGCAACGCGCCCAAGGTCTCGCCCCGTGCGTCGACTTCCTCCGCGCCGGTGTAGGAATGCAAGGGGCTGGCGACCAGAACCTTGATTGTCCCGCTCCCCGCCATCAGGTCAGCTGCGCGATTTCAACCGCATAGATTTCCGGCAGATGTCGGGCGATGCAGCTCCAAGACGCGCCTTCATTGCGGCTGGCCCAAAGCTCGCCGCTGGTGGTACCGAAATAAAGTCCCACCGGATCTTCGCTGTCGGCCGCCATGGCCTGGCGTTTGACCGTCCACCAGGCCTGGTTCGCAGGAAACCCCTTGTCCAGCCGCTTCCAGGATTTTCCACCGTTGGTTGTGCCATAGACGGCCGGCTGGCCCCCGATGCTGGTTCGCGGCCAGACCGTTTGGCCGTCCATCGGCAAGACCCAGGCAGCATCGTCATCGCGTGGATGTACCACCATGGGGAAACCGACATCGCCGACTTTCGCGGGCATCGCCTTGCCGACGCGTTTCCACTGCCTGGATGGACGGTCAAGCCGGTAGATGCCGCAATGGTTTTGCTGATAGAGCCGGTCGGGATTGCTGGGGCAAAGACGCACGCAATGCGGATCGTGGAACGCGACGTTTCCGGCATCAAATCCCGCCACCACTTCCATGCCTTCGACCAGCGGCTGCCAGTGTTTTCCGCCATCCAGCGTCTCGTGCACCCCGCCGCCCGACATCGCAAAATAGAGATGGGCGGGATCGCGCGGGTCCACGATGATCGAATGCATCTTGGGACCGTCAGGGGTGCCGTCCTGTTCGGTGCCCATCCAGGCACGATATTGCGGATCGTCGTTGACGCTGGAGAAGGGCGACCAGGTAACGCCGCCGTCTTCGCTGCGGAACAGGCCTTGCGGCGATGTGCCGGCGTACCAGACGCCGGGTTCATTGGCATGCGCTGGCGTGAGCCAGAATGTGTGTTTGACGGTGCGCCCCCGCTGCCCCTTGGGCGCCTTGTCAAAAGCGGGCGGCTTGGAAGCTTCCCGCCAGGAACGGCCAAAGTCCGTGGAGCGAAAAATCGTCGGCCCGAGATGGCCTGTGCTCGCCGCCGCAAGCAAGGTCTTTCCGTCGCGAGGATCGAGCACCAGATGCTGGATGATATGGCCCAAAAAGTGGGGACCATCGGCCTGCCACCGGCTGCGCGAACGATCGCCATGATAAAGCCAGGCGCCTTTGCGGGTCGCAACCAGGGCGAGATACGGCGCACCGGAGCGTCCGCGCGATGATTTGGATGCCTGCTTTGCCTTCAGTTTGGCCGCCGGCGATTCCCCAGACTTTCGTGCCATCAAAGCACCCGCTTAACTGAGACCACAAGGCTATAATATTGAAGCCGGCGCCTACTTCAATAAAGGCCCCTGAGGTCATTTCAGCGCGAAGGTCAAAATGTTGCTGCCGGAGGCGACGGCGACATACTGGCGGCCATTCAGCATGTAGGTCATCGGGCAGCCGCGCCAGGGCTGGTTGCCGTGGATGGTCCATAAGGTCTTGCCGGTCTTGGCGTCGACCGCGGCGAAACCGCCGCCGGTCTCACCATAGAACACCAGACCGCCGCCGGTGGTCAGGACGCCGGAATAGTTGGCCTCCTGCGGGCCTTCCTGCGGGACTTCCCAGATCGTTGCGCCGGTCTCGATGTTGAGTGCCCGCAGATATTTGAGGCCTGGATCATTGGGATCGCGCACCCCTTCATAGCCCTGGCTCTCACGGGAGGTCTGGCGGTAGATGCTGCAATCCTCGACCGCCATCACATAAAAGAGCTTGGTGTCCGGACTGAAAGAGGTCGCATACCAGTTGGTGGCGCCGCGCACCGACGGACAGCCTTTGACCCCAGCCGCCGTCACATTGTTGCCGGGCAGCAGACGCGGCTTGCCGTCCGGGCCATAGCCGCTGGCCCAGTTCATCTTCCGCACAAAAGGCTTGGCGTTCAGAAACTCGCCGGTAACGCGGTCCAGCACGAACATGAAGCCGTTGCGATTGGCCTGCAGGATCAGCTTGCGAAGACGGCCGCGATATTCGGTATCCACCATCACCAGCGGCTCGGTGGCATCCCAGTCGTGCAGGTCATGCGGCGTGAACTGGTAATACCATTTCAGCTTGCCGGTCTTCACATCCAGCGCGATCACGCAATTGGTATAGAGATTGGCGCCGCCGCGCTCGCCGGCATCGGTGGCGGGAAAGGGATTGCCGACCGTCCAGTAAAGCGTGCCGGTTTCCCCGTCATAGGAGCCCGTGAGCCAGGTGGCGCCGCCGCCAATGGCCATCGCGCGACCCTTCCAGGTTTCGGCGGCCGGCTCACCGGGCTTGGGCACCGTGTGAAAACGCCAGACCTCTTCACCTGTTGTGGCCTTGTAAGCCGCCAGGAATCCCAGCAGCGGGCTGTCGCCGCCGCTGACGCCGGCGATGACCAGATCGCCCACCACCAGAGGAGCCGAACTCGATCCGTAGCGGAATTTGGCCTCCGGCATGATGACGTCCCACATCAGCGCGCCGGTCAGCCGGTTGAGGCAGATCAGATGGGCATCGGTGGTGGCGAAGAAGATGCGGTCGCCCAGGATCGCCACGCCCCGATTCATGGCGCCAGGATTGCGCGGCCGGCCATCGGCGGTCGGCCCGGTATAATTGTAGCACCATAGCTCCCGGCCCGTGGCCGCGCTGAGGGCGCAGACATGATCGGCCGAGGTCACGTACATGGCCCCGTCGCTGACGATAGGTGTCGTCTCGAGATCCCGCGCGTGCAGCGAATAAACCCATTGCATCTGCAGGTTCTGGACGTTGCCCGTGTTGATCTGGTTCAGAGGGCTGTGGCGGTTGCCGCCGATATTACCGTTGTAGGTCGTCCATTCGCCGCTTTGGGGATGCAGCACCGCATTCATGGCTTCGGGCGAAACAGCGGCATCGCCCTTGATCGCGCCGGGCTCCACGCCGCCCAGGCTGCTCAAATAAGCGATCAGGTTGCGCCGGTCTTCAGGCGCCGCCTGAAGCCGAGGCATGTAGGACGTTTTCTGCGGCGTGATCTCAACATAGTCCGCGTCGGTCAGGAAATGCATGCGGCCATCAAGACCTTGCAGTTCCAGATCGTGTTCGCCACGGCCACGGGCAAAGCCACGCAGGCCTGAACCGTCACGCAGTTTGACATCCACAATCTGCCACGTCTCATCCGGACAGAACGCCCAGCGCGGACAGGTCGCGGTTGTGTGGATGCCCATCTGCGAGGTCGGATTGTCCAGCACCAGCTCCAGCTCGCGGACGATGGAGCGGCGGCCGATGGCCGACAGATCGGGCCCTTTCACTTGCCCCCGGCCGTGAACCATGTGACAGGAGGCGCATTGCCCCTTGCCAAAGAAGAACGCCTCGCCTGCCGCCACATCGCCGGAAGGTTTGGTATCGAAGGCGGATTGGTTGAGCGAACGCAGCCAAGCCGCCAGTTGCTGAAGATTGATCTCGGGCAGGTTGAAGGCGGGCATTCCGCCCGGCGTGCCGCTTTTGATCAGATCATGAATCTGCGCCTCGGTCATGGTGCGCAGGACGATGTTGTTCACCAGCGCCGGCGCCCGGTCGCCGCCGGCCCCACCCTCGCCATGGCATCCCGCGCAGGTGCTGTCGAACTGCTTTTGCGCCGCAGCGAAGCCGGAGGCGGAGGGCTGCGCCGCAGCCGGCGAAACAGCCAAGGCTGCAAGTATCAGGGCACCGGCAATGTGCTTGATCATGGCGTCTTTCCGCTCCGGCTGTTGAGGCTGCTCAGTCAGGCCAGGCTGGGCTGGTTTGCCCGCCGCTTCTTCCACCGGTAGGCCGCCAGCGAGTTCTTCCAGAAGACCTTCTCCATAACCTCGCGGCCCTTGGGCGCGAAATATTCATGGTCCAGCGCGACCAGCTCGGCGAAGGTGCTCATCGGCTCGCTGTTGGTCCAGTCGCTGGCGAACATCAGCCGGTCGGGACCGAAGGTCTCATAGATTTCGTCCAGGCGCGGCTTGTAGAAGGCGAGGTCCTTGGGGATGCGCCCGCCCGTGGCCACGCGGCGGCCGCGCTCATCCACGCGCTGGAAGATTTCGGAGAATTTCACATAGATGTGCGGACGCTTTGCCAGCTCCTGGGTGTTTTTTTGCCAGGTGGCGCGCTCGGCAGGATCGTCGGGCACCCGCGCGCCCGGCAGGTGATTGATCACAACCCGCAGACCGGGAATCCGGTCCGTGATCTGAAGCAGTTGCCGCACCTCGCGTGGGCCGCCGCCAAAGTCCATCGCCAGTCCCGCATCGGACAGCGCCTTGAGGTCGGTCCAGACTTGCGGCTTCTTGAGCAGCTCTTCCACGTTACGGCCCCAGAGATTGGATACGCGGATCCCGACATAGAGCGGGTTCTTGTGCAGCCGGTTGAGATGTTCGTGATAATCGGGATGGCCCAGAAGCAGGTCGCCAACCTCGCCCACCACAATCGGTTCATTCCTTGAGACATCCAGCACCCAGTAATTGTCTTCGATCCAGGGACTGCACTCGGTCTCGATCATCCCCACCACGCCGTGAGGCTCGGCGATCTTGCGGTAATCTTCCGGAATAAAGCGGCGATAGATGCTGGCCGGCTGCTCGGGCCCCGGCCAGGGTATGCCTTGCGGCCGCGTGGGATCGTAGAGATGCACATGAGTATCGATGATCGGGATGGACGCGTTCTGCGCGCTGGCGCTTTCCGATGCCGCCCCAACCGCGGCCGCGCCCCCGGCAGCCGTCTTTATGAACGCGCGCCTGTCCATTCCGCCCTCCCCTATGTGCCGTCCCAGGTGCGTATCGCCTGAGCTGTATTTTTATCGGCTGAGACTAGTGCAAAGCTGATGCGCCATCCAGATATCCCGGCTTCAGTAGGTGGTGCGTCCGCCGGAAATATCGAAGGTAGCCCCCGTCGAGAAAGAACATTCGTCGCTGGCAAGCCAGCAGACCAGGGCGGCATTCTCCGCCGCCTCTCCCAGCCGGCCCATCGGGATCTTGGACTTCATGTATTCGATCTGGCTTTTCGGCAACTGCTCCAGGATAGCGCTCTCGAATGTCGCCGGGGTGATGCAGTTCACCAGAATGCCCTGGGTGGCGAGTTCCTTGCCCAGGCTCTTGGTCAGGCCGATCACCGCGGCCTTGGAGGCGGAATAGGCCGAGGCATTGGGGTTGCCTTCCTTGCCGGCCACAGAGGCGACATTGACGATACGGCCATAACCGTTTGCGGTCATGTAGGGCAGAACCTCGCGGCAGCAATAGAACAAGCCGTTGAGATTGACATCCATCACCCTGAGCCAGCTATCGACCGGAAATTCGCTGACCGGAACCGTCGCGCCCGTGATGCCGGCGCTGGCCACCATGATGTCAACCCGGCCCAGCGCGGCATTGCTGTCCTTGGCCGCTTTCACAACCGCCTGATAGTCCGACACATCCAGGGCGTGTGTGCTGTGAGCGCCGGACGCCTTCTGCGCTTGCGCCAGCGCATCCGGATTGATGTCCCAAAGGGCTACCTTGCCGCCTTCCGCCACGATACGGGTGGCGACCTGCAGGCCCAGTCCCGAAGCGCCTCCCGTGACGATTGCTGATTTTCCGGCGAAGCGATTGGCATACAAAGTCATTGCTATTCCTTATGCACATTCTTCTGGTGAATTTTTCCGCGCCCTCGCAACCCATCGCAGACGCGGACGATGGACTTTGATTTGCGATGCTTTGCGAAACCCGGCATTGCGCCGGACCGTCATCCCCGACCTTTATCCCACTATATAATCAATCGTACTACAAAGTGGTATACCGTCAACGCTGATGGATTTTCAACGTGCCCATCCGCGCTCAGTCCCTGATGATCCGGATATGCACATATGCGGGCGCACACGCGGCCCACGCTTGAGCAACCGCTGCCAAGGATGCCGCTACTGATCGTCGTCCGCGCTGGCGACGGCGGTGGCGGGGCTGTTAGTCACCTGCCGCGGCGGCTCGTTCTTTGGCTTGGGCATGATCACCTTGCCGTTTTCATCCAGCTTGCCGGGCGCATCGAGGGTCTTCAGGAAGAAGTCCTTGCTCGGCAGGTCCGCGATGGTGCGTTCCATCGCCGGGAACTGCCCTTCGCCGGTGCCCAGCGGCACCTCCTGGACGGTCCTGGTACTGACGGCCTTCAGCATGGCGGCCTTGACCATCTCATAGCCCTTCCGGCGCTTCTCATCCTCTTCCGGCCTGCGGACCTGCGCCGGCTTGGCGGGATCGACCACATGGGCCGGCACCGCCTTGATCCGGTAGGCCATCGAGATGCCCGTGTTGCGGCCGGTCTTGGGGTCGGGCATGCCGTCCGCGTTGCGCTTAAGTGCATAGTAGAGGCTTACCGCGTCTTCATGATCGCGAATGCCCTGCTCCGCCCCGGTCTGGGCGAAAGTGTTCTCCGCCAGGAGATCGAGCCAGTTGCGGTAGCCGCCGACAAAGCCCGCCGCCGCCCTGCCGTCTGCGTCGATCTTCAGGCGCAGGCGCCCGCTGTGGAAATCGGCGTCGCCCATCTGGTCGGGGAACCAGCCGATGCGCGGCACATGCAGCCGATCGACCTGCTCGGTCTCCACCACGCCGTCTTTAATCTTCGCCTTCAGCCTGGTGTATTGCTCGCTCTTGACGATGCGGTAGGAATAATCCGACGCCACATTACCCACGGCATCGCGCACGATCTTGTCGGGCGAATAGCCGATCTCCACCGTCGCGTCGCTGTCGTTGCGCGGGTCCTGGTTTCCAGTGATCCGGATCACCACGGTGTAGAGGCCTTCCTGCATCTGGGTGTTTTCACGCAGGTCCAAGGTGCCGCTGGCGGGATTGCGGAACGGCGCATCACAGCCCCAGGCGCGATACAGCGCATTGTCGATACCCTTCTCGCCATCGGTGCCGACGAAATCGGTGGGCTTGACTTTGCCGTCCAGGTTGAGGCCGTCGGCGATGCGCCCCGTCACCTGCGGCTGGCCGGGATCGGGCGCCGCGAACGGATTGACGTAGGTCTCGATGCCCTTGCGCCAGCCGCGATAGGAGGCGGCGCGGCCCCAGACGTAGAAGCGAACATAGGTCGGCAGCCTGGCCTTCTCGATTCCCGGCGGCCGGATGATGTTGTCGATCTCTTCCTTGCTGCGCCAGGGCTGCTGCACCAGCGCTTTGCGCATATTCTCTTCGTCGGCGAAGTGGACCGAACTGCCCCGCGGGCAATCCGCGCCGGGATCGGTTTCCGCCGACTCCGGCCGGCCGCCATAATGAAAGGCAAATCCATAGGTGCCGACGACAAAGCCGCGCGTCCAGGGCGCCGATGCGGCCGGTTGCGCCAGAGCGGCGATTGCAGCTACCGCCACCGTCGAGCCCAGAAGAGATGTCCGCAGGGTCATGGTCCGCTCCGGTCTTGCTAGGCCAGCAACTCGGTATAGGCGTTCTTGGTTTCCATCGAACCCTTGCCCCAGCCATCGACGGAAAGACCCATGGCCTTTTGCACGGTCAATCCCACGCGCGACACCGGGGCGCCGCCGCCGGCGATGTGATAGCCGGTCTTCAAGCGTCCGTTGGCATTGCCCGCCAGCATGATGGGGATGCCGTCGACGGCATGGATCTTGGCATAGCTCTGGTCGCTGTAGGCGAACAGCAGGCTGTGATCCAGCAAGGTGCCGTCGCCTTCCGGAATCCCGTCCAGTTCCTTCAGCACGCTGGCCAACAACTCCATGCTGTAGACATTGTATTTGGCGACGCGCGGCTGATAACCCAGGTTCTGATCGATCGCTTCCATGTGCGTGGTGATGTGATAGCCAAGCGGATCGCCCGGCACGAAGATGTTGGAACCCGGTTCGGAGATGGCGAGATTGAACACCCGGGTCTGGTCGGTCGCCAGCGCCAGCGCGCCCAGCTTGGCCATCAGCGGCGTCACCGTGCGCACATTGGGCAAGGCGTAATTCACCGGCATCTCGCCCGGCGCGGCGGGGATGGCGACCTTGGCCACGATCTCCGGGCGCTTCAATTCCGCCGCCAACTGAAGCTCGGCTTCGCGGACGGAGGTGAAATACTGATCCATGCGCGTCTTGTCGCCGGCGCCCAGATTCTTCATGAAATCCTTGCGCTCGTCCGAGACGGCGGACAGCACGCTCTGCTGCAGCATCACCTGCGGATCGGGTTTCCAATCCGCCTTGGAAGGATCCTGGAATCCCGGCCCGAACAGGCGGGTGTAGAGCGCCATGGGCGAAGGATCGGCGGGCAAGGTGTTGGCGCCGCCCAGGCTGGAATAGCAGTGTTTGGGATCACCGGAGGCCGCCGCGGCCACCGACTTGAAGCGCGTGCCGCGGCTGATCACATCGGCGATGGTCTGGTCGATGGTCTTGGAATCGAACTGCGAAGCCTTGGTCGGCGCGATGCCGGTGGCGATCGCGGCATTGCCCGACCAGTGCTGGAAGTTGGGATTGTCATCCACCATCACCCGCATGCCGCTGAACACGTTCATCTTGCTCTTGAAGGGTTCAAGCGGCTTGAGCTGGCTGGTGGTTTCGTAATCCAACCCCGCCTTCTTGGGCACCCACAGCGAGGTGGTCAGGCCCAGGCCGAAAAAGAAGGTGCTGAAGCGGGTGGGAAGGTGCTGGCCCGTCGCCGCCAGCGCCTGGCCCTTGCTGTCCAGGAAGCAATCCAGGAAAGGCACGCCCATGGCGGCGGCGGAGCCCTGGAACATGCCGCGGAGCAGAGTTCTGCGATGAAGCGTCATGACGTACCTCTAGTCTAGTGCGATGCCAGCTTGGTCGGCTGTTCGGCGGATGCATCCTGTATGGCGGCTGGTGTGCTGAAGAATTCTGGGCTTTCGGCCAGCCCCTTGAGCAGGGCGCGCATACGATATCCCGAATCGGTGAAATTCTTGTAGGCGGCCTTGAACGCGGTAGCGTCGACCTCCTCGCTATCCACACCCTTGGCATAGGCATAGAGCTTGCGCGCCAGGCAGGCAGGATATTTGGGATTGTCGTGCAGATATTTGCCCAGGCCCGGACCGTCCCTGAAGGTCGTGCCCTTGATGGTGGCCGACAGGTCGATCAGTTGGCCATTTTCCGTCAGCCGGCGCCCGCCGATGGTGTTGAATCCTTCCAGCGACAGGCCGATGGGATCGCTATGGGTATGGCAGGAGGCGCAGGTCGGCGTTGTGGCATGAGCCATCAGCCGCTCCCGCACCGTCTTGAGCGGACCGCTGGTATCATTGATGACGGAGAAATCGACATTGGCAGGCGGCGTCGGCGTCGGTTCGCAGAGGAAGATATCCATCAGCGCCACGCCGCGCTTGGTTGGCGAGCTCTGGCCGGGATGGGAGAACATGGACAGCGTGCTCACCTGGGTCACAATCCCGCTGCGGCCGGAGTCGGCCGGAAATTCATACGGCATCCAGTCGCCGCCGAAGCTGAAGTCGACATCGTAAATCGCCGCCAGGCTGCGATTGATGAAAGTCTTGCGCGTCGTCATCAGGTCGCGCATGTCGCCATTTTCACGCAGCGCCAGGTTGATGGTGGTGCGCAAGGTCTCTTCCTTGGCGGACGGGGCCATCGCCCCGCCCCATTTGGGATAGATCAGCGCGTCCTTGGAGACATTGTCGAAGGTGTCCAGTTCCAGCATGTCGGTGAAGAAGGCGCGCATGCCGGTTTCCAGCCGGGGCGAGGCCAACAGCCTGTCGACCTGCTTTTCCAGGCCCGCCGCCGTATTCAGATCGCCGGCCTCAGCCGCCTTGAGCAGCTCGGCATCCGGCGCCGTGTCCCACATCAGATAGCTGAGGCGGGTGGCGCGGCTGAAGGGGTCCAACGTGTAGGCCTTGCCACCGGCCGGCACCGCCATCTCCTTGCGAAACAGGAAATTGGGAGATTGGATCAGTTCGGCCAGGCCATAGCGCAGGCCGGCATAGAAATCGCCGGACGACTTGGTCATGGCGCCAGCCAGATTCACCCGCGCCCTGAGTTCGGCCGAGGTCAGCGGACGGCGGAACAGCAAGAGACCGTAATGGCCCAGAAACTCTGAGGCGCAGGCATCATCAGGGGCATTGGCGGCTTTCGGATTGCAGGACACCAGCTTGCCGCGATGTTTCTCATCCGTGACCTGGGTGGCGATGCTGTCGGCCATCTTGGAGAAGGACTCAAAACCGGCCGGAGTCACGGACAGCACCGCCGTGCTGGTGGCGACCAGTCCGCCCATGCGGACTTGCGGTTCGAACATGCCCTGTACAGCGATGTCCTTGCCGAAAATGTCGGCGATGGAATTGCGATATTCCTGCTCGGAAAGGCGGCGCAGGCTGGCGACATGACTGTTGTCCGCAGCCCAAACACTGCCCACGCCGAAGACTGCGCAGACCAGGATGACGGCCATCCTCGTTATGGGCTTCCTACGCACGCGTCCTCCCAAAATAGCTGTGCCGGCATTGTGCTCTGCGGTCACGATTGATGGGCGCACAAGAATACTAGGCGCAGCGGGGGGTTACCACAATCCTTGATTAATATATGGGAGAATGTATCAATAATTGATAGTTTCACCAGAACAATAACAGAACAAATAAG
>Ga0157379_10000109_pt1 | contig 56661 bp, 56 predicted proteins | sample S25metaG_FD_121802 | JGI IMG/M metagenome (GOLD analysis project Ga0157379, IMG submission 121802) | Switchgrass rhizosphere microbial communities from Kellogg Biological Station, Michigan, USA - S2-5 metaG | ecosystem: Host-associated > Plants > Roots > Rhizosphere > Soil | place: USA... | reverse complement strand
TCGGTCTCGGCGAGCGAGGTACCCGCCGGCATAACGTAGTCGAGAATGAAACCGCCTTCATCAAACGCCGGGAGCAAGTCGCTGCCCAAACGCGTGTAGCAAAGATAGGAAGCACCGACGAGTACGGCAGAGAACAAAAAGAGAAAAATCGGGTGATGCAGAGATCTCCGCATCGTGCCCTCATAGAACCGAACAATTCCGCCGAACATTCCACGAACCTCGGCATCATGTGGGTTCTCAGCAGGGGCCTTGTGGCGACGGATAAGGCGCGTGCTCAGGTTACTTGTCCACACCAACGCGAGCACCAGTGAGGCCAGGAGCGAAACGCTCATGGCGATGGCGAGAGCACTGAAAAACGTTCCGGTGACACCGGTGATTGTAATCAACGGAAGAAACACGACAATGGGCGTGAGAGTTGAACCAATCAAGGGAACTGTTAGTTCCTTAAGTGCACTCGCCGTCGCTTCAAGCGGCCCCTGACCGGAGTCGCGGTGTAACACGATGTTTTCGACGACCACGATCTTATCGTCAATTGCAAGACCGACAGCCGCAGCGAGTCCCCCGAGCGTCATGAGATTGAAGCTTTGCCCGAGGAGCTTCATCGTAATGAACGTGACAACCATCGTGACCGGCACGACGAGTCCGGTCATAACTGCTGTTCCCCAGTCGCGCAGGAAGAGCCAGATAATCAAAGCGGCGAGAAAGAGACCGATAACGATGGCGTCTCGAACGCTCCTAATCGACTCATTCACGATGCCGGACTGATCGTAAAACGGGCGCATATCGATTCCGGGGGGCAATGTCGGCCGTACGCTCTCCATCTCCTTGTGCACTTCGTCCGCGACCTGGACCGTATTGCTGTCGATCTGCCGATTGACACTAAGAAGAAGCGCCGGCCTGCCATTGGCGCTGACGGACGTGTAATTCGGAGCAATGCCCCGAGCGACGATTCCGACGTCCTGAATACGCAGCGGGACGTTGTTGACGTTTTTGATGACAGTGTTGGCGACATCTTCTCCGCTATGAGCCTGAGCGCCCACGAGTCCCAGATAGAGTTGATGATTGCGATCCAGCAATCCGGGAGATTCGATGAAATTTGTTTTGTTAATCGCGTCGACGACTTCGTTGGCTGAAACGCCGGCACGCACCATCCTGGCCGGATCGAGGGTGACATGAAACTCCGGCACCTGGCCACCCTGAACGAGTACAGACGCCACGCCATTCAATCGATTCAGCCGGGGTTTGATTTCATAGGTCGCAATTTCCCACAGATCGGTCTGGGAGAGTTTGTCGGAGGTCAGGCTGTACCCGATAATCGGGAAGCTGGAAAAGTCGAGACGATTCGTTCGAATCTCAACGGTCGATGGAAGGCTGCTTTGAGCGCGTGAAACCGCGGCGTCTACATATTGGAGCGTCTCGATCATGTTAACGTTCCAATCGAAAAACAGATTGATCTCGGCCGAACCGCGACTGGTAACCGATCGGACCTGCTGCAGCCCCGGAACACCGTTCACAGCCTGCTCAAGCGGACGTGTGACCGAAACCTCCATCTGCTCGATTGGCATGACGCCGTTCTCGACACCGATGATGATGCGCGGAAAATTCGTCGTCGGAAATACCGCAACAGGCAGGCTGAGCGCTTGATAAATGCCGACAGCGGCAAGAATCAGAATTGAAAATGCGATCGATTTTGAATGTCGCGCGAACCAGTAATTTTCTGGATTTTCAACGTTCTTCGACATGGCTGCTTTGGGTTGCTAGTTCTCTTCCTCTTCGTCGTCGCCTGTCTCTTTGGGAACTTCAACCTGCAGCCTGGTCTTCTCCAATACATCAGGATCGAGCTTCGAGAGGTCAAAACTACCGGTAGTGACGACTCTATCGCCGGCTGCGACACCTTCAACGATCTGCACCTTATCTCCACTCTTGATTCCGATCGTCACCGACTTCTTTTGAGGCCGATCTCCTTCTCCTACAACCATCACGGATGTTGCGCCGGAATTCGAAGTCACAATGGCAGCCTGCGGTACGACCAACGCCGAAGGCGCGGTCTTTGCGATGATTTCGAGTCGCAAGCTCGTACCCGCTCGAAGTTTCAAGCCGGGATTTGCCGTTTGAATCCATATTTCTACGGTCGTATTGGCGGCATCGACAGCGGGACTGATCTGAGTCACTTTACCGACGACGGAGCCTCCCTCCGGCGGATACAGAGTCGCAGACTGTCCCACGTGGATTTGTGCTGCATCCTCCTGCGAAACATGCGTCCGGGCGATGACCGAAGACAAGTCCATAACCGTCAGCAAGGGACTACCGCTCGCCGCAGTTTCACCCGCAAACAGAGGCCGGTCGGTCACAACGCCATCGATTGGACTGAAAATCTTCGAATAACCCAACTGGACCTGCGCCGATTGCAATCGGATCTTTGCTGCGTCGCGTTGAGCTGAAGCGGCCTTTAAAGTCTGCTCTCTTCCACCGCCCTGCAGGTCTTGAACCACACGCTGTGCCAGTTCCAGCTGGTTGCGAGCCTGTGTGAGCGAAACCAGAGCATCGTTTACTTCCTTTTGAGCGATTGCTCCTTCCCGGTAGAGATTTTGCAGATTGTCGTACCGCTTTTGCTGTGCGTCGACCGCGGCTTGCGCGGCGCGAACATCGAGTTCGGCCTTCGTTCCTTCCTGAGGTACTGAGGTGCGTGTCGTTGTCTGATAAGCGGCTTCGGCCTGGTCGAGCACGGCCTGATTCTCAGCAACGGCACTCGCGAGATCCTGGCTCTCCAATTCGGCGAGTAGCTGACCCGCATGAACGATGGATCCTTTGTTGACGTGGAATGCATGAACAGGCGCCGTGATCTTCGGAACCAGAGTCGCCTGCTGCACTGGATAGAGCACGCCCTCCCCCACAATCTTGAGCTGAATAGATGTAGTCAGGACCGGCGCTGCTTCCACACTGACGACAGGTTCGGACTCCGTTGTCTTTTCTTCCTTCTTCGATGAGCACGCGAAGAGAAGCAACGACAAGATCAGAACCGAGAGGCAGCAGTACGGGCCCAAAGTCGGGGACGTCGTACGGAGGAACTGGACTCGTATGGGGAACGATTCGTCCGGCCTACACGCCATTACTAGAACCCTCCTGTTAGCGACTGAAGCGACGACAATGCGAGCCTCAATCGAACCTGAGCCTCATCATAGGCATTGCGGGCTTCGATCAGGGTGTTTTGAGCATCGACAACCTCTAGCACCGTCGAGTCCCCCGCCTGGTATCGGAGATTGGTCAACCGAAGGCTTTCCGTCGCAAGATCTGCGTTGCTTCGCGCCAGATCCACTACAGCTCGCGCCGCAACGGATTCGTTGTAGAACGTGTATAGATTGCTCAATGCCTGACGCTGCGTACGCGTCAATTCGAGTTCGGCCTGGCGAACTTTAGTTTCAGCTTGACGGACCTTGCTCTTCGTACTGCCCCAATCAAAGATCGGAACCGACAGATTAAACGTGAGGGAATAGCCAAGGTTCGGCAACCGCCCTGCCTCGGGTTCCGCAGCACGCGTGCTGTGCAAGGCGAACGCGTTGGCGTCGATCCCATAGTTCGCTTCAATACTAAGGGAGGGAAGCAAACCATATTTGGCGCTGCGAACGCCGAGGGACGCGCTGTTCACCAAAGCGGAGGCAGCCTTCAATGTGGGATTCTCCCTTTCTGCCATTGTCTGAAGTTCTGCAAACGGAGGGAGCGACCTTGGGGAATCAAGGTCGTCGACCACGGAAAAGTTTTCATCAAGTGTAGGCGACAGCAAAACGGCAAGGTTCAGCCGAGCGTTTTCTATGGCGAGGGTTGCGTCCTGCAAGCTTCGCCGCTGCCGTTGCACCTGAATTTCCGCTTTGACGGCGTCGCTGTGAGCAGCCTCACCGGCCTGCTCCTGTTGGCGAGTGATTTCGAGGAATCGTTGAGCCTGCTGGATTCCCTGTTGTGTGGCCGCGAATCGCCGCTGAGCGGCGACCATGCCATAATAGTTCTCCGTGACCGTGACGTCGAGACCTCGGCGCGCGATATCGACTCTTGCATTGACCAACGCCTGTGTGGCTGCAGCCTTTTTGTAATCCAGGTTTGCAACCGTCGTTGGAGACAAGTCCTGGCGCACGGTTGCTACCGAGTGATAGACGTGTACACCATCGCCGCTGACGGATCGGCCATTTGGTGTAATCCCGTTCCCTTGAGTGTTGATGTAGCTGGTCGAGTAACTCAAAGAGGGCTTTCGTGCGGCGCGTGCCTGGACAATATCCTCACCCACAATCACAACATCCGCGAGCGCAGACTGAAAGGTCGTGTCCAGGTTCCGTGCACGCTCGAGCGCATCCTGGAGCGTGATCATCGCGGGTGGAGCGGCAGCTCCCGCTGGTCGCGCGAACGGAAGAGCAACACCCGCATCAGGTGTTTGCGCAACCGCTGAGACCGTAAGCGCAACCATCGACAGGCACACCACACTCGCAAAGTATTTCATGCATTCCTCCCATGAAGAGCTATAAGACTCAAGGCGAAATTCGAGGTCCCGGGGCATTCGAGCGCGGAAGGTGCAGAGTTCCGTGTCTGCACCTTCCAGGCAGAAGAATGGCTACTGTTTTATCGCGATGAACCAGCCGGCGACAATCGGACCTTGCGGACCACGGCCGCGCCCACCGGCCGGTGCAGCACCAGCTCCAGGAGCCGGACCACGCTCCGGTTGGAACAGATACGCGTTGTGGGTCACAGGATCAACCGTGATCGTCTTGGCTCCCATGAAAGTAGCGACTGTCGATACGACCGTGTATTTGTCTGCGGAGTCCTGGCGTGCAATGGTCACATTGCCTTCACCCCCGTTGGGAATAAAGATCAGTTTCTTCGCAGGATCCCAACCGAGTGCATCGACTCGCGTTCCGTTCGGAATTGTGGCAACAACCTTTCCGCTGGCGGCATCGACAACCACGGATGTGCCATTACATCCGGAGAAAATGCGATTGTTCGCCTTGTCATAAGCGATTCCTGTCGGACCCATGCAAGGAGCAAGCGGCCAGGAGGCAGTCGCCTTCCAGGTCTTCACGTCGATGACTTGAATCGTACTCTTGCCTTCATTGTTCACAAAGATGTGGCCTTTACCGTCCGCAACGGCGCCTTCAGGCGCGTTGTCTTCAAGTTCTGCAGTCCCGACAACGTTACCTGTTGCCGGATCAATCGCTGTTAAGGTTCCGGGACGGCTGTGGTTCGTGAGAATGATCTTGTCGTCCGGCTCATCGTACATGATGCCGTCAAGACCGTTCTGCATGATCGGAATCTTCTTAATCGGAGCCAGCGTTTTCAAATCGAACATCATGACGTTGGCGTCGCCACTGTCGGTCGTAAAACCATGCCCAGCCTTGGGCGCGATTCCCACACCGTGGACGCCTGGAGTATCCGGAATATCCCCCAGGACTTTGCCGGTCGGGCCGTCGACCACCATGACGTGACTGGCGCGTGAAACGAATACGCGCCCGGTACCGGCCTCCGCCGTAACATAATCGGTGCCTCCTTCACCCTTGATGTCAAATTTCTCGACCTTGAATGTTTGCTGCGCGAGCACCACGAAAGCGGTGCACGCTGCCATTAGAAGAACGGCAAGTAGTCGTCTCACATAAGCCTCCTTTTGATTTGAGCGATCAGGAAACCGTAAAATTACTGCAATCGACCGAAGCAAACCTTAAAACGAGATTAATAAATATTTATCTTAGAGGCAGAGGGAGCCGTACGGTGAACACAGATCCGACCCCGAGTTCACTTTCGCACTCGATGGATCCTCCGTGCGCCCGGACAATAGCTTGAGCGATTGCGAGTCCGAGCCCTCCGCTTTGAGTCTCGACGTCGTTGGTGTTCGCCACCCTGAAGAATCGCTCGAAAATGCGGTGACGATGTTCCTTGGCGATACCGATCCCCTGATCTTCGAAACAGACACGGACCTCGGCGTCAGTCGAAAGCGAGACGCGCAATAAGCGTCTTGCGTGGGAGTACTTGATCGAGTTGTCTAAAAAAATCAGAAACAACTGGCGAAGGAACGCCGCGTTTCCAAGCAGGATCACTCCATGCTGAAGACTTCTTTCAATGCGGATATCGCGGGATACCGCAAGGGGGGTCGCGAGAGCGATCGACTCTTCGAGAACATCGTCAACACACACCGGTTCAGCTGCCAACTTGAGCTGTCCCGCATCCGCCATAGAAAGGGTGAAGAGGCCTTCGACGATCCGGCTCATTGTCTTCAGCTCGCCCTCCATGATCTGGAGCGCTTGCTTGTACTCATCAGTGCTGCGTGACCTACTGAGAAGAAGTTCCGTTTCTCCGCGCAATACCGACAAAGGCGTTTTCAACTCGTGCGAAGCGTCCGAAACGAACTGCCGAAGCTGCCCAACGACAATATCGAGCTTTCGTGCATAGAACACCGATACCAACGCCATCAGAGCCAGACTGAGACCAAACAGCAACAGCGCGAAAATAATAAATGTTGTGAGCGCGCCCCGCGCCCGTCGAGTAGGACTGGCGACAGCGAGCGCCCAAATTCTGCCTCCAGCCTCAAAAGGGATGATGGCAACTCTAAGTTCACCGATCTCAGCTGTTGTGACGGTCACGAAGGACGTATTCCCTTGAATAGACCCAACATTTGTGATGGCCAACGGAAGATCGCTCTTAAGGTTCTTGGATCGTTGCGAGACTTTTCCGGACATTTCGAGAACCTCAAAATACGCTTCGGGAAGATTCAACTGATCGACGTCCCGCTCCTCCGGGTCCGCGATTTGGTCCGCAATCACCGGGGCGGCTGTTTCGGTAAGCTGCCTGTCGAGCTGATTTCGCACCTCGCGATCGAACATGACATACACACCTGCGAAACAACCGATGAGCAAAACTCCCGCGGCCGCACAAAACAATGTGATGGTGCGAAATTGAATCGATCTTGCGTTTCTCACGGCTTGATTCTCAGGATACTGCCGCAGTTAGCAAAGGCCCACTATCGAAATCTGCGAAGAGATTCCAACCTCCACCTAACGGGGTCGAAATGCCGCCTTGTGTCGTCTCCTTCGGGATCAAATCGCGCAGCGGCTGCGCCTGTTCACAATCGTTCATACCCGCCCGCCCTCGGTCGCGCCTGGTTTGGCAGGCGCAGTTTCATCTCGCTAATTGGGCTCTGGCAGGATATCCAAGAGTCCATTCAGTCTGGTTCTTAATAAAGGACTAGCTGGCCGACGCCAAGCAATTCTTTTGAAGAGTCCTTCTCCGCGATGTCGAGAATGGGGCCCGGGTTCCGTCCTACCTATGAAAGCGCATAGAGCAATGCAAAAATAACAGGAGCAGAGCCATGAAATACATATTGATGATGAACACGCCGGAAAGAGGACCCTACAGCATTTTCAACTGGCCGAAGAGGGACTTCGAGGCGCACATAGCGTACTGGAACAGCCTGAACAAGGAACTCGAAAGATTGGGCGAGTTGGTGGCGGTCGAAGGCTTGACCAGTCCGGATCAGGCAAAGCTCATCCGCGCTGGTAAGGACGGCACCCCCGTCACGGACGGCGTGTTTCCGGAATCGAAGGAGTTTCTCGCTGGCTACTGGATCGTCGATGTCGAGAGTCCGGAGCGGGCCTACGAGATCGCCGCTCGTGCGTCGGCTGCTCCGGGACCCGGCGGAACAGCGTTGAATATGGCGATCGAGGTACGGCAGGTGATGGCCAGACGGCCGGATGAAACGCCATGACGCCGGGTTTTCTGGATACTCGTTCCGAGCTACTGTTGCGCGAACTTGCGCCCCAGGTGCTGGGCGCAGTGGTCCGCCGCTTCAGTGATTTCGCCGCCGCCGAGGATGCGGTTCAGGAGGCGCTGATTGCGGCGTCTCTTAGATGGCCGCGGGATGGCGTTCCCGACTACCCTCGCGCCTGGCTGATTCAGGTGGCCTCTCGGCGCATGCTGGACTACTTGCGCAGCGAGACGGCCCGGCGGCTACGAGAAACTGCAGCGGCCATGGAGGTGGAAAATCTTGCGCCGGCAGCCGATCTGGAGAGTACAACACAGCAGGATGACACGGTCGTTCTGCTATTCATCTGCTGCCATCCCGCCCTGACACCGCCATCGGCGATCGTGCTGACGTTGCGTGCCGTGGGCGGACTAACCACGGCCGAAATCGCCAACGCGTTCCTGGTCCCCGAGTCGACGATGGCGCAACGGATCAGCCGCGCCAAGCAGAGCATCAAGGCCTCGGGTGCGCCGTTCAGAATGCCGGACGCGACAGAACGAACGGCACGGCTCGTTTCCGTCCTGCACGTGCTCTACCTGATTTTTAATGAGGGCTACAGCAGCAGCATCGGCCCAGACCTGCAGCGCAGCGATCTGGCGAATGAGGCAATTCGGCTCGCCCGGGCAGTTCATCAACTGTTCCCGGATGATTGCGAGGTCGCCGGACTGCTGGCCTTGATGCTGCTGACAGATGCCAGGCGCCTTGCGCGCGTGGGGCAAGAAGGCGAGTTGGTTCCGCTCGATAAACAGGACCGAACTTTATGGAACGAAAAAGCCATCTCTGAGGGCGTCGCGCTGATCAGCCAGACCCTTTCACGCGGATCGGTGGGCTCCTACCAGCTGCAGGCCGCGATCGCGGCCATCCACGACGAGGCAGACCGTGTCGAGGATACCGACTGGCATCAGATCATGGCGTTGTACAGTTTGCTCAAGCGCATTTCCGACAATCCCATGGTGACGCTCAATCACGCCGTCGCTGCAGCCATGGTGCATGGCCCGGCAACCGGCCTCAAATTGTTGGAAGCCCTGGACGCCGATGCACGAATGGCGGGCCACTATCGCCTGGATGCAGTTCGTGCCCACCTCTTCGAAATGGCCGGGGATCATCTCTCAGCGATTGCACACTACCGGGCCGCAGCGCACCGCACGACGAACATCCCGGAACGCGATTACCTCACGATGCAGGCCGCCCGGCTGGCGTCGTAAGGGTTGTGTGCTGAGGACTATGTAGTCAAATGCTTCGAATGTTCTGCGCTTCTGGAGGCAGACGACGCTACCGCTATCGCCCACATGTTCGTGATCCACGGCCGGGAGCGACATATTTGGTCGTATCCCGAAGAAGCGATGATGACTATCCTCGTCATCAGAGTCATTGTGCTATCGACGCTTCGGGCAGCATCTATCGCGCGGCTATGTCTTCATCATCTTCGACCAGTCGCGAGACTGTCCCGGACGGCGATCCGTTCCCTGCATGGCAAACATCCAGCCCGGGTATTCAGGAGTGAGGGCGCTGAGCTTATCGATCCGCTCGAGGTCGTCGGCAGCCAGCTTTACATCGACAGCGCCCAGGTTGTCCTTCAATTGCTCGGCATTTTTCGCGCCAATGATGATGCTGGTCACATGGGGCTGATGCAGCAGCCAGGCCAGCGCGAGCTGTGCCACTGATGCGCCGGTGTGTGCACGGACTTCAAGAAGAGCGTCGACAATCGCGTAGCCCTTCCCGCGATCGACTGGCGGAAAATCGAACTTGGATCGTCGGCCATCGCCAGCGGCCTCTCTGTCGCGCGTGTATTTGCCGCTTAAGAAGCCGCCGGCAAGCGGACTCCATGGCAATAGTCCCATTCCCTGATCCTTCAACATCGGAACGATCTCGCGTTCAAGGTCTCTGCCAACTAGCGAGTAGTATGCCTGCAACGTGACGAAATGTTCCAGGTTACGCACGGTCGAGATGCATTGCGCCTTCATCACCTGCCAGGCCGCAAGATTCGAGCAACCGATGTAACGAACTTTTCCCTGCCGCACCAGATCGTCGAGAGCTCTCATCGTTTCGTCTAGCGAAGTCAATGAATCGAACCCGTGAATCTGATAAAGGTCGATGTAATCCGTCTTCATCCGCTTCAGGCTCGCATCGCATTGCTGCATAATGTGGAGGCGCGACAGCCCCACATTATTCGCCCCTTCGCCCATGCGTCCGAAAACCTTAGTCGCGATGACCACGTCCTTCCGCCGATCGCCCAGGGCCTTCGCCAGCTGAGTCTCTGAATCACCCTGACCGTAGACGTTGGCCGTATCAAAGAAATTGATTCCAGCATCGATGGTTTGACCGATCAGCGAGTCCGAGTCCTTTTGAGACAGGCCACCAATGACTTCAAAGATTGTTCCTTTTCCACCAAAGGTCATGGCGCCGAAACAAAGCTTCGAAACGAACACGCCGGTACTGCCCAACTGTTGGTATTGCATGTGTCTCCTTCCATCGATTCACCTTATCATGGCCGTGCAGGGTAGCCACACTGCCAGCGGCACCTCCGAGGTGACCTCCAATAACAGCACGTCCTCACATATAAGGTCCGCCCGAAACCAGGAAGCGGTTGTTTCTCATTCTCAAGAGGGTCATGTCAGGCCCCCCAAACGCCCGTAGGGGCAGTGCGCTGTACGTACTGGTTGAAGTCACGCGGCTGACAGCCCAGCGCGCGTTGCACGCCATCGGCAACCCGTTCATTACGCCCGTCCAACACCGTGCCGAAACGGTAGAGCAGGAGTTCGATCACGTCGTCCGGCACATGCGCCTCAACCATCACGGAACGGTAGGCCTCGGGAGTGATGGACTGGTAGCGAATGTCGCGCCGGGTTTCGCGAGCGATCGCTGCGACGGCGGCGGCAAACGTGATTGAGCGCGGGCCGGTGAGTTCATAGACTTGACCGGAGTGGCGATTATCGGTCAGTGCAGCGACCGCCACATCAGCGATGTCTTCAGCATCGACGAACGGTTCGCCCACAGGACCGACAGGAAGAGCCACTTCGCCGGCGATCAGGGAGTCCAGGAAGAAGTTCTCACTGAAGTTCTGAGAGAAGAAGCTGCAGCGCAAGATTGTCCAGTCCGCGCCACAGGTTTTCAATGCCTGCTCGGCCTGTTCAGCCTCCGGTTCCCCTCGGCCTGAGAGGAGCACCAGTTTTCTAACTCCGGCGTCTACCGCTTGGGCAAAGAAAGATTGAACTGTGTCCAAAGCTCCAGGAACGCAGATATCCGGATAATACGTGACGTAAGCCTGCGTTACGCCCTCAGGGATGGCCCCCACGTCTTGCGATCTTCCCAGTCAAATCTCGGTTGGGTTGATCGGGAACCGATCCGGAATGGTATGCCGCGATATTGCAAACGTTCCACAACCCTGCGACCGGTCTTTCCGGTTCCACCAACGATCAGGTTGAGATGGTCACTCATGTTGATCCCTCCGATTAGAAATTGCTGACCTCTCCAAGGTATTCAGGTCCTCATGGCGCATCAATTCCCGTTCGTAGCCATTTATTGCTCGATCGTCCAGGCCCCGTGGAATACGGAGTAGAGGGGACGTATACTCCGTTGATGGAAGTCACCCTGCCTCCAGTTTCTGATCCGATTGGCGAGGCCCTGCATTTCCTGCGCATGAGCGGTACGTTTTACTGCCGCTCGGAGTTCGGCGCGCCGTGGGCTCTAGCCCTTCCTCCGTTTCAGAATTGCCTCATGCTTCATGTCGTCACCAGTGGGAAGTGCGTTTTGCAAATCGACGGCACATCGCGCTGTGTCATCCAAACGGGCGACCTTGTACTTGTGCCGCGTGGGCAGGGACACGTGGTGGCAAGCACACCGGGACTGGTGGCGTCGAATCTGTTCGACATTCCTCGAGAGCAACTGAGCGAGCGTTACGAGACTCTCAGACTTGGGGGTGACGGCGAGAAAACCACGATGATCTGCGGCCTCTTTCAATTCGATGACCCGGCGGCGCAACGGCTGACGACGCTTTTGCCTGAGGTGATTACAGTCAACACGTGGGCGCCTCCGCAAGCCGAGTGGGTACAGAGCACCTTGCGGATGATCGCGGCTGAAGCCAGTGAGATGAACCCCGGCGGTGCGACTGTAATCACACGGCTCGCCGACATCCTGGTTGTTCACGCAATCCGATATTGGCTGACACACTCCAGTTCGGAGCAAAGCGGCTGGCTCGGGGCATTGCGTGACCGGCAGATAGGACCGGTTATCTCGAAGGTTCATCGTCGTCCGACTTTTCGATGGACGCTCGAATCGCTTGCAGCTGAGGCAGCAATGTCGCGGACGGCATTTGCCGCTCGCTTTACCGAGTTGGTGGGAGAGTCTGCGATCCACTACGTCACGCGATGGCAGATGAACGCAGCTCGATCCTGGCTCGCGCAAGGCGATCAAACGGTTGCAGAAGTCGCGCATACCTTTGGCTATGAATCGGAAGCTGCCTTTAACCGCGCGTTCAAGCGTCACCTGGGAATCTCGCCGGGCGCTGCGAAGCGCGGCGCCACACGTTCCCAGGAGATAGCGATCGGCCTTCCCAATGGGAGGGTTCAGCAATGAAGGAAGATCGCATCGGACAGATCGACCGTCCGTAATGACCATCGGAGATTCGATGATCATGATCAGCGACGCAGAAATCCGTAAGCCGACACAAAGTAGGATCGCATGAGCGAGTTGCCCGCCGATGTCCTCGAACTTCAGCAATCGGCATTTCGATATTTTCTGGATTACACGAATCCCAAAAACGGACTTGTCGCCGACAACACAGGAAAGGATTCACCTTGCAGCATTGCGGCCATGGGGCTGGCGTTGAGTTGTCAACCGATCGCGGTGAGCAATGGCTGGCTCAAGCGTACGGATGCCGCCGAACGAGTCCTCACCGCGCTGCGATTCCTCGAGCAAAGCCCGCAAGGCCCCGAGGCGGACGTAACCGGTTACAAGGGGTTCTACTATCACTTCCTGGAAATGAAAGACGGCCGTCGCGCCGGGAAATGCGAACTCTCAACGGTCGACAGCGCGTTTCTCCTGGCGGGGATGCTAGCGGCGGGGGCTTTTTTTGATGCGGATGCGCCCGCCGAGCGTGAAATCCGCGAAACCGCCAACGCCCTCTATCGCCGCGCCGACTGGCAGTGGGCGCTCTATGGCGTTCCGAGCAACGCAAACGGCTGGCCAACCAAGACCGTCGAAAATGTCACGATCATACACGGGGGCATGCCAGAGGACGGCTTCATCAGCTATCGATACCAGGGATACGATGAATCCTTGTTGATGCACGTGTTGGGGCTGGGCTCGTCCACCTTCGCGCTGCCGCTGGAGTGTTACGCGTCATGGCAGCAAACTTTCGCCTGGCGGGAACAATATGGGATCGAATACCTCCACGCCGGTTCGCTATTCATTCACCAGCTCAGTCACTGTTGGCTCGATTTACACGGGATTGTCGATGAGTTCATGCGAGCTAAGGGCCTCGACTATTTCGAGAACAGTCGCCGTGCCGTGCACGTGCAGCAGAGCTATGCCCGGGAGAATCCGAGAAACTTCCGTGGGTACGGAGCGCGTTGCTGGGGTCTGAGCGCCAGTGACGGTCCCGGACCAGCGTCGAAGACTATCGACAACACCAATCGGAATTTCTGGATGTACGAAGCCCGGGGTGTCCCCGACGGCCCTGATGATGGCACGTTGGCTCCCGGCGCCGTAGTGGCGTCGCTTCCGTTTGCTCCGGAGCTCGTCACAACCTCGCTTCGAGAGCTTGTGCGCGTGCATCCCAACTTACGCAGCGAATACGGCCTGCGCTCCAGTTTGAATCCAACCTTCGGCGATTGGATCAGCCCGCTGAACTACGGATTGGACCAGGGGCCGATCGTCATGATGATTGAGAACTACCGAACCGGTCTGCTGTGGAAACTCATGCGCCGTATTCCATACATCTGGAGCGGATTGCGGAAGGCCGGTTTCGCCGGCGGATGGCTCGAATCTGAATACGAGCCGCAATGCCCTCTTGCCGTCGAGGGCCAGTGGCACGAGCGGGGGACGCCCTTCAGCAAGTTGGCTGAGAGCAAAACGGAGAGTGAACGACCGCAGCAAGATCCGACACAACTCATGCAGGCCGCGCGGATCCACTCGTATGGTGATCCGACAGCAGTCAAGATCACGCAGGCTTCCCGACCCAAGCCAGGACTCAAACAGGTCCTTGTACGCGTGAAAGCAGCCGGCGTAAACCCGATTGACTGGATGGTGGCCGAGGGCAAGGCCCGCTCGTGGCTTGACCACCGCCTGCCGCTGACATTGGGCTGGGAACTCGCCGGCGTCGTTGAGAAGTTAGGCCCCGATGTTGAACGGCTCAAGTCGGGCGATGAGGTCTTCGGCATGATCGATCTGTCCGTCGACGGGGCGGATGCGGAGTTTGCCGTTGGCGACGAGAAGGCATTGGCGATGAAGCCCAAGTCACTCGATTTCCCCAGCGCCGCGGCAATACCCATCGGTGCACTGGCCGCTCATCAGGCGCTCTTTGACGCCGCGGAACTGCGGGCCGGTCAGACCGTGCTCATCCACGCGGCAGCCGGCGGAGTCGGGTCAATGGCTGTGCAGCTCGCCAAGGCGCACGGCGCACAAGTGATCGGCACTGCTTCGGGTCCCGACCATATCAAAGTAATCCGAGACCTGGGCTGCGACCGGGCGATCGACTATCAAGCGACGCCGTTTGAAGATCACGTTCGCGACGTGGACGTTGTGCTCGACCTGGTGGGTGGCGATTCGCAGAAACGATCGTTCGGAGTCCTCAAGAAAGGCGGGATCCTCGTGGCGTTGGCGGAGGAGCCGCGGCAAAATCTGGCCCTGCAACACGGCGTGCGTGCGACAATGATCGGCGTCAAACCGGACCGCGAGCGCCTTGCAGTCATCGGAAAGCTCATCGCCGACGGTAAGCTTCGCCCCCTCCTTCAGGCGGTTCTTCCACTTGAAGAGATCAAAGAGGCACTGGCACTCAGCCGCACCCGCCACGTCGCGGGCAAGATCGTCCTGACGATCGGAGTCTGATCTGGGACCAGGTTGTTTTGCTGGGCAGTTTCGATGTTTTATCAAGCCGTCAACCATGACTGAGAGGAGGCCAAATGGACGAATCAAGACCACCGACAGGCGCTGCCATCGCCAACGTCCTGTTTGCAACCGATTTTTCTCCCGCAACAGAATCTGCGTTTTCCTATGCAGTGGGGATTGCTGAGCGCTACCAAGCCAAGTTGTACGTCGCCCACGTGATCAACCTCGAAAGCTTCGACCTCCTGGAATCCGAATCGGCTCGCGCCTTGATCAAGGAAGCTCATGACGTAGCTGACAGGAAAATGACTCAGTTGCTGGACCCACTGGGCTTAAAACGTGAACGCTATGAAGTCATAGTCGTCGAGGGTGTGATCTCCGAAGCCCTGATGGACATCATTCAACTTCATCATATCGACCTGGCCGTTCTTGGAACGCACGGCCGCCGAGCATTCAAGAAGTTATTACTGGGATCGATTGCTGAAGAAGTGTTTCGCACCGCGTCTTGTCCAGTTCTGATGGTCGGACCGCAGACTGCACCAGCCACGGCGAGCAGTGGACTTCGGCATATTCTTTACCCTATGGAGTTCGCTCCGGACACCAGCAAAGCAGCGCAGTACGCGGTTTCGTTAGCTGAGCGGTACGCCGCAACATTGACGGTCATGAATGTGAGGGAAAACATGGCTGCGGCCGACAGCACGGCCGAGGAGTTCACTCAACCTTTCAAACGCTGGTTAAACGACAATGTCCCTCATGATTCCGATCTCCACAATCGAATCCGATTCGAGAGGGGGTTTGGTCCGGCGGCCGACTCGCTTCTGAGTTTTGTCGAGAAGGCAAATGTGGACTTAATCGTGTTATCCATACGCGAGCTCGACCCTGTCATGGCGGCTCACCTTCCGACATCAGATACTACACATCAGTTGGTCAGACGTGCTCCGTGTCCAGTGCTCACAATACGCCACTAACAACAGGATCTTTGCAGACGATGCCATTAGCGACGCCACGGCCTGGCAGATGTTCGTCGAACCTCGCGAATGCCCTCCCATCCGGTGGTGAGACCTATATATAAGGATGGAGGCCTAATGCCGTACATAAGTTCGGTACTAGGGTCAAGGTGGCAATTGACTCGGCAACCGCACTTCAAGGGCGGGCCCGACAAAATCTGCACTGACTAAGAAGGTGCGAGATTGCACAGCGGCTTCGAAGTGATAGGCGCATCCTTCAATCATGACGTTTCAAACGTTGGCACCAGCAACAATCTAAAACACGAAAGACCGCCAGCTCTTACTGCACAGGGGAAGGCGAGAGAAAGGATAGCTACACCATGATATGGATGATTGTCGTCGGACTGTTAGTCGGAGCTGTGGCGAAACTGTTGATGCCCGGCCGCGATCCAGGGGGCTTCGTAATCACGATATTGATCGGGATTGCAGGTTCGATTGTCGCCGGCTTCCTGGGTCGGTTCGCTGGTTGGTACGCAGAAGGAGAACCCGCCGGCATTGTCGCGTCCATACTGGGTGCGATTCTCCTATTATTCCTATACCGAACTCTGACCGGACAAGGAAAATCGGGCGGCCTGAAAAAAGCTGCCTAGCATCCTTCGCCTCTACTTCCGGTTCTGTCAGCGATCTTCCGGGCTTCGCTGCGGATTCCCTGGAACATCCCAGGGAAAACAATGCGATGCAGGGGCGCGACCGCGTACCAGTAAAGCAACCCCGACAGTCCACGCGGCCGAAAGAGCGCGCGTTGTTGTAACGTGCATTCGCGGTTCCCCTTGCGCTCGATCCGAAACTCCAGCAACGCTTCGCCAGGTAGTTTCATTTCAGCGCGGAGCGCCAGCCTCTTGTTCTGTTCAAACCCGACCACCCGCCAGAAATCGATCGCCTCTCCATAACCGGCCATTTCCGAATCACGACGCCCGCGACGAAGGCCGGGGCCGCCCATGAGAAGATCCAGCCACCCGCGAATTTTCCAGAGCCAGTCTGCGCCGTGCCATCCGTTCCTGCCGCCTAAGCGACGAACGGCCTCAAAGACGGCCCAGTCGGGAGCATCAATGGCAACTTCGCGATTGTCTCGGAAAACTGTCCCACCGGCCCAGTCCGGGTCTCCAGGAATCGGTCCGGCCATGGACCAGTTTGTTTCGATGTCATTCGCCGTCATCTCCTGCAATGCGTCGTGGATCGCCTCACGCACCGTCAAAAGTTTCAGCGGAATAAGCTTCGTGATCCGGCCCTCCCGACAGACGACCGGATTCTTGAGACCCTCCGCAAGCGGTCTCGCAATGTCGTGGCTCAAGGGAGTGATGAGATGGATCCAATAAGAACTCAGACGCGGTGATAACACCGGGACAGGGATAATCCATCGTCGTCTCAGTCCAAGTTCTTGGGCCATCACACGCATGATGTCGCGATAGCACAGGATATCCGTGCCGCCGATATCGAATACACCCTCTGCCATTTCCGGGCGGGACAAAGTCCCCACGAGATAGCCGATCACATTCCGCACGGCGATCGGCTGGCACGGCGTGCTCACCCATTTTGGAGTGATCATGATCGGCAGCCGTTCGACGAGATAACGCATGATTTCAAAGGACGCTGAGCCGGAGCCAATGATCATGGCTGCCCGCAGTACCGTTACGGGAACGCCGGCTGAAGCCAGGGCTTTCTCGACGTCTCGCCGAGAAGAGAGATGTTCGCTGAGATCCAGACCGGTCTCTCCGAGCCCCCCAAGATAGACGATCCGTTCCACAAGCGCTTTGCGAGCGGCGACTGCGAAGGTCGACGCAAGCTGGCGGTCCTTGTCCGCATAGGTCGCTCCAGCCGACGTCATCGAATGAATCAGGTAAAACGCGGCATCGCACCCTTCAAGGTTGTGCGCCACGGATTCAGCATTCGCGAGATCTGTTTCCCGAACTTCCACGCAAGAATCGTGAACCCACTTACGGGCTTCGAGTTTGCGCGACGAGCGCACGAGGCACCGTATGGAGTAGCCCGCATCCAGCAGACGTGGTGCGAGACGTCCGCCAATGTAGCCGGTGGCTCCTGCAATTGCGACTCGCGATATCAATTTATCCGCCATTCAGTATGCCCATTGTCTCCTTCTCTGAAGGTGATTGTGATGATTTGCCGAGGCTGACAGGATGCCCGCCTACTGAGAAGCCTGCGCCGCTATGGCATCACCTGACGGTCGAACCTACGGCTCCCCCGATGACTTCGCCCGACACAACCAACTCCACACGGCGATTCTGCTGCCGGCCGGCTGACGTATCGTTCGTTGACACGGGCTGGTCCTCCCCGAATCCACGAGAGCCGATTGAAGACGCCGCGATGCCTTGCCCGATCAGAAACTCGCGAACGGAGTTTGCGCGGTTTTCAGACAAGCGAAGGTTGGAGCTCTCGGACCCCACGCTGTCGGTATGACCCTCTGCCTCGAGGCTGAGGCTGGGGTGGGCCAGGACGATTCCGGAAATCTTGGCCAGCTTTTCGCGCGCTCCCGGTTTGAGTGAAGACTGCCCGGTGTCAAAAAGGACGTCGGACATGTTCACGATCAAACCCCTGGCGCTATCCTTCGTTTGAAGGATGCTGTTGAGTTGCGCTGCCAGGCTGGTGCGCAGGTCCCTTTTCTCACGTTCCGACTGTTCGGTCGCGGACTTCCTTGCCTGCTGGTTTGCCACTTCGGCCGCGTTTCGGTCGCGTTCGGCATTCTGTGCCGCAACGTCGGCATCCCTTTTCGTGCGTTCAGCAAGCAGTCTTGCTTCCTCTCAAGCACGCTCAGTGGCAAGAATCGCCGCCGCCGTGGTGCGATCCGTCTCTGCCTGTGCTGCAGCGCGGGCGCGGTCTGCGTCGTTCGCCTCCGCTCTCGCGTTTGCCGCCGCGGCATTGGCGGCTGTTTCGCGGTCGGCTGAAGCGGCGCGTTCCTGCGCCAGCCGGGCGTCGGCCTGATTCTTTAGCGTGATCAAGCGCGCATCCTCGGCAGTCTGCACCGCCTCACGGGCAGACGTCACAATCAGTTGCGATCCGTTGTTTCCCGTCTTGTAGGCTTCCGCCTGTTCGAGAAGCTTGCTCGCCTTATCGAAGCTGGGAGCCGCGGATACATCAGCGCCGGCCCATTTCGCGATTCGCACCGCGTTTCGAGCCTCGTAAAGATCGAGTGGTGTCTTCTTGTCCAGAGCGATCGGCTTCAAGTCGGCGGGCAGCACATTGACAGTGTATTGGCCGCGTTGGAGCAGTTCGTATTTCGCATCGATCTCTTCCACTTTGCCCGACGTGTCCTTTCTAATCACGTTCTCCATGACGACGGCGTCGCTCGGCTGAGATACGGCAAAATAGGGCTCGGCCGTGACGACCATGCCGAATGCCTGGAGTTCCGTGGTGACATTGAGCTTGCTCTTCGACCCGTTAAGAATGATCTCGCCCATATTCGTCGCTCTGCCCTCGGGCGTAATAGCCCACAGCACGTAGGTCAGAAACTCGGGGCCGAACCGCGTTGCGGATTGCAGGTCGTCAAATTCCACTTCGACTTCCATATATCCCTGCTTGCTTTCGACCTTCGCTTCACCGCGCGCCTCCGGCATCAACGGAGTGCCCTTAAAATCGATTGTCGTCGATCCATTCCGATGCTGGTAATTGACCGCTTTCGTACTTCGTTCGACTACATTGATGGTTATCGTGTAGATCGGCTGTTTGCCGCGGACCTGCCCAGGCGTCTGCGCGCCAGCCGGCCTGGCAGCGATCAGCAACGATGCGATCGCCAGTAGCATTTTTAGTTTTCTCATTTATGACCTCCCGGTCCTATTACAACTTGACGGAATTGGTAAGAGTGAAATTGAACTGTGTTTCGGGACCGTAATGGATTTCCTTGCCTTTCGTAGCAAGGACGACACCCGTGCCTGCGCCTCCACCTGTGGCCGCGCCGATTGCAGCCCCCTTCTTGCCGCCGGCAATAGCGCCGATGACCGCGCCGACCCCGGCGCCGCCTGCGATGACGCCTGCGTCACGCCCCTGCTGGGAATCCGACGTAGCCGCATAGATGTTCGTCGTGATTGGGATCGTCCTGTCATCCTGGACAATATCGGTGAGCGTGAGACTGATGCTGGACCGACCTTTCACTCGGCCCGCCCCTTCCGCATCGATAACGCGTCCCCTAACCTGCGTTCCTTTCTGGAGAAGCGTCGCGCCATCGCTGATAACGGCTTCCGACAGGTTCGCCCAAAAGAGGTCACCGGCTGAACTTGTATCGGAATCGACCGTATCGGCCAAGGTCACCTTTATCAGCGTCCCGGACGGAATCAAGGCTCGGCTTTCAGCGCGCCTGTCGGTGGAGTTCGACGGTTGCGTTCCAACAACTCGAGCGTCGGCATCTGACGCATCGACGGCGGCATCCGCGGCCCTGACATGAGCATCGGCTGCCGTAAGACGAGCGTTCGCATCTGCCGCGCTGGCGCGCGCGTCCGCGGCGGTGACTTTGGCATCCGCGGCGTCTTCTTCGACAGAGTTTGCCGAACATCCGAAGACCCCAAGTGTCAAAGTTGATATCAAAACGAGTTTGAAGAGATCTTTCATTTCACACCTTTCTGATTTGTCGAGTGTGGACTCAACGTCGGCCGATAGCTGTGCACTCGGACACAGAAAGTGGTGCGAATCGGATCTTCGTCTCTTCTGCCGACAAGAAAGGAGGGTCCTACAGCAAGCGCGCGCTTCCTGGCAGTATGAACTCTTGAGCCCCACCAACTCGAAACTGCCGGATGGACTCGAGAAGGCCGACTTCTCGCCGATTCGGTAAGGCGGTTGTGTCTCTTCAGTCCGTGTGCACTTTTGGACAGCTCTTGGCCGCGTGGTGGATCATTCTGTTCAAAACAGACCGCCTGGGGATCGACGTATGAGGTCAGCGGCATTTAGAAGACAAGATCTGCACTATGAAATGAGGCTTTTCAATGATTCAAGCCATCGAAGCTCGTGAACTGTGTTCAGAGTCTGAATGGGAGCAGGTTGAGAGCAGTTTCTCTCCGACGGTTGAGGCGTTGGCTGCGCCAGATCTGAAAGGGAAACTTGGTCGGGTCAGAAAGCTTCTTCAAAAGTCCGTGGATTTGGTGGACCTGCAGCATTCCGACGCTCGAAAACTCACAACGCGCCGAAAAGCTGAGCTGTTTGCAGAGGCAATTGGCCGGTTCGAAGCTGCGCTGGCTCTGATCGAGAAGGCCCATCGTACCGTGGCGGCCTCGAAGGATGTTGATGACAAGAGCGTCGCTGAGGAGACGCGGGCCCTTAATCTGAATGCGGCTAAGGAACGCGCTGACCGGGAGCTTGAGAGTCGTAAGAGTCATGTTCGGTCAGCAATGGCTGTACGTGGCGAACAGCAGGAGGAGAAGTCCGGGTCAAGACGCATCCAGAGTCATGTTGGATCTGCGACGCGCCGGCAGCAAAAAAGGCGGGACACGAAGAACCACTGAAACGCACAACGGAGATCGTATCGAGCTGTGCCTGTCTGCGAGGGATGCCTGCTGTGCGATACGGAACATGTTAACTTAGCTTAGACACTCGTTAGAATTTCGGTTTTCGGCAATGCCCCGCTCATGCTTATTGGCTGTGGCATACAGCGTTTCGATGTAGGACCAGTTCCACAGCTTCCATAGCGCTTCGAAGAACTCAGCCTTCCGGTTCTGGTACTGCAGGTAGTAAGCGTGTTCCATGCATCAATCACCAGCAAGGGAAAGCCGCCCTGCGCAAGGTTCCATTGGTGATCTTAGATTTGGGTAATCAGCAGTTGCTCGCGTTGCTGAGAGCGTGAATCGCGATGTGCGCGAACCGGAACCAGTTCGGGCTTACCGCAATCGTTGGAAGGAAACCTGTGAGAAAACAAGCTTTGATGTTCGCTTCCTGTTCCCTCTGGGTTCTGTTCCTGTCGGCACCCGCATGTTTGGCCCAAAGTGTCGTGGCGTTGGATAAGCCATCACAGCAGGAAGAGAGAATGAAGAGTTGTCTGGAATCGACATGCCGGAACGTGCCTAATCGAGAGAAACTGACAGCGATCAATCTCAGCAAAAGATACATTCGAGGTATATTCGGTGGTTTTGAGCAGGGGGCTGGAATCGCGGGTGGCGTACAGTTGACCTCTGCCGATACCATTCCCGCCGTTGAGCTCCGAACCACCGTCCTGGCATCGAGCCGGTTTTATCGACGTTTCGACGCTGAAGCGTACCTTCCCAACATCCGTGGCAGCCGGAACCACGCCGACGTGTGGTTCGGCTATTCCTGGCGGGAAAGCAATTTTTTCGGAATCGGGCCGCGACTTTCCGAGGACCTAAAAACCCATTTCGCTCTTGAGCAGCGCAGTTATCAGGGTTCGCTTTACCGCGATCTTGCGGATCACTTGCAGGGTGGCGTCTATGCGGGATTTACGAATTCTCACAGTTCCAGCGGCAAGGTTAACGGCGACACACCGATCGGCGAGAACTTTTCAAGCGCGCCGGATCAGCCGGCTGGGCAATGGATTCCCGGTTTCCTTTCCAACACAAAGATCCTGTCGTACGGCGGCTTCCTCGTATACGACACTCGCGACGACGCCAACGGCCTGACCCGTGGAATCAACATCTACACTCGCGCGGCTTCGGATGACGGGCTGAACAATCATGCTGCGTTTGCGGACTACGGCTGGATCGAGGCAGAGGTTGACGTTCGCGGGTATATACCCCTCGGAAGTACGAGAACTTCGCTGGCGTTGCGTTCAAGAGGGCAATTCAAAGAGCCTAAGGGCGGGAGCCAGATTCCTTTCTACGACCTGTCGTGGATGGGAGGCCGGGAATACCTCCGCGGCTACCAGAGCTACCGCTTTCGCGGCAACAACATGTTGTTGTTCTCGACTGAGCTGCGGCGGACCGTCTATTCGAAAACAGATACCCGAGGCCTCGACATGTTCGGCTTCGCGGATTCGGGGCAGGTCTGGGGTGATGCTCGCTCGCAGGCGGACCCCCTGATTCTCAAAAATCAGAACTTCGGTTCGAGCAACTGGCACTCGGGAGTCGGAGGCGGACTTCAGTACAGGCACTCCGGCACACTCGCCGCAAGGTTCGAAGTCGGCCACAGTAACGAAGACACCGTCATCTATTTTTCTATGTCGCGCGGCTTCTAGTTGAAGATCTAATGACCTCTGCATGATTCAGGAGCAAGAAGTACTGACGCTGAAAGGCTCAGTGAACCTTTTGCTACGTGTTCGAAGGTCCTGTGTGAACATCATGACGATCTTGCCGGCCCAGGTAACCTCGATGAGCTTATTCCCGTTGAATGTTTTTCCGTCAAGACTGATCGTGGCTCCCTCGGGAACTAAATGGGCGACATGACGTCCATCTTCGAGGGACAAAGCAATGGTGGGGCTACAGATAACGTAACTTTCGGTTGTCATGGAGATTCTCCTTTCAGAAGGAAGCGCCAAGAATATGAGGGCGTCACCCTGCCCGTTGTGCATATTTGAACACTCCAGGACCGTCGGCTGACGACTAACCGAAGAAAAAGCCGGTGATTACGCGGAAGATCTCGCCGCCAGCATGTTGGCGACGACGCTGGGCATCGAGTTCGATCCCGATACCGCGTGGGACGAGCGGGAAAATCTCTTTAAGATGTCCGGCAAGATCGTTCGCACGTCAAACATCACTCAATCCGCTGTCGGCAACAAGGACGGGCTTTGGACCACCGTGGTCGCAGCCTGCGCCTTTGTCAACGACGACAACTGAGTCAATCGTACCCTTGGAGTCCTGGAGACTGGAGTAAAAGGAATAAGAGCGTCATGCTCCCAATCGGTGATGACGACTACCGAAACTCAATCGTGCAACACCAAATCGGTCAACAGTTCTGTTCTTATCGTAAGCCCTCCGTTGTAGTCGATCAGTCCCATCGTTCTGAATTTATTCATGAAGTGGGTGACGCGAGAGCGGGTCGTGCCGACCATTTCCGCCAGGGTTTGATGACTCAGCACGGGGATACTGGCATCCAGCACGAGATCGTGTTCCCGTAACCGTGCAAGCTTCAGGAGAACACGGGCCAGCCGTTTCTCGCTGTGATTGAAAAGCTGGTCGCAAAGATCTTCTTCGAGGTCGATGTTGCGGGTCAACAATGAGGCCATGAACTTCTCGGAAAGCTCGGACTGCTCATGAAGAGATCGAATCATCGCTCGCTTGTCGATACGGAATAAAGTTGATGATTCCAATGTTTCAGCGGTGCTTACTCGCAGAGATTGATTGATAAGCGCCCCCTCACCGAAAAAATCGTGAGGGCCCGGCATGGCCAGAACCGCTTCCTTCCCTGCAGTTGAGACGACGGTGATCTTAATTCTTCCGGTCTGAACAAAGTAGATGGCATCCGCAGGATCCCCCTGAGAAAAAATCCGTTCACCTTTCCGAAAACTTAGCTCTTGCTTGCCGACTGTGACTTTCTCGAGGAGCGTCGCTACGTAGGGGTCATTGCCCGCGCGTTTGACAGTTACTGATTTCTTTTGCTTTGGCTTTGGCTTTGGCTTTGGCTTTGCCATGCCGGACATTTTACCCCAGGCCAATCCGCCTGGAGACTCCACTCATGTTCGCTTGTGGAGAGTGCCCAATGGCGTTTACCGCGGCTGATCAGTCCGACTGTAGCCACGCTCAAAAGCGCATTGTTTCTGCACCCTTGCGCCGCTCGGGCGTATCGATCTGATTGAGCAATCGATCGTCTCATGGACGCAAGATCATATCGGTGAGCAGTTCGGGCATCACCGTGACCTCCCCATCACCTTTGTAGTCGATCAGTCCCTGCCTTCTGAATTTATGCATGAAAGAAACTATTTTCGACGGCGTCGTCCCGATGACTTTGGCCAGCTTCTTGTACGTAACGCCACCAACCTTTACGTCTCGCTGCTTGGCATGGCGGCCTTTCCGGGACATTTTCAAAAGCATACTAGCGAGCCGCAGTTCACTGTGGTTGAAGAGTTGATCGCACAGATCCTCTTCCATGTTGACGTTACGGGCTAGCAGCGCCGCTACGAAACTCTCGGCGAACGCGGGCTGAAGATGAATGGCGTGAAGCATGGCGCTCTTTTCAATTCGAAATACGGCCGTTGGTTCCAAGGTTCTTGCAGTGCTGGTGCGGAGAGCATTTTCGACGAGGCATTCTTCACCGAAAAAGTTATGAGGGCCCATCGTCGCAAGGGCGGCCTTCTTGGCTTGAGGCGAAACGACTGTGAGCTGCACCTTGCCAGTCTGAACAAAGTAGATAGCGTCCGCTTTCTCTCCCTGCGAAAAGAGTGTCGCGCCTTTCGGACGTTTCAACAGAGATTTCCCCTTGAGGATTTTCAGCAGCACCTGGACGCCGACGTCGCGGACTTCATTCTTGACCGTTTTCGACTTCCTTGTTGTTGCCATTATGGGGCACTCCAGTCTTCCGAGATGCAATGAGGATCTCATTAGGATCAGATCTGTTTACGGTTTTCGGGCGCGGTTCAAGAGCCCAGTCGTTTGAGCAGGCTGGCCAGGTCTTCCGCATGCTCTTCTTCCATCGCAAGGATTCCTTCAAACATCCGGCGCGTTGTCGTGTCGTCATTGCCCAGGTAAGTGATTCCTTCCCGGTAGCTGTCAATAGCTACTCTTTCGGCGACAAGATCCTCTGTGATCATCTCCGTCAACGTCGTACCCTCGACGTACTGCGAGTGACCTCGGGCGAGCAGTCCCTCGGGAGAAAAGTCCGGTTCTCCGCCTATCTGGACGATTCGCTGCGCAATCTGGTCCGCGTGGGCTTGTTCCTCAATTGAATGCTGGAGAAATTCCTGGGCTACGCTCTGAGCATCCAGGCCGGAGGCCATAAAGTGATGCCGCCTGTATCGAAGCACACAGACAAGTTCCGTGGCCAACGCTTCATTCAGCATTTTGATCACGGCGTCACGGTTTGCGCTGTATCCAGACGTAACCGCCCCACCTTCGATATCTCGGAGGGCCCGTTCGCGCAAAGTCTTACTGTCGGTTAGCACGCGTTCTGATTTCATACATTCTCCCCGCGAGGTCCGATTAGCTGTTCGATTCGGCCTCTGCCTTCCTCGATGTGCTTCTTTGCAATGTCAAAACCCTGAAGCACGTGTTCACGTCCCTCCGCGCCGAACTGGCTGCCCTGGTCGACTCCGTCCTGCACGACTTCGGTCACGTCGTCTATCCAGTTCTGGACGTGTTCCCGGATAGCACCCTGCAAGGCATCGAGACGATCCACAGTGTTACCGGCAAGCCTTCTGATGTCCTTTCTGGTCCGCAGGCCGCTCTGTGGCGCGTACAGAATAGCGACAGCCGCTCCTACCATTCCGCCCGCCAAAAGGCACGCAGCTTCTGTCAAATCGATTCGTGGCATGTTTTGAACTCCTCGTTTGCTTTCGGAGCCGGCGCTCCATGCAGTGTTACTCGTGCAGACAATATCGGTCAGCGACGTCGGATCTCACTGTGGCTTCTTTGTCGTAATCGATCATCCTTGCGGAGCCACAGCCGCTTCGATTTTTACCAAACCAATTATTCCAATCTTCGCTTCAACACTTTGCAGGAGACACTCGTGAGGCGCTGTGCTCTTCTGCACAATTTTCCCGAACCACACAAGTCTGTGGGTGTATTTCTTTCCCAACTCGGACCGTTTGTCTACCGCGCAGTTCTGATTGTGATCGAGCAGTATTTCGGTGCTGGAAACTAGAGGTTAAGAACCGTGCGATTGTGCACAGTCACCGTCGAGCGATACGCGCATGATTGAGCGTGATACAGAGCCGTGTTACCGGTTCGGACTTCCGGGACAACAGCCCTCCCTTCACGCTCTGGATAGGCATGTTTCCAAAAGGAGGTTAATGATCATGTTATGGACAATATCTCTGGTTCTGATCGTATTGTGGCTGCTCGGAATGTTGACCGGTTACTCGACGGGCGGGGTCATTCACATTCTGCTGGTATTGTCCGTCATCAGTATGGCTCTGCACCTGGTGACGCGCCGCCGGCTCACATGAAACCCCTCTGCAACTTCGAAAGGCGCTGGAATTCCCCAGGCACGCCTCCAGGTGATCTGAACTAAGTCAGGCTACCTGTCTGCTCCTCGTTCTTAGAAAAGTCAGGAGTTGTCTATGTTCGCTCGAATATCGAAATATTGGAGGCCGGCATTCGTGTTTACGTTCGGTATTGCCGTGCTTTGCGGGATGTTTGAAAGTGCAGCGTTCGCGCAGCAAGGTTGGGATAAGAAAACGATGGTAACGTTCAACGTACCGGTCGAGATTCCGGGCATCGACGCTCAGGTCTTGCCTGCCGGGACGTATGTGTTCAGGTTGGCGGATTCACCAGGAGAACGGCACATCGTTCAGATCTATAACAGGGATGAAACGCATCTTTATGCCAATATCCTTGCCATTCCGAATTACAGGCTGCGGCCAACCGATAAGACCGTGATGACGTTTTCGGAAAGAAAAGCGGGAGAACCGCAAGCCATCCGAGCATGGTTCTATCCTGGAGATAATTCCGGCCAGGAATTTGTGTATCCCAAGAACAGAGCCGTGGAACTGGCGAAGGCGACAAACCTGCCCGTGCTTTATATCCCTGAGGAAATAGCCCCCAATATCGTCGCCCCAGCAGCGACGCCGGCCGCACCACCGATCATTGCCTTGAGGGAAGCTCCTGTTGTGGCGGTTACGCCTACAGGCCAGGACGTTGCCGTAGCGGAGGTCGTGGTGCCACCACCCGTGCAGACGGCATCAGTAGTGCTGCCAAAGACCGCTAGCGCATTACCGCTTGTAGCATTGATGGGGTTGTTCTGCCTCCTTGTTGGACTTTGGCGACAGCCGTTGTGCGTCCGCTGATACTGTCTGGAGTGATTTTCCTGTCGACAGCCCTCGTCTCGTTTCCCGCAGAGCCGGTGCGGCAGGCTCGAGATGGGGGCCCGTACACGATCGCAGTCGATGTCGATCTTGTAGTTTTTAACGTGACGGTTACGGATGGCAGGGGGCGGCACGTCTCCGGATTGAGCGCGAGCGAATTCGTAGTCTACGAGGAAGAGCATCTGCAGAACATCACCTTCTTCAACGCCGAAGATGGGCCGGCCACTGTGGGACTCATCATCGATAACAGCGGCAGCATGCGAGCCAAGCGAACGGATGTGGTTAACGCCGCGCTTGTATTCGCAGGAGCAAGCCGGTCTGACGATGAAATGTTCGTCGTGAATTTTAATGAGAACGTCTATTTGGGATTACAACCCCCGACTCAATTCACGAACGAACTGTCGGAGATCCGATCCGCTCTTCTCAGAACTGCGCCCGAAGGGCTGACGGCGCTCTACGATGGTTTGGCTGCGGGAATCGCTCATCTCAAAACGGGAACCCGGGACCGCAAGGCCCTCGTGTTGATCAGCGATGGGGGAGACAACGCGAGCCGACTCCGTCTGAATGAAGTGGTTGAACTTGCCCAACGGACACGGGCGACCATCTATGCTATCGGGATCTATGATGAAGGCGATCCGGACCGGAATCCACGGGTGCTCCGGAGGATTGCGGAATTGAGCGGAGGGCGCGCGTATTTTCCGTATCCTCTCAGCGACCTGAATCGAATCTGGCGCGACATCGCCGGCGAGATCCGTAACCAGTACACAATTGGATATCACTCCAGCAATGCCGTCCGTGATGGCAAACATCGACCGGTAAAGATCACCGCGAGCCGTAACGGCAGAAGTTTTCGCGTAATTACTCGCGACGGGTACTATGCCCCGGTCAGTGAACCGTAAAATGATGTTACATTCTCTAATCTTGCGCCCTATTCAGCGCTTCCTTCTGTGGTTCGGGGCTGCAGCCCTGGCCTATGTTGTTGCCACAGCCGTCTATGCGACCCTCTATCAGGGCTATGAGTCGCGGAGATTCGAGGCGGAACTTGCGGTGCCTCGAGACATCAGCCGGCCCATTCTGGAGGCGCCACCTGACCTGCATGAAGGTGACCTTATGGGAAGGATTGAAATTGACCACATCGGACTTTCAGTGATGGTCCTTCAAGGTATCGAGGAACGTACCCTGATCGCTGGTGCGGGACATGTGCCGGGGACTTCGCTCCCCGGCTCCGAAGGTAACGTCGTCATTGCCGCTCACCGAGACACATTCTTTCGAAAGCTTGAAAGAATTTTGCCTGGCGATCGGATTCGCGTGGCAACATTCCGCGGAAGTTACGACTACCTCGTCGACTCTGTCGAAACGGTCGATCCGGCAGACACTCGAGTGATGGAATCCCGCGACTACCGTGAGCTCACGTTGATCACGTGTTTTCCGTTCTACTTCGTTGGAGCTGCGCCGCGCCGGTTCATCGTGCATGCTCGGCCGGCGAATTCAGGGGAAGGCGCCGCAGCGGTCGAATCCCCGGCTTTGAGTTCTATAGACGAGCCTTGATGGCCTGTTCCTGAAGAAAAAAATGTAAATGGGAGGAACAATGAAAGCCGCAATTGCGAACCAGAAGGCCGGCTATTTCATTCATGACTGGCAGGAACTGCGGGACCAAGGTCCGGCAACTGATCAAGAGCGATCCCAGATACAAAGCCACCAAGGCGTGTGTAGAGGTCACCAGTTATCGAACGCCTGGACAATCAGTGCATGGCTCGCTCCCGGCCTCCCAGAAAAGCGTTCGATACCACCACGCACCGCTCGAACGAATGCTCTCTTCGAACTCTGCAATCATCCCGAGGCTGAATGCGCCCGCTCCCGCAATTTTCTGGTGACAACTTACACTTTGGGCTTGCGCTCGGAAATCTCCAACAACAAGTCGTTTGAAGGAAGGAACATCCGCTTTGGGAATAAAGTTGGGAACAAATTGTGAAGAAACGGCTTTCTATTTGGGAAACAGGAACGCCAGCTGCGCCACGATCTTCCAGGGTGATTTGTCGGTGGGATGAACGACATTGCCATACACCTGAAAATTGATATTCACCGGCTGGGAGCCCAGTTTCGTGATTCTTCCGATGCCGCCGCCAACCGGCACAACCCACTTTTCGCCAGCGTTCCAGTCTGCCGTGTTGGTCGGCTGGAAAGTTAGGTAGTAACCCTTGTCCATGTTGTAGTTGATGAAGTACTGCAAGAGGAATTGATTTACATCCGGCTTGTCTTCGTGACCGACTACAGACCAGATGTTGTTCACCAGGAAGCCGAGGGTCCACTTCGCAGGCTGCACCAGGACAACAACAGTTGGCCCGATTCCCAATTTTCCCTGTCCCAGAAAGGTTGTGTTTGTGGCTGTGGGTAGTAGGAACGTCGGACCGACTCCCCAGATCACTTTGCTCTTCTTGGGAGAGAGGAAGAACGATGGATTCAGGTCCCCCAGGCCATAGTAGCCTTGTGCGTCTGTCTCAGGAATTGGCTGGAAAACGATGGGTGTGATCCACCGCGTGATCACGTTCCAATGCTGATTCAAACTGAATGGGATCACCGGCTGTATATTTAGCACACTCTGAATGCGGTCGTGGTCGCCAATGCCGCCATTCCAGTTCTGCTGAATGGGAACGCTGATCAGGCTCGCAACCGGGTTCTGAGCCGCTTTTCGCAGTTCCTCCGAATCTGCCGCGGCCGGCACCGTACTCTGACCAGACAATGCGGTGTTGAGGAGGATGATTAGCACCATGCATTCGAAGCCACGTTTGAATATCGACTGAACCGTCATTTGCATTTCGCAGTTCCCTTTCTCGCCTCGGCCTTCTATCGCCTTATCTTCGTCGAGCACCGTCGGTGGGACGACTCCCAATTTTTGCGATTCCTGAAAAACTTTTCGACCACCCGGTTTGGGCATTAAGCCCAAACGGAGTCGACATGAACTGTCGTAAGGAAAACTCGTGAGTCAGTACTTCACCGTATTGCCTTTTATCCCTCCTCCCTGCAGGGTCGGGACGGGGTGGGCCTGAAGCAAGGGTTCGCGAGTCGGAAGCTGTCTCAGCTATGCTCCCTTGAATCGCGGGTCGCACAGCCACGTTCCCAGACAGAAGGAGTCTTCAGATGGTTGCTCCCTCGTTCCAGAAACTGTATCGGCCGCTGCTTCTATTCACCGTCGTTGCGCTGGTTGTTGCGTGTTCCGGGCAGGACGAGGATCGTCCGCCCACGGCTGCGCCTCCTGCCGAATCTGCGTCCTTTCCCGAGGCGCCCTCTCCGTATGATGTCCTCCCGCCAGGCGTGCGCCTGGCGATGGATCAGGCATTCACCGGCGACCTCGACGAACTGGTGAACCGTCGAGCGATCCGCGTGGCCGTCACGTTCAACCGTACACACTACTTCATCGACAGAGGGCAGGAGCGCGGGCTGACCTACGAGTGGATGAAGATCTTCGAAGACGATCTGAACAAGGACCTGAAGACCGGCAAGCTGAAGGTTCACGTGGTGATCGTGCCGATGTCGCGCGAGCAGCTGTACCCCGCTCTCACGAGCGGCAAGGTGGACATGGTTGCTGCGATGCTGACCGTCACCCCCGAGCGTGAGAAGCTCGTCGCCTTCTCCGAGCCAACCCGCACCAACGTGAGCGAAGTGGTCGTCTCCGGCCCGGGAGCGCCGCCGATTACTTCGGTAGACGATCTTGCGGGTCAGGCGGTGTTCGTCCGCAAAGGAAGCATCTACGAGGAAAACCTCGTCCGCCTTAACGAGGAGTTGAAGGCGCGGGGCAAGGCTCCGATCGTGATCGACGAGGCCCCGGTCGTCCTTGAAGACGATGATGTGCTCGAGATGGTGAACGCCGGGCTCGCCCCGATCACCGTCGTGGACGACTTCCTGGCCGAATTCTGGAGCAAGGTGTTCAAGGACATCACGGTGCACCCGAACATCACCGTACGCACCGGCGGCACGCTCGCTGTTGCATTTCGCAAGGAGAATCCGAAGCTCCGCGATGCCGTCAACAAGTCGCTGAAGAAGCACGGTGAAGGCGAAGCTATCCGCAAGATCCTCGAAGATCGGTATCTCGAGAGTGTCAAGTACGTGAAAAACGCTGCGGCCAACGCGGAGCGCAAGAAGTTCCAGGCTGTAGTCGATATGTTCAAGAAATACAGCGCGAAGTACGACGTCGATTATCTGCTGATGGCGGCGCAGGGATACCAGGAGTCGACGCTGGACCAGAGCGCCAGAAGTCCCGTGGGCGCCATCGGCATCATGCAGCTCATGCCCGCGACCGGGAAAGACATGAGGGTCGGCGACATCGCCCAGATCGAGCCCAACATTCACGCCGGCGTGAAGTACATGCGGTTCATGTTGGACCAGTATTACAAAGACGAACCCATGGACAACCTGAACAAGGCCCTCATGACCTTTGCGTCGTACAACGCCGGGCCGGGACGCCTCAGTCGGCTCCGGACCGAAACAGAAAAAAGGGGTCTCAATCCGAACGTCTGGTTCGGAAACGTGGAGCGGGTTGCTTCCGAGCGAATCGGCCGCGAAACGGTCACCTACGTCAGCAATATCTATAAGTACTACATCGCCTACCGCCTCATCGCGGAACAGCAGCAGCGACGCGAGGAGGCGAAGGCGAAAGTTGGTGCACGCAAGTGATAAGCCGCGAGCCCGAGTGTCGGCGCCGGGTCGCAATACTCACAGTCAGCACACGCACAGCGTCCGCCGCGCAGCGGCTTCGACTAACCGTGATGGAATCCTCAATTCAAATTAGAACATTCCTCTAAATCTTCAGAGCCTCGCCGGTAGGTGTATAGAACTGAACAGTCAGGACTGCTTTCGCTTCGATAGGATAGTGAACCGTCGGACCAAAAGAACGGCCCGCTCGTTTGGAGGTGCTAAATGATTGGTTACATCGCTGATCTGCAGAGTGAGATCCGGCGTTTGCATGGCGTTGAGTCTGTGCATGTCCGAACAGTTCCCCTAACTGAACAGTTCGAAGGCAAGATTCTCTGGCAAGGTGAGGTCGAAACTTTCGATGTGGTTGGGCACCCTACGGCACGGCGCTGCTTTGCTTGGGGAAACGAGAGTGACGACGGCAAGAAGAACTACACGGCGGTCCTGCAACTGCCTCCAGTGGATTCAGAGCGGTCTGCGGTCAGAGCCGCCCTGGCTCATGTGAAGAATGAAGACAGGGTAACTTAAAGTCTGATGGCACTGATCTAAGCTCGATCGGGAAGGCGCGGCTACTAGGAATGTCATTGATGCCTGCAAGTCCGAAGGCCTGTCGGTAATGGAGCGCCTGGTGCGCTGACTCTCATTCGAGCCTTCGAGCGAAAGGACAGGATGGACCTAAACATTTTTCTCCTGACCCTAAAGCGCGTGTGTTCCCACTTGCGCACGCCCAATCTCCTAGAAGTTCCTTCAGGAGTTTCAACATGACAACTACAACCCAAGAGCACAATCGCAGTCGAACCCTCAGCGCTACTTCGTTACCGGCGAGATCGCAAAGCAAATGAATATCCTTCTCTACAACCCCGATAACGGGGTGACTAAGAACTTCATGCCACATCTGTGGATGTTTTTGCTGCAGTCGCTCACGCCTCCTGAGCACAAAGTGTTCCTGGTCGACGGCAACGCTCAGCCGATGACGGAAGCAGAACTAAGCGACTATGTTCGTATCAACGAGATAGAACTCGTTGGTATTGGTGCGATGACACGCATGGCTGCCCGTGCCTATCGAATGGCGGACGCCATTCGTGCGGCGGGAGCCAAGGTCGTAATGGGCGGGCCTCATGTTACCGAGGTTCCCGACGAACCGCTCGGACGCGATGGCCGCCCTCGTCATGCGGATGCCATCGCTCTTGGTGAAGCGGATCACACCTGGCCGCAAATCGTCGAAGACGCTGTGCATGGACGACTTCGCGAGGTTTACTCGCCTGCGGTGGACGCCGCTGGAAAGGACATCAAACCCTCTTTGAGGGAATATCCCTCCATACCCTGGGAAACCATCGATCTGAAGCAATTCGACCTGATTGGTCACTTACCGAAATTGGTCCGGGTGCTGTCGGCAAAAGCAGGCGTTACCTGGAAGAGCCTCTATGTGGTTCCCATGGAGTCCGGCCGCGGTTGTCCCTATGGCTGCGATTTCTGCACAGTGACGGGATTCTTCGGCGATTCCATTCGTTTTCGAACGAACGAAAGCGTCGTCGATGAGATTCTCCGTTTGAAGGATCGCGCGAAGAGGGAAAACGGGAAGATCGGGGTGTTTTTCATTGACGACAATTTTGCCATCAACGTGAAGCGCGCGAAGTCACTCCTGCGGGAAATGATAGCGCGCGACGCAAAGATTCCGTGGGTCGCGCAGATCAGCATCAACCTCTTGCGAGACGAAGAGTTGCTGGATCTGATCGCGGAGAGCGGCGGCCGTTGGATTTTTATCGGCCTTGAATCGATCGACAAGGCGAATCTCGATGCTGTGAACAAGGGTTTTAATAAGCCCTCTGAATACGCCGGAATCCTTCAGAAACTCGCGGATCGCGGACTCTATGCGATTACCTCCTTCATTTTCGGAATGGACGGCGATACGCCCGGAGTGGCGGCACGTACCCTGGAAACGATGAACACCTGGCCTCCGGGCTTGCCGGTATTCGGGCTGATGACGCCGTATCCGGCGACGCCGCTATACGATCGCCTTCTGGCTCAAGGACGTTTGACGCGGCCGCAACACTGGCTCGATTTCAAGCCGTTTCAGATGGCTTATACGCCAAGTGCGATCAGCATCGACCAGGCCGAAAGGGAAGTTCGTGAAGCCTGGGTTTCTTCCTACTCGGCAGAAGCCATCGCCAAAGCCCTCGCCAGGATCAATCATCGCCCTTTCGCAGAACGCGCCGTGCTTTTCGCAACCCGCATCGCTTTCCGTGGAATCTATTTTCCCCAATTGAGCAAGCGCGAGTGGCTGGCAGTCGTTTGGGAAAACCGTCGCTCGTTTTTCAAGTTATTGCGCGAAGGCTTTGCGGCACATTGGCGTCGCAAGGGCGGATTACCTCAAGCGCAGAGGATCGAAACCGCGAGCCCAGGGGCGATACCAGAAGGTCCATCGATCCCGGAGAGTTCCGAAGAACGCCCCTTGGCCGCACGTGTTAAAAGCTCAACCTGAATAGAGAGCTTGCCGGCCAAAGAGCAGTCGAGCCTTGATGGCTTGTACGTTTGTACCTAGCCGAGAGACTTTACTCCAAGAAGGCTCAACTGGTTTATTCGTTTCAGCTCGATCAACTCGTCACCGGTAGCGACGTAGCCCAGGTATATTCCGTTACCCTTGATGTACCACGTTTGGTTTGTTGCATTGTGTTGGGTAACGGTAAGCCCCTGGCTTCGAAGCTCACTTACGATGCCATCGACCTCGACCTGTTTCATTAACATGAGTGTCATTATGGTGGTGAAGCCGAACACCCACTGTTCCCAATTGGACAGCGAGAACACTTCCATCCTGTTACCTTCCTCAAGTCGATTTGGTCGCGAGGATTACACACAGGGCTTGGGACAGAAGTTTCAGGTAATTCTCGAACACGCAATAACCTGCTCTGTACGCTTATAACCGACGCCACTTTCGCGATGGCTGTCAATAAAGGCTGCCGTTGCGACGTTGCGGCATCACATCGGAAGAGGGCAACTCTGTGAATATTTCCACTTGGTCCAGGGTCGATACGCGGTGGTATCTCGCGGTTTGCTGTGAGAAGTGCAACGTACCCATCTTGTTTGCGATTGACCGCAGCGACGGAGCTGAGGAACACCGGCCTCCGCCTGCCGATAAACTCGTGCTGACCTGCACGCTGGAGAAATGCAGACACCAGGCTGATTACACCGCAGCCGCTATCCAGCGCTTCCAAAGGCAGCCTGAAGAAAAAAATGTAAATGGGAAGAACAATGAAAGCCGCAAAGGAAAACAACAGCACTGATTTCAGAGTCTGGTGAGATCGTTGGCATAGCGACGCCGGCGTATGGGCGGAGCGGATCCGGACAGAAGTGAATGTCGAATTCGATCGCGTTGCAAGCGCGCTGGAAGCCGCTGCCCGCAGGCAATTGGATCATTTATTCAGTTCGAGAATCAGCCGGCCATCCTGGAACACGGATACTGTCCCGGACGACGAGGACACCACCAACGCAATAGCTCCGGTTCCGATGGTCACTGCAAGCGCGGCAACGTGACGCGCTCCGAAACCTGATCGCAGTGACCGATCTCGGATGGGGGCGTCCAGATATGTTCCCGCCGATTCGACGATTCCGTTCTCATTGACAATGAAGGCACCGTCCATCGCGGCGAACTCTCGCAATGTTTCAAACACCTCAGGGTTATGGATGTCGAGTGCTTGCGGAGGATGCCCGGCACAAGGATTGAGAATAAGCTGACGCAAATAGGGGGTGAGGCTGCGGGGGTCTCCCTGGACAAAGATAGCGCCAATGGGTTTTCCTTCACGACCTTCCGACGCCAGGCGGACCGCAATAGTCAGCAAACGGCCCAAATGGCGGCCAACTTTATACGCCGAGTCGATCGCTTTCAACCAGGGTAGGTCTTCGGACGGCTTGGTCAGGAATACAGTATCAAGATGGCCGGAGCCTACAATTCCCGACAGACAGAGAATCGTCTCAGCTCGGTCTAGCATTCCATTGAGTACTGCCAGCAAGAGGGCAAGATGAACTCGACTGATCCGGTTGAGTCCGCCGTCGGGAATCGAAATTACGATATCGGTCTTCGGATCGGCACCTTCAGGAAGGTTCGACTGCCGCATTACCCAGATCAGCGATTCAGATTTCCGTACCCGTTCTATAAGGCGGATATCATTCATTTCATCAGCTTGAACGAGAACGGACTGCACGCCCAGTGAGCGAGCGAGAGCGAAGGCATGGGTAACCATGGCGTCGGTTCTCGTCGCGCCGTCGGGCAATTCCCTCATCTTTGAATGCTCGGCTGCGCCGTTCCCTGGCACTTCGCCGGACAACATCAGCCTGATTCCGCGACTTCTCGGGATGGATCGGCGCGTTGCATAACCACTACTAGGATCGTGAAGGCGCCTTGGCGGACCAGCAGACGATTAATGATGCGCGCAGGTGTCGTCACCCGGACATTATGGTCGGCATTGGGGAGCATGGATGTCCACAATTGAACAGGGCATCCGCTGTTCCACAAGAGCTGTCTACAAGAAAGGTCTGCTAGCCCCGATTCAGATGAGCATAGGCGGGAAGAGTCGTCAGCCGGGTGTCTTCTATTGGACTGCCAACTGTAAAGTGATACAGACTCTGAAACTGATTGCCCTGGAGGCCGAGGAGGTTATGGAACGCATCGTCGAAATAGCACCCGATTCCGGTGCCACGAAAACCGGCGGCTTCAGCCTCTAGATACAGTACCTGGCCGAGCACACCGGCCTCCCAGAAAAGCCTTCGATACCACCACGCACCCTTCGAACGAATACTCTCTTCGAACTCTGCAATCATCCCCAGGCTGAATGCGCCCGCTTCCGCAATTTTCTGGTGACAACTTACACTTTGGGAGTGCGCTCGGAAATCCCCAGCAACAAGTTTGAAAAGCGGCAGACTCTTCGGACATTCAGCCGGTCGTTCAAAAAGAAATCGCGCACTTAGCAGAGACCTCAGCTTCTGATTCGGAAGCAGCGTTCGTTCCAGCAGGTACAAACCAGACTCGAGTCCATTCACACGATGCACAAAAATCCCGCAATGAAGATGAGGTAACCATGGGAGGGCGTCCCAGGGCGGGACATCGGGCCGCGGCATCAGCCGGTCCAGAATTTGATAGAACGTTTGAGCCGGTATCGGGGTTGAATCATCGAGGGCCACGGCGCTGCGACGCTGTTGAATTATCGTCACTGCACGGATGTGGTCTTCTGCTAATGCGGTGGCAGGTTTCTCAATAGGCAACGCATTGACAGCCGGAATGTTCGCCGGCGTCGAAACTTCGTCACGCCAGGTGGCCTGGGCGACATCATCGATTACGGGCCAGGACGCGTGGTGAGAACTCAGGACGTTGGCGTGGCCCGACCACGATCCTCCTTTGACCGTCCGGCGCAACAATTCAATGTCGACAGATAAACCTCCTTCGGGTCCGATGATCAGGAGGGCTCCCGGATGCTCCCGGTCCTGTTCCGGGACGCACGAAAAGGCTTCAGCGCGAGCCAGACCCAGGAGATCCGTGATTGCTGCGTCGGAAACGTCGAGAAGTTTTGCGGTCCAGCCTAGAGTTCCCGCCGCATAGCGCACCGAGGCAATCGCATGCCCCATGTCGTGCTGGCAATAACGGAATGCTCGCTCACCATACTTCCATGCCTCACGCCAGTGAATTGAAGAGAGCCCCACGAGAAAGAACTGCCCGTCGCCGCACGTCAGACGCTGCGCGTCGGAGTAGTCCAGAAGGCAGCGTCGCTCCAGCAAGTGGTCTCGGGATAGATAGTGATAAACGCCGGCATCCAGTCCGGGGCATTCGAGAAGGATAGCGTACCCCTCGGTGGGATGGAGATTTCCGCTGGAAGGGTTGCACCGCAAAGCCCAGCGTGTGTCCTGATACTGCTTCCAGGCCGAAAGCCCAAGGGCCAGCTCGAAAAACGCCGCAACATTGTCCTGGTTGAGAGGCACGACGGGCACGCTTCCCTGCTGATAGAGATTAGCGTAACGAACTGCAGCAAGACGCGACGCGGAAAGAGATAATGATGTAGTTTGCGCGCCGTCAAAACACCGAAACGGATCCGGCTGCGATGCCCAATCCAGATATCCCAATGACGCGGCAAATCGGTGCGGATGATGCTTTGTGCGGGAATGGTATTCCAACACAGCATCCACAGGGCTTTTCCAAGATGGCATTTATCGGTGATCTTCGCGCGCGAATATGTCGAACCCAGTTACCTGTATATTATGCCCCGGCCAAGACTACCGCCGCGACAACCTTCAAGAATCGCACTCTTCGCGCAAGAATCGTACTTTTCGCGCGGCACCCCGTCTGTCCGACGCGATTCCTTCACTACCTGCCACAGCCGTTCAGTCATTTGTAGTACGTTATATTGGCCCTTTGTTGTGCACAAAAGCACAGGCTCCCGCCAGCCGTTCTGACACAATCCCCACATATGAACCGCACTTTCGCAGTAGCAATAGGGGGAGCCGCGGGGCAGGGCGTGGCGACGCCCGGAGACATCTTCGCAAAGATTTTTGCGCGCCGCGGCCTGCACATTAACGCTTACAACGCGTACCAGTCGATCATCCGAGGGGGCCATACCTTTTTGACGATCCGCGCCGGCATTGATGAAGTCACATGCTTCGGTGATCGAATCGATCTGCTGATCCCCCTCAATCAAGACTCTATCGACCGGCACCTTGGCCTGATGAAACCCGGCTCGACGGTCGTTTACAACGGCGACACGATCAAACCTCTAACTAAACCCGATGGTGTTCAACTGTGTCCCCTCCCCGTTCTACAGCTTTCAAAAGGGAGCCGCACCAAAGTCGAGCAAAACATTCTGGCGCTGGCCGCCTCGTTGAGAATGATGGGCGTCGACTTTAAGCCGGTCGAACAGATCCTCATCGAGCAATTTGCGAGAAAAGGAGACAAGATCGTCGCCACGAACCTCGAGCTTGCCAGTGCGGGCTACGACTACGCGGCCGCAAACTTCCAGACCTTTCCGGACCCCCTTCCCGAGAGCGCAAACCGATACGCCGTACTTTCAGGCAATATCGCTCTTGCCATGGGCGGCGCGGCGGCCGGAGTGAAGTTCTACTCTGCGTATCCGATGAGCCCCGCCACCGGTGTACTGCATTGGATGGCCTCGCATGCACGCGAAGCCGGCATCGTTGTTCGCCAGGTCGAGGACGAGATCGGCGTAATCAACATGGCAATTGGCGCCGCCCACGCCGGCGTCCGGGCCATGTGCGCGACATCGGGTGGCGGATTCGCCTTGATGACCGAAGCCCTGGGGATGTCGGCGATGATGGAAACGCCCGTGGTAGTCATTAACGTTCAGCGGGCGGGCCCGGCAACTGGCGTTCCTACCAAGACGGAACAGGGTGATCTGTGGCAAATGCTGGGCGCCGGCGCCGGCGACTTTCCCAAGCTGATCGCCGCACCGGTCGATATTCAGGACTGCTTCAAGCTGGTCTCTGAAATGCATAACCTCACCGATCGCTATCAATGCCCGGGAATCATTCTTAGTGACTTATTGCTGTCCGAGGGCAGGTCGTCTGTGGAGCCTACCCAACTCGACTTTGAGCCGGACATCGACCGTGGTGAGTTGATTGTCTCGGCCGATCGGGGCAACGGCACAAACGGCTACGCGCGCTACAAGATTAGCGAAACGGGAATCTCTCCGCGAGCCATTCCGGGCGTGCCAGGGCATGTCCATACCGCCTCGACAGATGAACACGACGAAGATGGCATGCTCATCAGCGACGAGTACACCAACCCCGTCAAACGCCGCGCAATGATGGAAAAAAGACAACGGAAAGTCCTCGGTATCGAAAAAGCCGTCCAACCTCCAAAACTGAGGGGCGCGCCAGGCGCGGACGTCACTTTGGTCGGATGGGGCTCTACCGACGGAGTCATTCGCGAAGCAATACAGATCCTGAAGGACGATGGCATCTCGGCGAACCAGCTTCAGATCCGGTGGCTCGTGCCCCTCCAGGGAGAAGCCATCGTGAACATACTCAAGCCTTCGAAACAGACCATCTTCGTGGAAAACAACTACACCGGGCAATTCGCGCGCTATCTACGAAGCGAGACCAGCTATGTCGCCGACGGCCATATCCGCAAGTACGATGGCGAGCCGTTTATGCCGCATCACATCGTCGAAGCAGTGAAAGAGCAGCTGGCGGGCAAAACAACTCTGTCCCTGCCCGTGCACGAAATCGCGGTATAGGCCAAAGGACAAAACATGACGACCATACTTCAAGACACTCCACTCACGGCGGCCGATTTCAAGGGAAAGGTCGAGCCGGACTGGTGCCCCGGCTGCGGCGACTTCGGTGTTCTGAACTCGCTGCAAAAAGTGCTGGCCGAAATGAAAATCCAGCCCCACGATGCAATTACCATCAGCGGCATCGGCTGCTCATCCAATCTGCCTGGTTTTATCAACACCTACGGCATGCATACGTTGCACGGCCGCGCTCTCGCGGTGGCTACAGGCGTTCAAATGGCCAACCATTCACTCAAGGTAATAGTGACGGGGGGAGACGGAGATGGGTTCGGCATCGGCGGGAATCATTTCATACACACCATGCGCCGAAATGTAGATCTGCTGTATCTCGTCATGGACAACCAGATCTACGGGCTGACGACAGGCCAGACTTCCCCGACAAGCCGCAAGGGCATGAAGACAAAATCGATGCCTTACGGCAATGTGGAAGAGCCCATTAATCCCATAGCCATCGCCCTCGCGGCGGGCGCCACGTTCGTGGCGCGCGGTTACAGCGCCGAGCCCAAACAGCTCATGGATCTCATCAGGCAGGGTATGGAGCACAAGGGATTTGCATTCATTGACGTATTTAGCCCCTGTGTTACCTACAACCACGACAACACGTATGCCTGGTTCAAGGAACGGGTGAAAAAGCTCGAAGATGATGGGTCCTTCGATCCGTCCGACTGGCACGAGGCAATGAAACGCGCGTTGCTCTGGGGAGACCAAATTCCTATTGGAAAATTCTTTCAGCGAACCGACCTGCCATCTCTTGACCAGTCGGAGCCCGTATTGAACGGCGGAGGACCGCTCGCTCACCGCGAGGTCCGGATTACAAAAGAGGCGGCAGCCACCTTTCTCGCAGAGTTGATGTGAGGCGTCCCCGTGTGCCGTCGCGCAGAGTGCATACGTCGTTATGTTCGTCAGTGCGTCAACTCTTCTATAAAACCATCAAAGAGCGAGCCTCCTCAAACTAGATTTTCGGGCATGCACGATGAGTGAAGACAGTGTATGAGCGAGTGTCCCATTGCCTTTTGGAGTCTGCCTGCAACAGAGATGCTGAGGCAGCTTCAAACGACGCAGGACGGTCTGACTACCGTCGACGCCACCCAACGGCTCGCGCGTTATGGCTCAAATCTACTGAGCCCGCCAAAACGAACCGATGCACTCACACTCCTGATCGCTCAATTCAAGAGTCCTCTGGCTCTGATCCTCTTCTTTGCAACGGGGCTGTCCTTCTTCCTGGGCGATGCGGCCAATGCTTTCATCATTCTGACAATCGTCCTCGTCAGCGGTCTCCTTGGGTTCTGGCAGGAGCGCGGTGCAAGCAATGCCGTGGATAGTTTGCTTTCCATGGTGCGAATCAAGGCTGCAGTGCTTCGTGATGGAAGCGTCCAGGAGATTCCAATCGAAATGATTGTTCCCGGAGACATCGTGATCCTGAATGCCGGCGATATCGTGCCTGGAGACTGCGTGCTTCTGGAGTCAAGGGATCTCTTCGTCGATGAAGCCATGATGACCGGCGAGACCTTTCCTGTGGAAAAATCGGTCGGGGTGTTGAAGGCCGAGTCCCCTCTTGGCCAGCGGACAAACTCTGTTTGGATGGGGACACACGTGGTGAGCGGCACAGGAAGGGCCCTCGTCGCAGGCACAGGCAAGAGCACCGAGTGCGGCAAACTTTCAGAAAGGCTGAAACTCCGGCCGCAGGAAACAGACTTTGAGCGTGGCATCCGGCAGTTTGGCTATTTCCTGATGGAAGTGACTCTGGTGTTGGTAGTAGCGATCTTTGCCGTCAACGTCTACCTGGCGCGTCCAGTTCTGGAGTCGTTCCTTTTTTCACTAGCGCTCGCAGTGGGGTTAACGCCCCAACTGCTGCCGGCAATTATCAGCATCAACCTTGCTCATGGCGCCAAACGGATGGCTCAGGAAAAAGTCATCGTCAAGAGGCTCGCTTCGATCGAAAACTTCGGCAGCATGAACGTGATCTGTTCCGACAAGACCGGCACACTGACAGAAGGGATCGTGCATGTGCAATCCGCTGTTGACGCGGAAGGTGCTCCCAGCGAAAAGGTCCTTCTTTACGCCTATCTCAACGCGGCATACGAGACCGGCTTTGCGAACCCGATTGATGAAGCCATCCGCAGCCATCGCCAGTTTGATGTGACCGCATATCGGAAGGCGGACGAGATCCCCTATGACTTTCTTCGAAAGCGCTTGAGCATTCTGGTTTCACACCAGGATACGCACCTGATGATAACCAAGGGAGCGTTGAGTAATATCCTGGCCTGCTGCTCACGCGCGGAAACCGGAAACGGAACGCGCGTCGACATCGCCGGCATGCACGAATCTGTTCAGAAAAATTTCGAAACATTTAGCAGCCAGGGCTGCCGCACGCTGGGTGTCGCTTACAAAGACCTGGGCACCCGATCACTGGTCCGCAAAAACGACGAAGTCGACATGATTTTCCTGGGATTCCTGGTCCTCTTTGATCCGCCGAAAGCCCGGGCCATCGACACCGTCGGGGAGCTGAAGAGCCTCGGTGTTTCGCTGAAAGTCATCACGGGCGACAACCGTCTGGTGGCGGCCAACTTCAGCCGGCAGATGGGGCTATCGGAAACAAACATCATCACAGGTGCCGACCTCGCGCAATGGAGTGACGAAGCGCTGCTACGCCGGGTGGGAAACGTCGAGATCTTCGCTGAAATCGAACCGAATCAGAAGGAGCGCATCATCATAGCCCTCCGGAAAGCCGGAAATGTCGTGGGATACATGGGAGACGGCATCAACGATTCTTCTGCGCTTCATGCCGCCGACGTCGGCATCTCCGTCGAGGGCGCCGTCGATGTTGCAAAGGAAGCCGCAGACATCGTTTTGCTCGAGAAGGATCTCGGCGTACTCGTCCGGGGTGTGCGCGAAGGCAGGGTGACTTTTGCAAATACGTTGAAGTACGTGTTTATGGCTACAAGCGCAAACTTCGGAAACATGTTCAGCATGGCCGGAATATCGCTTTTCATCCCGTTTCTCCCTTTGCTGCCGAAACAGATCCTGCTCACGAATCTGCTGACGGATTTTCCCGAGATGACCATCGCGACCGACAACGTCGACAAGCAAATGGTGGACCTTCCGCGACGGTGGGATATCAAAGTGGTTCGAAAGTTCATGATCACTTTCGGCCTCCTAAGCTCGGTTTTCGATTACTTGACCTTCGGCGCACTCTTGCTCGTGTTCCATGCGAACCGGGCCCAGTTCAGAACCGGATGGTTCGTAGAGTCCGTTTGCTCGGCATCGCTGGTTGTGCTGGTCATACGAAGCCGAGAATCCATCTGGAGAAGCAGACCGTCGAAATACCTGCTCCTCGCAACGGTCTCAATTGTTGCGGTGGCCCTCATCCTGCCCTTCACCGCCCTTGGCCTGATTCTTGGTTTTAGCCCGCCGCCCATTTCACTGCTGCTGGTCCTGGGAACGATTGTTACGGCCTATATCATCGCGTCGGAATTGGCGAAGGCGGTGTTCTACAAGCGTGTTCGATGCTGAAGGAGCGATCAGCCACAGGAGATGAATATGGACGCAAAGAAACTTAAAGTTGCCCGCCAAAGATTGGCGACCGAGTACGAAGACCTGACCAAATCGATGAAGCGTGGGCGTCTCGCTGCTCATGAAATCACGGTCGAGAACACAGAGGACGAAGGCGATCTTGCCATAATCAGCCACGCACGGGAGCTCTCCTACAACTTGCAGGAAAGCGATCTCGCCCGCCTTAGATCCATCGAGGAAGCCATGGAAGCGTTGGATCGTGGTCAATACGGAGAATGCATCCGCTGCGACGACGACATCAATGAAAAGCGGCTCGAGATTGTACCGTGGGCCACGATGTGCATTCGCTGCCAGGAAGAGGCGGAGATGGAAGGATCTTCACAAACCGTCCAGGCCGGCCTGGAGGGGGAAGAGCCCGAGTTGTAGTCCGGGTCCGATGAGCAATAGCGAACATACGGTCGGGGTACAAGTTGTTAATGTCTTCGAACGGCCGCGTCGGAAAGCGCCGCCCTTAGCATTCAGCACAAAAAGATCGGAGGACTGGTGGAATCGAACCTTCACAATCGTCAATGGTACGCGCTGCAGATTCGACCAAGGTTTGAGAAGCTGGCGGCGAGACACCTGAACGACAAAGGCTATGAGGGATACCTTCCGGTCTACACCGCGAGACGGCGCTGGTCCGACAGAATGAAATCTGTGGAGGTACCGTTATTTCCGGGGTACACCTTCTGCAGGTTCAACATCAACGAGAGACTTCCCATTCTGGTTTCTCCTGGTGTGTTGTCAATTGTTGGAATCGGCAAAACTCCCACAGCCGTCTCTGACCGGGAAATCTTCTCCATCCAGCAGCTCATTGCTTCGGGGTTGCTCTGCGGGCCCTGGCCCTTCGTCCAGGTCGGCCAGAGTGTTTCCGTCGAGCGAGGGCCACTAGCGGGTCTGGAAGGAATAGTTATTGAAGTCAAATCGAGCCTACGCCTCATCCTGTCGCTGACTTTGCTCCAGCGTTCGGTCGCCGTCGAAATCGACTGGGATTGCGTCAGGAAGGAAAACCATGATCACATCCGTGGCATCAGGCTCGGTCAGAACTCCAGGTGAGTTCAAACTCGAGCGTTATCCAAGACGTGTAAATGAGACGCTGAGGGCGTGGGATGCCGCGGACGAAATCATTCTTCGGAACCTGAAGGGCTATGACGATGCCATGGGAGAAGTGCTGGTCGTCAATGACAACTGGGGTGCACTCTCGACTGCTTTGGGGCATCGACGGCTATCGACACTCTCGGATTCCTATGTGGCTCACGCGGCAGTTCGAGAGAACTGCAGGCGAAATCACATCGACCTCGGTGGTGTAACTCTCCTGACGAGCTTCGATCCCCTGCCGGCGCGCATCGACCTCCTCGTGATGAAAGTGCCGAAGAGCCTCGCTCTGCTGGAAGACCAACTCCAACGCATTGCCCCACATTTGCACGACAAGACAAGAGTCCTGGCTGCAGCGATGACCAGACACATTCATATGTCGACCCTCGATCTTTTTGCGAAGATCGTCGGTCCCACCCGCACGTCGCTCGCCGAGAAGAAGGCACGGTGCATTTTCTGCGAGCCTGAGCCCAACCTCCAGCGTCCACTGAATCCGTGGCCAAAGACGTACACCGTGACTCCCGGCCACGAGGTCGTGACAAGCCACGCAGGCGTTTTCGCCGCTGACCGCCTGGATGGCGGCACGCGTTTGCTGCTCGAAAATCTGCCTCATCGCGACGGGCCACAGCGCATCGCGGACCTGGGCTGCGGAAACGGGATTCTCGGCGTCAGGGCAGCAATTGTCAGCCCCAAATCAGAGATCACGTTCGTTGATGAATCGTACCGGGCTGTCGCTTCGGCACAGGCGACCTTTCGCGCAAACCTTGGCGCAGAACGGAAGGCGTACTTCGTCGTTGGGAACGGATTGTTCGATCTCGCAAACGGCAGACCGGCTGCCGTCGGTTTTGACCTGGTGCTGACCAATCCTCCATTCCATGCAGACCATGCCATAAGCGACGCAACGGCCTGGCAGATGTTTGTCGAATCTCGCGATGCCCTGCGATCAGGTGGTGAATTACGGGTAGTCGGCAATCGGCACCTCGACTATCCCGCTAAACTCAAACGCCTCTTCGGCAACTGCGACGTCATCGCGAGCGACAGGAAGTTTATGGTCCTGCGGTCCACGAAGGTCTGAGGAAGGTCCGGCGTCAGGCAACTTGTCCGTCCAACCCACGCAGAACGGTGCAATTGTGCACAGTTTTCGTAGTCACTATAGGTAAGACTCTCTGTATCGACATCCCAGAACTCGATGCCGCTTTGACGGAGCTTCGGCGGCAGAAGCTCACGGTCAGACCGCGCAACACCAAAAGGATACCTGGCATATCGCGGACGGAGGGCTGTACAGCGGCTACGTCGCGGTGTCAACTCACTGGGATGGCGTAGCAGACATTCGCCATCAATCAATAGCCGCAGGCAGGCAGTCCTTCGGCGTACAAGGAGATCCAATCACATGTCATTAAAACCTCTACACGATCGTGTCCTCATCAAGCGAATCGAGGAACAGGAAACAGTGAAGGGCGGAATCATCATTCCCGACACTGCAAAAGAAAAATCCCAGGAAGGTGAAGTAGTGGCCCTTGGAGCCGGCAAGATCCTCGACAACGGCTCGGTCCTCCCACTGGCAGTAAAAGCAGGCGACCGCATACTCTTCGGAAAATACTCCGGAGCCGAAGTAAGAATCGCAAATCAGGACTATTTGATCCTGCGCGAAGACGAGATCCTTGGCATCTTGAACCAGAACGGCGCAGCTGCCGGAAAGAAGTAGGTATACAAATGGCGAAACAAATTATTCACGGTGAAGACTCCAGGCAGGCCATCTTGCGCGGCGTGAACACACTTGCCGATGCAGTCAAAATCACTTTGGGTCCGAAGGGCCGCAATGTGGTTCTCGACAAAAAGTTTGGCTCTCCGCTTATTACAAAGGACGGCGTCACAGTCGCAAAGGAAATCGAGCTGAAGGATCCCATGGAGAACATGGGCGCCCAGATGGTTAAAGAGGTCGCATCGAAAACCAGCGATGTGGCGGGGGACGGCACCACTACGGCGACCGTGCTCGCGCAGGCCATCTATCGCGAAGGCGTCAAGACAGTCGCCGCGGGTGCAAATCCGATGTCTGTAAAGCGTGGCATCGAACGGGCTGTCATAGCGGCTGTCGAAGAGATCAAGAAGATTTCGAAGCCGGTAAGCGGTGAAATGATCGCTCAGGTCGCGACGATTTCGGCGAACAACGATTCCACCATCGGCAACATTATCGCCGAGGCGATGAAGAAAGTCGGCAAGGATGGCGTCATTACGGTTGAAGAGGCCAGAACCATCGAGACAACGTTGGATGTCGTTGAAGGCATGCAGTTCGATCGCGGCTATCTTTCGCCGTATTTCGTGACCGATCCGGAACGGATGCAGTGCGTCCTTGAGAATTGTCTGATCCTCATCTGCGAAAGCAAGGTCAACACGATGAAGGATCTTCTGCCGATTCTCGAACAGGCGGCCCAGATGAAGCGCTCGTTGTTGATCATTGCCGAGGATATCGAAGGCGAGGCGCTCGCAACGCTCGTAGTGAACCGGATTCGAGGCACGCTCAGTTCAGCGGCGATAAAGGCGCCAGGATTCGGCGATCGGCGGAAGGCGATGCTGGAAGACATTGCGGTGCTCACGAATGGCCGCGCGATCACGGAGGATCTTGGCATCCGTCTGGAGAACGTCAAAATTGAAGACCTGGGTACTGCGAAAAAAGTGGTTATCGATAAGGACAACACCACGATCATCGAAGGCGGTGGCAAACGTGCGGCAATCGAGGGGCGCGTGAAGCAGCTTCGAACCCAGTTCGAAGAGACGACCTCCGAGTACGATGGCGAGAAATTGCAGGAACGGCTGGCGAAGCTTGTCGGCGGTGTCGCCGTGATTCATGTCGGCGCGGCAACCGAGACCGAGATGAAAGAGAAGAAGGCGCGCGTCGAGGATGCAATGCATGCAACCCGGGCTGCCGTAGAAGAAGGCATCGTTCCGGGGGGCGGCGTAGCTTTTCTCCGTGCCATTCCTGCCCTCGAGAAGCTCAAACTGGAGGAAGACGAGCAGATCGGTCTCAACATCGTGAAGCGCGCTCTTGAAGAACCCCTTCGGTTGATAGCTTCGAATGCGGGGCATGAGGGCGCCATCGTTATTGGAAAGGTTCGCGAGTCCACAAAGGCCAACTATGGCTTCAACGCGGAGACGGAAGAATACACAGACATGATTTCTGCCGGCATTATCGATCCGGCAAAAGTGACGCGCTCAGCGCTCCAGAACGCTGCATCAATCGCCGCGCTGATGCTCACGACTGAAGCTCTGATCGTCGAACTTCCAGGCCGCGAAGCGGTCCCCGCGATGCCCGGCGGCGGTAACGGCATGTACTAGCGATTTCAAATGCGGGAGGAGAGAACTTCTCCCGCTTCACTTGAAAGGACTACCCACCGCCCCCGTTCGTTCCCACGGCTCCAGTTGAGATTCTTCGTTTACATCGCCAAGACCGCTAGGTAGCATCAGATCCTGGTCTCGTGTGGCCGTCTATTTTCCCAGAGAGGCGATCCATGATTGAGAATAAACGGCCTGCCGTCCCGCCCGACCATCCGGTGCGTGCGGTCCTTCATCAGCTTACCGACCGTGCGATGAAGCAACTCGATCTGCGGGACGAAGAAACCATCTGCTACGTCGCCAATCTCCTGATCGACTTCATTCATTGCGAGAATCTGTACCGGCTTCGAGATGATTCCGGCAGGAGGCTCGAATACATCTGCGACATCCTGGAGCAGGCGAGCCATGAAATGTCCCCGAACCTCCGTCGGGAATGTTACCGCTATCTTGGAGACTGGACGCTGTTCAACCTCGGGTTGTTCCCCGAGCACCTCACGTATGGCAGACGTACCCTTAGCCCTTCGTACTACGCTCAGCAGGGCCGACGGTCCTACAGCATTGTCGCGGAAATGGAGAACCCGGAGGCGACAGTAGTGTTCCACAAACTTGCTGAAGACTTTCAGCGCTGCGTGGGCGGTCTCCACTGGATCAAGCTGTACATCAACGACCCGTTCTACCGTTATATGTTCAGAGAATTCCAGGAGCTCTAGCCCGCATTTCTCACTAGTTGTCGTCGCGAAATGGCGCCAAGCATTGTTGCAAGTCAGGATTGCGTCAAAAACTTCTACTTTACTTTCTCTATATGCTCAAGTTCCCTGCTATAGAACGACCGCTTCTCCCTCCGCTCAAACACGACGATGTGCCGATCCATAGTTGTTATGCCTCCATCGTGAGGCTGCACTCCGTAGATGGTGCCTTCCACACCGACGAAGGGTATTGCCGTTCCGGGCAGAATCCTGACGCGGTCGCCGACTTTGAATTTCGACATAGCGAATAGTTCTCCTATTAGTGGACGAACCATAATAGGCTCCGCTCGCTATCTTCCGTACGACATTCGTGAAAGCCCCTCATGCGTCATCGCAGAAGGACACGCTTCCGGTCATCGCCCCCAGCTTTGAACCTATATATAAGGATAGAGGCCAACGCCGTACATGCGTTCGGGATTCAGGATCTGGAATGAAATCGCCGGCCCCCGTTCGACAGGACTTCTCCCGCAATTGGTGAGCGATTTTCTTCTGCGCAAATCCACAATCAGACTTCCGTTCAGGTTGGTAACTACTGCCGGATCGCGGTCAGCTTATGGACGCAAGTGACCGCGAGTGAGCCGTCTCCGACGGCGAAGCCGACACGTTTGGTAGAACCGGATCGGATATCACCCGCGGCGAGAATCCCCGGAACTGTAGTCTCAAGCGGACAGGGCTCGCGAGTGGTCAGCGGCCAACGACCAGACTTGAGTGCATCGACGCCCGTCAGCACATAACCTAGCGCATCACGAGCGACTGCATCCGGCAGCCACGCGCCACCGGGCTCCGCCCCGATAAAGACGAATACAGCGGATACGGGTATAGTTTGAGTACCGTTCTCGTGATTCGCCGGTTCACCGCGGTTCGGATTGAACTCCTGAAGAGTGAGGCTTTCCAATCGGCGCTCACCGTGAATACCCGCGACTTCCACACCTTCGTGCACCAAAATGTTTGGGGATGAATGAATGCGACCGACAAGGTAATCGGACATGTCCTTACCCAAACGTCTGCGCACCAACAAGTGTACGGTGCGAGTGCGACAACATTCCGAGAGAAACATCGCTGCTTGACCGGCGGAGTTTCCTGCCCCCACGACGGCGACATCTTGATTGTCATAAAGGCCGGCTTCCACGCTGGTGCAAGCGTGATGGACGCCAGCTGATTCAAATCGATCCGAACCTTCGACGCCGAGTTGCCGCCAGCTCACGCCTGTCGCTGCCAGTATTGTGCGGGTGCGAAGCTGCGTACCGCAGTCCAGGTGAAGGGTGTGAAAACCGTCCGGACCCTCTGCAGAATCGATTTGGTTGACAACGACCGGCGCCACCATCCTCGCGCCGAACTTCAGCATCTGCAGAACTCCACGCGTGGCGAGTTCGTTTCCCGAAAGACCATTTGGGAAACCAATGAAGTTCTCGATTCTGGACGATGCACCCGCCTGCCCCCCGGGGCCGAGGCGATCCAATACGACAGTCGAAACACCTTCTGAGGCCGCGTAAACGGCCGCTGCAATTCCGGCGGGGCCCGCACCAACGATAACGAGATCGACAGCGTCCGATGGGCAGTCGCGCCATACGCCTGCAGTGAGCGCCACGTCACGAAGCGACGGATTGATCAAACGGCGCCCATTTCCAAACTCGATGACGGGCGAGTGTGTGGGCGAGCCCCAACTCGTCATGAGTCGTTGTCCTTCTTCCGAAACCGAGTCGTGCCAAATGAACGGAACGAAGTTCTTAAAAAGGAATTCGCGTACGAGCATCGTGTCCCGACACTTTCCGGGCCCAACGACCTTCAATCCGACAGCGCCGGTCTCCAGCAAGAGGCGCCGTCGCTCCACGGCGGCGGCAAGTAGAATCTCGCCGAAATGCGGGACTTTGTTCAATACCTCGCGAATGCGTACACCGTCGATGCGCATGAGCTGCGTGTGTCCACGCGCAACACCCGTCACCAGAGGCGGCCGGCGAGTTAACAGATCGATGTCACCTGAGAACTGACCGGGGCCATGCGTGACGACACTTCGATTGTCTTGCGCTGGATTGAGAATCTCCATCGCGCCAGATTCGACGATGAATAAATCGGCAGCGTCGTCTCCCGCGCTGAAAACCACCTGGCCGTCCTCGTAGGAGCATGGTGTGCCGAATGGCCGCAGTTGGTCGAGATCTCTTGGCGTCAGATGAGGAAAGGCAATGCCTTCTGACGCGGCGGCGGTCGTTGTGTTGAAACTGTTGGGCATTGGATCATTGTATAAAACCCGTCAACGCCAGGTCACACGATTGCCGACGGCAGCTTGACAAAGTGAATCTGCATTTGTCTTACGGAACGCCTAGCGTTCTCGGGTGCCGCCTTAGGCGTTGAAAAGAAGACTTCCTATTATGTGTGCAAATCAGAGACGAGTTGATCGACGTGAAAACCAGTATCCGCGTTAACAACACCACCCACGAGCTCTTCCTGGACCCGCTTCATCCTGGGGTCAGACATGTTTCCGTAAAAGCACTCCTGGCACTAAGTAATGCTTTCAACTCTCTATCGCATCAATACTCCGCAAAGGAATCATCCGGATAGCAATACAACCAGCGTTCTCCGGGCTCACCGGATGCGATTACAGGATGTTTGCTCGCGCGTGCATGCTTTGACGCGTGCTTATTCGGGGAGTCGTCGCAGCAGCGCGTAGTGCCGCACTCCTGGCACACGCGCAGGTGCATCCACCGCGCGCCAATCTTCACACATTCCTCGCACTCTTGACGCTTAGGATGCTTTACTGTCTCGATCGCATCAATATGACTGCAGGCTCCTTCTGTCATTTCGGTCCCCCTTACTCCTTCAGTATCTGAAACACAAAGGATATTGCAATCGATCCCTTCCTCACTGCGGGCGCTACGCATTTCACGTTTCCAGCGCGCACAAGCCCACCGCGAACAGGCCGGGTGCCGAAAGGGTTTCCGAGAAGTCACACACCCTTCGCGTTGCGTCTGACTCGTTTGGAGTCTTCCTGCTGCCATTTTTGAGCAAGTTCGTCGAGCTTGTCGAGGGCTACACCGATTTCCTGCATGCGCTTGGTCAAGCCATAAGTCACGGTAGGCGGAATCGTCGGCTTGTAATCGCGAAAGACAAACCCCTTCTCCTCGAGATCCCGTAACCGCTCGGTCAACAGGCGTGAGGAGATTCCGTCAATCTGGCGCCGAAGTGCGCCAAACCGCGTGGGGCCCGATGTATTCAGCACCCACAGAATGTGCATCGTCCAAGGTCGAGTCAAAAGCTGGAGCAACTCGTGGGTTGGCTTCGGACATCGTTCTGGAAGTGTTTGCGATCGGCGCATGTCACTATCTCCTCACCTGCTTACTTTAGAGTGCCTACTTTACAAATACAACCAGTTACTTAAAGTAATCATGTGGAGGTGATTATGGCGATTCGTTCCGTTTCCAATGTCATCAAGGGCATTTCCACACTCGAGGGTGGAGGCTTCCTGGTGCACAGGCCATTCCCGACAGGGATATTGGCCGATTTCGACCCATTCCTGCTTTTCGACGAAATGGGCCCCATGAATGTGTTGCCCGGAGAAGCGAAAGGAGCTCCCGATCACCCGCACCGCGGCTTTGAAACCGTGACGTACATGTTGTCGGGAAGCTTCCGGCACAAGGACTCACAAGGTCATCAGGGAAGGCTCAATACGGGCGACGTCCAGTGGATGACGGCGGGAAGAGGCGTTATCCATGCCGAGGAACCGTCCCCGGAATTTCAACAGACTGGGGGAACGCTCCACGGCGTGCAGCTTTGGGTCAACCTTCCACGAGCTGACAAGATGGTCCGGCCCACCTATCAGGAAATTCCGGCCGAGAAGATACCTTCAGCCGGGACTTCTGATGGCAACGTCGACGTACGCGTGATAGCCGGTCAATCTCTCGGGGCTCGTGCAGTTATTGAAACCCGGACGCCGATTTTCTATCTGGATTTCAAACTGAAGCCCGGCGGCAAGGTTGTCCAGCCGGTTGGTCCGGCCTTCAACGTTTTCGCATACATCCTGAACGGCTCTCTCGTTTTCGGCGACGGTGCCGCACCCGTCCCGAGAGGGCACATGGTTTCCTTCGAGAAAGGCGGGGATGAAGTGCGGATTCAAGCGCCACGCGAGAACCAAACTGCCGGCCGAGTGCTGCTGATCGGGGGGCTACCTCTGAATGAGCCGATCGCGCGTTATGGCCCGTTCGTGATGAATACCCAAAAGGAGATTCGTGAAGCCTTCGAGGATTACGAGTCTGGCCGTATGGGTGCGATCAACTTCTGACCGGTAAGGAGAGGAGAATAGTTATGGATACGGCGATACTTCTTGTCCGACTGACATTTGGCCTGGCATTGGCGGCTCATGGCGCTCAAAAACTGTTCGGCTGGTTCGGCGGATACGGGATCAAAGGAACAGGTGGCTTTTTTGAGATCATCGGATTTCGCCCGGGCATTCCTTTTGCAATTGCGGCGGGTTTGAGTGAATTCTGCGGAGGTGTCCTTCTTGCTGCTGGCCTGCTCACGCCATTAGGCGCTGCCGCTGCTGGTTCCGCAATGCTCGTCGCGATGATCAGCGTGCACGTGAGGAACGGATTCTTTGCGATGAGCAACGGGATTGAGTTGCCCTTTCTGTACGCCGTCGCCGCAGTGGCCATTTCCTGGACGGGCGCGGGCGCCTTCTCTTTGGATCGTTTGCTGGGCCTGGATCTGTTGTTCCTTCCTATGCGGGGCCCGGCTTGCTGGTACTTGCGGTTATCGGAGCAATTGTGACGTTGAGTCTGCGCGACCGAAGCGTTTCGCACCAAACCGAAGACGCCGCGACCGTGAAGCCACATTGAGAACGTTCAGAGTCACTTCCCCTGAATCGACAGCCACGCCTCGTCGATTGAAAATGTCCCCACCGGTACAAAGGATCATCGATCTCTCGACGATATTCTGCAATTCGCGAATGTTGCCCGGCCAAGCATGGTCCTGGCACAGTTCCAATGTACGTTTCTCGATCTTGTGGATATGCTTCGCCATCTTTTCGGCAAACTTCCTGACGAAGTATTCGATCAATAGAGGAATGTCTTCTTTGCGCTTTCGCAAGGGCGGAACCTGGGTGGGAAAAACATTTAACCTGTAGAACAGGTCCGAGCGAAATGCGCCGGCTGTAATCGCCGACGACAAGTCTCGATTGGTCGTCTCGCAATGGCAGCAGGCCGACGCATTGACGCGGAGCGTGCAACGCGGGAACGCTATGAGCGCGATCTTAAGGAAGAAGAGCTTTATGACAACTCCAAATGAAGTCGTTTTTCTGCTGGACGTCGATAATACGCTGCTTGATAACGACCACATCCAAGCCGACCTCAAGAAGTATCTCGAAGGAGAGTTCGGCACCAAAAGCAGCGATCGATACTGGGCAATCTTCGACCAACTACGTGCTGAACTCGGCTATGCCGATTACCTCGGTGCGCTGCAGCGCTACCGCGCCGGCGACACGCACGATCCGCGTCTCTTAATGGTGTCTTCGTTCCTGGTGGACTATCCGTTTCAGGACCGCCTGTATCCCGGGTCACTGGACGCGATTGAATATCTCCGAAAATGGGGGCCGACCGTCATCCTGTCCGACGGCGACGTGGTCTTTCAACCTCGCAAAGTTCAACGTTCCGGGCTGTGGGAAGCCGTCGAAGGGCGAGTGTTGATCTATATCCACAAAGAGCAGATGCTGGATGACGTGAGGGTTCTCTACCCGGCTCGGCACTACGTCATGGTCGATGACAAACTTCATATTTTGGCTGTGATGAAACGTCTCCTCGGCGACCAGTTGACGACGGTATTTCCTCGGCAGGGACACTACGCGCACAACCCCCGGATCATTGCCTCCAATCCAGCAGCGGACATCACGATCGAGCGAGTCGGTGATCTCGTTGAATACAATCTGTCCATGTTGTTAGGCGCCAGGAAACAAGGGCAAGAAAGAGAGGAATAATGAAAGCGACACAGCAGCTTCATGATCTCGGTCAAAGTCGTGGCTGGACAACATCACGCGCGAACTCCTGGCGAGCGGCACACTTCGCCGGTACAGAGACGAGTTATCAGTTACGGGATTGACGTCCAGTCTAACCATATTTGATCCCGCGATCGAGAGAACAGCTCGGCAGCAGGTTGACCTGCCAGAACCAGGGGGAGGAACCTCAAAGTGCAAATTGGAATGGTCGGCTTAGGAAGAATGGGCGCGAATATGGTGCGTCGTCTCATACGCGGTGGCCACGAATGCATTGTCTTTAACCGAACACAGGAACGTGTAAAGGAGTTGGTTAAGGAAGGTGCGATCGGCGCCGCCTCGCTGGAAGAGTTGGTTGCCACATTAAAACCCCCACGCGCAGTGTGGTTAATGGTGCCCGCGGCCGTCGTGGATGACACGCTGCACAATCTCAGTACGCACATAAAGAAAGATGACATCATCGTCGATGGAGGCAATTCCTAGTCGAGTACGTCGTGCTTGGCGGCGGCAGTCTCAAGCACCTCAAAGCGCTTCCGCCGGATACTCGACTGGGCGACAACCAAAGCGCGTTTGCCGGTGGCTTTCGCTTGTGGGAAAGGAAGACCAGGCGCCGGCCTCGCGGTTAACGCTCTTTGCAAGGAGCCCACTATGACATTCGAAAGAGTGCGGTAATCCATCAGAGCCCCAAACCGAAACTCAGGTTATTCCCTCGCACTCTCGATACCGCTAGATTCAAAGGAGAGTTTCCATGAATAAGAAAATGAAGGCAGCACAGATCAGCAGGCCTGACGGAAATTGGGAATTGGTGGAGCGCGATATCCCCGAGCCGGACCTTGGAACGGTTCGCATCAAAGTGGAGGCGTGCGGCGTTTGCCACAGCGATGTTTTCGTCAAGAAAGGTGCCTGGCCAGGGCTTCAGTTTCCCCGGGTGCCGGGTCATGAGGTCGCGGGACGCATCGATGCAGTCGGTAGCAACGTCACGGAATGGAGAAAAGGTCAACGCGTCGGCATAGGCTGGCATGGCGGACATTGTTTCGTGTGCGAACAATGCAGGCTTGGGGATTTCACGATGTGCGTCAACCGCAAGGTCACCGGCTTCGATTTCGACGGCGGGTACGCCGACTACATGATCGCACCGGCAGCGGCCGTGGCGGCGATCCCCGATAACTTGCCGGCCGAAGAGGCGGGGCCGTTCATGTGCGCGGGCGTCACCGTCTACAACGCGCTTCGTCATTCAGGTGCGCGGGGCGGCGACGTGGTGGCAGTGCACGGCATCGGCGGGCTGGGACACCTCGGAATTCAGTTCGCACGTCAAATGGG
>Ga0157379_10000106_pt1 | contig 57810 bp, 98 predicted proteins | sample S25metaG_FD_121802 | JGI IMG/M metagenome (GOLD analysis project Ga0157379, IMG submission 121802) | Switchgrass rhizosphere microbial communities from Kellogg Biological Station, Michigan, USA - S2-5 metaG | ecosystem: Host-associated > Plants > Roots > Rhizosphere > Soil | place: USA... | reverse complement strand
CGCCGCGCGGGATCGTCTTCAGCAGTTCCGCCGCCGCCTCGTGCTTGGGGGCGACGTTGATCTTACGCTTGAGTGGTCGGGCCATTGAAGTCTGCTTCCGTGACGCCTCCGGGACTGACTCTAACGAATCTACGGGGATTGTTATAGAACTCAAAAACTTGGGCAATAAACGCCAGGACAAAAGCGAGCAAAACGGCGTTCTTCATCGCGAAAAAAACCATCCCACTAGGCCAACCGCTAGCGCAGCAAGCGTCGCGCAAGCCACTTCACGAACAGACCCTCCACGCCTATACATGAACGGCCCCAATAGGAGCGACAAAGATACGCAAGGGAAGCGCTTCGACTGGCTGGAGTGCGGAGGCTGACGAAATCTTGCGCTTGCTCCCGCTAAGGCCGCACCGACCAACCCAAAGAATCCTCTGCGGTTCATATCCCTCATTCTGAACGTTGTAACGCGCGAACGCAACAGAAAAGTGCGTGGCGTACTTTACGTTGTAAACTGTAATACATCAACTCAACTCGTTGTATTTCTATCCGTTGTAACGTAGAATCTCAAGTAAAGCATGAGCACCACAACCGAAACAAACACTCAGGTTCGCGCCAAGATCACGGTTCCTGCGGACGTGATGGAGCAATACGAGCGCATCGCGTTCAGCGAGCGCAAGCCCCTCGATCAGGTGCTTTCCGAGCGCCTGACGCAGTGCGCCACGCACAAGGCGCAAAAGGGAATTTGGCTCGGCGATGCCGACCGGATGAGCATCGAGGAGGCCACGCACTCCAATATCTCAACCGCTTCGGACCTCGTGGGGCTGGTCCGCAAGGCGATGCGGATCAGGGTGGGCGGAACCGATATCCCGCTGGGCGAAGTACTTCTCGACCGCCTTAGGTCCCGGTGCTTTGACCCGAACTTCGAGAAATGGCTCGCGAAGCACGTTATCGAGGGCCTGCAAGAATATGTAGGGCTAAGATGAACTGGCGACTCATTCACGCCTATCTGCGATCTCTTTGCTGGGTGAGCCTTAAGGGGCGTCAGTTCGACATTCGAACTCCATTGTTCGGGCTCACCTTCGCGCACAAGGCCCCGCGATATACCCACAATTCCCGGTGGACGGGGGTCGTGATTCAGGCGATTCCTAACCTTCCGCTGGTGCAAGGCGGATTCATCTACCGCTTCCGCTACGAGTGGGTCAAGCACAACTACAGTCTGCTTGACGAGGTAACCCAGTAATGGAAATCTGCGAAAAGTGCGGCAATCCCTTCCCAATGGGCGGATGGTTTGCTTGTCCGGACCATGGCTACCCTTACGGCAGACAAGGTGGAACTGTCCACACGAGCGAAAGAGCGGTCGTGTGGGAACATCCGGGGACGGGCAAGATTTCGTATCCTCCCGCGAACAATATCGAGATGCCAGAACGTCTCAAGGCTTTGGGCTATGAGCGGCGCGAGTTACCCACTCTAAAATCCATCGAGAAATTCGAGAAAGAGCAGGGCGTTCGCAGCGAAATCGCGTGGCACGACAAAGGCACGGGTAGCGCGGACTACATGCCTGAGCACAAGCCGATTGACCTGACGGGTATCAAGATCGGGGTACGGTGAGAAATCCCCCCATTCCAGCTCTGCCGTCCGAAGAGGATATCCAGACCCTTGGATGGGCACAAGAGGCCCTCAAGGAATCGGGAGATTTCCTCAAAGCGCAGCCGGGGTACTCGCGGATCGCGGAATCTCTTGCGGCCGTCCTGGGAACGAATAATGAGGCTCTCTCGCGGGGGCTTTCTCGCATCCGCTCAAATCGCGTGGGGAAAATCGCCAGTGACCTAGCGGCGCTTCTCACGGACATCAAGCCGTTCTGGGAGTTCAAAACCTCGAACAGCCGTTTCGACCGAAACGCCGAGATTTTAGGAAAACTCTCGACCACTTGGTACTACAACCGCCAGATCGATATGCGCTTTGCCGATGCGCTGCGCTATTGGATCTGTGCGGGAACAAGCTACATCCATCAGACGTTCAACACCGATCTGGAAGATATCGATGCCGATGCTGAAGATCCGCGAGACGTGCTTCCGATCCGACCAAGCGGGTACGAGTCGATCCAAAGCGCTGCGGGGGTTATCCTTCGCAGGGAACGAACCGTAAATTACGTCAAGGGGCTATTCCCCGAGAAAGCCCACCTGATCCAGGCTGATCGCGATGGCGCCGCGTCCACGACCGGCGCAGGGCCTACGGCACAAGCGTATGCGGCTCTCGGGACCAATCTATTCCAGCAGGCTTTGTGGGGCGATGCTCCTGAGCGGAAGTTAAACAAGATTCCCGTCGTGGATCTGTTTACGATGTACGTTCGCGACGACCGGATCAACGAAACCTCATCGGATATCATGATCGGCCAGTTCGATCGCGACGGTAAGCCGATGAATAACTGGTCCTACAAAGTACCACCAGGACAGCCGCTTTATCCGCGCAAACGATGCATCCAGTTCACCAGAACGGCGATGCTCTACAACAGCACGTCAATCTACTGGCATGGGATGTACCCGCTGTCCAAGCTCACTCTGGACCCGTGGCCGACCACTTGGCTCGGGAAAGCGCCCATGTGGGACCTTTTGCCCTTGCAGGACGCTTACGATCGCGCCCTGAGAGCGCAGGATGATATTTTGCAGAAGTTTGCCCAGCCAGATGTAATCGCGGACAAGAATAGCATCTCTCGGGCAGCCCTGGGGGCCATCAACACTCGAGCAGCCGGCCAGAAGTTCCTCCAGAATGGCATGGTTGGGAAGGGCATCACGCTTCAATATCCGCAACTGGCCGGGTTTGAAGTGGCCAAGCAGGTCATCGAGATGCTGCGCGAGGAAATGGACAATATCTCCGGCGTGCGGGACATGAGCCAACTTCTGAGGCTCAACCAGATGCCAGGAGGAGAGACAATCGACAAACTTCAGGAGTCGATGACTCCGGCAACCAGCGGGCGCTCCCGCGGCATGGAAGCTTTTGTTCGGGAGTTCGCCAAGATGCTGGCGTTCAACTTCGCCCAGTTTTACACCATGCCGATGCGCCTGATGGCCCTTGGACCGGATGGCATCACTCCTGAGGACTTCGATACCGATCCAGGATCATTCATCCCAGCGCACGTTCATGCAGGAGATTACAGTAGGGACGGATTGATCACGCCTGAAGCGATGGCCCGCGGGCCGCTTCCGAAGCCCGATCGGGCGATGGAGTTCATGAAACAGTTCGCTTTCCATGTGGCGCCGTCGTCATTGCTCGCCTCCTCAGAGATCCAGCGCAAGATGCTGTATCTGCAACTCTGGAGAGGCGGCGCGGTGGATACCCAGACCATGCTTGAAACCATGGGCGTGAATAATATCCAGACGATCATGGATCGCTTGGCGGCACAGCAGTTAACCGGTTTGCTGGGTGGGCAGGTATCCCCGGCAGGTAGAAAGGCGAGTGGGCAGAACGCCCCGCGTCTAATCATGAAAGAGTCGTGAAAATATATGAAAAGACTACTGTTTTTGCTTCTACTCCTCGCTCCGTTCGCGTTCCCGCAGGCGACCACATACAGTGCTCGTAGGATTCAATCGGGAACCACGCTGCCGACCGCCTGCACAGTGGGCGCGTTCACCGACGTGTTTATCAAGACGAACGCAGCAGTGGACCAACAGGAGTACGTCTGCACGACCGGAGGAAATCCGGGCGTCTGGACCCAGCAAGGCGGCGGCAGCCCCGTAGTCCTCCCTACAACGCCCAATCTCATTAAGGGCGACAACGCCGGGGGCGCTGCGGATTCGGGGATTCTGCCTGCGAATGTGGTGCAGGCTTCTTCTCCTGGAGCGGGAGTGGCGCACTTCGCTGGATCGACACAGACCGTTACCAGTTCGAGTATCGTCAACGCCGATATCGCCAATTCAACGATTGACCTGACGGCGAAGGTGACGGGGGTGCTGCCGAACGCCAACACGACCGCTGCGAGCGCGAACACCGCATCGGCAATTGTCGCGCGGGACGGAAGTGGAAACTTCTCGGCAGGAACGATCACGGCGAGCCTGACTGGTCACGCGAGCTTGGACGCAGCGCTTGCTAGTAATAACACGTTTACGGCAGGGCAGATTATCACTCAAGGCACAGCCAACCAGTCTTTGCTTGACGCTTCTGGGTTCTCTTTGACGGGCAGTAATAATCAGCCGGGAGTGAAGATTTCTGGCACATTCAATACGTCCGGGGCCGGGGCCGATCTAGTTCAGATTAACTTAACCAACACAGCTTCAGGAGTTGGATCAAGCGCACTTAATGTAAATATTGGAGGGAATAGTACATTTCTCGTTGATCGTTTCGGAAATATCCGCGTGAACAAAGGCAATGGCGGAGGGGCTCTTCAGTACGAAAACGGCGGGTTGGGAGTTGCGGTGTGGAGTGGGGATACAGCTGGGTTCAACCTTGTCTCCCCTGCGAGCCTATTCCTGATGAGTAGCGTTGGCGTGAAAGATACCGCACTCACTCGGAAAACAACTAATGAAGCGCTGATAACGGATGGTTCAGCACAGACCTACGCCAAGGCCGCTAAGCTTTCAGCAGCCCCTGGAGGGTTGGTCCATACCTGTGGCACTTATACGCTTAACAATAATGGCACCAACTGGACCGTGGCTTTCAATGGCGGTACAGCAGTTGTCGGAGCGGCGATAGCAGCGTCTGCGACACAGAGTGTCACTCTATTTGCGCTTCCGGCGCGTGGGAAGATCACCGATATTATTACCACAAAAACCACAACCGCATGGAGCGGAACAGCTTTTACCACGATCACCTCAACGATAGGGGATTCGGTGGGTGGGACGACCTACTACACGTCTAGCCCATTTGAGAACACGGCAGCGACGAGCAATACAAATTACCAGGATGCGGTCCCGCTGAAATCAAGCGCTAGTTATGCCGGATCAAATGTAAGCGTCTCGTTGACCGCCAATCAGAATCTCAATGCACAGACCATCACCGGCATCACGGATTTCTCGGTCTGTTGGGAGACGATCCCTTGAATCGACCCTGTCCTCATAACCGAAGGGGACTCCATTACGCAGGGCTACATGGTAACCACGCCCTACCCCTCGGGGATGGGGGCGTTGGCAATCCCACCCACGCTATTCAACGTCGCCAATGGAGGCGAAACCAGCGCCTCTATGTTGGCGCAGTACAGCGCTTCTGTGGCGGCGCACTTCAACCCGAACACGCTGAACGTGCTTACGATCATGATCGGAGCCAACGACTTCGTGGCGGGAACGGCAACTGCCACGACTTACGCCAATATTCTCTCGGAAGTAGCAGCGGCGCAAGCGACGGGGTTTCAGCGGGTGATTGTTTTCACCAACACCAGCCACAACGGACTGGTAAACGCATTGACGGGAGATCAGTGGATGCAGGATCTTGCGTCCAAGATCACGGGCGGGGCCGTGGCCCACAATTACTCCGTATGCGATGTAAACTCCGACACAAATCTCGGAATAACGGGAGCATATGCTGATACCCTGTGGTTTCAAGATGGTATCCACCCAACGCAAACAGGGCAGAATCGGATCGCGACCGTTTACCTGAAGACATGTCTCGCTGCTGTGGGTATCCAGTAATGGGCCAGTGTACCTGCCCGGTGACAGGAACAGCCTTCAAAACTGTGTCGATCTCGCGCGAGATTAATGAGGGTTCGACTCCCTCCTGGTCCACTAAATAATCTAGAGGTGCTTATGAAAATACTTTTGCTTTTTGTGCCGCTCGTGTTGTTCGCTGAAGAAACCAAGCCGGTATCCGATGAATCGCTCCGTGCGCGTATCGCATGGTTGGAGCAGAAACTCGCAGCCACGGAGCAGAAGTCTAGGGCGTGCTTCAATATCTATGGAGCGGAGATACAATTGAATGCGCTGGCGCAGCAAGAGCCCCCGAAGCCCGAACCCAAGGAGCCCGCCAAGTGACCACCCAGATCCATCTCGCCCGCCACGGTATCCCCGTTCCACCGAAGCCGGTTCTGTCGCCTACAGAGCGCGTGGTGTTCGAGGCGACCTGCGTTGCGGATGCGCTGAAGTACAGCCCCCAGACGGCATGGGGGAGTATTTGGGCTAAGCGCTTGTATGCTGCGATTGCGAGGTTGCCACGATGACCAGGCTTGCCCTGCTCGGGCTGCTGGCGCTGCCCTTGGGTGCCCAAACCACATTCCCCAAGCTCTGCGCCGATCCGATCCCCAACACCGGAGGCTTCGGGAATCTCCACCTGTGCACGCCCACGGTCGACATCTACGCTGGGACCGCGCCGCCATCTTCCCTGCTGGGGAAAGACGGCGATCTGTACTACTACAACTCCGGGACCGTGGTTTGCTGGATGGGGCCGAAGCTGAATGGGATCTGGGGCGGGTGCCCCGCAAGCGCAGCGGGGCCTGCTGGACCCCCAGGACCGATCGGATCACAAGGCCCCGCTGGACCTCAGGGTCCGCAAGGGCCTCCGGGAACGTCAACCGGCGCGAGCCTGCCGCTGGTCCCGTGCAGTTCAGTTGTGCAGCCGCCGGCCGGAACAACCGTGCTGGTCGTGACCGATGCCCCGGTGAGTGCAACCGGCGCGCAGATCGCGCAGGCACGGTGCTTGGCTGGATTCCGCGTGGTGACGCTGGACGGCGTGCCGGTGGTGCCGACCGCGAGCAAGTCGCCGGATCTGCTGCGGCAGTTGAACAGCGTGATGGCTCAGGTCGGACAGCCGGCCTATGCGAATTGGGCGGTCAGGACGCTGCGGGAGGGGCAGTAGGAACTATCCGATTATTTCTGCAGCTAGTTCCGGCGCTGCCTTTCTGAACCCCTCGATGAGAGCATTGGCCGTGACCACACGCCCTTGTTGGTTGTCCATCCACATCCTCAGATCGTGGAGGCTATGACAACCCGTGATCGCCTTAAACTCAGCAAGTTCCCGTTCCATGTCATCCAGACGGTCCTCCTTGCTATTTGCTCTCTCCTGGCACTGGAAAGCGTACTCTTGCGCCTCACGAAGCTCGGTCAGTCGCGCCTTCTCGTCCACCCTCAATGGATCAATACAGGCCGGCGGCAGTTTTTCGCAGTCTTGATCTGGACCAAAATGCGCCCAGGCTGCTTTTTTAGACCGGAAAACTTCATCACAGTGGAAGCACCGCCACTGTTTGCGTGCGGGCATCACTCGCCCTCCGGCTTGGGAGTGCGGGACGCGCGATCAATTTCCGCCGCAATTAACGCTCCAGCCTTGACCAGATTTCTGATCGGGTCTTGGCTGGGCTTCCACCACGAATCCTCCCACGGCCACCCTTCCGGGGCCGTTGGCATTCCGCGAATGTAGCGGGTCACTGCGCCGCAATAAGCGACCGCCGCTCGCGTTAACTGCCACATGTCGTGCTCATCGTCGTGATCGGAGGACCATCCTTCTGCCGTAATCTGACGCTGCCTCTCTGCTGCGATCAGGCCCACGCCGACACTTTCCACTGGTGGCTTGGGAGTGCGGGAGAGGGCCGCATTCACATTCGGCAATACTTTATCCAAGTCGCAGAACAGGCACTCCGGGTCTTTGAACCGATAGCCTAAAGCCTTTTCGCGGGAGGTATAGGATTCGTGGCAAGTGCATTTATCCGGTAAGTTATCGCGCAACTCCTGGAGCGCCTCCCGCAGCTTCACGATCGCCTGCGCCTGTTCAGCAACATGACGTTCTGCCGTAGCTTTGCCGAGCATTGCAGCGCTCGTCAATTGATTGTTTATCGCGGCCTCGGTCCGCAGCCTCTCGCACTCTTGCTGGGAGGCGAGGAGTTGGGCTTCGAGGGCGGCAACCCTCGCATCAAGCTCGTCAGTTATGCGTCCAAATTCGCTCATCCCTCATTCCCCCTCCTGCTTGGCTGTGCTCGATTCTTCTTTGTTGGCGACCAGCACAGCGGACTGCGCGTCGGTAGTATCGGGTCGGTCCCCGATGGCTTTTGCAATCGCGGCGTTCATCAGATAATACAGATGCTTAAAATCTCGCTCACTCTGTGTTCCGGCGGTGTCCTCGGCGCATTCGGCGAACACGCGGCGCGCCCTTCGGCAAGCCTCCAATAGTTCTGGGGCTGCGGCGATCAATCTAGCGTTGGCGGCACTCTCGCGTAAGCCGCATCGAATGACTGCAACGTGGCGTTCGGGGGTTGCGAACGTCCCGTCGCCTTCGGCCCAGATCCGATCTTCTACTTCTGGATCACCATCGGCTTCTCTGACGTGCCACGGTCCCGGCGTATGCTTCGTTTTACTCACGCGCAGATCCTCCCTTCCCGGACCGACCGCAGCGCGGCACTGCTCCCGTAACGGTCGTGTCGCCAATTCCTAATCATTCGTGTGGCTCCGGCTTGGATGTGCGGGAGAGGGCCGAAGCCGCGATGCCCTGAATCGCGGACCAAGCACGCCACACCGCCTGACCAAAGGTTCGCTCAGAATGCGCCCCGGCGTCAGGGAACGGCATTGTTGGCGTTCTGCGAATCTTCTCCAGCGCCTCCCGCAGTTCCTTGATCTCCTGCGTCTGCCGGGCGATATGTTGCTCAATTGCATGGCACAGACCGAAAATCGTTACTGCATTGTGAAACTCGTCATGTGGCCTTGCACTTGGATCGTGACCAGCGATTTTGGCGACACGCTCCCATCCCTCTCGATAGTTATTTTCCTGCGCGGCGATCTTGGCCAGGATGCCACTTTGTTCGGGCGTCAGTCTCTCCATCACTCCCCACCTTTCTGCCGCGCCTCGATAGCATCCAATTCGTCTTTCGTCCCATACATGTGAATCAGCGTCAGAAGATTAGTGCACTCCCGCGCGATCTCTTCAGGCGTTTTCACTTCTCCGTCCTCCCGATCACCCAGAAATACAGGCTGCACGCAAGCAGGCCCACGACAACGAAGAGCGTATCCTTCATACCGTACAAACCTTTCGATGATTCGCGATCAGCGTCCCATTCGGGAACCGCCGCAAGCACTTCACGCACAGCGCGTACTACTTCGGTCGCCTGCGCTGCCCGTTCTTGAGATGCTGCGTGGTGATGACCGAGCGCCCTATTCGCATCGTTGATCCTGGCGCAGCGCGGCCACCAGCATCTCCTCGTCTTCGGCGGAGAGGAAATCTTTCGAGTAATCGCGCGGAGCACGCGCCACAGAGTCCTTGATCCACCCTTTGCCCTTGGCCATGTCCACGTACAGAGCCAGATCGTTGACGAATAAGCGCAGCGCCTCTCCGAGTCTCTTCTGGAACTCTGGCTCGGGGAGCACGCGAACGGTTACCATCGGCATTCCGCCGAAGTAGGAAATCTGGTCGGTCCACTTGCGCCCGGTGACGAACAATTGGCCCTGAGTCTGCGCGAAGTACTCATCCACGAAACTCTGGGGGTTCACCATGTAGCCGCAGTGGATCTCCGGCCGCTCGGGGCACTTGATTTCGATAGAGCCATCCTCGCCAACGAATCCATCGGGGCTCGCGCCGATTGTTCCCTCGTCGTTCGTGCAGAATCCGCACAACTCAACGTCGACGCCGTGCATCATCTCGTAAGCCGCGCGTGCTTTTGGCTCCCAAGCCTTACCGTGTTCCATCGCCGCAGTGTTCACGCCTGCCAGGGGCATGTCGAGGATCAGTTCGGTGAGTAAGTAAATTGCATATGCTCGGCGCGTTTCTCCCTTGGTTGGCAGCCAACCTTTGATTTCTCCATCTTTCGTTTCTCGCTTGGCCGGAGTGATGAGGCGCTCGAACTCGGATGCGGTCGGCTTGCCCATGCGGGCACGCAGCCACTCATCGGAACCTTGGATCATCGGCAGGTGGATCATATCATCCTCTTTTTCAAGCAGCGACCACAAATAAACAGCGTGCGTCGACCGTCCGTAAACCCGCTCCACTCGTGGCTGCCGAGCGCGCAGCGAGTCAATAACATCCGCCACCAATCGAGAAACTCGTACACGGCGGCAGCGGCGCTGATTATTTTCCTCATCCCATCAGCCTCCGTATGATCTCGATAATCCGCTTCCTGCTCTGCTCGCTCGGCACGTTCACTTCCGCCTTGGCTGCGGTCGCGGTCCACATGTCGTCGTCTGCGGACTCCAGCACCTTGACCGTCTCGGCGAGGATGTAGCGGACCACTTTTCGGCACTTCTGCTCCCGCGCGTTGTCCTCGAACTGGTTGGGCGCGGTCACGGTGCTTTCTCCGTTCTTCCTGCTTGTCGCTCAGCGTGCCGCGCTGCTCGAACTGCTCGGCGATACTGTCGATGAAATCCGCTTCCCACGGCGTCAGGTTGCGCGACTCCTGCTGCACCTGCATGATCCACTCGGCGATGACGTTCTTCGGCTGCGTCATTTAGTAAAACTCCATATTGCGCTGGACTCCGGTGCTCCCGCTCCAGCGGCTTGCCGATTTGTGATTATCGGCGTCCATCGCCATCATTAGCGCCCGCTGTTTCGGCGTCAGGTGCTTATAGCGGCCCGGTACGCTTTTCTCAACGCCGATGCTTCTCGAAACGCGCGAGCTGTCCACAAACGAATAGGGGACGTGGCTGAAGATGTCCGGGTCCATCTGTCGGAGTCCCCACAATCGCGCGAGTGGCCTTCCGTTGGCATCGCAGGCGTGCTCCATCGCTTCACTCATCCTCGACCACCAGCGTTCCGTGGCGGGCTGCGCGTATTCACCAGAGCTTCCGATCGCCACGACTGGATATAGCCTTCGGCCTGAAACTAGCCGATCAAGGCGTTCGAGTGATTCGTGCATGTGCCATACGGGGACTCCGGGAGTCGCCATCGAGAGCCCCGCCCACCATTCAAGCAATTCATCGTTGGCCTTTTCGTCGCCATCGATCACGTCCGGGATCAGGCAGTTATCGAAGCCGGGATGCTGCTGATATTCCTCAACCCATTTCGCATAATCGGGCCAGTTGACCTCCGTCCCTTGCTCCCACGCGGTAAAAGCGCTGTTATCTTGCACGAATGAATGGGCGTGTTTCGCCACGAAGTCCATTTGCCCCGGATACGCGAAACTGATCAGCGCATGGCGACCGCTCCAAAGTTCGAGCGCAGCTTCCAATGGCGTGCATGGTCCACCGTGGTATCGGATCACTTCTTCGCTTTCTTGCGCCGCGCCCACCGGGTAGCCGCGCCCTTCTTGCCGCGCGCTGTCTTCTGAGCGGGCGTCAGTGATTCAGCCGAACGCTTCCCGAGTTCGGACATCACCTTGCGGATCTGATCGGTCGTCACAGTATTTGACATGGTAACCGTTTCTATGCGAACATGCAAGCGGCAACTACGGGGCGCGGTACGGCGATCCTTCCCGCGCGGGCCATCCCGGCAGAAAGAAGTAGAGATTCGTCGTGGCCCAGCGAGTTGTTAGGAGAGTAGGCGGGTAACCCAGCGGCGTATCGCCGTGAGCGGGGCCGCTTCCGGTGAAGACGGAAGCCAAAGAGCCTGAGGAAACCCCTAAATGGGATGGGGGAATCCAGAACCCGCACTACTTCCCTAGCTTTTGAGTTTACCCGAACAGCGGGCGCGGATAAGATCCCAAAGAATTGTTGCGCTCTCATTTTCAACCCCATAGCCGAAGCGCTCATTGGATTCCGAGCGCCTCCATCTTCTCTTTGAGTTTGGAGGCAACCGCGTCGTACTGCTCACCCTGGAAAATATCGGTGATGCGATCGGCCTGAAACTCGACCTTGATCCACTTGGCGAAGGACGCGCGGAAGCGCTGATCTTTGTCGGAGCATGCTTGGATGATGTCTTCGATAGTCCGCGCCTGCTCCTCGGTGATTTTCTCCGGAGGGGCCTGCGGGCGACCATCACTATCCGAATCCTCGGTGAGAATGTCCAGCGCGTCAATCAGCACGCAGCGCTTTCCGAAACTCCGCGCTGCCGCGGCGTTCTGCAAATTCGTGACGTACTGATTTTCGCCCATCGAGGGAAGCGTCCACCGATAGTCTTTGGAGTGGCCTCCCTGGTGCAGCAGATGCAGGATCGCCGTCAGTCGGCCTTTCTCGGGCTCCTCGAAATCGAAGCTGGTCGCGAATCCATGCTTCATCAGCAGCGGAGAAATCGCCCGATGAAGATCGTCATAGCGGGCATATTTGAACTGGACTTGTCCGCGCTTGTTGAGCACCACGCCTTTCTTGGTGATGACGGGCAGATCCGCCTTGAGCGCCGCGAATGCCGCGTTGTACTGCGCCTCCGCCTGGTCCTTCTGGAGTTCGCGCCCGATCTCCAGGAACTCGCGCAATCGTGCCGGGTCGATGTTCGGGTCTGCTACCGCCCGCATGACCGTTTCCAGCATCGACGGCCCTGCGACCTCCTGCGGGCCTCTATTCGTTAGTGCTGTGCTCATTTTGCTCCTGTCCGTTTCTGCTTTACCTTGGCAGGCTGGATGCGGCAGGCGCGAAGCCGCTCCATCCACCCTCGGAGTAGATACTGCTCGGCGCTGATTCCCGCGAAGCGCGGCCGCTGCTCGCGCTCCATGTCCCGCAGGAGCGCGTCCAGCTTCGTGGGGCTCCACTTATTCACCGGGGCACACCATGACGGGTTCCTGATCCGATACCGGCACCGCGATGATCTCCTGCTACACCACCACTAGGGGCAACTCGCCGTCCCTGAGCAACTGCTTCACCCGCTCGGTGGCGTACTCTTCGCGGGATGCCTCCAGTCGTATTTGCGTCTGACGTGTTTCTGTGATTTCGATGTAGTAGATCATTGTTTGGCGATTCCTTGTGGGTAATCCGCGCATTCATAATCAACACAACCCGGCATGAGCAATTGCTGAATCGAATCCACAATTGCGGCAATGCTCGCGGATGGCTAGATTGGTATATCGGCACTGCGGACAAACCCAATCCGGATCAGTCCAAAGCTTTTCGGTGGTTGTGGTTGCCTCCGCATTAGGCTGGATGCGGCAGGCGCGAAGCTCCTCCAGCCAAAACGGAGTTTGTTTCCGATCCGGACCACCAGCCCACATGCTTGCGATGTCATGCTGCATCTTGCGGAGGAGTGCGTCCAGAGCGCGAGGAGACCAGTTACTCATCTGATTGTTTGGCGACCACGCCAGTTGGCTGCGCTTCAGGATTCTGCGGTCGTTCCCCCAACGCTTTCGCGATGGCGACCCAGCCTTTTGCATACGCGACTCCAGCAGCATCAATATTGCGCATGTCATCGTCCAGGGCTTCCACGCAAAGTCGTAGAGCTTCGAGCAACTCCGGCGCGGCGGCGATCAGGCGCGCGTTAGCTTCGCGCTCCTCATCCGAGCGGCTGGGCTCGCGCGTCTTCAGGAAGGAGTCAATGCAATCGCGGATCTTGCGAAGTTGATCGTCGCCGTCAAATTTGGTGATCAGCGACAATTGAGTGCCGATCGACAGCGACGTGAACGTGCGCCCCTCGACGTCCAAAGTGAGGCAGTTAACTGCGTCATCGTCCTGCAGATGATAGTTGGCTGGAAACATTTACCACCCCTCCCGCATTCCGAGCGCGTTATCCGCGCACTCGTATCGAACCGCCTCAACGTGATCCATCGCCCGCTCTTCGATGCACCAATCACAGATCAAATCCCCGTCCTCGGTCTCGATTCCGGTTTCTCCAGGGACTACCGATAGGCCGCACATGCAGAGTTTCATGCGAGTTCTCCACGTTCGACCAGTTCACGGAGGATACTTTCCTGCTCAGACCAGTCCAGCGCATCCCAGCGCACATGGAAGCTGTCCCAGAACCGCGCGCCGATCTTCGGTAGCCCGGCGCGGCGCTGTTCCTTGGTGCGGGCCAACCACCACCGACCCGCATCGTCGCGCGTCGGCTTACGTGATTCTTGGGCCAATCCTGAGGAGAAGCCCGATTCATCGATGATGTCGTGGGTTGCTATGTCTCAATCCTAAATTAAGCCGATCCAGATTGCAAGCAAAAAAAGACGAAGGCGGCATTATTTTTCTCTTGCAACGTGAATCTTTGTCTGATAACGTAGTGAACATGAAAGCAAGCAAGCCAGACCGATCGGTCCCGGTTCCCGTGGAAGTTTATACTGATCTGAAGAAGATCGCCGAGCGCACCGGCACGAAGATCCGGTTCATGGTCGCCGAAGCAATCAGGGCGTACACCAAGGCAAAGCGGGAGGCCGCATGACACTTCGAAAGGCAAAGGGATACATCCGCGCGTGGATCTCGCCCTGGTCGGATCAAAAGCTGGCCGAGGTTTACGCCTTCAATGCAGACGGCAAGATGGACATCTGGGAATCCTGCAATTGCATCCGCGGAGTCGTGTTGTGCGATCAGCTACACATTGGATCGGCTGGAGAATGTGGCATAGCACACTATTCCCAGTCTGCTAAAATTCCTGGAGCAATTGAGGCTGAGTTCTCGTACCTTGAACTCGGTAGAATAAGAATAGGGCATCACTCTGGATGGGGTAAGGCTCTGGCCCAGCGCCGCCTCTCCGCCATCCTTCGCGCCGAGATGAGGCTACGCTCACGGCGGATCGCGGTCGAGCTATCCCCTGCCGAAGTACTGGAGGTCAGCAAATGATCGAAAAAACCACAATTCCCAATTACACCCATGGCAACACGTACAGCAGCATAGTTGACGCATTGCGCGAAGTGGGATACGAAGGAGCCGTCAAGATTAGCTTCGATGAGTTCCCCGCTTTGGCTACGTTTTCTTCGATCGCTGGCCACTTCAAGCGCCATTTCCCGGGGGATATCATCCACGGCAAGAGGGATGGGAACGGAAGAATCCTTTGGCGCGAAAAGAAACCAGCCGACAAGCCGATCGAGATAGTAGGTGCCGCATGACCCGCCGATACCTCTACGCCATTCTCATTTGCGCGGCGTTCCTGACGCTGGTAGTCCCGGAGGGTCCGTACCGCCGGGGCGCCGATATCGCGCTGATCTGTGTTGCCTTGGGCTCAGTCGCGGGCATTTTACGGGAACTGGGCAAGGATTGGAAGCGGGCGAAGGCGATGCGGCGGGTGATGGAGGCGTAAATGAGTGAGTGCGGAGTTTGCATCGGGTCTGACCTAGATGGCTAATTTTGATTTTTGGTCGTAAGCCTTCCTGGGCCAATGGGATTAGCGAGCGGCCGAACGGGCTGGCGTCGGCGTGGATAGTACACGCTAGGCGACATAGGGACGGAACGGGATGTCGCGATCCTGCGCAGGGGACCAATCGTGCGTGGCTGCGGCGCGGTAGTGGCCGATAACAGCCTGATTTCTCCGCCCATTGCTGGACAACCCAGCACGCCAGCCCGAAATAAATTTAGGAAAGTAATGGCAACGACTCAGTTAACAACCTGCGACAACGATGGATGCAAATCGGTTAAGTCTCCGAAGAATGAGAAGGAGTGGATCTCGGCATACAAGCTGGAGGATGACATGCTGCTGTTCGGCCCGCTCCAGCAATCCAATGCGGACACATACGAATTTCTCAGCGCGGGGCTGACTGCTGTGGATTTCTGCTCTCCCAAGTGCGCGTATGAGTACACCGCAGGGCTTCTGGGCTGGAAGAAACCAGGCCGGCCGAAGGGCAGCAAGAACAAGCCCAAGGAGCAGGCCACGGCGTGAGGCGCTCCCGCGTGGATTCAAACCATGGCGACGTTACCCGAGCTCTTCGCGGCGTCGGTTGCTCTGTGCTGAGTATCGCCCCGCTGCGCAAAGGCGGGGACCTCTTGTGCGCCATTTCCCGCACGAGAACCGTAATCTTTGAAGTGAAGGACGGCGCCAAGCCACCGAGCGCACGTAAGTTAACCGAAGACGAGCAATCTTTCCGGGAATCCTGGAAAGGGGAATGGCATGTAGTCAATTCCGTGGATGAAGCGTTAGCGATTGTGAGGCAAGGATGAAAACTCCAATGCTGGATTTAGCAGTTCCCGAGAAGCGGTGCAAGAAGGGTCATGTTATCCCCAGGAATGGGGATGTGATCGACGGGAAGACGATCAAGCGGCCCAGGATCGCCTGCGAAGTGTGCGCCCGATACGAGAGCGCGGGACGCATCACGCCGCCGAAGAAACCTCGCGGGAAGCAGGAAGCGGACCCGAACCAGCTCACCATCGACGTTCCGATGGTCTTCATCGGGCGAAATGGGTGAACTTCCCACTTGATCGCAGCACAGCCAAAGGTTTAGAATGGGATTGGCCGGATTGATCCCCGGTTGTAAGATAATTTGCCGGGTCGGGTGGCTCCCGTCTCACGGCCCGGCAGCCTCACGGGAGGGGCAATGGACAAGCCAACGCGCGAATCAGCGCGAGAAAAATCAAAACAGAAGATCGTCAAAAGGCTATACGATTCAGTCGCCGCCTACGTTAAAATCTGCGATGGCAGCGTCGTAGTAATTGGAGGAATCCGAATTGAGCAATGGCCGGAAGATCTTCCCGCAAGTTTCCATGTGGCCATTAAATGCACTGGTAAGTTACCTTCCTTAGCGGGGGACAAGCGATGAACCGCGAAACCCTCTCCCGCTGGGCGCGGTATTGAGGTGCCGTCCGAAACTCCAGCGGTAATCATAAAGATCCTGAACTGGAGTTCTCTCTATGAGAACAATCGGACCCGCGAGCTTAAGAAGCTCGAATGGGTTCCCATGCCGAACCGCATGGACGGTGACGGGTACACCGAGCTTCTAGCGCATCCCAACGGAGCTGCTCACCTGGGCGCTTGGGTCGCAATGCTCCAGATCGCATCGCGGTGCGAGGTGCGCGGCACATTGTCGCGGCAGGGTGCGAGACCGCACGACGTTGAGTCTCTCGCGCGCATATCCAGGGTTCCAGAGGAAGTGTTTTGGGAGGCTCTTCCTAGATTGGTGCAAATTGGGTGGATTTCTATGGAAGTCGTTGAAAACAGCGTAGACTGCACAATCCCGCAGGACGATGCGACACTACGCGCGCGCGCATCGCGCGCTTCCCTTCCGTTCTCTTCCATTCCATTCTCTTCAGAAAAACCCACTACACCCGAAGTGTCTACTCCGGGATTTGATTTCGCCGTCGCGTGGGAAGAGTTCCACGCCATCTACCCAGCAAAGGGCCGTTCCCGGCGCATCGACGCACAACGACTGTACGTTGAGCGGCTGGCGGCATCACACGACCCTCCGGGGCTGCACGCGCTTGTCATGGCGCGCATTCGCGAGCGCTGGCTACCCAGTGCGAAGTGGGCGAAGGGATTTGTGATGCGGGAGGATGAATTTGTGAGGCAGGAATCTTGGGACGAAGAGCCGGAATCGGCCGAGGATGATCTGGGGATTGCGATGAGGGGTGTATGAGCCGGAGCCAATGGATTTTTAATGCAGACGGTTTTACGCGGCACGATGATTTGATCCCGCGATGCATGGATGCCGCTGCCGCGCCGCGAGCGACTTTCTGCGGTCCCGATAAATTGCCGAAAACATGGTCTGCGGCTTTCACCGCAAGGGTCGAGGATGCGAAGAAAAAACTTCGGCGCGGAGTTCCTGTCGATGAAGTGTGCGCGGTCCACGGGCGCATCGTCGTCAAGACGGCGGCGCACGAAATTATGCCGAAAGCGAAGATCATCGCATGATCACCGAAAAGCTAGCCAAGGCTCAAATCGCACGCCTCTCGGGGATGATGGGATTCCCCCGCGAGAATCCGCCCGCCATCCGCGAACTGATGGGCGCACTAATGGTATGTCAGCAGGACTCTGTGGCGATCGGGATCATCGACGACATCCTCGAAAGCTTCCAACGCTGCCCTGCACCGGCGGATTTACGGCGGACAGCCTACGACCGGCAGGAGCGCAACGAAGGACCCAAGCGCAGATGCTCAATCTGCGGTGGGGGTGGATTCACGACCGTCTTCCAGATCGTGCGCTGGAAGGGCCAGAGCTTCGTTGCTACGTCCATCAAGACCATTCCGGGGGTAACCACGCAGGAGGAAGCCGACGCGTTCCAGCGGCGCGTAATGGCGACTGGGAGCGAAGACGAAGTACGGTCGGCGGCGGTCCCCTGCGTCTGCCTGCCCGCAACGCACCACGCGCTGACCGGAGAGCATCGATGAACGCAATCGCCCGCCGGGTAGTGGTCTATCGCAACCAGATGATCTTTGAGTGCACGATGACCAGAGAATCCTGGCTCTGTGGTGCTTGCGGACTGGGGGATTTAACCCCAGATCCAAGAGTGGCGGGAAGGTGCCCGCAGTGTGGGGCGAGGGTCGAAGAGGTGTTATGAGACTGAAGCAGAAACCCAATCCGGTTCAGTGGCCGTTTACGCACACATCCTCCGTCGCCGTGACGCGGAACAACGCCGCTTTGATGTTGGAGCTTACGCGAAGGCACGACGGACGCGTTTCCGGCTACAAAGCGCGAGCGCATTTCAGGGCGGCGAACGGATGGAGCTTCAATTGGCCGGTACGCGGGGCACTATGAGGCCGTGCTTCATCTGCGAGCGGCCGTTCAACTGCTCTCATCGGGAGCCGGAACTCAAGGGGATTATGTGGACTGCTGGCGAGCCCAAGCGATTCGGGCCGGCGGCATTAGCGAAAGCGATTCTCGAGGAGATTCGCAGACTTCGTGAGGAGCAGAAAGCTAAGAGATTAAGCCAGGAGGTCCTTAGTTTTGAATGACTTACGAGAGCAAGGTAGTCAAGTATATAATTCCCTAAAGGAGCGACAAGGTGAAAACAAACCGAACAGCACGTAAGGTAGAAGTGATTCAGGACGAAGAGGCTCCGGTAGCCGCAAAGGTTTTGGCGCAGGCCATCGTGAAGATCAGCGATGCCGCCAGAGCGATGGCACGCGCAGGACTAACCCGCAGAGCAATCGTAATCCTGCTGTCCGAGTCCTCCGGGGTAAGCCGAACGCAATGCGCCTGCGTGTTAGATTCTCTGGAGAATCTAGCAAAAGAATTCTGCAACTGAGGAGCGAGTTTATGACCAAAGAAGAACTGGATGCGATTCAAGACGCAGCATTCATATACCAGCCAGTATTGAGCGATGTCGAAAGACGCGCATACCAAGCCGCCCATCGGCTCTTGAGCGAAAACACCAACGCTCCCGAGAAAGCATGCCCGGGAGCTCGTAGAACGCATGCAATCGATACCATCGCGCGCGTGATTATCAACAGCTTCTCAGCGCAAGCCAATGAGTCGTAAGCCACGCAGCGCCAGCAGAGGACCAGACGGCAACCCACTGCCAGAGAAGCGCTGCGCCTACACGCTCTGTCGAAAGCCGTTCCTACCGTTCGTCAACGCTCAGAAATGCTGCTGTCCGAGGCACTACATGGCGCACTGGAGAGAGAAAAATGGTAGAGCGAAAGGCGATAAATCGTGTTAATCTATACCCGGCTTAAGGAGAATCGTTTGAAAAGAAAAATAATCCTCGCGCTCGCGCTCATGATGCCCGTAACTCTGGCAACCACGGGCTGTATTCACGCGGTCACAACCAGCGCGCCGGCCGGAATCAGCGACCACGCCTTGCAGGTCACAGCCAAGACGATCTTGGATGTCGATCAGTCCAACGCGGCACTGCAAAGCGCCCTCATTAACGCGAACGCCGCGAAGCTGATCTCGGATGCGACCACGCAGAAGCTTCTCGTGGGCGTATGCCAGCGTATCAGTCTGGCAAATGCGGAAGCCTCGAAGATCACCCGGGGGCTCCAGAAGCTTTCTCCGGAGCAGCGCGGCAGCCTCACGGCAATCTTCGCACCGATCCTGACCGCGGTAAACGATGCTCTGGCCAACGGGCTTCTGGGGATCACTAACGCGAACACAAAGACGCAGGTGCAAGGCGTGCTGACGACAATTCAGGTGGCGTTATCGGGCGTGCAGGTCGCGCTCGCAGGAGGCGCGTAAATGGGCATCGCGGGAATCCTCAGCCTCGTGAACGTGCTCGCCCCGAGCATCGTAAACCTCGTGATGATGTTCAAGCAGAAGGACGGTAGCACATCAGTAATCGTTCTTCTCGACGCCGCCGACGCGCAGAACGCGGCGAACCAGCAACAAGTCGCCGACTGGCTCAAGGCCCACGGCGCACAACCCCCGGCAGGAGCATAAATGCAATACGATCCCAAATTGAATCTGATGATTTCGGTGTACGGCTCGATGTTCGCGCCGGGACCTTCGCACACCATCTGGGCATGGCTCGCGCGCAAGGATGACCTCAACAAGTTGCTCGACCAGATCCGCGCGACGGGAGCGACGGTGGGAATTACGGACGGCGCCGTGGTGCGTGGCATGTTCGTGCTGAGCAACGATCCGACCGTGGGATTGTGGAACATCGAGGGCACCATCCCTGATCCGAAGTCGACGCCCGAGACCCCGCTACCGGATCTGATCATCAACGAAACCGCGCAGTTGGCCGATCGGGAAACCCACCCGGTCCCGCCGCAGGACGATCTGACGAAGTTCGGCCAGCACCAGCCGCTCACACTGACGTTCACGAACGTCTACGGGTACGCGCAGTACGCTTGGCGATAGACTTCCCCGCGTTCTTCCTCCGAGACGCGGATCGGAGCCACGCATTCCAGCGAAAGCTTGCGCGGCCCCATTTTTTCACCATGAGCGCCTACCCCCAAGCCATCCAAAGACCGTTGCTGGGAGACCATTCCCAATGGGCCACGCTTGAGCAGCGCAACACGATCGTCCTGCACATCACCCAAGGGCCTACCGCGGCAGGCGCGATCGCGACATTTCGGGCGAGCAAGGCACCTAATCGCATCTCCTGCCATTTCGTGATCGATCGCGACGGCACGGTGTACCAACTCGTCTCGATCGCGGATACGGCATGGCACGCCTCGCAGTGCAATGCCCATAGTGTGGGGATCGAGCACGCCGCGATCGCGGGTACGCTGATGGCGACCGAGGAGCAGTATCAGGCGAGCGCGAAACTTGTGGCGTGGCTGTGCGATCAGATGAAGATTCCCGTAGACCGAGCGCATGTCCGGACGCACAACGAATGCTCCCCTCGCGACGGCCACGTGCTGTGCTGCACTGGGGCGCTGGACCCTGATCGCGTGGTGCAAATCGCTGCGGCCCTATCGAGCGGGGAACAATCGGAAACCTCCAGCTCCACCGACCTGCCCAGCTAGAAACAGCAGCACGATAATCAGCAGAATCGCGCCGCAGATCCACATCACAGGCTGAGGCAACGCGAACTTGACGCAGATCCAGTACAGGCCGTAGCCCACAATGGCGAATATCACCACGTAAATCAAAAGCTGAATGAGTTGATCCATGCCCCAAGGCTACATGGTTTCAGCGTCCGGCGATAGCCTTGTCACTTCATGAAGTACTTCGACAGGAAGTCGATCGCGAGCACCAGCACCGAAATAATGACGCCTACCGTGGCGCCGACCGCCCAGATTCTCCCGTCGAGGTTCGCGCGGTTCGTTTCGAGTTCCTTCAACCGCGAATCGCTTGAGTTGTTCAGCGCGTCGATGCGGACGTTGAGCGTATCTCGGAGTCCGGCGTGGTCGCGGTCGTACATGTCCCGCAATACGAAGGTCGCGCGCTCGGCAACAACGCGCCTTTCCGCAGCTTCAATCTGCGCCCGCATCTCATTCATGCTTTCAAGGCGCCGGTTGATATCGGCTTTGGCGACATTCAGCGCTTCGCGCTCGCTCGCGTGGATCTGTTCATGGGACTGCTCCCATGCCTCGCGGAGTTCCCGCTCGTGACGCAGTTTAACCGAGCAGTCGCAGGACTCGGCGCGTTCATTCATGAAGCTAATAGTCTATCCTGTTACGAGATTTAGAGATGTTCGATCTTCCGCCGGAGACTCACCGCTTCATTACGTTCCGCGTGCTGCCGGCCGCTTTCGTGCTGCTCGCGTGGTTGCTGGCCTACCAGTTCATTGCCGAGCGCCGGTACCGCGAGAGTTTCGGGCTATTCTGCTATGTCGCGCTGCTGTCGATTCGCATGCTGGTGTGGATGTTCCATCGCGGCGCATGGGTGGCGACTGCGGAAATGTGGTTTCTGCTGCCCCAGTTGCTCGCGGTTCACGAATCTATCGTCATCACGGGGATACTCGTGCCTGATCAGCGGCGAGCGGAGTCGACGCGGTTCTACTACCTGATCGGGTGCATGCTCTGCGGGATATTGATCGTGTTGCAGCCGGCGCCCGATTCCGCCATGCGCCCGCTGCGGTACTACGTGCATACGATGACGCAGGCGTTTCTATTTGGCGCGGTTGCGTCGTCGGTCGCGCATAAGTGGCTGGTCGAGCGCATCCCCGAGCGGCAGGTATTCGCGCACCAGGCGTTCCTCGCGGTTTATTTACTGGGCTGCCTGATCTCGGACGGGATCACCGCGCGGGACTGGCGCTGGTGGGCGGCGACAAATACCGCTATGGCATTGCAGATCTGCTCGCTGATCGGCTGGAATTGGACGATTCGCAAGATCTGAGCCTTTCGAGGCTCTCCGCGATGATGTGCGAGATCCGCGTCTCGCAGACCTTCTCCGCCTTGGCGATATCGCGCTGCGATTCCCCGTTGAGCCACGGTAGGATGACGCGCTGCCAGCGCGGGAGTAGCACCGACACCATCACGGCGACGGGGCACTCGTTTGCCTTCGCCACGCGCGTTGACTCGGTAACCGCGCAGAACGTCATCTTCTGGACGCCTCGGCTGCGCACGTAGCCCTGGCGGATGTAATCGGTGAGATCCCAGCGCACGCGCTTGCTGAGGTTCTTGCTGGAGCTCGTCTTGAGGACGTGGCGCACCAGCGAGAGCATCGCTTCGCCGCGGAGTTCGTCAGCCTCGACCTTGCCCGCGTGATGCGCGAACACTTCTCGCGCGATCGACAGCGCCAGTGGGCGCATTTGCACGATGAGGTCGTGCTGCTCCTGGGTCATTCGTGTGGGTTGCGATGGCTGCGAAACAGATCCTCGATGCGGAAGCGCTCCTCGATCAGATCCAGCCGCTTGTCCTGATATTCCAAGTGCGCGTTGATCCGATCAAGCTTTGAATCCATCTTCGATATCCGCTCGTCCCGATATAGTTTGCCGCGAAAGTAAACCTTGACCGCGGCGAAAGCTGCGAGAGCAACCGCGATGATCCCACCGGCGGTCGTGGTATAGTCCTCGGGCCTGCCGTTCGGATCCGCTGCCAATGGTTACCCTCGCTTTGAGTGTAGGCTATCCTCCGCCTCCATCCGGCGGCTCATCGGGCGGAGGCGGCGCAGCGTCGGGGTTTGGTACCGGAGGCGGTTCCGGTTTGGGCTCTGGCTTTGGAGGGTGCGGTGGGTGCTGCGGATGTATCGGCTGGTCTCTTTCGCGCTTTGGCATCGGGTTTATCCTCTTTCGGAAACAACAAGCGTTTTGGGCTCTGCGGGCTTGCCCACTGCATCAAATTTCTCGGGTGGCACAATTGCCACCTCGGGCGGGCTCTTGACCAGGTTGCGATAGATCGCTTCGAGTCCCATCTTTTGCCCCACAAAGCGCAGAAAGCAGTCCCACAGAACGTGCGCGGCCGGAATGGTGACGTGCCATCCGTTCGCCGCGTCGCCTTGGATAGTGACCTGCACAAAAATCGCCGCGATGAGCGCCGCGGCCGTCGATACGATGCGCGTGGCGGTTTCGCTGTTCGCATTAAGCCAAGGGAACAGTGGAGATTTCTTGAGGAATTGCAGCACGTACACTGTGGCGCCCGCGAGCCCGAGTTGGTGCATCACGGCGTCGAGTTGGTTGGTCAGCGCGGGATTACTTACCTGGACGGCATCGGCGGAGGCCTGTAGGAACATGCGTAAAAGTATAAACTTACAGCAGGATAAAAGCAAAAACGGCGCGCCGCCATGTGGCCGGACACGCCGCTTGCCGCAACGCTGCCTGACTAGCTCTAAGCTCAAGGCTTAGGATCGGCGGTGGTCACGCTGCGGGGCTTGAAGCACTGCGCAATGTGACGCGCTAGCGCGAAAGGGATCTTGGCTCTCTCGGCGCGGGCTGAACTCGCCCAAGTTTGTTTCTGCCGCTCAAATCCGTCTGGAGTTTTGGATACTCTGTCCCCACCCATGCGCGCCAGAGGCAAAATGGCGGGTACGTCTCCCCATAAATACTGGCTTCCGTAGTGCGCCTTGGCAGTCCCCAGCCAGGATTGAGCTTTTCTGACGTTCTCTAGCACAATCGGAACTCCAGCTTCTTCCGCAATACGGAAGCATGCATTCACGACGCTGAGATCAGGTTCGGGAGGATTTCTTTTAAGCGTCCACGGCATCTGATGCCGCGTAAACTCTTCGCAGGGTGGAGAAGCCACGATCACCGCGGCGCGAAACATGCCCCGGCCGCACACCGTACGAATGTCCTGGATGACAAGTTGAGCAGGATAGCGGAAGTGCTTGATATCGAAACCGATTACGCGGTAGCCCTCGGCAAGAAAAGCCTCAGCCCAGCCACCCAAACCGCAGCACAGATCAATCGCCAATGGCGCGGTATCCGGAATTAGCCGGGTTGATTCGGTCATCGATCCATTCCTCCATTGTGGCGTCGTCAGACGAAACCCGATTGGCTTCGATGTGAGCCAGCATATCCTCAACGCAGTCGAACCCCAGATTCAGCGAATCGTCGACGTGCGACCGAAGCCGGTACATTGCGTTTTTCATGCCTCATTTCTCCCCGATAAACTTGTATCGTTCCATTCAGATTTTTCCTACCTTCTTGCAGCACGCAAACCTGCGGGCCTCTGCGCGTTTGAGCGTATTGGTGCCGCAGGGACACCGTTCGCGGGTGCCCCATCGCGCTTTAGACGCGCGTAGAGCGATCGCCTTCCTTTCGGCCTCGCTTACCCCTACCCAGCGCTGTTCAGCGAGTCCAGCGGCGATTGCGTGCTGGGAAATGGGCATTTTGCAGTGGGGGCAGATCAAGAAACCCCCATACGTTCGAGAATGGCACGCTGGCGCTTATGCCGCGCTCTCTGGCGCATCGCAGAGCGCAGCAGAACAGCGGACAGGGGAACAAAGAGCGCGAGGGCGCAGAGCACGCCGGCGGCTTCGTAGATTGGTTCGTAGGTCATACGCCCTCCTTGGGAAAGATCAGCGGTCGATTCTGAGTCATCACGAAATCCGTAAGCTGCTTTACAAGCGGCTCTTGCGCCTCCCGATAGGTCAGGCTGATCAGGTAGACTAACTCTCGCCTGAAATCGTCGCGCCTGCGATCATCAGGAATCATCGCGGCATACCGCTGCACGAAATCGTCCTGCATCGCCGCGCGGTTCATTAAGCGGCGTTGCTCCTCATGCTGGGTCAGATCTTCAATTGCCCTACTCATACACATTTCCTCACTTCCGGCAGAAGCCGCGCGGCCCTGCGATAATCGCCCAGCGTCATGCGGACGTGGATCGGCTGCTCGTCGTCCAGGTCGCTTGACCCTGGATCGTAGACGTAGCCGCTAACGACCGACTCAAGCACCGGCAGAACGTCACGGCTCAAGAATCCCAATTGTTGCTGCGGCGTAACCCTTGTTGCGAGCGCCGCCGCACGTGCTCTCTTCAAACCTTCACCCATCTTCAAATGCCTCCCGCCCGCGCTGCTGCGACAGCGCGAAGTCAGGCACTCAGGCGGTTTCGGCCAGTCGCTTCATGTCCGCTAGCGCATCATCATCCGAGTCGTAGAAACGCGCGGGGTGGATGCGCTCTCCCGTACTCTCGCGATAGATCAGCATCGCAGCCAGTTCGGTATCGTAAAACCGCTCCAGTGCCTTCCCCTCAGGCCCAGCCAGAGCCACGATCCATCCAGCACGGCAGTGTTTCTTCTCGCACGTATGCCAATCGTTCATGGCAAGTGCATCAGGGGCCGAAGCTGCTTGGTATACCAGTTTGTGCAGGTCCGGTATTTTGGGGACAACTAGGGGCTTAGCTTCCGTTGGCCTCCCATATTTTAAGTCCGAGCAGTCCGAGCAGCCCGAGCAGCGCGAGCAGCCCGAGCAGCGCGAGCAGTCCGAGCAGCGCGAGCAGTCCGAGCAGCGCGAGCAGCCCGAGCAGCCCGAGCAGCGCGAGCAGCACGAGCAGTCCGAGCAGTACGAGCAGCGCGAGCAGCCCGAGCAGTCCGAGCAGCGCGAGCAGCGCGAGCAGCCCGAGCAGTTAGTACAATCTTTGCAGTCCACGAGGCTATCCAATGCCTTGCGCGCCGCCGCCTCAGATCCGAAATATTCCACGGAGCATTTGTTTCCGTGGCCGTCAGTGATCCAATTCAATGTCCTACCTCCATCGAACCCCGCTGCGACGAGGTTCAGGGAGTCAGGCGACAAACCGCGAAAGCACCAGGGCGAGCGAGAAGCCGGCAAGTACCGCGAGCATCAGCGAGACAAGCATGATTCCTCCCCGATCGCACGAGCAATGACCGCCTCAGCCTTTTCCAGAATGTCTCCCGGTGTGCGGTTTTCGTCCGGTCCACCCATCGCCTCGCGCCATTCGCGGCACATGATCTGCAATCGCTCCAGCAGCTCCGGAGCAGCGGCGATTAGACGGGCGTTGGCTGAGCTCTCCCGGAGTCCGCAGCGCACCACGGCAATGTGACGCCTTGGGTTGGCGTCCGTCCCGTCCCCATCGAACCATATCGTATCTTCGATAAATAAATCTCCATCCGCCTCTTGAATCATCCACGGTCCAGGCGTATGCTTTCCCTTGTTCATAGACGATCCTCCCAATCCTCGGGTATGCCGGCCGCGAGCACGGCAGCCGGCTGCGGGAAACGCTCGACGGGGGCTTGGCATTCTCCGCAGGCGCACAGCAGCGAGTGGATATTAGGACAGGTCAACGCCGCCGAGTCTCAAGTGATGCACAACGCAGTCCAGGGTATCCCGCCACCCGGTAAAATCCCATTCGCAGCCGAATTCAGCAGTCAGATCACGGGCAAGCTTGAATTCGGGATCGTCCCATTCGGTTTCATCGCCACCCGCGACGACACCGGCGGAGATCGCCGCGATTAGCCTCGTCGCGTTGCTCGTTTCGTTTGCCGCCGTGTTCTTCATGACCCTATACTGACATACTTGCGGTAGCTTGTCAATACCCCAGCTAAACTTTTTTCACGTGGAACAGTGTAGACTTGCGAATTATGGCGTGTCCAGCAGAACCGGTGGACGATCAGCCAATTCGTTACCCCATCCGTGGCCAGGTGCTCTCAACCAGATTCACTTGCCCGAACTGCTGCTACCTCGTCAGCGCCCGCGAGTTAGACAAGCGCCAGGGTGTTCACGTCTGCCCTAACTGCGCTACCGTGTTCAGAATCGGCATCCACGTGCTCATCCTTCCCTCGGGCCCGTCCGCTAGGCAGAGTATCGCTCCTGACTATACTGTTGCGGGGAAGAATAAGTCCCTCTTATACGCTAGACTCCGCTCTCGCAAGCGTAGGATGAAGGCCCTAGCCGAGCTCGGCCTCGCCGACGCAATGCCCGAGCAGCTCACGTCTCCCTGGGTTGCAGGTGAGCCGATCAACCGCGTTACCGTAGTCCGCGACCCGAGCGACAAACCACCAGAGCCATAAGTTTCGCTTATTTCCGATAAACAGTCATATGTTACCTAATGCGCGTTGCAGCATAAGGAGATAGCGTTTCTGCTTGTCTCGCGATCCGCACAACCACAACCCATGGTGTAGTTGACCTGCTGATTATCACTCTATTTCGGATGCGCGGGTCCGAATTGCAGCACCATCCAACAAGAACCTGTTATGGGACGATCGAGCAACTGCGGCGGACCAACTCGAGCAGTGCTGGCCGGCGTGCTGGGTGGTCAGGATGGTTGATTGGAAGGAGCCTGGATTGTCAGAGGGGCTGGGTGCCGGGTGGGGTAAAATGCCCTCTGGCTGCGCGCATGTTTGTAAAAAAAAATAGTTTGGGTGGGTTGCGAAATCTTCGAACGGTTGGCTTTGCGAAAGTTCGAAGTTTGGGGTTGGGCTTCGTCGCTCGGCTGACGCCGAATCGACTACACGATTAGGTACGACGTTAGGCCCTGCATCTGGGCGTGAACGCAATTCTCATTCGCAGGATGGGCCAGGGCGCGCTTTCGTGCGCCTCTCGTGCGGTTTGGTGGACATCCGGTTTCCGCTTGCCTGTCTATTCGGCAAGTCTTCTCCGGGTAGCCGCGCCTTCAGGAGCCTCTTGACTTCGTGGCTCCGTGACCAGTTAGACCTCTCGGCGTCTGGTTGCTGCGCCCGCACGCCTCCGGCTCGGCCGCATTCGGTCGGCTGGATATGGCGTAATATTTTTCTCGCATGTGGACCTTGGAGTGGCACGGATAGCACAGAACTTGCACGTCCGTTGGAAGTTCATGCCCCAGCCTAACGTAAGTCAAATGATGCAGATTGATTTCCCGCGTGGACCCGCAAAGTTCGCACTTGTATCCGCGCTGGACGAGCACCGAGATCCTGAAAATCTTCCAGTGGTCGGATTGCAAATAATCTCGGTATCGCGATTGATTCTGGGTGGCCGGCGGTGAAAACTTAAGCCTTTTTGGTTTTCTGGTCTGGATCCACTCGTAGTGAGGCATGCCGCGAGGTTTTTTCTTGTCGCGTTTCACTTGGCCGGATCCGCCTCTTTGTCCCGCGCGAGGACTCCGCTCTGAACTACAGGCTTGTCTGAATCGGCCCCGAATTTCTTGAGATGCGCTTTGATCAGCGGGAGGCAGGTGCATGTTACGCCGTCTCCGCATGGGATCACGTGGGGGCATTCGATCTCAAACTCGATGGCTCGTTTCAATCGGCACCTTCTGCGGGCACTGGAGTCTGCGCGGCTTCGATCTCGTTCATCAGGTCATCGGCCCACGAATGCGATACCTCGACCACGCCATCCCATTCCGGATAGATACCATCGGCCAGCAATTTGAGAATTTCCTCTCTCGTCCTTACCGTTACGCCGTCCCGCGATCCGTGCGTGTCCCCGGGATGCGTCGTGCATCCACCCTCAGCGCACCTGTAGCAGCCGCCGATCACTTCCGTAGCGCCTCCGCCTGGTTGAGCACAACCGATCCGTGCTGCTCGCGCACTTCCTCTCGGCCTGCGCCCTCCGATAGCATCTCTACCGCCATATCGACCCGCTGGCGAAAGGCTGGGCTCCACGTCTCGCGGATATCCCGCATTGACGGCAGGTCGGAGAGGCGCGCGAATTCGTTCACGGTATCAGCCACCAGGCTACGACTCCCGATATGGTCGTTGTGATCAGTACCGCAGAAATAACTACCGGGAAGTCGATCTTCATCACGGAATCCAGCAGATCCGATAACTTGGCGAAGGGGATCACTCGAAGTCAGCCTCAATCAGCGCGTTGAATTTCTTACCGTGCTGCCCGCACGCGTCATTAGGGCAAATCCACACTGTCTCGATTGCCCCGTCAGTACATGACCAGCTATTGATCATCGTCAGGCACGTTCTGCACCTACCGCAGAGCATGCCTCCCGGAAAGTAATAGGGATTTATATACTTGACTACAGTACTCTCGTAAGTCATTCAAAACTCAGGACCTCCTGTGATAATCTCTTGGCCGCTATCTCACAGTACTTTTCCTCGATTTCGATCCCGATGGCGCGGCGACCGAGTTCCTTTGCGGCCACAAGGCTAGTACCACTACCCATGAACGGATCGAGCACCGTCCCGTCAGGCGGGCACGAATACTCCACCAGCAACCGGAGCAACTCTAGGGGTTTTTGCGTCGGATGCTCCGCACTGGAATGCGTGTTCCTGCAGTGGAACACAGAGCGCATCATGCGCTTTCCGTCGTCCACGTATCCGGTGTTGCCAATCGCGCCCCTATGCGGCGTCTGTCCGCGCTTACGAACAGACTTCGTGCCGTCGCCGCCAGCGATGCGTGGAACGTCGTGAAAGCTGTCGGTCCAAGGCCCTCTATACCAATGCAGGCACAGCTCATGGACCCGGTTGAAGCGGTCCACGCAAAATCCAGAGCCGTTTTGCTTCTCCCAGACGATCTCCTGTCCGAAGCGCCACCCGTTGAACTCCTCGCGGTTCTCGAGGAAAAATCGCATCGACCCGAAGCACCACAGACTCGCGGCGTTCAACAAGGCGAGCCACCCCTTGCAGGTGTTATCCCAAGCCAGAGCGGTTTCCCCGTAGGGTGGATCAGTGATGGCGACCGAACAGTTCCCGAGCATAAGGCCGTTCTCCCGGCAGTCGCCGTGGTAGATCGTGATGCCTTTGTGGTTATAGTACGGACTCATCAAATCGCAAAACCCCTAGTACTTTCCGCTGTAGTCATGTATATAATTCCCAAGTAATACGCCTTCACGACTTCACCGCCATAGCCGTCATCTCCGCATCGCACTTGGGACACACAAACAGCCGCAGATTCCCCTTGCTGAGCCACAACTGCATCTCCTCCTCGGTCTCCTTGCCGCACATCACACAGACCGAACGGGGAGCGGAAAACTCTGGGTCTTTGCCTTGCATCCACGCTCCGTAGACGCATCCTGTCCCGCTGGTATCCGAGCCGCACTTGTAGAAGGCTCGGCCTTCGTCGATCATCGTTCGCGGGGCGCCGCAGCGGGGGCACGCTTCCGGTAGGCTTGTCGAATTTTGCTCTTTGTTCATCTCGCCTCAGGCCTTGATGGCGGGCCGGGTCTGAGGTGCGGCCCGCCGTCTCAAGATTTAGTGCTGCCGGGTGCGCGCCCGACACAGAAATCCTATTCGATTTTCTTTCTCTCCGCAAGTGGAAAATTTCTCCTGTTGCATTCTCAGTGCCTTACGTGATAGAAATGAACCCAACGGTTTAAGTTTTTGGACACAGATCAGATCATCGCTTCGACCGCACGGGAGATTAAGACCAATCCCCCGGCCATCCTCGCGAAAACCGAGCGAAAGTTCGGCGCCGGCGCGGCAGAGCGCCAGCGGAAAGCGATTCTTCTGAACAAATCCCGCAGAGCGGGAGCTCGGATCGCAAAACCAAAATCCATGGGAGGCGCATAATGGCCAAGAAAAAGGGCGGCAAGATGAAGAAGATGGGCGGAAGCAAGACCATGAAGGGTTCCACCGTCTCCGGTCCCGCCGCTTCGCTCAGTTCGTTGAAGTAACCGGATGGAAGCGGTTGGCCCGATGAATCCCGGCGGCGGTCGATCGAAGGAAGGCGGAGCCCGCCTAGACGGTCCTCCTCCCCTGCCTTCCGAGGCCAAACGTAAAAGTCCCAACTGGATGCAGGACTCCGAAGACAACGGATTGGGGCAGTTTGGCGCCGATCCGATGATTCAGGTGGCCCAGGCGTCCAAGCAGACCGAAGACGGCTTGATGAAACTGGGCGCTGCGGCTCCGCAGTCTCAGCCCCAGATCGCAGCTCTTATAACGGCGATTCGCCAGATCGCGGCGAACGCCTTGATTGGACAGTCAGGACCCCCGGGAATGGGTGGTATGCAGGCTCCGATGCCGATGCCTCCCGCACCCGGTGGCCCTCCAGCCCCGCAAGCAGGCCCTCCGGCAGCCCCCATGGGCTAGGAGCGTCGGCGCTTGAAGGATTGAAATGACCAGAGAAGAAGCAAAAGCATATTTCGCCAAGCTAGGGACCGACGCGGGACTCGACGAGGACTCGCGCAACGCGCTCCAGGCAGCTTTGGAGAAAAACGAAACCTTCGCGAAAGCAGTCACCGATGGGTTTATGCTCCACGCCGATTACTCCCGTTCCAAAAACGAAGTAGCGGCCGAAAAGCGCAAAGCCGAAGAAGAGTACGGCAAGAAGTACGCCGAACTCGCAGAATGGGCCAAGCAGCACAATCAGACCATTGAGCAGGCCAAAGCGGTTTACGATGAGTACCAGCGGTTCAAAGCCGCCGGCCTCACCGTGAACGGCGAACAGCCTCTGGTCGAAACTAAGCCGCAGCCCAACGGGTTGACCCGCGAAGAAATGCAGAAACTTTTGGCGGAACAGGCGCAGCAGACCGGGAATCTGGTCAAGTTCAGCGCCAAGTTCAACCAGGACTATTACAAGCGGTTCGGCGAATTCCCCGATATCGAGGAGTTCGACACGTTCCTCGGAGAACGCCGCAAAGCCAATCCAGCGATCGACGTGGACTCCGCCTATAAAGAATGGGTCGGTCCCAAGATCGAGGAAAAGCGCGAGGCGCAGTTCAAGGAACAGTTGGCGAAGGCCCGCGAAGAAGGCGCTCGTGACGCCCTATCCAAGGTGCATCTGCCCATGGACACCGGCAAGCGCGAGATGGCCCCGGCGTGGGACCCGAAACGGCACGAATTGGGCAAGTTGAATCAGGAACAGCAGGAAGAGCACGGCCGAGACGAGTTCTTTGCCGGCTGGAACGAAGCCGCCCAAGCCGCCAACAGCCGCTAAAGCTCCCCCGCCATAGGTAGGGGACCAGCATCACGAAAGGTGTTTTAATGCCCACTACCGATGGGTTCTTAGACCAAATCTCCGTATCCACCAAGCGTTTCGTCCGCGCGACCCCCAAGCTTGTCGATGACATCTTCCAGGAAGCGACGGGGATGAAGATCCTCAAGTCGAACTGTAAAGAGCCCTTCGACGGTGGCCGCAACATCGGCGAAAACTTCTGGTACAACACGGTCCCCGGCGGTCCTTACGCCATGGGCCAGGAATTCAACATCACCGAGCCGCAGGTCGAACAGCAGAAGCAGTTTCTGCCCAAGTTCTTCTATGCGGACGTAACCCTGACCAAGGAAGAGATCCAGGTGTTCAACACCGGCCCGAACATGATCTTCTCCCTGATCAAGAGCCGCGTGCAGAACGCCTACGCCTTCCTCGGGGCATCGCAGGAGATCGGCCTGTACCTGAACGGCATCAACGCGAACTACACCAACAACTTCAACGGCCTTCCGGAAATGCTGAACGACGGCTCGACCGCCGGTTGGGACGGCAACACCTACGCCAATTACGGCGGTATCTCCCGCGCGGCAGTCACGCCGGCCTTAAACTCGGTCCCGGTGAACGTGGCCGGGTCGATCGAGTACGCCGGCACCAAGGGACTCGAGGCTGTTTACGGCGCCGCGTCCTTCGGTATGTCGATTCAGCCGACCTACGGCATCACCACCCAGATCGGCTACTCGCTGATCAAGACCAAGTTCCAGACCCAGCAGCGGTTCAACGACACCCAGGACCCAAAGATCGGGTTCAACGGGATGAAGTTCAACCAGGCAACTTTGGTCTGGTCGCGCTATGTCCCGGGTTCGTATCTGTACGGGTCTTCGGGAACTGCCGATCCGGTAGCCGTCCAGTTCATCAAGCAGATGTCGAACGGCGTCCTTACCGCCTATCCGGTGCCCTCGGGTTACACCTCTGGGTACAGCGAGACTCTGTGGTGGTTGAACGCCACCAAGCCGTGGATCAACTACTACATTTCGACCGATCCGGAGTTTGGCATGGGCGTGACCGGCTTCAAGCCGGCGCAGGGCAATACCAAGGTTGCCTGTCAGGTGCTGTTCAGCGGCGCAGTGACGGGCGAACCTCGTTACCACACCTATCAGTACGGGATCACCGGATAAGGGAACTGGGAAAAGGAGAATACCACCATGGCTAACTTAACCAACGAAACCAGGACTCAGTACATCCCCACCGGTAACCCGGATACGTTTAACTCGGCGACTCTGTACCTACCAGGGCAACTCGGGCAGGTTCTGCCCGCATCGACCGGCTACTACCAGTGCGTGCAGGACGACTCGGGCAACACCTCAGCCAATACCGTGGGTGTTGTCGCAGCCAATCAGCTTGCTTTCTGGAAGAACCCGGCGACGTACCTCGTGACCAACGATCTGCGCTTCTCGCAGTCGGGACGCAACGGCGTGGCGGGCGTGTTCCGCACCGCGGTAACCGCTGGGTACTACTGCTATGTGCTCCAGAAGGGCAATGCGATTCCGGTCAAGTGCACCACCGGATCGGCCGGCGATGTCGCGATTGCAAACTCGGGCACTGCGGCAGCGGCGACGGTCATCGCGGCGGGGTCGAACATCACCTATACGCCGATCGGCACACTCTCGGCGGCTTCCAACGGAACCACGGCGGCGGTCAATCTGAACATTCCGTCCGTCGAATAAGGAGAATCATGGCAGCCGTAACAGTGAATGGTACTGTCATCGAAAACGTCAACGGAAGCGTCCGTGAAAGCTTTTACCCGATCACGGTCGTGACCACGGGCGACACTCTCGCGGTTACCGGGTTCTCCACGGTCTACGCGCTCCAGTGCAATAATACGTCGATCACCAACATGGCGTATTCCTCTGGGGTCGTGACCTTCACGGGGACCGGAGCGAATCTACTCTTCCGAATCACGGGGCACTAACCCGTGAGCCTGGATACGTGGCCTGACATCTGGAACCGGGTTTTACTCCGAGCTCCCGATGTCGGCCCACTCATCGCGCAGGACTTCGTTCGTAACGCATTCCGGCGCGTCGCAGAAAAACGGCGATGGAGTTGGCTGATTAAGTTCAGCCAGTTCATCTCGCCCAATGTTTACTCAACGGGTACCGCCAACGTCACTCAAGGCTCGGCGGTCATCTCGGGGAACGGGACGGCATGGACCTCCGCCACGCCGTCCCTACTTTTTCAGCAGTTCCGGGTGGGAGTAACATCGCCCATCTACACGATCATCGAAGTGACCGACGACACGCATCTGGTGATCGATTCGGCTTTCGGGGGAGTCACCCAGTCCGCGGTGAGTTATCAGGTGTACACATGCTTTTTCCCGACACCTACGGATTATTTCGCGATGCTGACGCTGTGGGATCCGCAGAACAACTGGCAACTGAACCCGAACGTGAAGCAGGAAGAGTTGAATGCCATCGACGCGCAGCGGGCCAATTTCGGGCAAGCCTACGTGGTCAGCTACCGGGATACCTCTATCGAGTATTCCGGCTACACTGGAGGCCCGGGTGTGCCGCGTATGGAGTTATGGCCGCACGCGCCCTCCAGGACATATCCGTTTCTCTACGAGTCGCGACACCCCGACCTGAACGATACCGGCGCGACGCTTCCACGTTTCATTCGCGGCGATGTGCTGCTTGAAGGGGCGTTGACCGAGGCGGCGTTCACTAAGAAGATCGGGACCAGGGACAACACGTATTACGACCCGATCGCGGGGCGGTATCACGATCAGAAGTACATGGAGATGGTGGCCGAGCTCGAGCGCCAGGACGATGAAGTGGATATGCAGGATCTGATTCGCAGTTACGGCGTTCCATCGGCATTTGCGGTACCGTGGGGTGACAGCTACTGGCTCCAGACTCATGGACCGCTGACAGGCTGGTAAAGGAGAAATTCATGGCAAAAGACAGTTTCGTTTCGGGACCGGACATCGACAAGGGGCCGGACTCCTATAAGGGTGGGCCGGGGAAGTACAACGGCGCAAACGATCAGGGATTGCCGACGCGCACCACAAGCCCGAACGGGGTTCCTGAGAAATTCTACGACGAGCAGCCTCCGTTGATGGGCGGAGACGACTAAGGAATGCTGGCGTTCCGGTTCTGACCCGGATGGCTGTGCCCTATGTTTTTGGGGTCGGTGGCCCGGCTTGGGCAGTTCCTTTGGCTCACAATGCGTGTCAACATCCACGCCGACGCCAGCAAAGGACATCATAGCAGGTGTACGCCTACATCACATTTGCCCAGTCCAAAGCGCAACTCGCCGAGATCCTCGGTGATCCCGCCAATGTCTTCTGGAAAGATGGCGAACTTGGGATATACATCAAAGAAGCGCTGCGGACCTGGGGATCGATGTCGCTCTACTGGCGCGACCGCGGCGCATTCACTACGTCATCCGGGAACCCGTGGTATGTGCTTCCGACTGTTCTTCCGTCCCTCTTAGGCTACACCGTTACCGATCTGGACCTTGTTCGGGAGATGGAGTACCAGCTCCTCGAGCCCGCTACCGGCGCGACATGGACCGGTACGCCGATGTTCAGCGTCCAGGATCTCGTAAACGCGCTCCAGCGGCGCCGGAATCAGTTTCGCGTCGAAGTGGGGATGTGTACCCAGCACTCGCAGAGCTTTCTTGGGCCTCCCGCCGATGGAAGATTCGCGCTCTCAGACAGCGTGATCGATGTTCGCAGGCTCGCATGGCAGACCCTTGGAGATACGGCATGGCAGACGCTGTGGCGTGAGGATGAGTGGGCCTTCGGCGCGGCCTCGGCGATGACGTGGCCGCAGAATCCAGGGACTCCGCAGAGCTACTCAATTGCGACAGAGCCTCCATTGAGCGTTCAACTGAACCCGTATCCCTCCGCGAACGGCACCGTGGACCTGTTGACGGTCAACGCGGGGGCGGATCTAGACCCGACGATCCCCACATTGCTTGGAATCCCGGATGATTTTGCGTGGGTGGTCAAATTTGGGGCGCTCGCCGACAAGTTGGGAGAGGACGGACCCGCAAGAGACCCACTTCGGTCTGAGTATTGCGAGTCCCGATGGGACGAAGGCATTCAGTTGGCTAAGATTTACACCTCGATCATGCAGCTAAGGGTCAACGACATGCCGATTTACACCACTTCGGTGCAGGAATTCGACTCCGGCAACTATGCATGGCAGTCGCAGAGCGGGAGACCGAACGTCGGAGCACTTTCGGGGTTCAATGTGCTTGCCTTGGCAGGCGACGGAGCGACCGGATTCGGCGTTCCTGACGCTGCATACGGGATTAGCGCCGATGTCGTTCGCCGCGCCATCGTTCCGGTGGCCGATGGGGACTTTTTGCAGATCGGCAGAGAGCAGTTGGACTCGATTTTGCGCTATGCCGAGCACCTGGCGGCGTTCAAGATGGGCGGCGAGGAGTTCGCTGCGACAAAAACGCAGTATCAGGGGATGCTCAAGGCCGCATTGGTCTACAACGAGCGCCTACGAGCAAATATCAAGAATTTCGCGGCTTTGACCGATCGCAGACAGCTAGAAGCCGAGCGCCGGCCGCGTAGAACGGAGCAGGTACCAGCGTAGGAGGATAAAATGGCGAACTGGATCAAAAAGGCGACCGACAAGATGAAGGCGAAGGGCACTTTGGGGAGTTTCGGCAAGGCGACTCCCAAAAAGATCAGCGCGGCGAAGAAGCAAGGCGGAAAGATGGAGAAACGTGCTGTATTCGCGTCCAACATGAAGAAAATAGCGTCTAAAAAGATGGGCTGACATGAACCCGTTTGCTCTGATGAGATTGATGAATCCGCAACCAATGCCACCACCTCCATCTACGCCTCCGGCTCCCGATATGATGGATTTTTCTGGTCGTTACAATACCCCACTGAACCCAGCGCAACAAAAGCAATTCGACGCGTGGGCGGATCAGCAGAAGGCAAAGACGGGACGTGATCCAAGGAACGACCGCTACGACTATGACGTGAACGGATATTTCCTTTCTGGAGCGGCAACCGACGAACGCGGGCACGGCACGGACCAGTTCAAGAAGCCAAACCACCCCACGTTTTCCAACGAGAGCATCTATCACGGGAAAGACGGCCATATGGGGGGCGAATGGATCACATCCGGAGGTCAGACACTCTATAATCCATCTCCGACAAATCTGCGATTCAGGACATTGCCTCAATTGCAACAATATTTTCGTCAAGTTGAGCCTGATGTGACGCTGATGAACCCGCCGCCCGCTTCTGGGTTGCCGAGCGGACTGAGGTAAATAGGGAAAATGCAAAAATACCAGGGGTTTGTCGAGCAAGGGGGCCATGTCGTCGTCACCAACGCGGTGTCGAGCACCAACGACGTGCAGCAGAGCTATCCTCTATCCACAGTTTCCGTATACGATGCGGGAACAGCCAATTTATCCACGATATTTTCCGATGACGGGGTTACGCCCAAATCGAATCCGTTTTCGAGCGACAGCCACGCCTACTTTTTCTTCTACGCAGCCAACGGTAATTACGACATCACGTTTTCAGGCGGGGACATCACTGCGCCGTTTACGCTGTCGAACTACCAACTGTTCGATGCGACCGGATCGGGCGGAATTGATTCGATCAACGGGCTCACGGCATCTGCACAGACGTTAGCGACAGGAACCGCAGGAACGGATTTCGCGATCTCCTCAGCGACGGCAACGCATACTTTCAATCTTCCGGTAGCGGATGCAACCCATACCGGGAAACTATCGAATACCGACTGGTCCACATTCGACGCCAAAGAAAATGCCCTGACGTTCAACGCTCCGCTTTCGAGGACAGGCGACGTAGTTTCACTCACGACGCCTCTGGCGATCAATCAGGGCGGCACAGGACAGGCTACGAGGGTTCTGGCGTTTAATGCGCTCTCGCCGACGACCACCAAGGGCGATCTGATCGTCCACGACGGCACGAACAACGTCAGGCAGCCCGCAGGAACCGATACCTACGCGCTGATCTACGACAGCGGGACCTCGACGGGGCTGAACAGCGCTCCTTTCCCCACGCTTCCGATTTCGGTGGCCGATGGAGGAACCGGAGATACTTCGCTCACTGGAATCCCTGTGGCCTCGGGGACTTCGGCATTTACGGCAGTTGCCGCGTCTTCCCGGCTTCAGCAGTTGCGCCGTGATCCGAACGGCACGGGAGTGACGTATGCCTTTGCGGATCCCAAGGCGCTATACTCGTCGGATTTCGACTTCACCCCTCAGACCCCCGGAGGAACCCTCAGCAGTGGCGTAGGCGCGTCGATTACGCTCACGCCGGTACCGCTCGGGGTCAACGGGTCGGACACAGGACACTACGTCTATATCTCGAATGGAACAGGTTCGGCCGAGGCGGTGCTCATCACGGGCGGAAGCGCGACGAGCGGGGCGACGAGCGGAACGCTGACCTTCACGCCGGCCAACAATCACTCCGGAGCCTGGACGGTATCGAGCGCAACCGGAGGATTGCAGGAAGGGATCTGTTACCTGCCTGCCGCCAACAACCAAATCGTAGTCCCCGAAGGCACGACCACGCTGAACGCCAACGTAAGCTTCGCGGGCAAGACGGACGCCGTGATCGTCCTGTCCAACGGGCTGACGCTCGCAGGCGCCGGCACGCTGCCGGCCACAACCGCGAACACCTACATCCTGGACTATCGAACTTTCCCTCCAGGATTCCGATATGTGCTCCCCCTTTTCGCCCAGACGCAGACCGTAACCGTAGGGAACAGCAATACCGAGACGACGCTGGTGGGAACCGGCGTCGGCAGCGCCACACTGCCGGCAAACTTCTTCTTTGCCGGAAAGTCGATCAAGCTTCGCATGTCAGGCGTGTATTCCTCGACGGGCAGCCCAACCATCACCGTAAAGGTCAAGATCGGCGGATCCACGTTCCTGACTACTGGCGCGGCCACGTCGGGAAGCGGGACGAACAACGTCTTCGAGATCAGCGCGAATATAACCTGCCGCAGCGTCGGGGCGACAGGAACAATCTTTGCTCAGGGATACTACTCCGAAGAACACGCTGGCGGTGTCTTGGCTGACATGCCCAATACCGCAGTAACGACGATCGACACCACGGGAACTCTGGCGATCAATATCACCGTCCAGTGGGGCACCATGGCCGCAGGAAACACGATCAGCGCGACCAATTTCACCATCGAAGACAGCGTGTAAATGGACTTTCAGCGAGAGCCTCACGTTTTCGACGTCCAGGGCGTGAACCTTTCCAGCCCCGTCGATAAGCTCCCTCCGGGAAAGGTCAGGATCGCCCGAAACATTCGACCCTACGGTTCGGGTCAGGTCCAGGGCCGACAAGGCACGAGCCTCGTCAGCACATTTATCCAGCCTGGAATCCCCTCGACTCCAATAAATTCGCTGTTCGTCTGGGACGACCCGATTGGGAACCCGAGCCAATATCCGGGCTCTTTCTTCCCGCGCGTGCGACTCGCCGGAATCGGAACGCAGGTTATCGCCTCCCGTCAACCGCCAAGCCTCTGCACCAGCTACCAGGGGAGCATTTTCGATCTCGATAGCGGGTTCTCCGGGAACCCTCTATCTTACGTCGTCGCGAACAATGATCTGACGCCCAGGCCCTGGGTCTATATCGGGGATTCGTCGCAACTCCGCAAAGTTTCGAGCGCATTGCTCGGCTGGCCTTGGGGTATCGCGCCGCCGAACTTCGCTCCGACGATTGCCATTGGAGCCGCCAACGCAAACGGTCCCGACGTGGGCAACAGCCCCAACGGATACATCTACGCGCTTCGCGGCCGCTCAGACCCGATCATCAATACCGGAGGCTGGTCGAATCTTGGCCCTGCCGTCCGTATGGTGAACGCGCTGTTCCCATCTTCGGCTCCGGGCGCCTCAACTCCGCCATCAAATATTGTCATCACCATCCCGCAGGTTCACATGGATGGGCAGGTACGGTGGTTTGACGTCTTCCGGTGGGGTGGCTCTCTTCCGGTCTGGAAGTATATCGGAACCTGCGACAACATCGCAGGAAACACGGTTACCGATCCGTTCCCAGATTCCGCGATCGCCAACGCCGAAGAAGCGGACCTTGACGACAATCCGCCGTTCGTTTCGTTGAGTCTCAGCATCAGCGGGAATTGCACGGTAACGCCTCAAGGAACCGGGCTCGGCGCAAAGGTGATCATCACTTCACCGGGGATCACTATCCCGTCCTACAGCGCCGCGGGGCCGGCGCCGTACTATCCCGCAGGCACTCAGGTATCGATCGGCGGCTTGAACTTTACCTTGTATGCCTCTCCGACTGCTCCGACCATCTTTGAGGTCCTTGAGGATCCGCCGGTCAACCACGTCTACAACAGCGAGTTTACGTTCAACTCGCCCGAAGTGGTCCATCAGCCAGTTCCGTGCATCTGGGGACCGTTCGGAGGGGGCGTCACAGGCACATTCGTTTTCGCTTGTGGCGACCCGATGCGTCCTGGCTCGATTTACTGGACCAAGGGGAATCACGTCGAGTCTCATCCTGGTGCCAACGTGCTCGACATCACATCAGCCAGCGAGAAGTTGATGAACGGGATCATCTACAACGGCAATAGCTACGTCTTTTCGACCAAGCGGCTGTTCGTGATGTACCCAACATTGGGACAGGTCAGCGATTTTTCAGCTCTCGAGGTCCCTAATTCCAAGGGCCTATTTGCCCGCTGGGGAATCTGCGTCACTCCGCAAGGGATCGCGTTTGTGGGCAAGGACGGAATCTATCTGACGACGGGCGGCGGAGCTCCGACGAACATCACGGACGCGGATTTTTACCCGTTCTTCCCTCACGAAGGCGATACGGGATCAGCGTTCAGCTCGGTCGATGGGCTGGATGGCACCACTTTGGTCCTTCCCGACTTCGACAAGCCCGAAACCTTCAGGCTTTCCTATGGTGATGGATTCCTGTACTTCGACTACATGAACGTCGATGGCGATTACGCCACGCTGGTCTACAGCTTCAGCGACAACGGATGGTTCCCCGACGACTACAACCCGCAGATCACCTGCCGCTATTACGAAGACGTTCAAAATAACACCGATGGCCTGACCTGGAAAAAGATCGTTATGGGCACGACCAACGGCAAGGTCGTGGAATACGGGGGCGGTGCGGATGTGTCCGCGGATGTGGCGTGCCAGATCCGCACGGGCTCAAAATTTGCTGGTGACGACCGATCGAGAAAACTCTGGGGTGACGTTTGGGTCGAATTGACGGGCAACGGAGAGCCGGTTACTGCGGTTTTGGGCTTCGACAAGTATACGAACCGTACTTCTCCGCAGGTCATTACGACATCAAGCACCGAAAATATCCAGACCATCGATATCAACGGCGGCTTAGGGCAATACGCGCGAGATATCGGCCTCGATCTATCCTGGGCGCAGACTGGGACCGTCGATAACCCAAATATTCCGGTCATTTTCAAGTGGCAACCCTCATGGCTAGTCCGTCCTGAGTTGATTTCGCTGCGAAAAACGGATTACGATTCAGCCGGGTACGACGGGGACAAGTGGTGGCAGGGCGTCATCATCGACGCCGATACTCTGGGGCGTACGATCACGCTGAACATCGAAACCGATACGGGCGGCGTGGTCACCCAACTCCAGATCAACCATACCGGGCGGCAGTCGATACCCTATTCGTTCCGCGTTCCGTTCTTTGGCCACATGGCCCGCGTTGGCCTCGCAAATCCTGGTGATTTCTGGCGTCTCTACGGCCTCAACTGGCGCTGGGAGCCCATGCCGGAACTCGCGACAAGCTGGATCACGCAGCCGACAGCATTGGATCTTCAGGGGTACATCTACCACCGGGATGCCTATTTCGCGATGATCGCGAATGCCGACGTGCAGTGGACCATCACCGTGGACAACATCGATTACACGTATACGGTCCCCAACACCTTCGGACTTTATGATCGTCCGTACATCGTGCTCCAGCCGATGAAGGGCAGGGCAGTGAGTCAGTACAAGGCAATCTCGGACTGCCCGTTCCGCGTGTTCATCAAAGATATCGAAGTGCGGGCGAAGCAGTGGGGCTCTCCAGGACCGTTCTTGAGCATGAAACCCTTCGGGGATCGCAGTCGCGAAGTTGGCGCTCCAGGAGGCGCACGGATATGATGAGCCAAGTCGGGTACAATAACATCTGGACGTTCACCGCCTATGCGAGTAAGCAGAGCTATCGCATGGGGCGAAAGTTGTGGGAAGTCCAGATCAAGAATCTTGTCCCAACGGCGGGGCTGAACGATTCGCTCACCAAATACTTCAAAGGTTCGGCTTATACGGCTACATGGTTCGTTGGACTGATCGACAACGCCAACTTTTCGGCACTCGCGGCCACCGATACCGCGGCTAAAATCACGACTTCGGCTCCCTCTGGCGGAACCAACGGTTGGCGGGAATCGGTAGCCTACACGGAAACGGTACGGCAGACACTGACACTCGGGACCGCTGTGGCTGGAGTCATCAGTAACGCTTCCTCGCTTGCGGCTTTTACGATCAACGCTCCAATAACACTAAAAGGCGGATTTTTGGTTAGTAATTCTACTAAGGGTGGAAACTCGGGCATATTGTTCGGAGAGGCTGGCTTTGTGGATGGAACACAAACTTTGGCTAGCGGACGGGTTTTGACCATTCAGGTGGACATCACAGCAACGAGCGTGTAAGTTGAGCATCTCCCTAGTCAGGATTCCGCTGATCTATCCTGCGACGATGCAGTCTCCCTATACATGGGAGGCTTCCGGAGCGCTTAGAGTAACGGGCCCTACAAACGCCTTCCGTCTCATCGCTACGTTGACCGGCAGCCCCCCTCCCGGCATCGTAGCTTCCATTGTCAACGTGCTGGACACCAGGCACGCAACGCTACTTCTAACGGGGGTACCTACTGGATCTGGGTCGAACGTGTGGGGCGTAATCGTCTCTGACCCAGTGACGGGTGACAGCGATACAATCTCGCCTATTTCTACTTCGGTTCTCCCGCCGCCAACGATTGCCCCGGTTTCGATGACGCTTCCGCTGGCGATCCACACATTTGGGTTCAATCGCTGGTACCTATCCTATCGGATCGGAGGCGTTCCTGGATCAGGAGTCTGGAATCTCGCAGGAACCATTTATGACGGGACCGGGGCATTCACGTGCTCCGGGGGCGCACTGACGGCGGATCTCACCAATAACAAAGGATTGGTGGGGACGCTTAACGGACCAATTTCCAAGATTGGATTTATCGGGAACGGATTTCCTGATTCCGTTCAGGCCATCTCGGTTACGGGGGTCGATCCGTTTGATTTATCGATAGAAGACTATTGGGACATTTCGGAAGGAGCATGGTGGTACGACGGAGCCTCCGGAGGGGCCGTAGGATATTACCTGCTGGTTAAGGTTCTGGTGTCCGGAGATAGCCGCCTTGGGATGCTGTACTCTCCCGATGGGACGAGCCCTTGGACCGAGATGGACCGGGCTCATGCTCCGATCAAACCTGACACCGTTGGTGCGCATTATGCCGTTAGGAGAGATTTAAACACAAGAACTAAAGTGTTCGTGTTTTCCCAGATCGTTGAATTCAACAATACGATGGGCATTTTTGAGTTCAACTTTTCGTCGGGGCAATGGGTTGCTCCGACGATAACGATTGACCTGGGGACCCTTCCGCAACTGCTACCAGGAAACGGATTGATCGCATTTCCGGGAGGAGACTTTGGAATCTTTTACGGGTTCACCGGAGGAGCGTTTTACCGCTTCTACTCGGCGATGTCTGGATGGGGAAGCCAAGTCACCGTAGCCTCAGGCGCTGGAGTGGCTCCAGGAAACATACAGTATGATCCGCTTCTAGACGAACTGTACCTCTTCTATTATCTTGTCGGTGGGGCTCAAGACGGGAGAGTCCAAAGATTCCAACGCGACGGCACGCCCATTGGGACAGTGGGGGTCTTCGACGCGGATACGGTAGATGGCTTCGGTCATGGCATGATCTACAGCGATGACCTAAACGGCGATAACGTTTACGCTCCTTGGGATTCCGATACAGACAAGGCCAATGCGGTATGGGTGGCCCCTCGTGGCACGGTGGACTTTCGTAAAGAGCTGCTACCGATTCCCGAGGGAGAAGAGGGCAATTTCCCATCATGCGCCTATATGCAGTTTGGCCAGTTTCTTGTCGCCCCTCCCAATGTGGCGGAGAGTCTCTCTCTCGGGATTGGGTTTGCTGTTGACTTTACTCCACCGTTTTCGGCGTCACTTTCTTTGGGGTTGGGACTCCATGTTGGTCTCGGACAGCCGAACCTAAAACTGGTAAAGGTCGTATCGAATACGCACGGAGGCACTGCGGTCCCTTCGGATTTCACGCTGAATGCTGCTGGACCAACGCCGATCACAGGGCATGGAATTGTGGGGCCGACTCCCGTAAAGCCAGGGACCTATGTGCTCACCGAATCCGGACCTACAGGGTATACCGCAAGCCAGTGGACCTGCACCGGGGCAACGGTCGTGAATGGCGTCGTAACGATCACCGCTGGGGAAACCGTAGTCTGCACGATTCACAATAGCGATACCGGAGGGGGAGGAGGGCATACTCCAACGCCGCCGACTCCCAACCCTCCGCCTTGCCCCGATGATCCGATCGCGCCTCCCACGTTTCACGCGATTCCCGAAGGGGTGACCAGCACTCCGCAGATTGATACTCTGGCACTGATCTTCAGCGCACAGGAACCCGAGGAGCCTACGATAAATTAAATGGCAGAAGTCATCATCAACAATTTCAGTACTACGCTTGCCTCGGGCTACACCTCAGGATCAGGCACAGCGTCGCTTACGAGCGCCTCTGGCTTGCCATCGGCTTCATCGACGTACACCCTTGGCGTGTTCCCCGCAGCCGATGCAACTGCGCCGCCCATCGTTTTACTGCGCGTCAGCAATCGAAGCGGCACGACGGTTACCGTAGCCGCAGAGGGAACGGATACGAGCGCCCCATCCGGCTCCGTAGTCGTGGCCGTCGAAAGTGCGCTGGCGATCGCTACCTACGTTTCAGAGCACGCGGGATCGACAAGCCCCGGGGGATCCAGCGGACAGATCCAATACAACAACTCCAACGCGTTCGGCGGGTTCACGGCATCGGGCGACGCCACGATCAACACGGGAACGGGGGCCGTCACGCTGGCCGCGAGTGGAGTTTCAGCAGCCACCTACGGAGACTCAACGCACGTTGCTCAGATTGCGGTGGACGCCAAGGGAAGGGTCACCAGTGCATCGAGCGTAGCGATCAGCGGCGGGAGTGGAGGCGGAGCGCTTGTTCTCCTTGAACAGCATACAGCCTCGTCCTCGGCAAGCCTGAATTTTACGGCCTGCATCAGCAGTACTTATGATGCTTACCAGATTGAACTCGTCGAAATAGTTCCAGCCACAGACGCACAAACTCTTCGGATGAGAATGTCCACGAACGGGGGGAGCAGTTACGATTCTACTAGCAATTACGCATGGTCCGAGCTTGGATGGTCATCCAGTGGGAGTGCGGCAGGGGGATCACAGTCAGACACATCTTTAGGCTTTGGGGACAGTCAGAACAATGCCGCGCCGGGGCTGTGCGGAACCATAAAACTCTACAATCCAGCTAATTCTAGCTCGGCGAAAGCTCTGACAGCTAACCTCGTAGGTATTAAATCGTCTGATCTGCCCGGGACCGTCGTAGAAGGGTGGACCATCGGCGGGAAATATCTCAATACTTCAGCCTACAACGCTTTCCAGTTCTTTTTCCCTAGTGGAAGCATCTCTACTGGAACGATAAGAGTCTACGGCATCGCTAAAACCTAAATGGCAACGCGGCTCTCTTCTCAGCCCGGATCACGGTACAACCAGGCTGGACGCTGGTCTCCAGGGAGAGCCTTCGCCCATGCAACGAGCGCGGCGACGTTAACGCTGGTCAAGGTCGTATCGAATACCCATGGAGGAACAGCGCTTCCTTCGGCGTGGACCCTGACCGCTTCCGGCCCCAGTCCGCTGTTCGGCGCCGGAGGTGCGAGCGGCACCGTCACGCCAGGGACCTACGTTCTTGGGGAGAGTGCGGGACCGAGTGGATATGTAGCGAGTTCATGGGTCTGCACGGGCGGAACGCAGGTCGCCAATCAGGTAACCATCGCCGATGGTCAGGATGTCGTCTGCACGATCACCAATCGCGATACCGATACTCCAGGACCAACCCCGACGCCTCCGACTCCCACGCCAAGTCCCGATCCAGATTGTCCGCTCGATGAAGTGACATATCACGCGATCGGAGAAGGAGCGATTCCTTCAGCGCAGATTAAGCCCGCCGTGAGAGAATATGTCTCTCAGGAGCCAAAGGAGCCGCTAGGACCGTGAGCAACCCACTGCCTCCAGTAACCGCTCCACTGAAGCGCCTACGGGCTCTCACACAGCCAGCGAATCAATACCGCCCGAACCTTAGCTCGGAGATCGATGCACAGACCCAGGTCGCTTTTCGGCAGACGTTCGATCTGATCCAAGCGCAGAGGGACGCTTTCTCTCCGATCTTTCTCTCTGCCTTGGGAGATCAGACCGGACCCGTGATCAAGGTTCTCGTTGGGACCGGAGCGAATCTCGGGACGTCGCTTAACCTGAACCTCGGGTTGACCCGTCCCGGAACGTGGCTGGTGATGGCTCAAATCTGTCTGAAGATCATCGGTGATACGGGGATCGATTTCACGCTATCTCTGAAGATCGGCAATGCTCCGCAGCCCTATGGAGCGGTTATCAACAAAGCCGCCAATGAGACGATGATGATTACGCAACTGTGGCAGGCCAGATCCATTACCGGAACCGAGAATGCGACGCTGTTCATCCGCAAGGCGAGCGGTGGGGGGACGTCGCAGGTGATTCAGCCTCAATCGACAATGTTTGCAACGTGGCAAGGAGCATGATGACCGAAACATCCATGGCCGTTGAACTCGAATCGCCGTTTCCGCCAGAGGTTCTCCTTCTGGTGTGGGAGTGGCTCCTCGAATATCCCGAACAGAATTTCGATGACTTCGGCCCTCGGAATATCGCCGAGTTCATCGATCACATCGAACGCCGAGACAAAGCCGGAGAGCGGATGTGGATGGTGAAATACGATGGGCTCTACGTCGGGTTCCTTGGGTTTACTCCCGTGTCGCCCATCGTCGGCACATTTCATCTCTGTTTCTCGAGGACCGTACACGGGAAGGGAGTCGCACGCGAGGCTGTTCTGCAAATGCTCAGACTTCTCTTCTCTGAGGGAATCGAGAAGGTCCAAGTGGCGTATTTCGCCGACAACTGGCCCGTTCGCAGGTTCCTGAAGAAACTTAAAGCTAAGGATGAAGGATTCCTTATGGCTCACACAACCAAAAAGGGTTTACCTGTTGACATGCATATGGTAGCTTTATTCAAAGGAGATACCTAATGCCTTGGGCGGCAATCGGGCCGATCGCTTCGGGAATCGGCAGCATTCTCGGCGGTATCTTCGGATCGAAGAAGCCATCACTCGGCGGAGCCGGAAACCAGGCGCAATCCAATCTCCTGAGTTCGAGCAACGGCGGTGCAGCGGCAGGGAACGAAGCTCACGGGCTGGTAAACTCGCTTCCGGGGTATACGAATTTTGGCACGACCTCCAGTTGGTTCCCGATTGCGACCACTGCGCTGGGGAATGCCGAGCGCAGCACCAACACCGGCAATGATTTGCTGACCAGCGCCCAAGGCGCATTTAAACCCGCGCAAGATTATTGGCAGGCGATCCTTCACGGAGGTCCGCAGGCGTTCCAGGCGATTTCCCCGACCGTTCAGGCCAGCAATGCGGCGTACAACCAGGCCAAGACGAGCCTGAGTAACTTCGCCCCAATGGGCGGGGGGAGAGCATCTCAACTTCAACAGTTGCCTTTCCAGCAAGCGGGTGCGATCGGGAATATGTTCTCGCAACTTCAGCCGCAAGCAGCGCAGCAACTTGCGAATCTGGGAACGGCACAGGGCGGGCTAGGAACATCGCTTAGCAATGCAAACACGAGTCTCGCAGGAGGCTTAGTAAACAGTCTCGGAAATCAGAACTTGGGATTGATGCAGACCATTCTTCAGTCCCTCCTTGGACTCTCTGGACAAGGGCAAAATGCGAGCAATAGCCTGATCAATACCGATCTGACGCTTCAGGGGATCGGCAATCAGAACGGGGCGAATTTAGGTGGCGGCCTCTTTAACATTTTCAACAGCATCCCATGGGGAAGTATTGGCGGGGGCGGCGGCGGTACGAATCTCAGCGGTTTACCTTTAGGCACGACGGTACGTCAGCCGAACTGGGCCGGTGTTTAGACGATGGCGAATCTCGGCGGATTAGCGGGCGCAATCTACAACGTCGGACAGACGATGCGCCAGGATCATCTCATGGACTTGCAGAACCGCAAGCAAATGCAGGACCATGCGCTCGAAACGCTGACCAATTGGGCCACAAACCCAGGCTTGGAGCCAGCGGCGCAGCAGGAAGCTCAACAATTGCTCCTTGAGACTCAGCAGACGCCGCTGCCCAAGTTCAAATCCGACAAAATCTCCAAGGCAATGGGTGAGATCATCAGCAATTCGATGGCTCGCCAAATGCAGTCGCGCCAGCCGAACCCCGGAGCCGGTCAGATGCAGCAGGGAGCGGCTCCTCAGGGTGGTGCTCCACAGCCCCAGCAACAGGCTCCGCAAGCGCTTCAGGCGCCGCTAATGCCCGCGCCTCCGCTTCCGGTGGACCCAAGCCTCGCGGCTTCACAAGGCCCCGAGATGGCGGCAATGGCCGCAGCAGCCGCAGCCCAGAACGGCGGGATGCCGCCCAATGCTACCGCCCCATCTCCCTTGCAGGCTCCTCCTATGCCCCCGCGGTTCAATGATCCAATGCGGGCGGCGCAGACTCAGGCCGCAGTAGCCGGAATCACGGGACAGCCCGCGATTGCCGCCAAGATCGCCGAACAAAACGCGCTCCAGCAGGCGGAAACCGCCCGACAACTCGCCATCGAGCGATTCAAGCGCGAGAATCGCATGAAAGCGATCGAAGAACTGAAAAAAGGCGGGGCGAATCACTTCATCGAAAGCATTGGGTCGAACGGAGAGCCCGCAATCAAGCCGGATGCTGGGCATATGGTCGCTGGAATCGTCCCAGGAACGGAACTCGAAGGCGAAATTGACCCCAAGACCGGAAAACCGCTCGAAACAGGGAAGTTTTATCGCATCCGGGAGTATTCGGACGGACAAAAGGAGTATTTTCCGCAGACCAGTGTGAGGGAGATGCGCCAGATCACCGACCCGACGACCGGAGTGTCGTATTTGGCGGGATTCGATCGAGAGGGGCACGAAGTTCCCGGTACGCGGACGCTGACGCTCAACACAGCGATGATTCCGCAGACCAGCACCTCGACAAATGCCGGCGTGCGGATGGTCCAGCAGCCCGATGGGTCTACGGTTGCGGTTCCGGTGACCACCAGCACGTCCACAACGCGCCAGAGAGCCCTCCCGGGCGCTCCACAAGCGGCACCAATGCCCGCAGCTCCCGTAACACCCTATACGGGCCCAGGATTGACCCCGACGCGTCCTACAGCGTCCGTGGGCGGCGGCGGAAGGGTTGTGGGCGGTCGATCGCTGACGCCGGATCAGAAAATCAACCTCGAAAACCGTCTTGGTGCGTTCGACAACACGATTTCGCTGGTGCAGAACGTCCAGTCAAACATGGGCGTCTTAAATAGCCTGCTCGCGGCGAAGAAAATCGATCTCCAGATCGATCCGCGCCAAGGTATCCTGACTGCGATTATCAATCGCTCGGTTCCGTTGACCGACCAGGAAGCGGCGCTCGCCGGGGACTTCGCATCTCTCCTGGAGCACATCAATACCCTTCGTGGCCCTCTCGGTGCCACTGGGTTCCGTGGGCCAGAGGCATTTTCGGCGTTACAGCAGCAGCGCGGTAACCTCCTCGCGAATCCGGCGGTAACGAAGCGTGTTCTTGAGAACACCATGAAGGCGCTCCAGACGCAGCGCGGAAACATCGCCAAGGGGCTCGAAAAGGCGGGCGAAGGACCGTTCACGAGTCCACTAGCTCCCCCGAATCCTCCGTCCGCTCCAGCTAATCCATACAGGTGATCCGTGGCAGACCCGCAGGCCATTTTAGACCCGCTTCAAGTACCGCAGAACGTCAAAGCCGACGCCTGGGATGCTTTCCACTCTGCGGCCGATCAAGCGGACTTTCAGAAACGATTCGATTCTCTGAATATCCCCAAAGAAGCTAAGGCTGCGCTCTGGGATGCCAAATTTCAGCTAACGCCGCCCGAAGGATATGTGCCGTCGAAGCAGGATCTTCCTGCGGATCTTCCGCAGCAGGTCGGTCGCGGAATCCTGAACTACCTTCCAGCAATCGGAGCTACGGCCGCGACCGTACTGGCTCCTGAAGCTACGGTCCCGGCCTGGATCGCTTCTGGTCTTGGCGGTGCGGGCGGATCCGTACTTCAGCAGGGAATCAAAAGACTGGCAGGCGAACCCGATGCCCCGGCGTCAATCCCTGAGGCAATTAACCGCGCTGGCACTGAAGGCGCGGAAATGGGAGCGAGCGAACTTGGGGGGCGGTTCGTTAACGCCGCCTTGGGCAGAATCTTCAAGCGGGTGATGAATCCGACTCAACTCTATCAGTCGGCATTGAAGCCCTCAACTGCACTGGGCGTCGATGAAACAAAGAAAATCGTCGGAGCGGGACTGAAGGAAGGCATCCCTGTAAATCCCGAGAAGTGGGATACCGGCTGGCAGAAGCTCAACAGCCAGATCGACAGTATCATCGGCGGAGGGCCGCAACAGAAGCCCATCGACCCGAAGCTGGTCGCGCAGAAACTCGATGATCTCAAGGTGAAATGGTCGAGCGGTAGCGGAGATCCGGCTTACGCCAAGGCAATCGATGACGTGAAGCAGAACTTCCTCATTCGTTATCCGCGGCCTATCCCTCCGACGCAGGCGCAGGAAGTAAAGAAGCAGATCTACAAGGAAATCCGGAACGCCAAGGGGAACTACTTCACGTCCGATGCCGCGCCGATCTCGCTTGATGCGAAAGAGGAACTGGCCTCAGCGCTGAAGCTTGAACTGGAGCAGCGGTATCCCGAAATCGGTGATCTGAATCGCCGCGAAGGGGCGATGATCGGACTCGAAAAGGCGCTGGGGCGCTTTGCCGCACGTGAAGGAAACAAGCAGATCAGCCCTTACTTTATTTTCCCGATCGTGGGTGGCTTGCTTGGATCTCAGGGTGGCGTAGAAGGCGCTGGTGCTGGAGCGGGCATAGGTGCTCTAGGAGCCCACTTAGTGCGCTCTGCGTTCGAGGACCCGGAGGTTAAATCCAAGCTCGCCATTGCCCTATTCAGGGCTGGAAACATCCCCGGCGCAAAGGCTATCAGCGCGGTCGCTCCCTACGTCCCCGGCACTGCGATTCGCTTGGGCGCTGACGCGCTCAACGCGCCTCCGATGCCCCCTCGCTAGCCGGAGCAACAAAAACATCGCGCGCCTATTGACTTTACAACGTGCAGCAGTTTACCATGTACACGTTGCCCCTGAAAACCTACACCGCTCTTGAGATCGAGCGTCACGACTGGAAACGCTCGCACAAAGGCGAACTGAAGCGCATCGCCGAGGAACTGAAGTACTCGCGAACGCTAGTTAGCCGCGTGTTCAACGGGCACCAGAAGAGCTTTGATGGGCGAATCGAGCAGGCATTGCGGGATGTGGATGCTCCAGGATTCAGGCAGAGAAAGGGAGTGCGGTGACAATCAAGTATTGCGACGCTTGCGGCGACAAGATTCCGAATCTCAATTCCAACAAGGTTAAGGTCAATAACGAAGACCCAAGGGACCTATGCGCCAAATGCACCGATGAGCTTCGTTCGATTCTGATAAACCAGCGGTGGCGAGTACTTGAGGATATCCGCAAGTGAAGCAAACGCCCATTCTGTTCATCTCGGACAGCCCCGACCTTCGCAGCGGCCTGGCTCGCATCTCCCGCGATCTGGCGGCGCACGTCGCATCAATGCCGGAGTATCGCGTAGGCATTTTGGGGCGCGGCGGCTTGGGAACCCGGCAATTGGGCGTAATGCAGTACGTCTACGACGTGAAGCACGGCTTCGGAGAGGAGGACCTCCTGTCTCGCACGTGGCGCGATTTCGCAGACGACGGCGAGGGCATCCTGATGTGTTGCTGGGACGCCAGCCGCTTGGGGTGGCTCTCACGAGGCGAGTGGATTCAGAAGCGCCGCAACAAGATCAAGCTTGCGATTTACGCTCCGGTCGATAGCGCAGGCCCGTTCGGTCGGCTCACCGCATCCGAGCAGAACATCCTAGCGGGCTTCAATGAAGTGCTGGCCTACGGACCGTTCGGCGCTGAGGTGCTGAGCAAGACTTTGGGCCGGGAGATCGACTGGATACCGCACGGCATACAGACCGACGTGTTTCAACCGCGGGACAAGCGTGCGGCGCGGATCGCGATGGGACTCAGCGAGAAGCAGAAACTCGCCGGCTGCGTCATGACGAACCAGATTCGCAAGGATTGGGGCTTGTGGGCGCAGTGCATGGCGATGCTCCCCGACTGGCACTCGTGGGTCCACATCGACACGATTCAGCGGCACTGGGATCTGGGCGAGTTGATCTCATCGTTTGGGCTCGCGGATCGCGTCACGGTGACGTTCTCCGGGTCGAAGGACGACGTGGAGATGTCGTATCTTTATTCGGCGTGCGACGTGACGATTCTGCCAAGTAGTGAAGGCTTCGGTTTCCCAATAGCCGAATCTCTGTCCTGCGGCGTGCCGGTGATCCACTCGACTTACGGCGGCGGGAACTGGCGCAACGTAGACGGCGTGCTGAGTGTGCAGCCCATCCACATGCGGATGGAGGGGATCTACAACACGATGCGGCCGGTGTTCGATCCCGCGCATTGGGCGGAAGCCATCTCGCGCTGGAACAATGACGTACGAAGCGTGGAAGATTGCCGGGCGTCAGTCATGCATTTGGACTGGAAATCGCTCTGGCTGGGATGCTGGCGAAAATTCTTCTTGAGGTTGGCAAGTGGCTAATTTTGTTACTGCGCGGGTTGTCGATCCGGACAAGGTAGTGGTTCAAATCTCGGCCACCATGACCCTGCGCGAATGGAAACAGGTTTATGAACGACTGTCCCGCGAACAGGGGTCCGGTCAGTGGAACCTTGCGGAAGCGATCAGTAAGGTGATCCTCAAAATGGAAGATAACGCAACGCGGTGGCTCACGGAGGGCGTGGAATGACCTGCCCTATCTGTCAATCGCGGCTGCTCGAAAGCGAATTCGGCATAGAGTGCCACAACGCCGCATGCCGGTTCACGATGCCCGCACGAAAGCCTCGCTGGTGGGAATTCTGGAAATGAAAAAACTGACGGTTTACTTTATCAACGGAACGGTGGTCGAGACCAACGCCAGAGATCTCACGCTTGATCCAAATGCGCGAGTACTCTTAGTTAACGATGAGTTCGGCGACAGCTTCATCTTTGTGCTCGAAGCAGTGCGGTACTGGAAGATTATCCAGCCGAGGATGGAAGCGTGATCACCGTCACCGCATCCATCTCTCCCGAACGCATCGCGCAATGGACGACGTGGCTGTACGCACAGGAACCCTCGGCGCAGTTCTCCGCGTTCGCAAATTTCCCTCAAAATCTCGGCTTGGTCCCGGCGTACCAAGCGCTCTACGAGAAATACAGGGGCGAGCACGACATCATCGCGTTCGCGCATGACGACACGGAGACGCACGAGCCGTGGATGGATCGCGTACTGGCGGAATTCGATGATCCCAAAGTCGCCATCGTGGGCTTCGGCGGGGCGCTGGGCATCGGCACGGCAGACATCTACAAGACGCCGTACAAGATCAGCCAGTTGCAGCGGATCGATTACCGCAGCAACCAGACCGATTGGGACATCCACGGCGCAAGGGAAACGGGCGCGTGCGATGTCGCGGTCGTGGACGGCTTCTTTATGGCCTGCCGCACGGAGTTCCTAAAACAGGTCAGGGGCTGGTCGTGGTTTCCTCACCGCTTTCATTGTTACGACACGAGCCTCTGCCTGATGGCGCATCGCAAGGGCTGGAAGGTTCGGATGGTGGGGATCCGCGCAACACATCACGGCGGTGGCAGTAGTACAACCGCGGAATACGTACAAAATTGTAGAGATCGCGGCACAAGCGTTGAGGCTGAACATCGCGAGCCTCACGAATGGATGTACGATTTTTTCAGGCCCGAGTTGCCCCTGAGGGTGAAATGAAAACTCTTCCGATTTGCATCTCCCTGCTAGTAGGCGCGTACCTGGGATGTCTGCTCGGGGCATGGGCCGCGCGTAGTCACCGCGTTGACTGCGGGCCATTCATCATTAGAGCCAACACGCCAGTTGGCGTGTACATCTGCGCGGGTCAAAATACGTGGCATCCGGTCCGATGACCAACATCATCTTGCTCACCCGCAACCGAAAGGCGCTCTATCGCCAGTGCATCGAATCCTTATATGCTCATACCGACCCGGATTCTTACCGAACCGTGATAATCGACGATGGCAGCGACGAGCCGGTACAGGTCGGGCCACTCCAGAACGTCTCGGTGTTGCGTGTCGCCCGCAGCGGCCACGTACTCTCGCAGTTGAAGAACCTCGGAGTCTACTGGAGCGAGCAACGATTCGGACGCGGAGACTGGCTGTACATGGGGGATTCGGATACTTACTTCACGGAAAACTGGTTGCCGAAGCTCACTGCGGCGGCAGCACTAGCCGAGGAATACAAGTACCGTCTATTCGGCGGTCAGGTTCACCCGTTCCACCATGAAACCAGCGAAGGATACTGCGCTCTCGACGGTCCATCGTGGCTGATGCGTTGGGCCACCTGGGACCAGTTCGGCCCGCTGGACCGGACAACGGCATCAGGCCCGTGCAAGGGCGAGGATGGAGTATTCAGCCAGAAGATCCGTGATGCCGGATATCGGCTCGGAGCCATGAAACCCGCGGTGGTTTTGCACTGCGGATTGACCAATACGGAAGGGGCTCCCGTTCCAGGCGCCGAGCACCTAGCAGAGCGAAAGATTCCTGGGGTGCTTTTTCAATGATTTCAGTTATCGGCGGGGCGTATACGAGCTATCCGGAACAGTTTGAGAAGCTCACGAACACTGCTAAGAAGTTCGGTGTCCCACTTACGATCATTGGAGAGGGGAGGGGATATCCCGATATTCCTACTGCGATCGATGAGGCCGTTTCCGCAGTCAACTCCGCTCAGGATTATGTCATCCTCACGGACACCTACGATACGTTATTTTGCCGCTGGGACGCTGACGAGGTGATCTCGCTAATTGACGCGGAACCCAGTGGGCTCTTGATCTCTACTGAAGCATCTTGCTGGCCTCCCGGACCATGGTGCGCGGCGTACAAGAACGAACGATACATCAACGGTGGGCAGTTGTGCGGCCGGCGTGAAGCCGTAGCCGAATTGCTCCGCAAGATCCGCGACTATGAGCCGGTGTCTGGAGGATCCACCCAGGAAGCAATGCACGTCCTCTACGCCCAGGGGTACCCGATGGGCCTGGACTTCTGCGAAATCTTCCAATCCATGAGCGGAGCCGGATCGAAGTCTGTCGCATGGTCCGGAGGGCGCGTCGTCAACGAACAGTTTTTCTCGCTCCCGATGCTGATGCACTGGAATGGTCGCACTATCGGCATAGATGAATGGTACGCGCGGGTGATGGCGTGAGCTACTCAAACATCGGCATCCGCTATCGGCTCATCAAGCCGTTCCTGGACCGCTACCAGCGTCGCTTTACGGTGCTGGATCTGGGGGCCTTCGAGGGGGCAATCTCTCTCCAGATTGCGCGAGACTTCCCGGAGTCCGTGGTTATCGCAGTCGAGCAGGACCCAATCATCCTGAGCGAAGCTCACAAGGCGAATCTGCCGAATCTGCTTGTGCTGAACCGCAAGATCACCGCAGTCGACTTGGCGGAACTGGCGACGTGCGAGCACTTCGATATGGTGCTGGCGTTGAACTTCCTGCACCACATGGATTCGGGAGTAAGCGTCGCCTACAACGCGATCTGCGATATGAGCACGGAGCAGATCTTCCAGACTCCGTATCCGGGAGATACGGGGGCCTGTGGGCAAGAACTGCTCAGTTCGATCTATTTTGAGATGGGGGGATCAAGTACCGTCATCGGCGAAACCACCCAGTTCGACGGGCACATGTCGCGGCCACTCTTCCATCGATGGAGTTCGTTCTACCGGACATTGACGCAATCCGGCATCGGATCACCGCCGAACTGCAACAAGAACCTCGTCAGTGCTGGAGCTTCGTTCAAGCATATCCAGTTGCAGCACAAGGGCGAAGCCTCCAAGCCGTGGGTCTACGGGATGAACCTCGCGAACTTCTTCACCCTCGGCGGCGCATGGCCCACGAAGGAGCGAATCATCGAACTGCTGCGCGAGATGCCGCTACCCGAGAAGCAGCACGGGGATATCGTCATGCACAATTTGATCCTCGACGGGCAGCGGATGCAGTTGATCGACGGCGGGGACGACTGGGGCGTAGATGATCGGGAGAATCTGGAAGGTGTGATTCGGAAGGTGGAGGAGCGGCTGTGCTGAAACTCAATCTATGTTCCGGTCAACGTCCTTTCCGTAAACCATGGATCAATGTTGATGTAAACGCGCGATGGAAGCCGGATATCATATCTGACTGCTCCTCGATGTCAGGGATCTTAGACTCGACCGCCGATATGATCGTTATCCACCAGGGGCTCGAGCATTTCGGCTGCGGTGAAGCATCAGCCATGCTTAAGGAGTGCTATAGAATCCTTGCTCCTGGAGGGTCGTTGATCGTCAGCGTCCCCGATATGCTCAAGCTCGCAAAAATGTGGATACGGGGAGAGCTTACCACCCAGGTCTACATGACGAACGTGTACGGTGCATATATGCAGGATGAGGCCGACCGGCATAAATGGGGCTATGACCCTCTCTCGTTGACCGAATACCTCTACGCCACCTGTCCATGGAAGCGCGTTGTTTCGTTCGATCATCGCAAGATAGAGGGCGCGGACATCGCGCGGGATGATCGCTGGATTCTTGCTCTGGAGTGCTGGAAATGACGAACTGGGGTGTAATGATCGCGCGGGGGAACCTTCATCTCACAAAGAAGGCTGTGTCCACGTTCTTGGCACAGGATATCGGGGATACCGCGTTGTTCTTTATCGATAACGACTCTCCGGACGGAACTTCTCAGTGGCTCCGATCGATCCCCGACGAACGCATGTATAGGGTGACATTCAAGCGCCAAAAAAGCGTTTCAGAATGCTGGAACTATGCGCTTCAGTGGATCTTTTCGCAAAATGGCGAGTACGCATTGGTTCTTAACAACGACGTTGAGCTTCGCCCCGAAACCTATCGCCTGCTGGTCGAAGACGGCGGTGATTTCGTAACGGCTGTTGGCGTTAACGCGCGCGAGCAGATGACCGAGGCGGTGCTGGAGCCGCAGAAGCGAAGGAACCACCCGGATTTCAGCGCATACTTGATCCGCAAGAAGGTTTTCGATCAGGTCCAGTTCGACGAAGCCTACAAGGGGGGCTACGTGGAAGACGCCCAAT
>Ga0157379_10000104_pt1 | contig 57987 bp, 54 predicted proteins | sample S25metaG_FD_121802 | JGI IMG/M metagenome (GOLD analysis project Ga0157379, IMG submission 121802) | Switchgrass rhizosphere microbial communities from Kellogg Biological Station, Michigan, USA - S2-5 metaG | ecosystem: Host-associated > Plants > Roots > Rhizosphere > Soil | place: USA... | reverse complement strand
GGCCCCCACCATCGCGGCCTTCGGCAGCCAGATGTCGACCCGCGTGCCACGGCCCGGCCGGCTGGAGATTCGCAGCCGCCCGCCCGATTGCTCGGCCAAGCCATGGACCATGGAGAGCCCAAGCCCCGTCCCCTTGCCCACGCCCTTGGTCGTGAAGAAGGGCTCGGTGGCGCGTTGCAGGGTGTCGGCGTCCATGCCGGCGCCGTTGTCGATGACCGACAGGCGGACGTACTCGCCGGGCGACAGCGAGATCAGCCCTGCCTTCTCAAGGCGCTCCAGCCCGGCTTCAATCCGGATGACACCGCCGCCGGCCATGGCGTCCCGGGCGTTCACCGCCAGGTTCAGCAAGGCGCTCTCAAGCTGACCGGCGTCGGTGTAGGCGGGCGGCAGGTCCAGCTCGAAGCTGGTGGCGAGCTCGACCGTCGGCCCCAGCGAGCGGCGCAGAAGGTCCTCCATGCCGGTGACCAGCTCGGTGACGTCCACACCGCCGAGGGCCAGCTCCTGCTTGCGCGCGAAAGCGAGCATCCGCTGGGTGAGGCTGGCGCCGCGCTCGGCGCCCTGCACCGCATTTTCAAGCAGGGCCTGGGCCCGCGGGTCCTGCGGCATGCGCTTGCGAAGCAGCTCCAGGCTGCCCAGCACCGCCATCAGCAGGTTGTTGAAGTCGTGGGCGATGCCGCCGGTGAGTTGGCCGATGGCGTCCAGCTTCTGGGATTGCAGCAGCGCCTCACGCGCTTCGAGCAGGGCGCGCTGCGCCTCCTGTCGCTCGGTGACGTCGCGGGTGATCTTGGCGTAGCCGATCAGCTCGCCCGCCTCATTGCGGATCGCGTCGATCACCACGTGGGCCCAGAAGCGGGTGCCGTCCCTGCGGACCCGCCAGCCCTCCCGCTCGGCGCGGCCCTGCGCCGCCGCGGTCCGCAAGGCGAACGCCGGGATGCCGGCCGCGCGATCCTCCTCGGTGTAGAAGCGCGAGAAATGCTCGCCGATGATCTCGTCCGGCTCATAACCCTTGATGCGTTGCGCGCCGGGGTTCCAACTCGTCACGCGCCCTTGGGTGTCCAGCATGTAGATGGCGTAGTCCGTGACCCCCTGGACCAGGAGCCGGAACTGCTGGTCGCGGCGACGCGCCTCATCTTCGGCGGCCTTCCGCTCGGTCAGGTCGCGGGTGATCTTGGCGTAGCCCAACAGTTCGCCCGCCTCATTGCGGATCGGGTCGATCACCACGTGAGCCCAGAAGCGGCCCCCGTCCTTGCGCACCCGCCAGCCTTCCCCCTCGAAATGACCGCTCTCGCCGGCCGTTCGCAGCACCCGGTCCGGGATGTCCGCGGCCTGGTCCTCCTCGGTGTAGAAGCGCGAGAAGTGCTCGCCGATGATCTCAGAGGCTTCGTAGCCCTTGAACCGGCGGGCGCCGGGGTTCCAGCTCGCGACATAGCCGTCGCGGTCCAGCATGAATACCGCGTAGTCCGTGATGGCCTCGACGAGCAGCCGGTAGTCACTGTCGTCGGTCATGTTCGACGCGCCTTGACCCCAGTTCTCATCCAGCCCCCTTGGCGCGCACCCCGAGGCACACCTTCGCTGGAGCGCACCGAGGCCGGGAAGGTTCCCTATACGATCTGAAAACTCGGATAAATATGAGAGCCTGCCCGCCAGCCTGTCGGCAAGCCTATTCCCGGCTGCGCAGCCAGCGTCGCGCGGCCCAACCTATCACCACCCAGGCGGCGACCAACACCGCCAGCCACAGGGCCTCGCGGATGTGACGGCCGCTCATGGCGCGGGCGATGGACTCGCCGGCGAAGGCCGTGAGGGCGATCTTGGGAACGATGCCGATCGCCGTGCCGAGCGCGAAATCGAGCGTCCGCATAGGGGTGACGCCCGCGGCCATGTTGACGACGATGAAGGGGGCGGAGGGTACGAGGCGCACGATCAGGCTGGCCGCCAGCCCGTTGCGGCCCACATGGTCCATGAAACGCCGCACGCCGGGGCCGGACACCCGTTCCAGCGCTTTGGCGCCCGCTGCGCGGCCAAGGTAGAAGCCGACCATTGAGGAGGCCATGGTGCCGATCCAGCTGTAGGCGAATCCCCGCCAGCCGCCGAAGACCACCACCGCCGCGGCGATCAGCATGAACTGCGGCACGCCGAGGAAGGCCAGGGCCGCGAAGGCCGCGACCGCCACGGGCAAGGCCCAGGGACCCGGAGTCTCCGCCAGCCAACGCTCCACCGTCGCCTCGCCGCCGAAGCCCAGCACCTGAGCGCCGAAAACGAAGACCAGGCCCACGCCGCCAAACAACAGGAACGAGGCCAGAAGCGTACGCCAGGCCTTGGCGTCCAGGTCGGAAAGGAGCGGCGGAAGGCGGCGCATGTGGCCGCCTGGGTTGGCCGATCGCCTGGGCGGGGTCAAGCGTGCGCCCGAAACACGGGTTTGCCGCAGGTTCGAGTTCGGCTAAACCCCGCCCGCCCGGGGCAGAGCCCCGGCGCAAGCTCAGGAGCACGCCCTCAGATGTCGCTGCAGTCCGCCGCCCTCGCCCGCGTCAAGCCCTCCGCGACCCTCGCGGCGGACCAGAAGGCGCGCGAGCTGAAAGCGCAGGGCCGCGACGTCATCGGCCTGGCCGCCGGAGAGCCCGACTTCGACACGCCGGACAACATCAAGGAAGCGGCCATCAAGGCGATCCGCGACGGCAAGACCAAGTACACCAACGTCGACGGCATCCCGGAGCTGAAGGACGCCATCTGCGCCAAGTTCCAGCGCGAGAACGGCCTGACCTACAAGCCCAGTCAGATCAACGTCTCGCCCGGCGGCAAGCCGGTGATCTTCAACGCCATGATGGCCACTCTGAACCCGGGCGACGAGGTGCTGATCCCGACGCCCTACTGGGTGAGCTATCCGGACATGGTGCTGCTGGCCGGCGGCGAGCCGCGCTTCGTCCAGACCACCGCCGAGAGCGGGTTCAAGGTGCAGCCCGAGGCGCTGGACGCGGCGATCACGCCCCGCACGCGCTGGGTGTTCCTGAACTCGCCCTCGAACCCGTCCGGCGCGGCCTACACCCGGGCAGAGCTGCGCGCGGTCGCCGACGTGCTGCTGCGCCACCCGCATGTCTGGATCCTCACCGACGACATGTACGAGCACCTGCTGTTCGACGACTTCGAGTTCTCGACCATCGCCCAGGTGGAGCCGGCGCTCTACGACCGCACCCTGACCATGAACGGGGTCTCCAAGGCCTACGCCATGACCGGCTGGCGGATCGGCTACGCCGGCGGGCCTGAGGCGCTGATCAACCTGATGCGCAAGATGATGAGCCAATCGACGTCGAACGCCGCCTCGATCTCGCAATACGCCGCGGTCGAGGCGCTGAACGGGACCCAGGCCTTCATCAAGCCGAACCAGAATCTGTTCCAGGGGCGCCGCGACCTGGTGGTCTCGATGCTCAACCAGGCGAACGGCATCCGTTGCCCGACGCCGGAAGGGGCGTTCTACGTCTATCCGTCCTGCGAAGGGGTGATCGGCAAGTCCGCCCCCAGCGGCCGGACGATCGCCTCGGACGAGGATTTCGCCAACGAACTGCTGGAGGCGGAGGGGATCGCCGTGGTGCACGGCGCGGCCTTTGGCCTGTCGCCGTTCTTCCGCATCAGCTACGCGACGGCCAATTCCGTCCTGGAAGAAGCCTGCACGCGCATCCAGCGGTTCTGCGCCTCGGTGAAATAGTCAGGCGACGCGATGGCCGTCAGTGCTTCTCGCGCCAGGCGGACTTCGCGGAGTCCTTCGTCAGGTTCAGGTGGACGCCGTCGTCGTCCACGTACTCGACCCAGCTCATCGGGATCAGGTGGTGCTTCAAGCCCGAGCCTGTGTCCCACTTCGTGAGCTCGATGTCGTCGCCCATGACGTGGTCGACCCGGCCCACGTGACCGCCGTCAGAGCCCAGGACCTCCATATGCTCGCGGATCTCGGAAGGATCGTTCATAGTTCTCTCCTGTCTCAGCGACGGACGCATAACCCGGGCGCAGGCGCGGAGGTTTCCGGGTGGTCGAGCCCATCAATCTGAACAAGGCGCGCAAGGCGCGGCTCCGCGCCGCCGACAAGGCGCAGGCTGCCGAGAACCGGGTGAGCTTCGGCCGAAGCAAGGACGAGAAGCAGACGTCGAAGCTGGAGGCCGAACGCGCGCGGCGCGCTCACGACCAGGCCAAGCGCGAGGACTAGGTCTTCGGCGCGCCCCTCGGCACCGCCCGTTCGCGAAAGGCCGGAGGGATAGACTCGTAGATCCGCGGCGGGGGGATGCGGAACCGCGCGCGGACGGCTTCAAGCGGCTCGGCCAGCAGGCGCTCGTAGTCCGCGCCAAGAAGCCAACGCGCCTTCAGCCCGCGCCGGAAACCTTCCCAGATCGCCCGGCGGTATGGATAGCCGTCATAGCGCTGCGAGCGAAGGGCCACGCCGATGGCGATGAGCGCCCAGCCCGCCCCGCGCGTCTGGGCGAAGGAGAAGGCCACAAGGCAGGCCTCGCCCAAGGGATCTCGGCCGTAACCCGCCAGCACATGCCAGATATCGTGGGCGTCGCGGGTACGCCGGCCGAACCAGGCGTAGGGATGCTTGTCTTCGATCGTGGTCGTGCCCTTCTGGCTGATCTCGACCAGCGCCTGGGCCGACAACCTCTCGCCGCGCACGAATTCGCGATAGGCCGCGCCCACCGAACCCGGCGGCAGGCTTTCGAGCCACGCCTGGTCCATCAATCGGGGGGCGAGCTCCACCCGCTCATAGGCGATCCGGCCGCCGTCCACAGTGGTCAGCAGCCGCCAGTAGTTGCGCGCCGTCCGCTTGCCGTTCAGGGCGCGCATGATGATGAACACCTGGGCGGTGTCGTCCTTGTCGGCCAGCAGGCGGCGCAGCGCTTTGAGCGCGCGAAGCCAATCCTGCTTCACCACGACCGGAGCCGCGCCGGCGTCATCCGCCAGGGCCATTTAAGGAAATCCTTGTTGCGCGGCGAAGAGATGACCAAATGGCTGCGCGTTCACAAGGCCCAAGTAACCCAAATCAGGTGAACTGCGTGTCGAACAGCTTGCGCAAACGCTCCCTTCAACTGGCCGGACACCCCACCTCGGTGGCTCTGGAGCCCGAATTCTGGCGGGTCCTGGAGGAAATGGCGCAGGGGCGCGGCGTCAGCCTTGCGGGTCTCTTGGCGGCGATCGACGCCGAGCGGGGACAACGGCCGCTGGCGTCGGCGTGCCGGACGGCCGCCCTCGCCTACGCCCGGCGATCAGAGCGGCCGGCCCAGCAGGCCTAGCGCCAGCACGAAGAGGGCGACGGCTAGAATTCCCAACAGCCCCCAGACGAAGGCCGGCAGGGACTCTGTGCGGGGGCGACGAGGATCCTCGGACATCGGCGTCGTCCCTGGCGGCGAGGCGGCTGAAGCCGTCGTGGACAAACCGCCGCCCTCCCTCGAAGTTCCGGCCCTTAAGCCGCCGGCCGGGCGTGCTACATATGTTCCGATGTCCGCGTCCGAATCCCCCGTTCCTCCCGAGCCCCGGATCAGCGACCTTGCGCGCCCGTCAGGGTCAGGGCCGGCGGGCGACTACCTTGAGGGCCTGAACCCCGAGCAGCGCAATGCGGTCGAGGCGACCGATGGCCCGGTGCTGGTGCTCGCCGGCGCGGGCACCGGCAAGACGCGGGTGCTGACCACCCGGCTCGCCCACCTGCTGGCCACCGGCCGCGCCCGGCCCTGGCAGATCCTCGCCGTAACCTTCACCAACAGGGCTGCGCGCGAGATGCGCGAGCGCATCACCGCCGTCATCGGCCCCGACGCGGAAGGCCTTCGCTGGCTCGGCACCTTCCATTCCATCGCCGCCCAGGTCCTGCGACGGCACGCCGAACTGGTGGGGATGAAGTCGAACTACACCATCCTGGACGACGACGATCAGGAACGGCTGATCAAGCAGGTGCTCGAGGCCGAGAACATCGACGTCAAGCGCTGGACCCCCAAGGCGCTGGCCGGCCTCATCGACCACTGGAAAAACCGCGGCTGGACGCCGGACCGCTTGCCGGCCGCCGAGGCGCAGCACTTCGCCAACGGGCGCGGCCAGGCGCTCTATCGCCTGTATCAGGAGCGGCTGCGGGTGCTGAACGCCTGCGACTTCGGCGATTTGCTGCTGCACAACCTGACCATCTTCACGGCCAATCCGGACGTGCTGGCCGAATACCACGAGCGGTTCCGCTACATCCTGGTGGACGAGTATCAGGACACCAACGTCGCCCAGTACCTGTGGCTCAGGTTGCTGGCGCAGAAACGCCAGAACATCTGCTGCGTGGGCGACGACGACCAGTCGATCTACGGCTGGCGCGGGGCCGAGGTGGACAACATCCTGCGGTTCGAGCGCGATTTCCCGGGCGCCAAGGTGGTGCGCCTGGAGCGCAACTACCGTTCCACGAGCCACATCCTGGCGGCCGCCTCCGGCCTGATCGCGACCAACAGGAGCCGGCTGGGCAAGACGCTGTGGACCGAAGCCGAGGGCGGCGAAAAGGTCGTGGTCCGCGGCGTGTGGGACGGCGAGGCCGAGAGCCGGATGATCGCCGACGAGATTGAGAAGGCCAAACGGCAAGGCCGCCGCTTCCGCGACATGGCGATCCTGGTTCGGGCCTCGTTCCAGATGCGCGCCTTCGAAGAGCGGTTCGTCCTGTTGCAAATCCCCTACACGGTGGTGGGCGGTCCCCGCTTCTTCGAGCGGGCCGAAATCCGCGACGCCCACGCCTACCTGCGCCTGATCCAGAGCCCCGACGACGACCTGGCGTTCGAGCGCATCGTCAACACGCCCAAGCGCGGGATCGGCGACACCACGGTGCAGAAACTGCTGCAGGCGGCCCGCTTGAGCGGTGTCTCAGCGAGCGTGGCCGCACGCGATCTTGCGCGCACCGACGAGCTGGCGGCCCGCACCCGCTCGGCGCTCTCGGGATTCCTGCGCGACCTGGACCGCTGGCGCGCCGAGGCCGAGCGCATTCCGCACGCGCGCCTCATGGAGGCGGTGCTGGAGGAGAGCGGCTACACCGACGCGCTCCGCGCCGACAAGACGCCGACCGCCGCCACGCGGCTGGAGAACCTGAAGGAGTTGGTCCAGTCGATGGCCAGCTTCGAGACGCTCGAAGGCTATCTGGAGCACGTCTCCCTGGTCATGGACCTCGACCGCGGCCCGGCTGCGGACGCGGTGCAGATCATGACCCTGCACTCGGCCAAGGGGCTGGAGTTCCCGCTGGTGTTCCTGCCGGGCTGGGAGGAAGGGGTCTTCCCCTCCCAGCGCAGCCTGGACGAGAAAGGCGACAAGGGCCTGGAGGAAGAGCGCCGGCTGGCCTACGTGGGCCTGACCCGCGCGCGGCAGGAGGCGCGGATCTCCTTCGCCGCCAACCGCCAGGTCTACGGCCGCTGGACCAGCCAGCTTCCCAGCCGCTTCGTCGACGAACTGCCTCTGGCCAACGTCGAGGCCTCCAGCGAGACCGGCTATTACGGCGGCGGCCCTGGCATGCAGCAGCACGGCAGCCGCTGGGACGAGAGCCCGTCCTTCGGCGCCGGCTACTCCTCGCCAGGATGGCGACGAGCCCAGGCCAGCGGCTATCGCGGAAGCCACCCGGGCCGCCAGGCTGTCATTGAAGGCGAGGGCCGCCTGGTCGCCGTCTCCGAAAGCTCCGCCGCCAGCGACTATCGGAGCGGCGACCGCGTCTTCCACGTCAAGTTCGGCTACGGGCGCGTCGCCGCGGTGGAGGGGAACAAGCTGACCGTCCAGTTCGACAAGGCGGGCGAGAAGAAGGTTCTGGACAGCTTCGTCGAGAAGGCCTGAACGGCGGGACCGCTAGCGCCGCCGCCGCCGGTCGACCCCCCATAGCGCCAAGCCGGCGCCGACCAGGGCGGCGAGACCCAGGACCCAGCTGGAGCTGCGGCCCCTGGCCGCCCGCAGCGCCGCTTCGCGCATGGCCGCAGGTTGGATCTCCGAGGCCGAGGCTCCGGAACCACGGCCGGCGGCGACCTTGCGGAACAGGACGGTTTCCGCCCGGTGGTCGATGTCGGCGACCTCCCAGCCGTGGTCGGCCCAGGCCCGGCCGTGGACCTTTTCCGGCCCCGCGCGCCACCAAGCCGCATGCGCGCGCGCCCCCTTGGGCAGAGCAAATCCCAGCAGGCCTTCGATCTCGGCGAAGCTCGTCCGCCATTCCGGCTCGGCGGTGGAGTCGAACCTCCGGGACAGGGGGTCGTACTTGCTCATGCGCGTCTCCCGCCGGCTCAACGCATCGGGCGAAAGAAGGCGCCAGCTTGGCCCTGAACCAACCTGCCGTTTGCGCGCTTCCTCGCCGAACCCATTTGCGAAAGGCTGGCCGAAGGTGAGGGCGATCTGGAAAGGGGCGGGCGTGGCTTTGACGGCGGGGCTGTTGATGGGGGCGGCGATGCGCCCCGACCTGGCCTACGACGATCGGCCGGCAGGACCCCAGATCGTCGCCCAGCCTCACGACCCGGACGAAGCCTCCCCCTTTCAAGCCGAAGCCGTGGCGCTCTCCGCCTACGGAAGCAAGCCGCCGGATTATGTCGTCGGCACGGACTGGCGGCGATACGCCCAGGCCGCGGCCGTGGCGATCGCGCCGCCTGCGCCGGCGCCAGCACATGAGGAACCTGCGCCCGACTATTACGAGCAGGCCCTCCGCTCGTACGATCTGACGCCTGCGACCTACGACCCAACCGACGAAGCGCCCGTCCCCACCGCCGTGGACAGCGAGGCCCCGCCGGAAGCCACGGGCGACACCACCCGCGTCCGCTGATCGCGCTCGCCATCGGCCGCCCGTCCCGCTAGCAGGGGGCCATGAGCGACCAGGCAGTGCAGATCATCGCCCGCGGACCGCGCCGCCTCGCCGAGGCCGCCGCCCAGGCGATCGACGAGACCCCTGCGACGGAATCCCTCACCTATTCGATCCTGGAGGAGGACGAGGACCACGACGTCTGGCGCATCGACGCATTCCCCACCCGGGAAGCGGAACAGGTGGCGCTTGTGGCGCTGCTGGAAGGCCACCCCGGCCTCAGGGTGACAACCGAGACGCTGGCCGACGCCGACTGGCTGGCGATGGCGCTTTCGGGGCTTCCCCCCGTGCGGGCAGGACGGTTCTTCGTCTTCGGAGCGCACGACCGCGGCCTCGCGCCAGCCTCGACCGTCAACCTCCGCATCGAGGCGGGTGCCGCCTTCGGCACGGGGCATCACGGAACCACGGTGGGCTGCCTGCTCGCCTTCGACGCCCTGCTGAAAGGCGCCCGGTTCGGCAAGGTGCTGGACGTGGGTTGCGGCACCGGCGTGCTGGCCATCGCGGCGGCGCGAACAGGAAGCCGCCTGGCGCTCGGCACCGACATCGACCCGGTGTCTGTGCGCATCGCCAACGAAAACGCCAAGCTGAACAGCGCCCACGCGCACTTCGTGCACGCCGCGGGCCTGCGCGATCCGAAGGTGCGGACCGCGGGGCCCTACGACCTGGTCTTCGCCAACATCCTGGCGCCCCCGCTGGTGGCGCTGGCGCAGGACATCAAGCGGGCGCTCCGCCCAGGCGGCGTGGCGATCCTGTCGGGCCTGCTGCGGACCCAGGAGCGACGGGTGCTCGCGGCCTACCTCTCCCGCGGCTTCCGCGTGCGCCGCAAGCTGCGGCGCGACGCCTGGGCCACGTTGGTGCTGCGCCGCCCCTGAGCCCCGCCGGAACCCCTCTGGCCGAATGACGTTCCGTCCCAAAGGCCAAGCCGGTCAACGGGATAGGAGGAACGCATGTCCGACCCCATGGACTATCAACGGGATCGTACGTCGGAGACGTCCGCAGGAGTCGAACGGGAGACCTACCGCGAGGTCCACACCGGCCGCAGCGGCGTCGCCGGCTGGTGGATCGCCGCCATCGTCGCCATCGTGGCGGTGGCGGGCCTGCTGATCGTGTTCTCCAACCAGACCCGCCAGGATGATCTGCAAGCGGCGCGCGACCAGGGGGCCGCTCAGGCGAGCCTGAACAGCGCGACGAGCGACGCCCAGCGCGCGGCCATGGACGCAAGCCGCGCCGCCCAGGCGGCGGTGGACTCCAGCGCCCGAGCCACCCAGCGCGCCGCCGAGACCGCCCAGGCCGCCGCCGACCAGACCTCGCAGCAGATCCAGCAGTCCGCGGCCAGCGCCGGCCAGGCCGCGCGCGACGCCAGCGACACCGCCCAGGCGCCGCCGCAATAGTCGCAGGCGTTTGCCGAGACCCGCAGGGCGCGTGCGCCCTTGAGCGGCGCCCGCGTTCGCGCAAGCCGACGAAGCGCGGCCGGCCCTTTGCCGTGGCGTCGGTTGCGCCTACATCCCAACAATGCGCCAGACGTTCGATGAGACGACGGACCCTTCCTTCGGCCCCCGTCACGTGCCGCTGATCCGCAAGGCCATGGCCGAGCAGGGCCTGGACGCGCTGGTGGTGCCGCACGAGGACGAGCATCAGAACGAATATCTTCCGCCCGCCAACGACCGCCTGGGCTGGGCCACCGGCTTCACCGGCTCGGCGGGCGCGGCGGTCATCTTCCAGGACAAGGCGGCGATCTTCGTGGACGGCCGCTACACCCTACAGGTGCGCGACCAGGTCGACGCCGCGACCTTCGAGATCCGCGACCTCGTGGACGGCGGCGTCACCGCCTATTTGGAGGAGGCCGCCAGCGCCGGCCAGGCCATCGGCTACGATCCGCGCCTGCACAGCCCCGACGCGCTCGCCCGCCTGAGCCAGGCGGCGGCCAAGGCGGGCGCGAAACTGACGCCCGTCGAGGTCAATCCGCTGGACCGCGCCTGGGGCGCTGAGCGGCCCAAACAGCCCGCCGCCCCGGTCGTCCCGCACCCCCTCGAGTTCGCCGGCGAGTCCGCGGCCGAGAAGCGCCGGCGCGTCGGCGAGACGGTGGCCGCCCAAGGCGCCGCTGCGGCGGTGCTGACCGCCCCCGCCTCCATCGCCTGGCTGTTCAATATCCGCGGCGGAGACGTCATCCGGTCGCCCCTCCCCCTGGGCCAGGCCATCCTGAGCGCCGACGGCGCGGCGCGACTGTTCCTCGACCCTCGCAAGGTGACCGCAGAGCTTCCTGCCTGGCTAGGCGCGGACGTGCGGCTGGAGCGGCCCGAGGACCTGGCCGCCGCCCTGTCGGAGCTGAAGGGCAAGACCGTTCTGGTGGACCCGGCGCAGTCCTCCGCCTGGTACTTCGACACGCTCTCGCAGGCTGGAGCGCAGGTGCTGCGCGCCGAGGATCCCTGCGCCCTTCCCCGCGCCTGCAAGAACGCGGTCGAGCTGGAGGGGGCGCGGCGGGCGCACGAGCGCGACGGCTTGGCGTTGACGCGCTTCCTGCACTGGCTGGCCACAGAGGGCCAGGCGAGGCCGGTCGACGAGATCGCCGCGGTGCGCAAGCTGGAGGCGTTCCGCGAGGCGACGGGCGCGCTCAAAGACCTGTCCTTCGACACCATCGCCGGGGCTGCGGCCAACGGCGCGGTGGTCCACTACCGCCCCACCGAGCGGCTGAACCGCCGGGCCGAGCCCGGCTCGCTGATGCTGATCGACTCCGGCGCCCAGTACCTGGACGGCACGACCGACGTGACGCGCACCGTGGCCATCGGCGAGCCCTCGGCCGAGATGAAACAGCGTTTCACCCTGGTGCTGAAAGGACATCTGGCGCTCGGCCGCGTGCGCTTTCCCGTGGGGACCACCGGGTCGGCGCTGGACGTCCTGGCGCGCGCGGCGCTGTGGGCGCACGGCCTCGACTACGACCACGGCACCGGCCACGGCGTGGGCTCGTACCTGGGCGTCCACGAGGGGCCGCAGCGGATCACCAAGTCGCCGAGCGCCGTGGCGCTCCGGCCCGGCATGATCGTCTCCAACGAGCCCGGCTATTACAAGACCGGCGGCTACGGCATCCGCATCGAGAACCTGCAAGCCGTCACCGAGCCCGCCGAGGTCGACGGGGGGGATCGGCCCATGCTGGGCTTCGAGACCCTGACGCTCGCGCCCATCGACCGCCGGTGCGTCGCGCGCGAACTGCTGACCGAGGAAGAGCGCGCCCAACTCGACGCCTATCACACGCGCGTCCGCCAGACCCTGGGTCCGCAACTCGAGGCGCGGGCGCGCGCTTGGCTGGAGGAGGCCACAGCGCCGATCTGAGGAGGAGCCCCGCGATGACCGAGGAGCTGGAGCGGGCGCTCTACGCCCTGCGCGCCTAGCTGGAGCGCCAGGCGCAGGCGGGGAACGCGACCTACAACGGCGTCGCCACCGACGGCCTGGACGGGCTGGAAGGCTATTTCGACCTGCGCAAGGCCGCCGAAGCGGTGCTGGATGCGGTGAAGCCCCGGGGCTGACCTGCGCGGGCGTGATAAGCCTTCGCCAATGGACATCCTGCTGGTCTTCACCCACCCGACGAAGGACAGCTTCGCGGGCTCGATCTGCGCACAGTTGCAGACCCGTCTCGAAGCCGACGGCCACGCCGTGCGTCTGCTGGACCTCTATGGGGAGGCCTTCGACCCCGTCCTCGGGCTTGACGCCTGGCGCTCGCACCGCGCCGACCGCCGCCACCACGACACGATCGACCCGCACGTCGCGGCGCTGCTCGCCGCCGATGGCCTGGTGCTGGTCTATCCCACCTGGTGGTACGGCCTGCCGGCCATGCTGAAGGGCTGGATCGATCGGGTCTTCCAGCCGCAGGTGGGCTTTGCGATCGAGGATGGCCGCTTCAGGATTCGCTACCTGCCCAAGCTCAAGCGGTTCGCGGTGATCACCACCTACGGCTCTCCGCGCATCCTCATCGAATGGCTGGTGGGCGATCCCGTGCGCCGCCAGCTCATGCGCGGGCTCGTCCTGCAATTCGCGCGCGGCGTGCGCAAGGCCTGGGCCCCGATCTACGCCGCCGACACGAGGTCCGAGGCGGACCTCGTAGGGGCGCGGGGCCGGGCGGTGGAGAAAGTGGCCAAGCTGTTCGCGCGCTAGGGTCCAATCTTCTCCTCCGCTCGTCCGGCGAAAGCCGGATGGGCGGTGTTATGTTGGCGGCGGCTAGCCGCCGACCAGCGCCAGCCATTCGTCCTCGGTCAGCACCTGGATCCCAAGCTCCGCGGCGGTCTTCAGCTTCGATCCGGCGCCCGGGCCGGCGACCACCAGGTCGGTCTTCTTCGACACCGAGCCGGAGACCTTGGCCCCCAGCCTCTCGGCCTGGGCCTTGGCCTCATCGCGGGTAAGGCGCTCCAGGCTACCGGTGAACACCACCGTCTTGCCGGCCACGGCGGTGTCGGTCTTGGGCCTCTCGGCGTCCAGGATGTTCAGCGCCTGGCGCAGGTCCTGGACCAGGCTGCGGTTATGGTCCTCGGCGAAATAGGCGGCGGCGGCCTCGATCACCGCCGAGCCGATCTGATCCATGCAATCGAGCTCCTCGATCGCCTCGGGGTCGCGGTCGGCGACCTTGTCCATGGCGGCCAGGAAGGCGTCGGCGGTTCCGTAGCCCCGGGCCATCACCATCGCGGTGGTCTCGCCGATGTGGCGGATGCCCAGGCTGTAGATGAAGCGGTCCAGGGAAACCGTGCGGCGCGCCTCGATGCTGTCCAGCAGGTTGCGCACGCTCACCTCGCCATAGCCCTCCGTCGCCAGCAGCGCCTCGCGGTGGGCGCCCAGGCGGAAGATGTCGGCCGGCGCGGATAGCCAGCCGCGCTCGACGAAGGCGGTGATCTGCTTCTCCCCCAGCCCCTCGATGTCGAAGGCCCGGCGGCCGACGAAGTGGCGCAGGTGGGCGAGCTTCTGGAAAGGGCAGGCGAATTCGCCCGAGCAGCGCCGGACGACGGTCTCCGCCCCGGCCGCGGTCGTCTCGCGCACCACGGGCGTCCGCAACGGGCAGGGGCATTCGTGCGGAAACTCGTAGGGCGCGGCGGCGGGGGGCCGCTCCTCCGGCACGACGGCGAGGATCTGCGGGATGACGTCGCCGGCCCGTTGCAGGATCACCGTATCGCCCAGGCGCACGTCCAGGCGGGCGATCTCGTCGGCGTTGTGCAAAGTGGCGTTGGTCACCACCACGCCCCCCACGGTCACCGGCGTCAGCCGCGCCACGGGGGTGAGCGCGCCGGTGCGCCCGACCTGGATGTCGATGGCCTCCAGGACCGTGCGGGCCTGCTGGGCCGGAAACTTGCGCGCGATCCCCCAGCGCGGCGCCCGGCTGACGAAGCCCAGGCGCTGCTGCCAGTCCAGACGGTCGACCTTGTAGACCACCCCGTCGATGTCGAAGCCAAGGTGCGGACGGACAGCCTCCATCTCGCGATAGGCCGCCAGCAATCCCTCCAGGCCCTCCACCCGGCGGCTCTGCGGCGTGATGGGCAGTCCCCAGGACCGAAAGGCCTGCAACGCCTCCCATTGGGTCTCCGCGAAGGGGGCGCTCACCAGCCCCCAGGCGTAGGCGAAGAAGCGCAGCGGTCGCTGGGCGGTGATCTTCGGATCGATCTGGCGCAGCGAGCCGGCCGCCGCATTGCGCGGATTGGCGTAGGTGCGCTGGCCCGCGGCCTCCGCCGCCGCGTTGAGAGCCGCGAACTCCTCGTGGCCCAGGTAGATCTCGCCCCGCACCTCGATCACATCCGGCCAGCCCGAGCCCGCCAGCCGCTTGGGGACCTCGCCCAGCGTCCGCACATTGGCGGTGACGTCCTCGCCCACCCGCCCGTCGCCGCGCGTCGCCGCCCGCACGAGTTCGCCGTTTTCGTAGCGGATGGAGCAGGACAGGCCGTCGATCTTCGGCTCGGCGGTGTAGGGCACCGCCCCCTCGAGCTTGAGAAACCGCCTCACCCGCGCGTCGAACTCGGCTGCGTCCTCGTCGGAGAAGGCGTTGTCGAGGCTGAGCATGGGGACGCCGTGCTCGACCGGCGCGAACTGCTCCGAGCGGGCCGCGCCCACGCGCAGCGACGGGGAGTTGTCGCGCACCAGATGCGGGAAACGCGCCTCGATCTCGCTGTTGCGCAGCTTCAGCGCGTCGTAGTCCGCGTCGGAGATCGTCGGAGCGTCTTCGCGGTGGTAACGGATGTCGTGCGCGGCGATCTCGTCGGCGAGGCTTGTCAGCTCCTCCAGAGCCTCTTCCTCGGTGAGCTGGTCCACGGGTGTCATGACGATGGCCTAGCGGCTCCAGCCCGATGCGCCAAGCCGCAGGCAAGGCGCTTCACGCGCCGATGAGCGCACGCGCCGCGGCGCGGGCCGCGTCGGTGATGTGGGCCCCCGCCAGCATGCGGGCGATCTCCTCCTCGCGGTCGGCGGAAGACAGGACCTCGACCACGGTGCGGACGCGCTCGCCCTCCCCCGACTTGCTGATGCGCCAGTGCGCCTCGGCGCGGGCGGCCACTTGGGGCGAGTGGGTGACCACCAGCACCTGGGCGCCGCCGCCCAGCCGCTTTAGCCGCAGGCCGACCGCGTCGGCCACCGCCCCCCCCACGCCCTGGTCGACTTCGTCGAAGATCATCAACGGTTGCGGGCCGCCGCCGCGACCGGCCAGAACCGCCTTCAGCGCCAGGGCGAAACGCGCCAGCTCGCCGCCCGACGCGATGGCCGCGAGGTCGCCGAAGGGCGCGCCGGGGTTGGTGGCGATCTCGAAGGCCACTCGGTCGAGGCCGGCGGCGCCGGCGCGCGCCTCGTCCTGCGGCTCCACGGCGGCGCGGAAGCGGGCCTTGTCCAGCTTCAAGGGAGCAAGCTCGGCCGTCACCGCCCGCGCGAGCTCATCGGCCGCGGCCCGACGGGCGGCGCTGAGCGCGCGGGCGTCAGTCAGATAGGCCTGGCGCGCGGCGTCCAGCTCGACCTCGGCCGCCGCCAGCGCCTCGCCCGACGTCTCCGCCGCCTGAAGCCGCTCGGCGAAGCGGATGCGCACCCGCGGCAGCTCTTCGACGCTGACCCCCAGCTTGCGGGCCAGGCCGCGCAGATCGAACAGCCGCTCCTCGGCCTTCTCCAGCCGGTTGGGCTCGAACTCGAACGCCGACGCCGCCTCGTCGATGGCGGCTTCCGCCTCCTGGGCCTCGATCAAGACCCGGTCCACGGCTGCCGAGGCCGCAGCGAGCCGCTCGACCGGGGCGCTATCCACCACCGCGCCGGCGCCGACCGCGCGCTCTCGCGCCCGCTCCAGGGTGCGGGCCGCCGAGGCCAGGCGCTGGGACAGGCCATCGAACGCGTCGCGGGCTTGGGCGATGTCCGACAGCGACTTTTCCGCAGCGCCCAGGACGGCGCGTTCCCCAGCGAGCGCCGCCTCCTCTCCCTCGCGGGGGTCGAGGCGGTCGAGCTCGGCCAGGCGTAGGGCCAGTTCTTCGGTCTCGGACGCGGCGCGGGAGGCCGTCTCGCGCAGCTCCTGCACGCGGGCCTGGACGGCGCGCCAGTCCCGCCACCCCGCGGCCACGGCCTGGACCTGAGGGCCAAGGCCCCCGAAGTCGTCGAGCAGGGGCCGGTGGGTTCGCCAGTCCAGCAGGCCCACCGTCTCGTGCTGGCCATGCACCTCGAGCAGGAGATCGCCCACCTCCTTCAGCACGCCCACTCCGGTCGCCTGGTCGTTGACGAAGGCGCGGCTGCGTCCGTCGGCCGAGAGCGAGCGGCGAAGCACCAGGTCCTCGTCGCGCGCATAGGCGAGCCCCTTCTCCTCCAGGATCTCCCAGACGGGGTGGTCGATGGCGGGGGCGAAGACCGCCGAGACGACCGCTTGCGCCGCCCCGCGCCGCACCAGGCCCGCGTCGCCGCGCGCGCCCGCGGCCAGTCCCAGCGCATCGAGGATGATCGACTTGCCGGCGCCCGTCTCGCCGGTGAGCGCGGTCAGGCCGGGCCCAATGGACAGGTCCAAGGCCTCGATCAGCACGACGTCGCGGATCCACAGTCCGATCAGCATCGGCGGGGAGGATCGCCTGGAATCGGGCGTCCTTCCAAGGGTCCGGCTATCGGCTCAACGGCCGAAGAAGGGGATTTTCAGCCGACGCTTGGGCTTGACGGCCGCCGGAGCCGCCGCGGCCTCCGGCGTCGCCTCGGCCGGCGGCGGCGGCGTCGTCGACTTGTTCTTGATGAAGGGGATGCGCAGCAAGCCCCGGGCGCCGCCGGCCTTCGGCTCCACGGCCGGGCGATGCCCCTTCGACGTCAGCAGCTTGTAGGCGTCGGCGTACCAGGCGTCGCCCGGATAGTTGTAGCCCAGCACCGACCCGTCCCGCTTGGCCTCTTCAACAAGACCCAGGGTCAGGTAGGCCTCGACCAGCCGGTAGAGCGCCTCGGGGGCGTGGCTGGTGGTCTGATAGCGGTCGATCACGTTCCGGAACCGGCCGATGGCGGCGAAGGTGTCGCCTTGGCGCAGGTAGTAGCGGCCGACCGTCATTTCCTTGCCGGCGAGCTGGTCGTTGACCATGTCGATCTTCAGCCGGGCGTCGGCGGCGTATTCGCTGTTGGGATAGCGCTGCACCACCTCGCGCAGGGCGTCGAGCGCGCGGGCGGTGATTGCCTGGTCGCGCCCGACGTCGGCGATCTGCTCGAAGTAGCAGATGGCCTTCACGTAGCGGGCGTAGGCGGCCGAGGGGTTGCCCGGATAGAGCTGCAGGAAACGGTCCGCGTCGGCGATCGCCAGGTCGTAGCTGTTCGCTTCGTAATGGGCGAACGCCTGCATTAGGATCGCCCGCCTGGCCCATTCCGAATAGGGGTGCTGACGCTCCACCTCCTGGAAATAGTCGACGGCCTGGTTCCACTTGCGGCTGTCCAGCCGCTGAGCGCCAGCGTTGTAGAGCAGCTCGACCGGTCGTTCTTCATAGGCCAGCTGAGGCCGCTTCTTCCTCCCGGCGCAACCGGCGAGCGCAAGCGCGCAACAACCGACGACCAGAGCCCGAAGAACCCAGGAGTTGCGAAGGAAGGCCACCGTCACCTCAGTCCAGGAAACCCAAGCGCACCCCCGCGCCGCGTCGTGTGCTTCTACACGAGGCCTTGCCGGTGGCAAACGAAGCGATCAGCAAGACCGCCTGCGGCGGAGGCATGGCGGACCGCGCGCAAGCTCAGCCGGCCTGGGCGATCTCATCGACGAAGGTGACCAGGCGGACGGCGTCGGGCCGCGCCAGCAAGGCGCGCACGAGCTGGTTGTTCAGCGCATGGCCGGCCCGCTCGCCCTCGTAACGGCCGATCAACGGCGCGCCCAGGACATAGAGGTCGCCGATCGCGTCCAGGGCCTTATGGCGCACGAACTCATCCGGCCGGCGCACCCCTTCCGGATTGAGGACGCGGTCGCCCTCTATGACCACGGCGTTGTCCAGGCTGCCGCCGCGGGCCAGGCCGACCTTGCGCAGCGCCTCGACCTCATGGGCGAAGCCGAAGGTCCGGCAATCGGCCAGCTCCCGGCGGAAGGCGTACTCGTCCATCGCCAGGTCGATGCGCTGACGGCCGATGGCGGCGGTCGGGAAGGCGATTTCGAACGCCGCCTCGAAGCGATGGCAAGGAACCAGGGCGGCCCGCTTGTCCGCCTCGCGGACCTCGACCGTCTCCATGACTTGCAGGAAGCGGCGCGGCGCGCTCTGGGGCCGCTTTCCGGCCCGGTCGATCAGCCGCACGAAGGCCAAGGCCGAACCGTCTAGGATCGGCATCTCTGGGCCGTCCAGCTCCACCACGGCGTTGTCGACGCCCAGCATGGCGAGCACCGCCATCAGGTGCTCGATGGTGGAGACAGTGACGCCGGCGGCGTTGCCGATCACCGTGCCCAGTTGGGTCCTGCAGACCGCCTCGCAGGTCGCGGGAACCCGATTGTCGCGATCGGTCACATCGGTGCGGACGAAAACGATCCCCGCATCCGTCGGCGCGGGCCGGACCGCCACCCTGACATATTCGCCGGTATGCAGGCCCACGCCCGCGAACAACGCAGGCGTGCGCAGGGTGTGCTGAAAGGCGCCGTGCTGAAACCCGTCTGCGGCCATGCCGCCACCTTCCAATCCACTCAACTCGACGCCCCCGGCCGGATCGGCCGACAGTGCGCCTGGTGCTGGGTACAACCTTTGCCGCGACGCAGCAAAACAACTGCTGTTTCGCCATGTTACGTTGCGCAACGGTAAAGCTCGTATTTACCGCGTGGGAACCGGACCCTCAAAACGCCAGATAAAACCGATGCGATTCCGTGACTTGACGATGCCGCTCCGCGGCGTGCGGGCGACAGCGCGCAGCCCGGGCTGTTCGCAGGCGCAACATGACACATCTAAAATGCGAAAGGCGGGCGCCCGTGGCCGGGGCCCGCCTTCGAAGGGGACCTGGGTCCTTGGGAGCTAGTTCGCCAGACGGCGGAGGAAGGAGGGGATCTCCAGGTCCTCGCCGGCTTCGGTCTCGATCTCCGTTTGCGGAAGCTCGACCGGCAGGGCGCCGCCGCGGACGGCGCTGGCGCGCGGCGCGGCCGTCGGAGCCGCCGGCGGCGCTTCATAGCGCTGGCGCCCGCCGAACAGGCTCAGGAAGCCGCCCCGCGGCTTGCGGTTCTCGTAGGCGGGTTCGGCGAACAGCGGCTCGTCTTGCTCTTCGATCTCCTCGACCAGAGGATCGACGATCTTGGCCACGGCGGGCGCGGGCGCTCCAGCGGCCGTGGCGTAGAGGTCCGGCTGCTGCTCCTCGGCCGTCAGGGCCGCGGGCTCGAAGAGCTCCTCGGCGGCTGCGGGCTCCTCGGCGACAGGCCGGCTGACGTCGACGCGCAGGGGCTCGGCGGTGATGTTGGCGCGGCGCTCCATCTTCGGCTCGATCGCGGCGATCGAGGCGCCGTCCATGCCGGTGGCGACGACCGAAACGCGGACCTTGCCCTCCAGGGTCGGGTCGAAGGCGGCGCCGAAGATGATGTTGGCGTCAGGGTCCACCTGCTCGGCGATGGCGTTGGCGGCCTCGTCCACCTCAAGCAGGGTCATGTCCAGTCCGCCGGTGACGTTCACCAGCACGGCCTTGGCGCCCTTCAGCGAGACCTCGTCCAGCAGCGGGTTCTGGATGGCGTTCTGGGCGGCCATCAGGGCGCGGTCGTCGCCGGTCGCCTCGCCGGTGCCCATCATCGCCTTGCCCATCTCGGTCATGACCGTGCGGACGTCGGCGAAGTCAAGGTTGATCAGCCCCGGCAGCACCATCAGGTCAGTGATCGAGCGGACGCCGGAATGCAGGACCTGGTCGGCCATGCCGAAGGCCTCGGCGAATGTGGTGCGCTCGTTGGCGACCCGGAACAGGTTCTGGTTCGGAATGACGATCAGGGTGTCGACGTAGCGCTGCAACTCGTTGATGCCGGCGTCGGCCAGGCGCATCCGGTGACGGCCTTCGAAGTGGAACGGCTTGGTCACCACCCCGACCGTCAGTATGCCGCGCTCGCGGGCGCACTTGGCGATGATCGGCGCCGCGCCGGTGCCGGTGCCGCCGCCCATGCCGGCGGTGATGAACACCATGTGCGCGCCGTCGAGATGCTCGCCGATCTCCGGGATGGATTCCTCGGCCGCGCTCATGCCGACCTCGGGGTGGGCGCCGGCGCCCAGGCCCTGCGTCGCCTGCACGCCGAGTTGGACGCGCCGGTCGGTCTTGGCGAACTGAAGCTGCTGGGCGTCGGTGTTCGCCACCACGAACTCCACGCCCTCCAGGGCCGCTTCGATCATGTTGTTGACGGCGTTGCCGCCCGCGCCCCCGACACCAAAGACGACGATGCGCGGCTTCAGTTCCGTCGCGCGCGGCGCTGAAAGCGAAATAGCCATGGGACCCTGCACCCTTCCCGGTGAACCGCACTGGACCCCGGCCAACCCGTCCGGCGCCCCTTGCTTAAGGATGGGTTTACTAGGCGACTGACATCCTTAAGCGAGGGTTAAGCGCATACCTTGAGTCGGAAGGCCTGCGAGGCGGGAGCGCCTATTTTTCAGGCTTCTCCACAGAGTCGCGACGCGAATGCGACAGGGTGTAGCGACGCCCCCGCCCCGGCAGAACGGAGAGGGCCGCGAGCGCGTGCGATCAGAGGTTCTCGCGCAGCCAGGCGGCGGCCTTGGCGACAGGGTTGGCGCGCGGGTCGAGCGGCTCACGCCGAAGCTTGGCCGAGGCCAGCGCGCGGGCCGAAACCGCTTCGCGGGGACCGAAGGCGGCGCGGTGCAGGATGCCGGCGGCGGCGGTGAAGGCCGGACCGGAGGCCGCGTCGGCCAGGTGCGGAACGCGGCGCGGGCGGCCCAGCCGGACCGGACGGTCGAACACGCGGACCGCCACCTCGCGCACGCCCGCGAGCTGGCTGGCGCCGCCGGTCAGCACCAGACTCGCGCCCGGCTCCAACGGTGCGCCCGAGGCCTTCAGCCGGTCCCGGAGCAATTCCAGCGTCTCCTCGACGCGCGGCGCGATGATGCCCTTGAGCAGGCTGCGCGGCGCGACCACCGGCCCCGCGCCCGGATCGTCGCCGCGCGGCGGCGCCTCGATCATCTCGCGATCCTCGTTGGCCGAGGCGATGGCCGAGCCGTGCAGGGTCTTGATGCGCTCGGCGCCGGCGATGGAGGTGGAGAGGCCGCGCGCGATGTCCTGGGTGACGTGCTGGCCGCCCACCGGCACGGTCTCGACGTGCACCAGCGAGCCGGCGTTGAACACCGCCGCAGAGGTCGAGCCCCCGCCCATGTCGATACAGACCGAGCCCAGGTCCGTCTCGTCCTCTTCCAGGGCGGCGAGCGACGACACGAACGGCGCGGCGACGACGCCGTCGAACTGCAGGTGGGCGCGCTCAATGCAGGCGCCGAGCGTCTGGTAGACGCTCTCCAGGACCGAGACGACCAGCAGTTCCACGCAGAGCACCCGGCCGAACATGGCCCGGGGATCGCGGACGCCGCCCTGTCCGTCCACGGACCAGGCGATCGGCAGGATGTGGACGGCGCGTCGCCCGGGCAGCTTGATCTGGGAAAGCGCGTGCTGGATGGCGCGGTGCAGATCGGTGTCGGCGATCGGGCGGGCGCCCAGCGAGACGCGGCCCGACACCCGGTTGGAGGCGAGCTGGCCGCCGGCCGTGGCCACGGTGACGCCCTGGACGTTGACGCCCGCCAGGTTCTCGGCCCGCTCCACGGCCTGGGCGATGACTTCCGAGGCCTCGTCGAGATTGATGATCGCGCCCCCGCGCACGCCGCGGGACTGCACGTAGCCCACGCCGGCGGTGGTCAGGGTCCGGTCGCCACGCCGGACTCCGTCCGGCTTCATGATGAAGCAGGTCACCTTGGAGGCGCCGAGATCGACGGCGGCGACGACGGGCGGACGCACCAGGGCGGCCTTCAACCCATCCTTCTTTTCACCTTCCTGCACGGGACGCGGAGCGAGTTTGAGCATCGGCCTTGGACTTCTTCCTTAGGCGCCGGCCGCCGGCGGGGGGCCGGGCGGGATGGACTGTCGGGGCCGGACGGCCACCATGTCGGGATTGCGGAGATCGACGCGGTCGAAGCCCAGCGCCAGGATGTGCGAGCGCTGGTCGAGCTGCTCAAGCCGCATCAAGGCCTCTTCTTCGCCGGTGGCGGGAAGCTGGATCAGGCCGCCGTCCTTCAGGCGCAGGTCCCACCGGCGGTCGTCCAGGCGAACCAGGGCGTCGGTGCGCTGCATGAGTTGGGGCCGCTGGGCCAGCAGGGGCAGGAGCCCAGGCGCAGCCGCGGCGGCGCCCTCGCCCACCACCAGGGGCAGGCCCGCGAAACGGGCCGGATCGGCCTCCGGGATGACCTCGCCATGGTCGTCGATCACCTTGGTGAGGCCAAGATGCTGCCAGACCGCAAGCTGCCGCCGTTCCTGCACGGCGAGCACCAAGGTATCGGGCAGCAGGCGCACGACCTTGACGTCCTTCACCCAGCCCACGGCCTGCACGCGGTCCCGCACCTGGGCGAGGTCGAGCCCGATCAGGGGCTGGTCCTTGAAGACCTGGGCGGCGCGGACGATGTCGGCGGCGGCCAGCGGAGACGCGCCCTGGACCTGGACGTTATGCAGCCGAAAGCCCGCCTGGGCGAAGCGCGCGTCGAACCCGCGGCCCACCGCCGCCGCCATGCGTTCGCCGCGATGGTCGAGCGCCAGGGTGGCGCCGAGCGCCAGGGCCAGCACCGCGCCGGCCACGATCAAGACCGTTTTGGGAGAGAGGGCCGGGCCCGGACCGCCGCGCGTCGGAGGCGCGGCCGGCCTGGCTGCAGGCGGACGCTTACCTCTCGGACTTGCGGGCGCTTTGGCCCGGGGACTCGCTTGAACTCGCGATCCCCCCCGCACAGCCGCGGGCATACGCGTCCTCCGTGATCCAAAGAACCAGATCGTCGAATCCCACTCCCTGCTTCGCCGCCTGCTCTGGGATGAGCGAAGTTGGTGTCATGCCGGGTTGGGTGTTGACCTCCAGAAGGACCAGAATGTCCTTAACATCGTCATAACGAAGGTCCGATCGGGTCACGCCTCGGCACCCCAGGGCCGCGTGCGCCGTCTCGGCCAATTTCAAAGCGCGTTCAATGACATCCGCCGGCAGTTCGGCCGGGCAGACATGCACCGATCCGTCTTCGCCGTACTTCGCCTCGTAGTCGTAAAAGCCCGTGCGCGGAATAATCTCGGTGACGGTCATGCCCTTGCCGTCCATGACCCCCGCCGCCAGCTCGCGGCCGGCGATATAGGGCTCGACCATCACCGCCTCGCCGAAGGTCCAGGACGGGGCCACGACCTCCTGCGGCGGGCCATTGGCGCCTTCAAAGACCAGGAACACCCCCACCGAGGAGCCCTCCGCGTTGGGCTTCACCACATAGGGCGGCGGCAGCACGTGCCGACGGGCCACCTCGAAGCGGTCGAACAGGCCCCCGCCCGGCACCTCGACGCCGGCCGCGGCCAGCACCGCCTTGGCTTTGGCCTTGTCCATGGCCAGCGCCGAAGCCAGCACGCCAGAGTGGGTGTAGGGGATGGCCAGCGTCTCCAGCACCCCCTGGACGCAGCCATCCTCGCCCCAGGCGCCGTGCAGGGCGTTGAAGCAGACGTCCGGCTTCAGCTCCGTCAGCACCTGCGCCAGGTCGCGGCCGGCGTCCACGCGGCTGACCTTCGCCCCCAGCCGCTCCAGCGCCTCGGCGCAGGCGGCGCCGGAGACCAGGCTCACCTCCCGCTCCGAGGAAATGCCGCCCAGCAGGACGGCGACGTGACGACCGGAAAGGGGGCCAGGCATGAGGCGACTCGCTTGTGCGACTACTCTTTCGCAGGCGCCATGCCGTCAGCCGCGGGTCAAGCGGCTCGAAGCGTCGCCGCAAGCGCCTCGGGCCGCCATACAGCGGGTCCTGAAGCTGGCCACGAAAGGAACTTTGGATGCGCGTCGCGGTGTTCAGCACAAGACCCTATGACCGCCAGTTCCTCACCGCCGCCAACGCCGGCGGGCGGCACGAGCTCAGCTTCTTCGACGCCCGGCTCACGGCGGAGACGGCCGACCTCGCGGCGGGCTTCGAGGCGGTGTGCGTCTTCGTGAACGACGCCGTGGACGCGGCCGTGCTGGAGCGCGCGGCCGCGGCGGGTGTGCGGCTCGTGACGCTGCGCGCCGCCGGGTTCAACAACGTCGACCTGGCGGCCGCCCGCGCGCGCGGCGTCGCGGTGGCGCGGGTGCCCGCCTATTCTCCGCACGCCGTGGCGGAGCATACGCTGGCGCTGATCCTGACGCTGAACCGGAAGATCCACCGCGCCTACAATCGCGTCCGCGAGGGGAACTTCGCCCTGGACGGCCTGCTGGGCTTCGATCTCGTCGGCAAGACAGCGGGCGTCGTCGGGACCGGTCAGATCGGAATCCTGGTCGCGCGGATCCTGTCGGGCTTCGGCTGCCAGGTGCTCGCGACGGACCCGCAACCCCGCGACGACCTCCGTTCCGACGGCGTCCTCTACGTGGCTCCCGACGAATTGTTCGCGCGCAGCGACATCGTCTCGCTCCACTGCCCTCTCACGCCAACGACCCGCTACCTCGTGAACGAGCAGGCCATCGGCCGCATGAAGCGCGGCGTGATGATTATCAACACCAGCCGCGGCGCCGTGGTGGACACGCGAGCCGTCATCGCCGGGCTGAAAAGCGGCGCCGTCGGCAGCCTCGGGATCGACGTCTACGAAGAAGAAGAAAAGCTGTTCTTCGCCGACCACTCCAGCGACGTGCTCGGCGACGACGTCTTCGCGCGGCTGCTGACGTTCCCCAACGTCGTGGTGACGGCGCACCAGGGCTTCTTCACCACCGAGGCGCTGCAGGCCATCGCCGAAACGACGATCGCCAACATCTCAGCGTTCGAACGCGATGGCCGGCCGGCCCACCCGGTTCCGTCGCCGGCGCCCTGATGGCGGCCTCAGGCGCGCCCGCTTTCATGCGCCCATGCCGCCCAAGGGCTTGGCCGCGGCCTGCGCCAGCACCTTGCGGGTCCCCTCCAGCGCGCGGCGGATGCGCTCGTCGGGCCCGACGCCGCGATCGATCAATTCGCGCAGGGGGACTTCGACGCCGAGCGTGAGGCCGGCCGGCAGGGCCTCGACAAACGAGGCCAGCGGGAACTCGCCCTCACCGGGGATTCCGCGGTGGTCGATCGCCTCCTCGACCGGGTCCATGGTCGACGCCAGAGGGCCGTCGCAGATCTGGGCGCGGCCGATATAGCGGGGATCGAGGGCGCGCAGCGCCTCGACCGTGCCGCCGGTGCGCACGAGGTGAAGCGGATCCACCATCACCGAGATGTTCGTGGAGCCGATCGCATCGATGATCCCGACCGCAGCGCCCAGCGAGTTGACGCTGGAGATGGCCATGTACTCGATGAGGACTTTCAGGCCGAACTCTTGCGCCATCTCGTCGAGCCGAGCGAAGCTCTCCGCGATCCCGGCCGGGTCCCTGTGGACGGCGACGGCCACCAGCCCGGTGGCGCCGAGATAGGCCGCGGACTCCAGGGCGGGACGCAGGGCCGCGACATCGGAGTCGTCCCAGAGGGCGATCACCTCGGCCACGTCGACGCCGACGCCTTCGTCGTCGATCGCCCCGCGTACCGCGCGGCGGCTCGGCGTGTCCCCGATCAGGTCGTAGTCGCGGAACCGATGCTCCATGCCCAGCGCCGGCTGAACCGGGAGCGAGACGCTGCGGAACCCGTGCCGGGCGGCGGCGCGGATGAAGTCCGCAGAGTCCAGCTCCCGGGCCGTGAGGAAGTCGAGAGCGAGCGACAGCGGCGAGGATGCTGGGCGCTCCGAGCCGAAGCTCGACGTCTGCGATGCGGCCGTCACCTCGGTGGCCTCCTCGTCCGCGCCTGTCCTACGGCGCGCGCGCCGCCAACCTATGGCGCCGGCGATGGCGCGGGTAGAGGCTAGGCTGGCCGCCCGATGCGCTTGATCTCCCAGTCGAGGTCCACGCCGAACTTGGCCTTCACCTCGGCGCGGACGGCTTCGCCCAGGCCCTCGAGGTCGGCGGCGGTGGCCTCGCCGGTGTTGATCAGGAAATTGGCGTGCAGCGGCGAGAACATGGCGCCGCCATAGGGCTTGCCGCGCCAGCCGGCGGCGTCCACCAGCCGCCAGGAGGAGTCGCCGGGCGGATTCTTGAAGGTCGAGCCGCCGGTCTTCTCGCGAATCGGTTGGGAAGCCTCGCGTCGGGCGGCGATCTCGGCCATCCGCGCCTCGATGGCGGCCGGCTCATCGGGGTAACCCTCGAACAGGCCGCCCAGGAAGATCAGCGGCTCAGCCGCCGCCCGGGCCGACTTGCGGTAGCTGTAGCCCAGTTCAGCGTTGCTGAGGGTGATGCGCTCGCCCGCGCGGGTCAGGGCGTAGGCCTCCACCAGCACGTCCTTGGTCTCGCTCCCGTAGCACCCGGCGTTCATCACCAGCGCCCCGCCGACCGCGCCCGGCACCCCGCAATAGAACTCCAGCCCGGCGATCCCGGCCTTGGCCGCCTCGCGAGCCAGGGTCGCGTCGAGCACCGCGGCGCCGGCGAAGATCCGCGACCCGCCGCGCGGCTCCACGGCGGCGAAGGCCTTGCCCAGGCGCACCACCACGCCCGGCACCCCACCGTCGCGGACCAGGGTGTTGGAGCCGACGCCCAGCGGCGTCACCGGCGTGACGGGATCGAGCGCCTTGAGGAAATCCGCCAGATCGGCCTCGTCGGCCGGCAGGAACAGGACCTCGGCGGGGCCGCCGACCCGGAACCAGGTCAGCGGGCCCAGCGGCTCATCCCGCAGCAGCCGGCCGCGCACCGCCGGCAACCGGTCGCGCCAGCTCATTCGGCGACCGCGACCAGGACTTCAAGTTCGCCCGGAAGGGCGTAGGCCCAGTTGGTGATGTCGCCCGCCCCCAGCATCACCACCACGTCGCCCGCGCGGGCCTCCTGGCTGATCAGCCGGGCCAACTCCTGCGGGCTGTCCAGGGACAGCACCCGCCGGTGGCCGAAGCGGCGCACGCCCTCGGCGAGCGAGGCCTTGTCGACGCCGGCGATGGGTTGCTCGCCCGCCGCATAGACGTCGGCCACGACCACGGTGTCGGCGTCGTTGAAGCACTGGCAGAACTCGTCGAACAGGTCGCGCAGGCGCGAGTAGCGGTGCGGCTGGACCACCGCCACGACCCGTCCCGCCGTGACGGCGCGCGCCGCCTTCAGCACCGAGGCGATCTCCACTGGATGGTGGCCGTAGTCGTCGATGACCCGCACGCCGCCGGCGACGCCGGTGGTGGTGAACCTGCGACGCACGCCGCCGAATCCCGCCAGGCCTTCCCTCAGCGCCTTTGGCCCTACCCCCAGCTCACGGGCGACCGCGATCGCCGCCAGCGCGTTCAGCACGTTGTGGTGGCCGGCCATGGGCAGGCGCAGGCCCTCCAGCCGGGCCGCCTCGCCTTCCAGGGGGGCGATGACCACGTCGAACCGCGCGCCTTCGGGACCCATTTCGATCTTCTCGGCGCGCACCTCCGCCTGGGGATTGATCCCGTAGGCGACCAGCCGCCGGTTCTCCACCTTGGCGGCCATGGCCTGGACCTCGGGATGGTCGGTGCAGACCGCGGCGAAACCGTAGAAGGGGATGTTCTCGACGAAGTCGCGAAACGCCCGCTTCACGGCCTCGAAGTCGCCGTAGTGGTCGAGGTGTTCCGGGTCGATGTTGGTGACCACCGCCACGGTCGAGCGCAGCTTCAGGAAGGTGCCGTCGCTTTCGTCGGCTTCGACCACGATCCAGTCGCCGGTCCCGACCTTGGCGTTGGTGCCGTAGGCGTTGATGATGCCGCCGTTGACCACGGTGGGGTCCAGTCCGCCGGCGTCGAGCAGGCAGGCGACCATGGAGGTGGTGGTGGTCTTGCCGTGGGTGCCGCCCACCGCGATCGAGAACTGCAGCCGCATGAGCTCGGCAAGCATTTCGGCGCGGCGCACCAGCGGCAGGCGGCGCTCGCGCGCGGCGACCACCTCCGGATTGTCGGGCTTGACCGCCGTGGAATAGACGACCGCGTAGGCGCCTTCCACATGCGCCGCGTCATGGCCGATGAAGACCTTCGCCCCCAGCTTCTGCAGCCGTTCGGTGTTGGCGCTGGCCTTGGCGTCGGAGCCCTGCACCTGGTAGCCGATGCGCAGCATGATCTCGGCGATGCCGCTCATGCCGATGCCGCCTATGCCGATGAAGTGCACGGGGCCGATGTCGAAGGGCACGGGGCGGCGATTCATGCCCTTGGTGCTAACATTTCGGCCCGCCCCGGCGAAGGGCCGATCAGGCGCTGCGGCGGCGTTCCGCCACCGTCGGCGCGGCGGTGACCCGAATAAGGCTTTCCCGCAGGCGCGAAACCAGGATGGGCTTGGTCACCAGATCCTGGAAGCCCAGGCCCAGATAGTCCTGCCGCGTGCGCGTCAGCGTGTCGGCCGTGAGCGCGATGACCGGCGTCCGCCGTTCCGGCCCCACCGACGCGCGCAGTCGCCCCAGGACCTCGATCCCGCTCATCCCCGGCATGTGGATGTCCAGCAGCACCACGTCGAAGATGCGCGCGCCCAGTTGCTCCAGCGCGGCCATTCCGCTGGGCGCCTGGCGGCCGACGTGGCCGAAGGCCTGCAAGATGTCGCTGACCACCCGCAAGTTCAGCGGATCGTCGTCGACGTGCAACACGTGCAGTCTCGGGGAATAAGGCTCAACAACCGTCACGCTCATGGCCAGCACTCATGCTACCTGGACGCGAAGCTAAGCTGTAAAGGTTAAGCGATTTTGCCATCGACGCCGGCCCCTCAGCCGCGGCGCGCGGTCTCCTCGACCACATCGGCGAGACGCTCGGCGGCGTCGGGGATGGCCACGGCGCGGGCCCGCTCCGCCATGCGGGCCAGACGCGCGGGATCGCCGAGCAGCTTCTCGAGCGCCTTGGCCAGGGACTCCACCGTGAGCTGGGCCTCGCGCGCCACCTCCGCCCCGCCGGCCTCGGCCAGCAGACGGGCGTTCTGGCCCTGGTCGTCGTCGAGGGCGATGGCCAGCGGAATCAGGATCGAGGGCTTTCCGGCGACGGCGAACTCGCAGACCGTGCCGGCCCCCGCGCGGCCGATCACCAGATGGGCGTCGCGCAGGCGTGAGGCGATGTCGCGGAAGAAGGGCGCGATCTCGGCTTCCACATTGGCGTCCCGATAGGCCCTGCGGGCGAGGTTCATGGATTCCGGGCGGGTCTGCTGGGCCACCGCCAGACGCTGGCGCAAGCCCTCCGGCAACAGCTTCACCGCCTCCGGCGTCAGTTCCGAGAGCAGACGGGCGCCTTGGCTGCCCCCTGTGACCAGCAGCCGCACGGGGCCGTCCGGCTCCGGCGGGGCGTAGGGATGGTCGGCGAGCGCGCGGATCGGCGGGCGGACGGGATTGCCCACCACGACGGCGCCGGCCGCGACCTTGGGCGGGGCCTTGGCCAGGGTGGGGAAGGCGCAGGCCACCGCGCGCACGTGGGGCGCCAACATGCGGTTGGCCCGGCCCATCACCGCGTTCTGTTCGTGGATCACGGTCGGCCGACGGTCGAGGATCGCTCCGACCAGGGCCGGCGCCGAGGGGTAGCCGCCGAAGCCCACCACCACATTGGGCCCAAGCTCGCGATAGGCCGCCCGGGCCTGGGCGGCGCCGCGCAGCACGGCCAGTCCCGCACGGGCCATGCCGACCGGGTCTCCGCGACGGAAGGTCCGGGCCGAAAGGCCGATGCGGCGCTCCGCCGGAAAGTCCTGGGCCAGGCCCGCCACCCGCTCGTCCGAGGCGAGCACGACGGACCAGCCGCGGGCGATCAGCGCTTCGGCCAGCGCCTGGGCCGGGAAGAGGTGCCCTCCGGTCCCTCCGGCGGCGACGACGGCGACCTTCCGCATCGGATCCTCGCTAGGCGTAGGCGCCGGCCTTGGCCAGGCCTTCGTTGGGAGTGTAGGCGCCCGGCCGCCGCCGGGTGAGCGCCAGCGCCATGCCCAGCGTCAGGCCCATCGCCAGCATCGAAGACCCGCCATAGGAGATGAACGGCAAGGTCATGCCCTTGGTCGGGATCAGGTTGAGGTTGACCGCGACGTTGATGAAGGCCTGCTGGCCCACCAGGACGAAGAGGCCCGCCGCCGCGACCTGCTCGAACGGGTCGGTCAGCTTCATCGCCCGGTACAGGCCGCGCGTCACCAGCAAGGCGAAGAGCGCAATCAGGGTCAGGGAGAAGATCAGGCCGTATTCCTCCGCCCCGACCGAATAGATGAAGTCGGTGTGCAGGTCGGGCACATGGCGCTTCATCACGCCTTCGCCCGGCCCGCGGCCGATCAGTCCGCCGGCGTGGATCGCCTCGGCCGCGCGGTCCACCTGATGGGTGTCGGCGCCGTCCGGCGAAAGGAACTTGTGCACGCGGGCGGCCACATGCGGGAACAGGAAATAGGTCGACGACAGCCCCGCCACCGCGACCCCGCCCAGCAGCATCACCCACGAGATCGGCACACCGGCCATCCAGAAGGCCGCGCCGAACGCGACCGTGATCAGCACCGTCTGGCCCACGTCCGGCTGGATCAGCAGCAAGGCCACCGAGACGAAATAGAGGGCGAAGGCGATGGAGACGCCGGGCACGCCCTGGCCCTTCTGCCCCTCGGCGAACATCCAGGCGATAAGGATCACCAGCGCCGGCTTCATGAACTCCGACGGCTGCAGGGTGAAGCCGCCGAACTCGACCCAGCGCGTCGCGCCTTTTGCATTGTGGCCCAACGCCGGCAAGGCGATCATCACCGCGATCGCTACCAGCCAGATGAAGAAGGCCGCGCGACGGATGGTACGCACCTCCAGCATCGAGACGCTGAGAAGGATCACTATCGCGCCGGCCCCGAAGACGCACTGACGCACGGCGAAGTGGAACGGGTCGCCAATGTTCATCCGCATCGCCGCGGCCGGGCTGGAGGCGAAGGATAGCGCCACCCCGATGGCGATCAGCAGGGCTGCGACGCCGAGCATCCAGCGATCCACCGTCCACCACCACATGCCGATCGGCGTGCGGTCGGAACGCGGGAAGGCGTGCGCCTGCGACGGGGTCATGGGCGACCCCTCATGCCGCGCCCTTCGCTTCGCCCAGGCCGGCGAGCGTCTGGACGGCGCGGCGGAAGGCTTCGCCGCGGTCCTCGAAATCCTGAAACTGGTCGAAGGAGGCGCAGGCCGGAGACAGGAGCACGATGGCCTCGTCGCCGGCCGCCTGGGCGTCGGCGAAGGCCGCGGCGACGGCCGCGTCCATGGTCCCGCACTCCGCCGTGGCCGCCTTGCCCCTCAGCGTCTGGGCGAAGGCCGGCGCGGCCTCGCCGATCAGGTAGGCTTTTTGGACGCGGCCAAAGAGATCCTGCAGGGCCTCGATCCCGCCCGCCTTGGGCTGGCCGCCGGCGATCCAGTAGACCTTCGGATAGCTCGACAGCGCCTGGCGCGCGGCGTCGGTGTTGGTGGCCTTGCTGTCGTTGACGAAGCGGACACGACCGATCGCCCCCACCGTCTCCATCCGGTGCGCCAGCCCCGGGAAGCTCATCAGATGCTCGGCGGCCTCGTCGGCGGATATGCCGATGCCCTTCGCCGCCGCGTAGGCGGCCGCCGCATTCTGCCAGTTGTGGCGGCCGGGCAGCGAGCGTGCGCGCTTGAGGTCGGCGACCTCCACCGCGCGTTCGCCGGTGGCGTCGTACAGCAGGCCGTCGAGCGCATAGACGCCCCGGCCCATGGCCTTGGAGGCGGAGATCGGCACGATGGTGCGGCGGTTGGCGGCGGTGATCTCGGTGCAGATGCGCGCGCCCCACGGGTCGTCGACGCCGACCACGGCGCTGTCGCCCTTGCCCTGGTTGAGCAGGATGCGGCGCTTGGCTGCGACATAGCCCTCCATGCCCCCGTGGCGGTCGAGGTGGTCGGGCGAGATGTTGAGGATGATGGCGACTTCCGGCTTCAGGCTGGAGGTCAGGTCGAGCTGATAGGACGAGAGCTCGAGCACGTAGACCGCGCCGCCGTGCATGTCGTCCAGGCCCAGCACGCCCACGCCGATGTTGCCGCCGACGCGCACGTCCCGCCCGGCCTGGGCGCAGAGGTGGCCGACCAGGGCGGTCGTCGTCGACTTGCCGTTGGTGCCGGTGATGGCGACGACCTTCGGTTTCTTGTGCTCGGGCGCGGCGTTCACCGTGCGGGCGAAGAGCTCGACGTCGCCCAGGATCTCCACCCCGGCCGCCTGCGCCTTGGTCACCGTCCAGTGCGGGATCGGATGCGTCAGCGGCACGCCGGGCGACAGCATCAGGGCCGCGAATTGCGACCAGTCGGCCGCTGAGAGATCGGTGAGGGCGAAGCCCTGGGCCCCAGCGGCCTCGCGCGCCTCCGGCTTCTCGTCCCACAGCGCGACCAGGGCGCCGCCGGCCATCAGGGCGCGCGCCGCCGCCAGCCCCGTGCGGGCCAGGCCGAATACGGCGACCGTCCTCCCTTCGAAGCCGCGGACCGGGATCATGACGCGCGCCGGCCCTCCCCTACCTGAGCTTCAGGGTGGCCAGCCCCAGCAGGGCCAGCATGAGGGAGACGATCCAGAAGCGGATGACCACTGTGGATTCCGACCAGCCCAGCTTCTCGAAATGGTGATGGATCGGGGCCATCAGGAACACCCGCCGGCCGGTCCGTTTGAACCAGGCCACCTGGATGATGACCGAAAGCGTCTCGGCCACGAACAGGCCGCCGATCACGGCCAGGACGATCTCGTGACGGGTGGCCACGGCGATCGCGCCCACCCCGCCGCCCAGCGCCAGCGAGCCGGTGTCGCCCATGAAGATCCGGGCCGGTGGGGCGTTGTACCAGAGGAAGCCCATGCCCGCGCCGATGAGCGCGCTGCAGAACACCGCGATCTCCCCGACGCCGGGGATGAAGTGCAGTTGCAGGTAGCCGGCGAAGACGAAGTTGCCGACCAGGTAGGCGATGAAGCCGAAGGCCGCCGAGGCGATCATCACCGGCACCGTGGCCAGGCCGTCCAGGCCGTCGGTGAAGTTCACGGCGTTGGCCGCGCCCACGATCACGAAGGCGCCGAACAGCAGGTACAGCCAGCTCAGGTCGAACACCGCCTGCTTGAGCAAGGGGAAGACCACGGAGGTGAGGAGCGCGTGGTCGGCCGGCGGCTTGGGCGCGAAAACGATGATCAGGGCGATAGCCGCCATGGCGATCCCGGCCTCGATGGCCAGCCGCGCCAGCCCCGAGACCCCGGCGGTGGTCTGCTTGGTGACCTTGGCGTAGTCGTCGAGGAAGCCCAGGACGCCGAAACCGGTCGTCACCAGCAGCACGGCCCAGACGTAGATGTTGCGCAGGTCGGCCCATAGCAGGGTGGCGCCGATCAGGCCGGCCAGGATCATCACACCGCCCATGGTGGGGGTGCCGGCCTTCTCGATGACGTGGCGCTCGATGCCGTCCTTGCGGATCGGCTGGCCCTTGCCCTGCTTGGCGCGCATCCAGCGGATGAAGCGCGAGCCCATGGCCATGACGATGAACTGGGCGGTGAACAGCGCCATGCCGCCGCGGAAGGTGATGTACTTGATGACGTTGAGCACGGGCACGTGCCCGCCGGCCGCCAGTTGCTCGTAGAGCCAGAAGATCATGCGCCCGTCTCCGGGTCGGCGGCGTCGAGCGCGGCGAGCGCCTGGGCGATCGCGCCGGCCTTCGACCCGTTGGACCCCTTCACCATCACCACGTCGCCGGGCTCTGCGGCCTCTGCGACCAGCGACGACAGCGCCGCCGCGTTCTCGGCGTAGCCGCCTCTCCGAGTCGGAGGAAGGGCGTCCCATAGGGATTTCATCAAAGGACCGGCGCAGAAGACGAGATCGATCGCCGCAGCCTCCAGCGGCTGCGCGAGTTCGGCATGGAAACGAGGCGCTTCGACGCCCAGCTCCAGCATGTCGGTGAGGGCCACGATCCGTCGCTTGGCGGCCCGCCGCGCGCCCAGGGTGGCGATGGCCGAGGCCATGGAGATCGGGTTCGCGTTGTAGCTCTCGTCGATCAGGGTGAAGGCGCCGCCGGCGAGGCGGATGCTCCGCTCCGCGCCGCGTCCGGCCAGCGGCTCGAAGGCGCCCAGCGCCGCCAGGCTGTCGCCCAGGTCCACATCCAGCGCCTCCAGCATCAGCAGCACGGCCATGGAATTGAGGCCCCAGTGCTGGCCGGTCTGCAGGATCGGGAAGTCGAGGCCCTTGCCGTGAAACCGCGCCTGCACCAGGGCGCGCCCGCCGGCCGCCTGGAAGTCGATCAGCCGTGCGTCGCACCCCTCGCCGGTCCCGAAGGTGCGCACCCTCGCCCCCGCCGCCTCGGCCTGCGCCTTCAGCACGTCGAACCAGCGGTTGTCGGCGTTCAGCACCGCCACGCCGCCCGGCTCCAGGCCCTCGAAGATCTCGGCCTTGGCGCGCGCCACGCCGGCTTCGCCGTCGGGGAAGTTCTCCACGTGGACCGGACCCACCGTGGTGACCACGGCCGCATGCGGGCGCACCAGGCGCGCCAGGGGACGGATCTCGTCCGCGTGGTTCATGCCGATCTCGAACACCGCCCGCTCGGCGTCCTTCGGCATCCGGGCCAAGGTCAGCGGCACGCCGATGTGGTTGTTGTAGGACTTGACCGAGGAATGCGCCCGCCCGGCCAAGGTCAGGCCCGCCATCACCGCTTGGGTGACGCTGGTTTTGCCCACCGAGCCGGTGACCGCCCCGCGCCGGGCCTGCGGCGCGCGCTCGCGGGCGGCGACGCCAAGCGCGGCCAACGCCTCCAGGGCGTCGGGCGCCGCCACCGACGGATGGCCGACCTCGCGCGTGACGAGCGCGCCGGCGGCGCCCTTGGCCATCGCCTGATCCACGAACTCGTGGCCGTCGCGCGCGCCGGCCAGGGCCACGAACAGGTCGCCCGGCTCGAGGCTGCGGGTGTCGATGGACACCCCGGTCGCAACGAAATCGCCGCCAGCGGGGCGACCGCCCACCGCGCGGGCGATTTCCGCAGAGGTCCAGAGCGGTTCAGCCATTCGCCGGCTCCAGGGCGGAGGCGGTCTCGGCCACGTCGTCGAAGGGGTGGGTGACGCCAGCCACGATCTGCCCCTGCTCATGGCCCTTGCCGGCCACCACCAGGATGTCGCCCTCCGACAGCATGGCCGCGGCGGCGCGGATCGCCTCGCGCCGGTCGCCGATCTCCTTCGCGCCGGGCGCGCCGGCCAGCACCTCGGCGCGGATCGCCGCCGGCGTCTCGGATCGCGGATTGTCGTCGGTGACGATGGCCACGTCGGCCAGCGCCGCGGCGACCTTGCCCATCAAGGGCCGCTTGCCCCGGTCCCGGTCGCCGCCCGCGCCAAACACCACGATCAGTCGGCCGCGGACATGCGGGCGAAGCGCCGTCAGCACCGTCTCCAGTCCATCGGGCGTGTGGGCGTAGTCCACATAGGCCTCGCCGCCGCGGGGGCCCTGGCCCACACGCTGCAGCCGTCCCGGCGCGCCCTCCAACGCCTCCAGCCCAGCGAGCACCTCGTCCGCGCCCAGCCCCGCCGCCAGGCAGAGGCCCGCCGCCGCGAGGGCGTTGGAAGCCTGGAAGCCGCCCGCCAGCGGGAGCCTCAGCTCATGCTCGGCCCCCCGCAGCCGCAGCTTCAGGCGCTGGCCCTCGGGCAGCAGGCTGCGTTCGATCAGCGTGATCCCCCGCCCCGCCTCGCCCACGGTGAACAAGGTCTGCCCCGCCTCCGTCGCAGCGGCGGCGAAGGCGCCGAAAGCGTCGGAATCGGCGTTCAACACCGCCGTCCCGCCCCGCGGCAGCAGGGTCTCGAACAGGCGCAGCTTGGCCGCCCGGTAGGAGGCCATGTCGCCGTGGTAGTCGAGATGGTCCTGGGTGAGGTTGAGGAATCCCGCCGCCGCCAGCCGCACGCCGTCCAGACGGCGCTGGTCCACCCCGTGGGACGAGGCCTCCATGGCGAAGTGGGTGACGCCCGCCTCGGCGGCGCGCGCCATGAGTTCGGCGACGTCGGCCGCGTCGGGGGTGGTGAGGCCGGGCGGGGTCAGTTGTTCGTCGAAGCCGCCTGGTCCGCTCAGCCGCACCCCCAGCGTCCCCATGCTGCCGGCGCGCCGGCCCGCGCGGGCGAAGATCTGCCGGCAGAAGTTGGCCACCGAGGTCTTGCCGTTGGTGCCGGTCACGGCGACCACCACGTCGGGCTGGGCGCCCCAGAAGGCCGCCGCCGCCAGGGCGTAGGCCCGGCGCGGGTCGGGCGTGACGATGGTCGGCGCGGAAAGCGCAAGGTCGCGCGGCGCGATGATCGCCGCGGCGCCGGCCTCGGCCGCGTTGGCCGCGAACGCCGCGCCGTCGGCCTTCGACCCCGGCAGGGCGGCGAACAGGAAGCCCGGCCGCACCTTGCGGCTGTCGGCCGTGACGCCGGCGATCGGCGGATCGACCGCCAGGTCCCGCTTCACCAGCGCCGAAAGCCGCGGGCTCAATGTTCTTCCCCGGAGTCTTGCGGGCTAGGCGCCACCTCGGTGAAGGGCGCGGTGTCCATCCGCCGCCGCACGCCCAGGAAGGGCGCGATGCGCTCGACGATGCGCCCCACGGCCGGCGCGGCGGCGATGCCGCCGGTGGGGTCGGCTCCGGTCTCGTCCGGGTGAGGCTCGTCCATCAGCACCATGACGAAGTAGCGCTTGGCCTCCAGCGGGCCGTCGGTCGGGAAGACGGCGGCGAAGGAGGAAACCTGTTTGGTGTGCGAATAGGCCCGCGCGACCGGATCGTACTTGTCGCCTGTGCCCGTCTTGCCGCCGACGTTCAGCCCCGAGACGTTGGCCGACTTGCCCGATCCGCCGGTGACATTGGCGCGCATGATCTGCAGCAAGGTCTCGCTGGTGCGCGGCGAGACGATCTGCGGACCGTCCGCCTTCGTCCCGGGCGGCAGCCTGCGGATCGTCAGCGGGATGAGCTTGCCGCCGTTGGTCAGGCCGACATAGGCGCGCGCCACCGCCAAGGGGCTGACGTTCATGCCGTGGCCGAAGGAGGTGGAGGCCATGGCGTCGTCGTCCCACACGCGGGGGGACAGCGGACGGGCGCTTTCCAGCAGTTCGACCTTGGCCGGCTGGGTCAGGCCGAAGGCCTTGAAGTAGCGCTCCAGCCGTTGCGGGCCCATCGCCTGGGCCAGCTTGGCCGTGCCGATGTTCGACGAATGCTGGAAGACCTCGACCAGGGTCAGGACCTTATGGGTGGCGTGGTAGTCGTGGATGGTGCGGTAGCCGAGCTGAAAGGGCTGGCGCGCGTCGAAGGTGGTGCTGGGCGTCGCCACCCCGCTGTCCAGGCCCGCGGCCACGGTGAAGCCCTTGAAGGTCGAGCCCATCTCGTAGATCGAGGCCGCGGCGCGATTGAGGCGGGCGTCGTCGCTCGCGCCCCCCGGATTGTTCGGATTGAAGGTCGGCCAGTTGGCCAGGGCCAGGATTTCGCCCGAGTGGACGTCCACCACCAGGGCCACCGCGCCCCTCGGCTGGAACTTCGCCACCTGTTTGGCCAGCTCGGCTTCGGCGGCGGCCTGGATGCGCAGGTCGATGGACAGCGGTACGGGATGATTGTCCCTCGACGCATCGTGGATGCCGTCGTTGAAGGCGGCTTCGGCGCCCGCCAGCCCCTGGCCGCCGCCATCGACGAAGCCGATCAGGTGGGCGGCGGTGGACCCCAGGGGATAGACCCGACGCGCCTCCGGTTCGAAGGTCACGCCCGGCAGGCCCAGGTCGAAAATGCGAGCCCGCACCTCAGGGGTCAGCCCGCCCATCAGGAAGCTGCGGCGCCCGGCGCGGAGCGCGCGCGACAGCCGCTCCGGCGTCAGCTCCGGCAACGCCGCCAGCAAGGCGCGCCGGGTCTCGCCCTCGTCCCAGATCTCGCGCGGATCGACATATAGGCCGTAGTGCAGCAGGTCGGCGGCCAGAAGCTCGCCATTGCGGTCCACGAGGTCGGCCCGCGCCGCCTCGGCGCCGACCAGCGCGGCGTCCTCGCGGCCGACGTCGGAGAACAGCGCCGCGTGGGTGGCGCCGATGGCCAACGCCAGGAATCCCGCCGCGAACAGCGCCGCCACGAAGAAGATGCGGAGGCGGGTGTCGTCTTCCGGCTTGTCCGAGGCGCGCGCCCGCTCGAAGGCGTGCTCCAGCCGCCACATGGCCCGTCCGAGCCAGCGCGAAAGGGCGTCGGCGCCCAGCCCCTGCAGGCCCAGGCTCATTGCGGCTTCGTCGCCGGAACAGGCGCCTGCGGCTGTGCGGGCGCCGGCGCGGATGGCGGCGTCGCGGCCTGGCTGGCCCGCGCCGCGTCATACAGCGCCTCAGGAGTCACGTCGTGCTTGATCGGCAGGGAGGCGAGACCAAGGTAGGCCTGCGACAGGCGCTCCAGCCGCGCCGGCTCCTCCAGGTGGGCGACCTCCGCCTGCAGCAGTCGGATGCGCGCCTTCTCCTCGGCGATCCCGCGTTCGGCGCGAGCGATCTCGGACCGTTCACGGCCGGCCATGGTCTTGGCCAGGTAGACGCCCAGGATCAGCACCACGAGCAGGCCCGCGGCGATCAGGTCCACGAGGCGGAAGCCTCGCACCCTCCGATCCAGCAGGCTCATGCCGCCACCCTCCATGCCGGCGCGGCGGTGCGCACCGCCGCCCGAAGCTTCGCCGAGCGCGCACGGGGATTGGCCGTCACCTCCGTCTGCGACGGCGATCGCGCGCCGTTGAACAGGAGCTGAAAGCTGGGATCAGGACCCGCCGCGAGCGGCGGCGCATGCCGCGAGCCCCCCGGCGTACGCCCAGCCCGCACGCCCAGGAAGGACTTCACGATTCTGTCCTCAAGCGAATGGAACGTGACGACGCATAAACGTCCGCCGGCCTTCAAGACGCCTTCGGCAGCAGCCAGGCCGGCCTCCAGCTCGGCCAGCTCGTCGTTGACGGCGATACGCAGCGCCTGGAACGAGCGGGTGGCGGGATGGACCTTGGCGCCCCGCCGCCCGCCCAGGGCGCGCTCGATCACCTCGGCCAGGTCGAGCGTGCGGGCGAAAGGCGTCTGCGCCCGCCGCCTGGCGATGGCCGCCGCGATCCGGCGGCTCTCACGCTCCTCGCCATAGACATAGAGGATACGGGCGAGTTCGGCGGGCTCGGCGGTGTTGACCAGGTCCGCGGCGGTCGGGCCGTCCGCCCCCATGCGCATGTCGAGCGGCCCGTCGCGCATGAAAGAGAAGCCGCGCTCGGCCTGGTCGAGCTGCATGGAGGAGACGCCGAGGTCGAGGGCCACGCCATCCGCCCATCCCTCGCCCAGGATCTCGGCCATGTGGGAGAAACGCGCCTCCACTAGCCGGAAGCGGTCTTGCGGCAGGCTTTCGGCGAAACGCCGCGCGCTGGGGTCGCGGTCGAAGGCGGTGACGTGCGCGCCCAGGGCCAGGAAGGCGCGGCTGTAGCCCCCGGCTCCGAAGGTGCCGTCGACGACGTTCTCGCCCGGCCCGAGTTCCAGCGCCTCGACCACCTCGTCGATCAGGACGGGCTTGTGGGACGCCTCAGTCACGAGGGGCGGCCTCCCCCTCCCCTGGCGGCGGAGGAAACGGCTCTGGCGGGGGATCTTGGTCCAGCCGCGCCTCGGGATCATGGCTGGGCCACAGATAGGCGCGCACGAGGCCAGGCCGCCCTTGCGGCCACGCGCCCTCCGGCGCGGGGAAGGGCTGGACTACGGGTCCCGCGCTCATGACGCGCCTCCCAGGCGGGCTGCGCGTTGCTCGGCGCGAAGCTTGGCCAAGCCGTCGCGGGCCACGCTGCGCTGGTCGGCCCGGTGCGCCTGGAAGGCTTCGCGGCTCCAGATCTGGAAACGGTCGCCCAGGCCAACCACCGCCACCCAGTCGCTCAAGCCGAACATCTCGCACAGGGCCTCGGGTAGGGTGATCCGCCCGGCCGTGTCGAACGACAGGCGCGCCATGCCGCCCAGGACGGACGTCTCCAGCGCGCTGCGCAGCGGATCGCCGAAGTCCAGCTCCTCGATCACGCCCAGGTAACGGTCGAACAGCGCCTGGCCGCCGCCCTCGATGCAGTCGGCCTCGATGGAAGGGAAGCAGAAGACGCCGTCGAAAGGACCCGTGGCCAAGGCGCGGAAGTCCTGCGGCACGACGATGCGTCGCTTGGCGTCCAGCTGCTTTTCGAAGGTCGAGAGAAACATCCCGGCCCGGCCCCTGCTCGCAGCCGAAGGTCCGGCCGCCCCATCCCGCCACCGCAAAACCCGCCCCGGGCGATGCGTCTGACGATGAGGATTGGGTTAACATGGGATGAAATGGGATACAATGACTCTGAAGCCGCAAATGACCGCAAATCGTCCTGCGGGACGGCGGCGGACGCGCCCGGGCGACCACGCCGGAATTCCGACCCATTCGATGCTCAAGCTTGCGGCGCTTTAGAGGGGAGACTTCGATGCGCCACATGCTGACGCTCTGCGCCGCGACTGGCCTGGCCCTGACGCTTTCGGCCTGCGGCCACAACACCGAGCAACGCGCCGCCACGGGCGCGGGCGCAGGCCTGGTCGTCGCGGGGCCGGTGGGCGCGGCGGTCGGGGCCGGCATCGGGGTGGCGGTGAGCCGCGCCAAGCGACGCTGAAAGGACCAGACGGCCTGTAAGCCGGGTTCTGTGCCGCCCGGTTGCCCGGACGCGGCGGCCATTCCTCTGGACCGGCCCTTGCGGGACGGTTCTCGCGACCAACCCGGGTCCCTCGGGCCGGCGACAGCCCTGTCCGCCAGGATTGCGCCTGACGGATGCGGGACCCCTATTCGGTCTTGCTCCTGGCGGGGCTTGCCATGCCGCCCCTGTCGCCAGGGACGCGGTGCGCTCTTACCGCACCCTTTCACCCTTACCGGCAAAGCCGGCGGTTTGCTTTCTGTGGCGCTATCCCTGGGGTCGCCCCCGGCGGGCGTTACCCGCCGCCATGTCGTCGTGGAGCCCGGACTTTCCTCGAGCGCAAGCGCCCGCGACCGCCCAGCCATCTGGTCCAGGCCGGAAGGTGACGACGAGGACGCCCCGGGTCAAGCCACGCCGAGCCGGAGCAGCGCCATCAGCCTGGCCCGCGTCTCGCCATCGGCGATCCCATCGACCCGCTCCGGCCGCCAATGCCGCTGGAAGGCGCGCACCACCGTGGCGGTCCGCGGCTCGTAGTCGCCCGACGGCGCGCAGTCGTAGCCAAGCCGCGTGAGCCCCGCCTGGAGAGCGAACACGCCTGCCCCCCGCTCGCCCTCCCCCAGCGGCGCGCCCGGCGCCGCGGGCGGCTCGGCCCACAGGCCGTAACCGGCCTGCGCCAGCCGCTTCCAGGGGAACAGCTCGCCCGGATCCTCCTTGCGGTCGGGCGCCACGTCGGAGTGGCCGACGATCATGCCGTCCTCCACCGTCCACCGCGACCGGATATCCGCCAGCAGCTCGATCAGCGCCGCGACCTGGGCTTCGGGAAACGCCCGATAGCCCCATTCATGGCCGGGGTTGACGATCTCCACCCCGATCGAGTCGGCGTTGAGGCCCGTTCGTCCCTTCCAGAAGGAGACGCCCGCGTGCCAGGCCCGCCGCTCCTCCGGCACGAGGCGGAACACCCGGCCGTCCTCCTCCACCAGATAGTGGGCCGAGACCTTGGCTTCGGGGTCGCGCAGACGCTCCAGCGCCGCCTCGCCGCTCGGCATGCCCGTGTAGTGCAGCACCACCATGTCCGGCGGCGCCGTGCGGGCGTCGAAGTTCGGAGAGGGGGCCTCGATCAGCTCCATGCCACGCTCTTAGGCGCTGCGACGGCGCAGGCAAACCTTGCCTTTTCGGCCACGCCTGGGCAGACCTCGCGCCCCATGCCCCGGATCGTCACCTATAACGTGCGCCGCTGCGTCGGGAACGACCGCCGGCTGGACGTCGGCCGGATCGTGGACGTGCTGGCCCGGCTCGAGCCGGACATTGTGGCCCTGCAGGAACTGGACGTCCGCCGCGCCCGCACCGGTCACGTCGACCAGGCCCACCAGATCGGCCAGCAGCTGGAAATGGCCTGCCATTTCAACGCCGCCATGCGCGTGGAGGAGGAGCTCTACGGGGACGCCATCCTCACCGCTCATCCGGAAAAGCTGATCCAGGCCGGCCCCCTGCCCGGGCATCCGCGGATTTCGCAACTGGAGCCGCGGGGCGCGCTGTGGATCGAGATCGATCTCGCCGGCCGGGGGCTGCAGGTCCTCAACACCCACCTGGGCCTGGTCCCGCGCGAGCAGCAGCAGCAGGCGCGCATGCTGGCCGGGCCATCCTGGCTGGAGCACCCGCGCTGCCGCGGCCCGCGCATCCTGCTGGGCGACTTCAACGCCACCGGCGCCTCATTGGTCTACCGCACGCTCACCGCCAAGCTGGCGGCCGCGCGTAGCCTGGCGCCCCGCCGCTCGCCCACCGCCACCTTCCCCTCGCAGCTTCCCGTGCTGCGGATCGACCACCTCTTCGTCAGCCCGGAGATCATCGTCAAAGACGTCTTCGCGCCCTTCGATCCCCTCACCCGCGTGGCTTCGGACCACCTGCCGCTGGTGATGGATTTCGAGATCGCGCCCGCCTAGCCGCGCGCCTGGCCTCTCGGACGACCTGCTGGGTGGCGGCGTGGGCGACTTGGTAGAGGCGCTCGCGGCGGCGATTGGGCCGCCAGGCGTCGCGAGTGTCCTGGGGGTCGCCCAGGTGGTGGCGGGTGACGAATTCGCCGAATGCCGTGGTCCCGGGCGGCTCGATCGGGCGCAGGCGGCCGTCCCGGTTCAAGGCGTCGATGGCGCCGACCAGCCCGCCGTGCTGAACGCGCGCCTTGGCCACGGCGTCGCCGGTGACGCCGATGAAGTGCCCCACCAGGCGGTCGCGGAAGGCGGCGATGTTGAGCCGCGCGTCCTCGTCGCCGTCGCATTGCACCGCCAGTTCGGACTCGGTGTCGAATCCGCCGGAGCGGTTGTTCAGGTTGGCGGAGCCCACGCGCGCGATCCGATCGTCGATCACCGTGACCTTGGAGTGCACCACGATGGTTTCTCCGCCCGGGGTGGCGGGCCAGTAGGCGCGGAAGCGCCCGAACACGTCTGCGGCGCGCAACCGCCAGATCATCGCCCCCCGCGCCCTGTCCATCGTCAGGTGGTCGAACCAGCTCGGCGCCTGGCCGGTGGAGATCAGCACCACCTCCGGCCCGTCCGGCTCGGCCAGCCTGGCGGCCAGGGCCTCGGTGACCACCGGCGAGGTGAAGTACTGGTTCTCCAGGTAGATGGTCTGCTTGGCCTCGGCGATGCAGCTCAGCGTCAAGCGACGGATCTCGTCCACGAGGGGCCGGCGCTTCCACTCGGGTTCGGTCCGGGCGATCGCCACCTCCGTTTCGCGCAGGGGCACCGGCACGTGATCGGGCCAGGGGTCGCCGCCGGCGTCCTCGGGGGGCGCCAGGGTCTGGCCGGTGGCGCGCAGCCAGCGCTCCCGCGCCAAGTCGCCGAGCGCCCGGGCGGCGTCGCCGTCGACCATCATCGTCACCTCGTGGCGCGGCGCGTGGCATTCCTGCTTGGGCATGATCCGGCGAGGATCCTCGTCCGGATGGGCGGGCGAATCCCAGCGGTCCACCGCGATGTCGCCGCCGCCGCAGAACGCCAGCCGGTCGTCGACCACCAGCACCTTCTGATGATGACAGGCGCCGAAGGGGACCGCGTCGTCCAGGCGGAAGTGGACCGGCGTGTTGCGGAAGAACTTGCGCGCCTTGTGCGGAAAGAACTCCTGGCTGGCGCTGATCGGCAGGGCCGACTTCCAGATCAGCAGCCGAACGTCCAGCTCGGGCCGCGCGCGGGCCAGCTCCACCAGCACCCGCCCCACCTCGTCGGGGTCGTCCGGTCCATCGTAGCCGTCGGGAAACAGGCGGGTGCGCGGATCGAACCCCCAGCCCAGCAACAGGATCGAGCGGCGCGCCTGCTGGAGGGCGTCGAAGACGGCCGCGAAATAGGCCTCGTTGTCGATCAGGAAGGCCGCGCGATGCGCGCGCACCTTGCGCCAGCAGGTCTCGCCCGGCTTCAGCACCGTCATCGGACCGGTAAATCCCACGGCCAAGCCAGGTTCCACTCCCCCACACCCGTTCAACGCCTGAATAGCCGCTTGCGACCCCTGACCCAACGTCCCTGCACGTTGCGGGGCTACGCGCGTCGTCTATAAGCGCCGCGTGCCCCCGCCCCGCCCCGTACCCACGCCCTGCGTCAAGGTCTGCATCCTGGACCTCGACAGCGGACTTTGCCTCGGCTGTTACCGCGCGCTGCAGGAGATCGGCGCCTGGTCCAAGCTCACCGACGAGGCTCGCGAGCAAATCATGGCCGACCTGCCCCGCCGCGCCGCTAGGCTCGATCCGAAAAAAGTCCGCCCGATGTGAGCTCGCCGTTCACGGCTTGCAAACCGCGCCCGGCTTAGATTGCCGATGTCGGGTCCCGTGAGGGCCTAGGGGCGGAGATCTTGAGAAGGTGGCGAAGGCGGCGCTCTTTGCGGCGATGACGGGCGTCGCCCTGGCTTCGGCCCTCGCCTCCGCCGAGCTGGTGCGCCTGAGCGACAACGGGACCGCCCTGCTGCGGGCCGCCGCCGTCGGCGCCCCGGCCGCGCCGCCGACGCTCGCCGACGCGGTGCTGAAGGGCGCGGACGGCCATTACTGGGCCGAGGGCGAGATCGAGGGCGAGCGGGTCCGCTTCCTGGTCGACACCGGCGCCACCCAGGTCGCGCTGACCGCGGACGACGCGCGCCGGCTCGGCATCGACCTCTCGCGACTGCGCTACAGCTCCAGCGTGGTGACCGCCGCCGGCCGGACCCGGGCGGCCGTGGTGCGCCTGCCCGCGATCACCGTCGCCGGCGCGCGGATCGAGCAGGTGGACGCCGTGGTCATCGAAAAGGGCCTCGACGCCTCCCTGCTGGGCATGAGCTACCTAGGCCGCCTCTCCAGCTTCGAGGCCACGCCCGAAGCCTTGTTCCTGCGGCCCTAAGCGATCGACCGCCGCGAGCGCGCGGTCGATCACCTCCAGGCCGGCGCCCGGCTTCACCCCCTCGACCGTGAGGATCCGCCGCCAGGCGCGCGCGCCTGGCCGGCCGTGGAAGAGCCCCAGCATGTGCCGCGTCATGGCCGCCAGATGCGTTCCAGCGGCGAGCTGGCGGGCCACATAGGGCCGGAAACGCGCCACCGCCTGCATCTCGTCCACCCTCTCGCCTTCGCGGAAGATGCGCGGGTCGACCTCTCCGAGCAGGCCCGGCGTATGGTAGGCCGCGCGCCCCAGCATCACCCCGTCGACATGGTCGAGATGGGCCTCGGCCTCGTCCAGGTCGGCGACGCCGCCATTGACGACGATGGCCAGGCGGGGGCGCTCGCGCTTCAGCCGCCAGACCAGCGGATAGTCCAGCGGCGGAACCTCCCGGTTCTCTTTGGGTGACAGGCCTTTGAGCCAGGCCTTGCGCGCATGCACCACGAAGCGCGTCACGCCGGCCTCGGCGCAGCGGTCGACGAGGGTGAAAAGGCTCTCCTCCGGGTCCTGGTCATCCACGCCGATGCGGCACTTCACCGTGGCCGGGACCTTCACCGCCGCGGCGATCCCGGCCATGGACTCGGCCACCAGCTCGGGCTCGCGCATCAGGCAGGCGCCGAACCGCCCCGATTGCACGCGGTCGGATGGGCAGCCGACGTTCAGGTTGATCTCGTCGTAGCCCAGGTCCGCCCCGATCCGCGCCGCCTCCGCCAGCTCCCGAGGCTCCGACCCGCCAAGCTGCAGCGCCACCGGATGCTCGGCCGGATCGTAGGCCAGCAGCCGCGCCCGATCGCCATGCAACACCGCGCCTGAGGTCAGCATCTCGGTGTACAGCAGCGCGCGCCCGGAAAGCTGCCGATGCAGCATCCGGCAATGCCGGTCCGTCCAGTCCATCATAGGTGCAATAGAAAATCTATGAGCTTGAAATTCCGGCACTTTTATCGTAACTTCAATGAGTTGATGCGGGACGGAACTACGCGTTTTTACGCCAGCGCGCAGTTTTACTCACATCTACGACGCCTCACTGCACACTGAGCGCACGCGAAAATGGCCTCTTTCACCAAACTCGCGTCCGGCTCCTGGCGTGTCCAGGTGCGCCACAAGGGGCGGTATGTAAGCGAGAGCTTCCAAAGACGCGAGGACGCGCGGCGCTGGGCGACCGACATCGACCGCGAGCGGGTGATCCACCATCCGCCTAGTGCTGGCCCACGCCGCGGCGGCAGGTGTCGGTCGAGCAGGTCGAACTCGGACGCATCGGGCTGAAGCGGCTGGGCGTGGTCGGCAAGAGCAACCAGCGCGACCGCCGGCCGGCCGACGACGAGTTGGACCGGCTGATCGACCATTTCGACGCCAACCCGAGCCAACTGGTCCCCATGGACCGGATCATCAAGTTCGCGGTCGCCAGCGCCATGCGCCAGGAGGAGATCTGCCGCGTCACTTGGAGCGATCTCAACGCCCGCACCAAGATGCTGACCATCCGCGACCGCAAGGCCCGCGCCAGAAGAAGGGCAACGACCAGCGCATCCCCTGTTGGCGGTCTCCAGCTACGACGCCCTGGCGCTGATCGAGGAGCAGCGGGCGATCCGCAGCAACGAGGACGAGCGGATATTCCCCTACAACCACAAGTCCGTCAGGCGCGGATCACGAAGAAAACCGCTTAGGCCGCGTGCAAAGCCACTCGCGAGATCCGGCGGGTGAGATTGAGCCTGTGCCCCTTTGATCAGCCGATGGCGTAGCTTGCGGCGCCCGCGGGATCGCACACGCCTCCAGGAGCGCTGATGGCCTAGCCAGGCTCTGCGTAGTGATCCGCCGCCACGAAGGCTATCGTGCCCCCCTCGACAACAACGAGCCCACATGGCCCTTGGCGTTGCCGCCGCTTTCCAGCCCCAAACGACGGCCGCACCTCGCGGCTTTTATCTTGCCATCGTTTGCGGAGGCTCAGGCGACCGTCCGATCTGCGCGATATTCCACGCCACGGCGCGAAACGAAATTGTGACGGGTAGCACCGCCTGAACCCTCTTCGAATGCACCGAAACGAGCCTTGCGGCGCGAGAACAAAACACGGACAAAGGCCTCTACCGAACTGTATGGCGGAGCCGCGGCGCATGGAGTCAGAGGACGAAGGCGACGGGGTGCTGGACCCCAGCTTCTTCAACGGCCGTCTGCTCATCGAGATTCTGGTCTGGGATTGGAAGCTTCACGTCGGCCTGAGCCACAAGCTCACTCCACGCAAGTACAGATTTCAAGGCGGCTTAGACCTGGTGCGCACGATCGACCTGGAGTGCCGCATTCTCGCGCCCCGGGAACATCGGGGACACAACGTCCGCGTCCACTTTTCGCCCTTCGGTCCGCGAACGAGGTTCGGTCGGCGTGGAATGGATCGCGTGGGCTGGTTTTACCTGCCCCGTTCTGCCCCCGAACAGCGAGGCTACAGTGCGAGCCTCTTGCTGCCGGAGGCGGACCTTACTTTGCTCGCCGTCGCCCTGAGTTCGACAACCAGGTACTTGCATCTTTGGACGTTCGACCTCGATATCGATCAGGCCAAGGTCAGCAATTACGGACTCTCATCGACGATCGCAGACAAAGTGAAACCCTGGGGAGGCGTAGAATAGCTGCAAAGCGTTGCCTAGCGCGGCTTTCTCGGCCGCCGGATCGGCGGCTCCCCTTGCAGACGCCTGTAATCGTCGAGCGCAGGATGCCCGACCTCGCCCGTGTCGAGGCAGTGTGAGTAACGCTTTGTGGCTGACGCGCGGCAGATCGCCTTCCCGTCATCGTCAGGCTGCCTGCCGCAGATGCGGCCATCATTGCGCAACTGGATCTCGCACTGCGGATGATCGTCCCCTGAACGGGACGGCGAGGTTCCCCACCCGCCACCGTCGCGGCGGCTGATGTCTGGATAATACGTCCATGGATCATCTACGACCGGAGGACGCGGCGGAGCCGTGGGCGGTGCGACCGGCCCTTGGCTGGGTCCGTGGCAACTTGCACAGCCCGGCACCGCAATAGGCCACCTGGTCGGCGAGGAGGTGGCGGCCAATTGGTAGCCTGGGCCGGGGCCGACGCCGGCGCCGTGAAGATTCAAGGGCGTCTGCTGGACGACGCCCTGCAATGGATCGGCTGACGTAGAGGCGGGTGGCGAGGTCGCCCGGTCGGCCATGAACCGCGCCCAGCCACTCCCGAACAGACCGCCATTCTTCGGCAGGTAGCGTTGGAAGGTGAGATAGCGGCGGAGCTCGGCAAGAGCTGAAGGCGAAAGGCTTGCGCCAAAGCGGTCGCGGTCTGAACCGTTGAGGCTCATCAGGGCTCCTTGTTGTTTGGAGCGCACGCGTCTGGGACCGCTCTTCCTGAAGGAAGGCGGCTGGAGAGGGCGTGTGGGGATCAGGCGTGGGCGCGGGCCGAGAGCCTCTGCGCGGTCATGCCATTTCGCGAATTGCGGGGTGATTTGCCGACCGCGGCAACTTGGCTGTCGTCCCGCACGCCGAAGCTCAGATCATCGCGTCCACGGCGGCTGTCGCGCGCCGCCGGCGGCGGCCTCGCGGAAGCGGCGACTCACCGCAGCTCCAGCGGGCCAAATCGCGCCGGATCGAGAGAACGAAAACGAAAGGGAAGGAGAACCTCTGTGTGCAAAAAATTGCACACGTACCCTCTAACCTATTGAATTATAAGGCCAGTCCATCCAGTCCATCATCGGGGCCACGGACAATTTATACGCATTTTCAGTCACTTAGAATACTTCTTAAGGTTCCCCGAGGTTGGACCGACAATGACCTAAAATCCTGGCTCTATCTGAGCTCAGCCAAGTTTGAGTGCTCTACCCTCTGAGTGAGATCGCCGCAAAGATGCACGGGTTGCGGAGCATCTGGGCTCGGGGCGTGATACAGTCGCGGCATGGAAAGAGAACTCGAACTGACGCGCCTGATCGCCGATCTCCAGGCGCGCGCCATCGCCCACCACCACATCCTGATGCGACTGGTTCGGCGCGAGGCTGCAGCCTCTGACGACGCCCGGGGTTATCTCTCGGCGCTCACCGACGATTTGACCAGCATCCTGGACCAGAGCCTGCCCCTGGAGGATACGCGCGCCGCGGCCATGAGCATGCGACAGTACCTCGACGAATTCTTGGTCACGGCGGGCGTGAGCATCGCCGGCCATTCTGTAAAATGAGAGCGTCACAATAGGCTTCGAGATCGAAGATTTTCTTGCATTCTCCCGTCCGCCGTGGGAAGTTCCGAAATCGAATGCCGTTGCTTGGTTCGGTTGCCACCACGCTTGATCTTCGGATCTAGCCCGGGCCCTCCCAGACCTTCTCCGAAGATTTGATCTCACGCCCCAAAAAAGGGCGCGCGAAAACTCGCACCTGGAAAGTGAATTTTATGACGACCGGTACTGTGAAGTGGTTCAACTCCACCAAAGGCTTTGGCTTCATCCAGCCCGACCAGGGCGGCGCGGACGTGTTCGTGCACATCAGCGCCGTGGAACGGGCGGGCCTTGGCTCCCTTCATGAGGGCCAGAAGGTGGCCTTCGAAGTCGAACGCGATCAGCGCAGCGGCAAGATGTCCGCTGGCCAGCTTCAGTCGGCCTAGGCCTGAGGGCGCCGGAAAGGGTCTCCCCTTTTCGGCCGCCATTCTCCCCGATGACGCTTTCCACAATCGAGCGGGCCTATCAGCTCGCGCGCTCTGGCCAGGTCGCCGACCTGCCGAGCCTCAAGCGCCGATTGAAATCCGACGGCTGCCGGGCGGTCGACGCCTTGCTCGCACCCCGGACGCTGAGGGGCCACCTCGAAGCGATCTGCGCAGCGGCGTTCAAGCCCGCGGCGGTCCCAACTCACAATGAAACGGCGGCGGAGCCCTGAACAGGGTGCCGCACGCCCGGAGCCACATGTCTTTCATCAAAGTTATTCGGCCCCGCGGCCGGACCTCAACCAAGAGTCTCAGCAAGCCGTCCGCCGATGCACGGCCGAAGGCTGCGCGCCCGGTCCTTCACCTGAAGCCTGCGGCGGATCTGTAAGGCCCGCCGGTGATGCAGACCTTCAGGGCTTTTCTGCAGGACGAGACCGGTGCCCTCGTCTGGGCGGCATGGATCGAGGCGACCCACCACACCGAAGCCGTGCAGAAGGCGCAAGCCCTCTGCGGCGCGGCGACACTGAGGGTCGAGGTCTGGTCCTCCACGGACCGGCGTCTAGGCCCCGCCGAGATAAGCGAGCCAGTCTGATCCAGTCTGTCCCATCTCGTGGGGGCGGCGCACGAATGGGTGTAACGTGACCACCCGTCACTGCTGAAGGCCGCAGGAACGGACCAGCTGTCCGAGACCGATCTCCACGCCCTGCGGATCCTGGCGGAGAGGAGGGCCGGCAACCCCGTTCCCTTCATCAACATCGCCGCGGCGCGCCGCTTGACGGATATCGGGCTCGCCTCCCGCAGCCGGGAGGGCTGGGACATTACGCCAGAAGGCGGCCCGGCGCTCGCGCGGCGCGCGCCCTCAGCGATCCGAGTCGTCGAGGCGCTGCAGGACGCTCGCGGAAACGCCGCCTTGCACGATTTTTACGCCCAGATAGCGCATCGTGCCGCTTTCGAAGCTTATGTCTGCGACGGGCAGGGTGCGGTCCCGCTTTAGCTCGCTCGCGTCGCCAAGCGTGAGGTGAAGGCACATGTCGTCACGTGACGCGCCGTCGGCCTCCGCCTTCTCAATCTCGGCCCGGAATTGCAGCGCAGTCGATATCCGTCGAGGAGATCTCATCCGCCATAGAAGCCTTGTTCGCCCTGAACCAACACCTGAGCGCCGCGGCCGCCCGTGGCGATCTCACGGGCACGTTTGTGTGCGGAGGCTTTCGCGACCTCCTTGTCGGGTGAATGACCGAAGTGCTCGCCATCGTGTTTGACGGCCCAGCCGCCGTCGTGGCGCAGCACCGTTAAGACGGCGCGTTGAAATTCAACTCTCATAGCGCCTGTTAGCACATCGCCGTTCCGCGGGCAGAAGTATCTTCCGGATTATTGCAGTCAGGCGTCCGCGGCTCGGCGGCTTGTTGGCCTTGGCGCCCCCCGCCCCAGGCTTTGGCTGCAGCAGAGTTCTCTTTTCCACCCTTCTGAGCGTTGGCTAGCGCGGCTTTTCCGGCCGCCGGATCGGCCGGGGATTTCGCCCGCCTTCCCCGCCAGATCAACGCGGTGCTCAGAGCCACCTGGCGCGTTTGAAGCGGAGGTAAAGGACGGCGCAGATCGTGACGATGAGGCCGATCACCAGGAAGTAGCCGAAACGCCAGCGAAGCTCGGGCATGACGTCGAAGTTCATGCCGTAGATGCCGGCGATGGCGGTCGGCACGGCCAGGATGGCGGCCCAGGCCGCGAGCCTCCGGGTGATCTCGCCCTGGCGCTGCTGCTCCAGCAGCACGCTGGCCTCCAGCACCGAGCCCAGCACCTCCCGCAGCCGCTCGACCATTCCTTCCACGCGGCGCACGTGGTCCAGCACGTCGCGGAAGTAGGGCCGGACCTCAGCGTCGAGGAAGGGAAGGTCCAGGTGCTCCAGCCGCGCGCAGACCTCGTGCGTGGGGCCGAGCATATGCTGGAAGCGGCGGATGTCGCGACGCAGGGTGAAGATGCGGGCCACCTCGGCGCGGTTCAGGAAGGTGTCGAGCGCGGCCCGCTCCATGCCCTCCACCTCCGCCTCGACGGCCTCGACCACCGGCAGATAGCCGTCGACGATGAAGTCGATCACCGCGTGGAGCACATAGTCGACGCCGTGCCGCAGCAGGGGGGGCGCCGCCTCCAGCTGCTGGCGCAGCTCGGTATGCGCCCGGGCCGAGCCATGGCGGACGGTGATGATGAACCTCCGCCCCACGAAGATGGCCGTCTCGCCATAGGCGATGTCCTCGCCCGGCTCGAAGTGGGCGGTGCGGATCACCACGAAGAGCTGGTCGCCGAACACCTCGGCCTTGGGGAGCTGGTGCGCCTTGAGCGCGTCCTCGACCGCCAGCGGGTGCAGCTTGAATCGGGTTTGCAGCGCGCGAAGCTCCGCCTCGGTGGGCTCCAGCAGGCCGATCCAGACGAACTCGTCCCCGGAGAGCCGCCAGGCTCGCCCGTCGTCCAGCGACACGGTCCGCGTCCGCTTGCCGCCCCGATAGATGGCCGCCGCCACCACGCTCACGAGGCGACCGCCTTATTGCAGCGACAGCAACCGGGCGGGGTTGGCGGCGGCCATGCGGTTCAGGTGCGCCTCGGGGACGCCGATCTCCCACAACTTCTCCAGGAAGTCCTTGAAGCCCGGCGCGGGCTTGGGGACCATGGTCGACCAGCCGTAGTCGCTGGAGAGCGTGCAGCGTTCGTGACCGATGGTCTCGATTATCTCGGCCATGGCCTTGTGGCTCTTGGGCGGCATGTTGAAGACCGAGACGCAGCATTGGGCGGTGAGCTCGATCGTGGCGCCGAGGTCGGCCAGTTCCTTCGCCTCGGCGGCGTTCAGGTGCGGGCCGGCGATCTCCTCGCCGGCGTGGGTGACGAGCACCTTGCCCTCCCGCCCGAAGGCCCGGGCAACGGCGTAGTGCTCCTCCTTTGTGGTGTGGCCGGTGGCGAGCACCGCGTCGTACTGGCGGACCAGGTCGAAGACCTCGCGGACCGTCGCCGTCGGTTCTCCGTCGTCGCCGGTCACCGGAATGCCAGGTTTGCCGCCGAAGCGCTTGCCGTGTCGGGGCGCGTCCTGACGGCTGCTGACCGTCGGGAGCCAAATGATCCGCGCGCCGAGCTGCAAGGCGCTTTCCACCGTCAACGGATCGAGGCCGCCCGTGCCGTAGTCGGTGGTGGCGCCGCCGAACACCCGAAGCCCAGGAACCGCCTCCTCCATGCTCGCCGCCACCTGGCAGGAGCAGAAGCTGTGCGACTTGAGAACGATGGCCTTATGCCCGCTTTCCCAGGCCTCCCTGGCCGCTTCCAAGGCCGTGACCGAGGCCGTGATCTGGCTGGTGTCGACGCCGTTGATCACCATCGGGGGACCTTCGACTCGACCGCCGATGGTGTCCGGGCCGAAGTGGCAATGCATGTCGATCGCGTTCTCAATCCGCAACGGCACGGGTTCCTCCTGAACTTGTCAGCGCCCTTTTCGATACCCAGGCGACGCGGGATTAAAGCGCCCGCCGAAGGCCCGGCGCAACCGCAAGCATCGGCGGCGGCGCCTTCGAATTTCCGACTGACATCGGCTTTCAGCGGCGGTTATGAATGTCGGGCTGCGCCTCGTCTGGCGGCAGTCGAACATAGCTCCGCCGTCCAGGCGGACATCGGAGGAAGCGTCGGGTAAATGCCTGCGGCAAAGAAAGTCCTGATCGTCGGCGCGGGCGTCGCCGGAACCATCCTGGCCATCGCGCTGCGTCGCGGCGGCGTCGAGGCCGACATGATCGACCTGTACGACACCGTGCTGGGCGTCGGCGTGGAGTTCGGCGGCAACTCCATCCGGGTGCTGGAATCCCTGGAACTGATGGAGGACCTCGTCTCCGAGGGCTGGCCCTACGAGGGCATGACCTACTGCGACAACGACGGCGGCGTGTTGGCCAAGGCCCACATGCCGCGGGTGGGCAGCCCGAACTACCCGACCTGCCTGGCCCTGGAGCGTCCGATCTTCGCCCGCATCGCGCGCAGGCGCGCCGCCGAACTCGGGGCCACCCTTCGCACGGGCATCACGGTGGAGACGCTGGAAGACAAGGGCGGCCCGGTCGAGGTCGTCTTCACCGACGGGTCGAAGGGCGTCTATGACGTGGTCGTGGGGGCGGACGGCGCCAAGTCGCACGTGCGGAGCCTGCTGTTCGGCGAGGTCCCCTCGCAGCCCTTGGACATGGGCTGCTGGCGCGTCTTCATGCCCCGGCCGCCGGAAGTCACCAGCCTGATCGCGTGGCATCTCTCGACGTCCAAGGTGGTCGTCGTGCCTCTCAGCGAGGGCACCATGTACATGCCGTTCTGCGAACCCCGCTCCAATTCCGAGCGGCTCGCGGAGGACAAGCTGCCCGAAGTGTTCCTCGCAGGGATCAAGGACTTCGGAGCGCCGATGGTCGAGTACGTGCGCCAACAGGTGCGCAAGGGCGACTGCTACATCAACTATCGGCCGCTCTCGGCTCTGCTGCTGCCGGACCCTTGGTACAAGGGCAATTCGATCGTCATCGGCGACGGGGCCCACACCTTCCCGCCGCATTTGGGCAGCGGCGCGGGCATGGCGCTGGAGGACGCCGCCGTACTGGCCGAGGTCCTGCTGAAGCACGACCAGGTCGCGCCCGCCTTCAAGGCGTTCATGGCCAGGCGTTTCGAGCGCTGCAAAATGGTCGGCGACAACTCCGTCCAGATGGTCGAGTGGGAGCTTGCTGGCGAGGGAGTCCAGAAGATGAGCGCCCTCACGACCGAGACCTTCGCGAAGCTCGCCCAGCCCATCTGACCGCGAGCCCCTGAACCTGCGGACGCCTTCGCGTGTTGGTCTGCCCGACAGCCGAAGGAGCACCCGCATGCCCGCCAAGTCGAAAGCTCAGCAGCAAGCCGCCGGCGCCGCGCTCTCCATCAAGCGCGGCCAGACGCCCAAGTCGAAGGCGCGAGAACCCTCCAAGCACATGGCCGAATCCATGAGCGAGAAGGAGCTGGAGAAGATGGCCTCGACCCGCCGCAAGGGTAAGCCGCAGCACGCCGCGCGGACCTGATCGGCCCGCGCGGCGCGGCGCTTAGTCGAAGCGGTAGGTCAGCCCCGCCCCCACCAGCCGCGGCCGGGCGGCGACGAAGGTCGGAAGGCCGAAGCTGTCGCCGGTGTTGCCGGCGTCGATGATGTACTTCTTGTCGAACAGATTGGTGGCAAACACCTCGACGCTCGCGCGACCGCCGGGCGGCGACCACGACACGCGCAGGTCCGCGCGGCCGAAGCCCTTCTGGAACTCGTCTTGAACGTTGTCCGCCACCAGGGCGTTCGGCGGCTGCTGGAATTCGGGCCGGTCGTTGTTGTCGGAGAAGAACACCTTCGACTGCCAGCTATAACTGGGGACCACCCGCAGCTCGCCGCCCAGGGCCGGGATTCGCCAGACCGCCGAGAACGAGGCGGCGTGGTCCGGCGACAGGCGGAAGTGGTTGCCCGCATAGGCGCCGCTTTTGAGCCGCGCGTGGTTGTAGGCGTAGGTCGCGTAGAGCTCGAGGGCCTCGACGGGATTGAAGGCGACCTGGGCTTCCACGCCGTACGACCTCGCGCGGCCGGCGTCGGTGGCGACGAAACGCACGCCCTGCTGCTCGACCGTCTGGAAGTGGTTGTACCGGTAGGTGAAGGCCGAAACGTCGGCGCTGAGCCGGCGGTCCAGGAAGGCGCCCTTGGCGCCGACCTCGTAGCTGTCCACCTTTTCGGCGGGCACCACGCCGAGGCTGGGCGCCCCGTTCGGCAATCGGGGTCCGCCCGCGCTCTGCACCGGCGGCCGCCGGCCGCGGGCGTAGGAGGCGTATAGGCTCGCCTGGTCGCTAGGTTCATAGCGCGCCGTCATCCGCCAGGTGAAGCCGCCGTCCTTGTCCTTGGCCTTGAAGACGCCGCCGTTTCCGGTCGTCGGTTGATCGGCCAGGCCGAACAGCGGCAACGCCCCCTGGAAGGCCGGCGGAGCGGCCAACCCCGCTAGGATCGCGTTGGCCTGGGCCAGACCGGCCGGCGTGCCTGTCGCGGCGAGACCGGCGGCGCCTACGGCGCCCCCCAGGATGCTGCGTTCGCGGACGCTGGCGCCGAAGCCGGTGATCTGGCGGGCGCGGCTGTAGCGCAGGCCGCCGGTGAGCTCGAACCTGTCGGTGACCTTGTAGGTGGCGTCGCCGAAGATGTCCGCCGAGGTGATCTGGCTGCTCAGGTAGTTCTGCTCCACGTGGCCGGGCAGCAGGTTGGCGGCGATGGCGCCCGCCTGGGCCGGGGAGAGGAGAATCCGGTTGCCGCTTTGGGCGAAGACCAGGCCGCGCAGCAGCTGGCCGGTCAGGGCGGTGTTCGCGAACACGCCCAAAGGCGCGGGAGTGTTGGCCGGCTGACCGAAGCCCAGCTGGCCGGTGAGCTGCGCCAGGCTGACCCGCTCATCGAACTGCAGCGGCACCCGCTGCTCGTCGCTGTTGCGGAAGAAGCTGCCGCCGATGAAGCCGCGCAGGCGGCCTTCGCCTTCGTAGTTCACCCGCAGCTCCTGGCTCCATTGATCGCCGCGGGTGAACGCCACGCCGGTCAGGAGCGGCAGGGACGTGCCGTCGGCGTCGAACGGGTCGGTCGACTTGAAGCCGCGCCAGGCGGTGATCGAATGCAGGGTCAGGGTATCGCTCAGCTTGTAGGTGTTGAGCGCGGTGACGCCGCCGACCTTGCGGCGCTCGTCCAGGCCGATGCCGCCCTCGAAGTCAGCCGGCGCGGCCAGCGCGGCGGGACCCCAGGGCTCCAGCCCGCCCAGCACCTGCCCGGTGATGGGATTGGTCGGATAGAAGTTGTGCGACTTGAACGCGCTCCCGGTCGGGCTGTCCTTCTGGAAGTTCACGATGATCGTGCCTTCGAAGCGCTCGGTGGGGCGATAGCCGACCGAACCGCGCAGGGCCCAGGTGTCGATCGATTGGAAGGCCGGCCCGCCCAGCGCGTTCTCGACCGCGCCGTCCCGCTTCCGCAGGCTGCCGGCCAGCCGCACGGCGAGCTTGTCGGAAAGCGGCAGGTTCACCGCGCCCTGGGCCAGTCGGTAGCCGTCGCCGCCCATCTCTCCACGCGCGTAGCCGCCAAGGCCGCCGAAGGTGGGCTTTTGCTGGATGATGTTGATCGCGCCGATGAGGGCCGAGCGCCCGTAGAGCGTGGACTGCGGCCCCTTCGCCACCTCGATCCGTTCGATGTCGAAGAGTTCGACGAACGACGCCTGGGTCTTGGAGATCGACACCCCGTCCTGGAAGAGGGAGACGCGAGGCTCTTCGAAGGCCACGGCGTTGTCGGAGGTGATGCCACGGATGGCGAAGCCCGGGTTGTTGACCGACTGGTCCTGGACGATCAGCCCCGGCGTGAAACGGGCCACGTCCGCGAGGTCGCGCACGCCAAGCTGCTCGAGGCGCGGCGCGGTGATGACCGAGAGCGCGATGGGGACTTCCAGCCCGCGTTCCGGGCGCTTCTGGACGGTGACGACGACCTCTTCCAGCGCCACCGGCGACTGAGCCTGGGCCTGTCCCACAGCGCCGATCGCCGCCGCACAGAGGCCCGCGGCGCCGAGCCGCCAGCTTTTATGCGCCATCATTCCAAATCTCCCGCTTACCGTGTGTCTCGAATGACCTGAAAACCTTAATTTTTCAGCGCACTCGCCAAGCAGGTTGTGGGAGATGAATTCGCGTTCTAGTTGTCCATACTTCAGACCCGGCCGGTCACCGGCAACAGGGCGCCGGTGACGGCGCGGGCCGGTTCCGAGGCCAGGAACAGGATCACCGCGGCGAGGTCGTCGGGGGCCACCCACTTCGAAGGGTCGGCGTCCGGCATGTCGGCGCGGTTAACCGGCGTATCGATGATCGAGGGAAGCACGGCGTTCACGCAGACGTCGTCGGCCTTGAGCTCCTCGGCCAAGGCTTCGGTCAGCCGGTGCACGCCGGCCTTCGAGGCGGCGTAGGCCCCCATGCCGGCGGCGGCCTTCATGGCGCCGTTGGCGCCGATGCTGACGATGCGGCCGGAGCTGCTGGCGCGCAGGGCCGG
>Ga0157379_10000102_pt1 | contig 58399 bp, 50 predicted proteins | sample S25metaG_FD_121802 | JGI IMG/M metagenome (GOLD analysis project Ga0157379, IMG submission 121802) | Switchgrass rhizosphere microbial communities from Kellogg Biological Station, Michigan, USA - S2-5 metaG | ecosystem: Host-associated > Plants > Roots > Rhizosphere > Soil | place: USA... | reverse complement strand
CTCCTCCAGATCCGGCGCCGGGCGGTCCTGGGCGACGCGTTCGCGGATTCGAGCCAGTCGCCAGCGTGGCAAGCCCCCAGTCTGGCGTCCGCCCTGCTCGAGATCCAGGAAGTACCGGGCGACGTCAATGGCAAGCAGTTTGAGCAGCGCCTCGATCGCCTCGCCGCTGGCCGGGTCAGGCGACTGCATTTCCGTGACCAAACGGGCACAGAGATCTCGCACGCGGAGATTGTCGAGGTCGAGGCCACGGCGCAGGAGCCGCCCGCTCCACTCGAGGTCCTCGTAGCGGCTAGGCTCCAGCACGCACTGCAGCGCGCGCTGGACACCGGCCCGAGCGACCATCTGGATTGGGATGTGCGGCGGCAGAAACACGATCTTGCCGAGTCCGGACCAAGTGTCGGCGGCCTCGCGCGCCAAGAATCGCGCCCGGGGCGAGGGCCGGGGCGTCAGACACATGTCGATCAGGGCGATACCAGAGAGCTGGATCGTCTTATCCACCGGTGTTCGCCACTCGAATCGCACCAGCCGCACCATGCCGACCGTGGTCGCCACCTCGCGTTCGATGCATCCGCCGGAGTCCTGACCGAGTTCCGTGGTCAGCGTAGTGGCCTCGACGTTGGCGTGTTCGGACGGCATTTAGTTAGTATAGTTTGTTTTGGATCCGGTCTGTCAGCGCTGTGGGAGCGCTGTCAAACACCGCGCTACGCGCGATCGTGTCGCCACAGATGAAGTTTGCCGCTTTATCGCAAGTATTCTCACTTTTCAAGCGCGCAACTCCCGGCGCATGCTGCGGTAATTAAAACGGCCGCCGAGTGCGGGACACGGGAACGAGAGTGCTCACGAACAAGATCAAGATGCAATTCGCCGGCAAGAAGACGGACCTGGGGCGCCACCAAGTCATCGAGCGTGGACGAATGCTCTTCAATGCGCCGCAATGCGCGCATTCGCCAGTGGGGTACGACAAATGAGTAGCGCTATGCGCCAAGTGCGTATTCATGGTCCGGCAGATGTGCGGGTCGACGCGGTACCGGTCCCCAGCGCCGGGCCGAACGACGTGGTGGTCCAGATCAAAGCCTGCGGCATCTGCGGCACCGACCTGGCCTTCGTCGCGGGGGGCGGCGTTGCCGGCGTAGGCGTCGCAGGAGGCGTTCATCCCATGCCGCTGGGCCACGAGGCCTCTGGCGTCATCGTCCAACTCGGCCAAGCAGTGCAGGGCCTGAGCGAGGGGATGCGGGTGGCGGTGAATCCGATGACGGCTGACGCCGTGATCGGCAACGGCGGCCCTGAGGGCGCCTTCTGCGACTATCTGCTGGTGCGGCAGGCCAAGCTCGGCCGCAGCATCTTTCCGATACCGCCGGGCATGAGCGACGCGGTGGCGGCCCTGGTGGAGCCCCTTTCGGTGGCACGTCACGGCGTGTCGCGCATGGAGGCCCGGCCGGGCTCTAATGCTGTGGTCTATGGCGCAGGGCCGATCGGCCTGGGTGCGGTGTTGTGGCTCGCGCGCGCCGGCGTCAATGTCGTCTCCATCGACCTCGACGCCGACCGGCTAGCGCGGGCGAAGAAGCTCGGAGCCTTCGAAACGATCCAAGCCAGTCCCTCCGTCTCGATCCCGGAGCGACTGAAGCAGATCTTCGGCCCGGCACGTACGGCTCTGGACGAGGACGCGGTAAATGTTGACTCCTTCATGGACGCCGCGGCCGCTCCGCACATCCCCGACCAGGTGGTGCGCATGGGCAAGCACGGGGCGAGGCTTGTCCTTGTCGGCGTGCACAAGGACAAGGTGGCCGTCGACTTCTACTCGCTTCTGAAGAGTGAAATGATTATCACCGCCTCCATCGGCTATCCCGTGGAGTTGCCAATGGTCTTGGCCGACCTCGCGACCCTGGGAGAGGAGGCCGACGTGTTGATCAGCCACCGCTATCCCTTCGAATCGTTTGCCGAGGCGTTCGAAACCGCCCGCGGCGGCAAGTGCGCCAAGGTGATGGTCGAATTCGGCGCCCCGCACGGCGCCCTGTAAGGAGCGTCCGCGTAAGCCATCGGCCGTTCGACCCCACCGACCTTGGAGTCTGCTCCTGCAAATAAGGTCGATAACAATCCAAATAAGAGGAAAGCCTGATGAGCGTTACCAGCGACATGTTCGATTTGCGCGGCAAGACTGTGCTCGTTACCGGCGGAAACAGCGGACTCGGCCTCGCCTTTGCGCGCGGCATGGTTCGGCACGGCGCCAATGCGATCCTCTGGGGCCGGAACGGCGAAAAAAACGCAGCGGCCGTCGCCGAGTTGAGCAAGCTGGGCACGACCATATCCGCCCAAATCGTCGACGTGACGGACGAAGCGCAGGTCGTCGCCGGGTTTGCCGAAGCGGTGCGCAAGGCGGGAAAGATCGACTGCTTCGTGCAGAACGCCGGCTTCGCCAATCCTGCCGCATCGTTCATGGAGATGAGCAGCGACCAATATCACGCGCAGATCGACGTTGCTCTGAATGGAGGCTTCTATACGCTGCGCGAGGCCGCCCGCCACATGTCCGGTCGCGCTGCCGCAGGCGATCGGGGCGGTTCGATCATCTTGTGTGGGAGCGGCACCGTGTTCGCCGGGATTGCCGGGATGGAACACTATGGAGCGGCCAAGGCAGGGCTGGCCGCGATGATGCGCGGGATGGCGACGGAACTGGCGCGCCATGGTGTCCGCGTCAACATGATCGCGCCCGGCTATATCAAGACTGATCTCGGTGGCGGGGACCAACTCGCCGCGGACATGGAGGCCATGTTCGCCCAGCGTACGCCGGTCGGACGCGTCGGCTCCCCGGCCGATATTGAGGCGGCCGCCGTCTACCTCGCCTGCGATGCCTCTTCCTTCCACACCGGAGATATCCTCAACATCGATGGTGGCTGGCGTGCCAGCTATTTCTAAGGAAGGCAACGTGATGTTGCGCCCGAGGTCCGTGCCCTTTCATCAGCTTGCTTGGGTGACGCCAGATTTGGATCGGAGCATCTACCAGTTCTGCGCATTCAATTCGTTCCCTGCGGAGGCTCTAAAATGACTCGGTTTCGCACCCTCGATCATCCAGTGGTGGCGATGATCTCGTGGAATCCGCAACGCCCCGCGGAATGGATCAACGATCATGTCGTCATGGTTCACGCGACATCGAACGTCTACGCCGTGATCGATCCGGCGGGCGACGTTGTGATCAATAGCGGGGCCGCGCACCAAGGCGCGCGAATTCGCGAGAAGATAGAGGAACTGATCGGACGGCCGCTTCAGGTTCGCAAGCTTGTTTTCACGCAGGATCACGTCGATCACATCGGCGGGTGGCGATCGTTATGCGATGAGGGGACCGACATCCTCGCACAGCGGATGTTTCCCCGGCTGGTGGCCGAGCGCCGGGCGTTGCAAGGTTTTTTCTGGCAGCGAAATGCACGCGTGATCGCCGCTATGATTCCGCCGGGACAATCCTCTGCGAGCCTTGATCCAGGCGATCCCTCGCCGCTGAGCACATTCGAGAAAGAAGCGGAATTCCGCGTCGGCGGACGTCTGTTTCGGCTGCGATCAATTTGGTCTGGTGAGACTCTCGATTCACTCGCGGTCTGGCTTCCCGACGAGAAGACGGTCTTCACCGGTAACTGGGCAGGCGCGATTCACGGCGCGCTGCCGAATTTCTATACGGCGCGGGGTGATCGGCAGCGATCCGTGCCTGCATGGCTCCGGCACTGCCGCGGCATTCTCGCGCAGGAGCCAGAACTGCTTATCACCGGCCATGAGCAGCCGATCCGGGGCAAGGATCGCATCCGCGCCGACCTCATGAAGGTCCACGACGCCGTGAGCTACATCCACGAGGCGACCGTCTCGGGGATGGAAGCGGGGACGGATCTGTCGACGATGATGAGCACTATCGTTCTGCCCGCCAATCTCACCCCCCGCGACGGCCGGTGTCCGGTCCATTGGATCGTCCGGGCCGTTTATGAGGAATATGCCGGCTGGTTCCACCAGGAACGCACGAGCGAGCTCTATTCCACGCCGCAGACCGCGGTTTGGCCCGAGATCGTCGCAGCGATGGGGGGTGCGGAGGAAGTGACGCGTCGGGCCGCGCGTCATCTTGCGCAGGGCGATGCGGAGAAAGCGCTGCATCTGATTGAGATGGCCGTCTTTGTCGACCCGACCAGTAGACTAATCCGCGAGGCGGAGATCGCTGTTTACGACGCCCTAGCCGATCGCACCGAAGGCAGGATCTTCGATCTGCTGGGCTGGCTCGAGGGTCGGATCATGGCGGCCAGGGCGGCGATCAGCACGCCCGCGGCATAGAGCTGCGGCAGAGCAAAAAAACACATTAGGGGAAAACATGTCTACCGAGCGCATCAGGATCACCGATCTCGCAAACCCGGTCCTCACCGAGGTGCAGAAACAGGTTCTCGCACTGACGGCGACGCACCCCGTCACGCTTACGGCCGAGGCTGTGATGGCCGCTGCGAAAGCCCAGACGGGGCTCGACTATTTCGGCGATATGAGCTTTTTGCTTCGTCTGAAGCTCTGGATGGACTCCGCGAACGCGGATGAGGGTCTGTCCACGGCGGGACGCGCCGCCTTCTTCGGCTTGGCGTTGCGCTTTGCAATGGCTCGTCTCGACGTCGAGGACATGATCCGTCGCCATCCCGAGATCGAACAGGTCGAACTCGAGATGCCGCTGGTGATTGCAGGATTGCCGCGTTCGGGCACGACTTACATGCTCCAGCTGATGGGGGCCGATAAGCGCCTGCGCTCGCTGCAACACTGGGAAGGCGTGCGCCCGGTGCCCGATCGCTACATCAAGGACGGCAAGGATCGGCGTTTCGAGATGGCGGCGGCCGAGTGGGCCGAAGCCGATGCAGTGCTTCCCTACATGAAGTCGGTACACGAATTCGCGCCTGATCACATCACGGAGGACATCGAACTCACCAGCATGGACTTCGGCGGATATTATCCGGAATGGTTCGCTGACATCCCGCAGTGGCGCGATTATCAATTGTCGCATGATCCGGAACCCTGGTTGCGTTACCTGCGTCGCGCCATTCAGTTGCTGGTGTGGCAGAAGGGGCCGAACCGCTGGGTCGGCAAGTGCCCACAGCACATTGAGCAACTCGCCGCCGTGGATCGGGCATTCGGAGGCGCGTTCATCATCATCAACCATCGCGATCCGGTTGCCTCGATCCAGTCGATTATGACCGGGGTGGCCTATTCGGCCCGTCTCCAGCGCAAGCGGGTCGATATGCGGGAGATCGCGCGCTATTGGATCGATCGTTACGAAGGTATGCTTCGCAGATGCGTGCGCGACCGCGACCAGTTGAACCCAGACCGCTGCTACGACCTCTACTTCCATGACCTGATGAACGATCCGTTCGGACGGCTCGAAGAGATTTACACCAAATCCGGGGTGCCTTTCGACGACGAAACTCGCGCCGCCTTCAACCGCGCCATAGACGAGAACAAACGCGGCAAACATGGCCAGCTCGAATATGACCTGCGTGGCGACTTCGGCCTCGATCCCGCCGACGTGCGAAAGCGTTTCGACTTCTATTTCGAACGCTTCCCTCAAGTTCAGGTTGAGGTCCGATGATGTTTCGTGCAGGCAAGTGAGATGTTGCCTGCTGCGAGAAGGGCCTTCGTCAGCGTGCTGCTCCAAGGCGGGCCGGCCAAAAGGCCAGTGTGAAACTCATGGAAATCGGCATGCTAACTATTTCTGATAAATCGAGCCCCATTTTGCAGCCGGGCTTCGCGCCATTCCATCAACTCGCCTGGGTTACACCCGATATCGACCGGAGCATTGAGCAGTTCCGCACACTCTACGCGGTGCCCTCTTTCTACGTCATGGATACGACTTTCCCCGCGACTGTCGCCGGTGAACGTGGGACCATGTCGCTGCGGATTGCGCTTGCTTATGTCGACGATGTCCAGCTCGAGCTGATCCAGCCGCTCGGTGAAGGCATCTGTCGCATCTATTCCGATGTATTGCCGAAAGATGGCAGCCATCGCAACATCTTCCACCACGTCTGCGTGAAAGTATCGGGAAGCCTCGCGGACTGGGATGCGCATCTTGCGAGCCTCCCGCCCGAACGTCCCATCCACTACATCGGCGAAGTGGGCCCCACGATGCGCTTTGTCTACACCGACGAACGCGACGTCTGTGGTCTATATGTGGAGCACGTCTGGTTTTCTCCAGAGGCGGAAAGAATGCTGAATGATCTCATCCCGCGCCATCGTAGGCGGTAAGGGCGCGAAGTGCGCCTGGCCTGAATAGTTTTCTCCGGGTGATTGTGGCTCAGGCCCGGAGTTTCGTTGATCCGGTCAGTCAAGCGGCGCGCGTGCCCGATTCATCAACGATGCACCGATGGCGCCGGCGGTGGTCGGAGCCGCGGTGAGCATAACCATCATTATCGCCATCGTTTCGTCGCCGCTGATCGCGCGGCCCTCGGCAGTATTCGCGATGCCGACCAATGAGATCGTCGCATTCGCACCGTCGGGATCGCTCCTGCTGCTTCCGACGATATTCTCTCTCGGCGTTCCAGGCGCGTCGAGGTAAGGCTTCGGCTCGGGGTCGCGATCGTTGACGTCGTTGTGAAGTCGGATTCGTAGTCGTTCCGACTCGAATACTCCAATTTCACTCATGCGACCTGAGCCGTCCGCGCCTTCGTCGATGCACTCGCCGCCGCGCTGCTGATGCCCTGCCGGCTCGGCTCGGGAACCCCCTTGAGGCTGCTCGCATGTCTACCCGCCCGTCGACCAGAAAAGATGCAGTCCCCAGCCGACAGGCCGCTGAGGTACTCGAAGGAGCAGAGGCCGATGGCGGTGCGACCGGCCGCGTACAACCCCGGAATGGTGCTGCCGTCATCGCGCAGGACCAGCCCGGATTCTTCATCGACCAGGAGCCCACCCAGAGTGATTGTTGGCAGCGGCATGAAACGGCTTCGCACGCCCATGTCCATCGCGTAGAACGGGCCGCGCTCCAGCGCGCCCATATCCTCGGGCGCCTTGCCAAACTGATCGAGGGAATTGGCCGCCTTGGCTCTGCGATAGTCCTCGATGGTGGCTGCGAAGACCGCCTTGTCGAAACCGAGCATCTCGCCCAGTGCTTCCAGCGAAGCGGCCTTCTTTTTTGAAAAGGTCATCATCAACCACGCGGGAACGCGCTGGAAATCGTAGAGCTTGTCGCGCTTGAAGCTCTCCCTGGCTTCGTTCCAGAGTTCGGCGTCAAGTATCAGCCAGACGACGCCATCATTGCCCGGAGCCATCAGAGCTCTCCCGAGGTGAGCGCCGTAGCTGGACTCATTGATGCAACGCGCACCCCGGGCGTTCACCATGATGCCCTTGCTCCAAGCCGTCGGCGGGTTGAGGAAGCGCCAACTCGATGCCCGGTCCATTGCGTGCAGGGCGCCCGCCACCGATCGGCCGAGCAGGATGCCGCTGCCGTTGTCGGCCGGCGTCCCGAGCGGGTAGACGTCCAGATATCTTGGGGCGAACTGGGCGACCATTTGCTTGTTGAATATGAAGCCGCCGCTCGACAGACAGATGCCGCGGCGTGCGCGGATGAAGACCGGCTTGGCCGCCTCCGCCTCTAAACGCAAAGCCCGCCGTTCATAATAACGGGCAATGGCGGCGGTGATTGATCCGCCGGGCATGGTCGCGGGAAGCAGCAGCAACCATTTGATCATCTGGCGCTGCGCCTCGGCCAGCTTCGCTTGCCGAGGGTCGTCAGGGAGCACGCGATGCGCCTTCAGGCCAATGACGGTTCCGCTGCGATCCACCACGAGCTGGCGAGCTTCGGTCTGGCTGAAGAGCCGCACGCCCGCGGCCGCGGCCGCGTCGCGCTGCGGCTCGAAGATCCCACGTCCAAAGCCCGCCTCCATATTGTTATCGCCATACTGGACCTTGTGGCCCCGAGGCGCGGGCGGATGCTTGCCGCGGTAGCTCTTCAGCAGCGAGTTGTCCGGAAAGTAGAGGAAGTAACCTCTGGGCGGATAGCTCGTCTTTTTGGGATAGGCGTTCGGGCCGAAACGCACGCCGTGAGCCTGGAGCCACTCGATCGTCTCCGGCCCGGCCTCGCAAAAACGGCGCAAGGTCTCGTCCGTCACAATACCGTGCAACTCGCGCGACAGATATTCGAAGATACCTTCCGGCGGATCGTCGTAGCCGGCCGCTTTTTGGACAGCGGTGCCGCCGCCTGCGTAGATGACGCCGCCATTGAGCGTTGTCGCTCCGCCACCGGCGAACCGATCCAGGGCGATGACGCTCAGCCCTCCGTCCAGCGCCTGGTTGGCGGCGGCCACACCGGCTCCGCCGTAGCCGACCACGACGAAATCGGCCTCCTCGTTCCACGACACGGCCGAGGGATCCGCCACGACCAGTGCGTCCTCGACACTCGAATACGCGGATGCGAACGCGATCGATTCAACGATCTTTGCCATCAGTTATCCCCTCAAGACTTAACGCGGCTGGTGCGTGCCGCTTATTGCTCCGCTTGCGGGAGGACGGCATACCACCCTCGCTTCCGCTGGGCTGTCACATCGACCTCCAAGGCGAGCGCGTACAGGCACGCGGTCGGTTCAAGCTGACTCTCATCACAGCTGTTTCGCGACGGCAAGGATGTGAGTTCAGTGAACTCGCGGCGCTGTCCAGACTTGGTCAATTCTGCGCCGCAGCCTTAACAAGGGTCAAGTTTTTTGATGATCACTCGTTAGAAAATATCGGGACGGCAGGAGTGAGGAATTGACAGCACGCAATAGAGCAAGCCGAACAGCCCATGCCGGTTGATTAGCACCCGCCGCCTGCAGCGTGTTCTTTATCCACGTGTCACCCCGCTCAATTCCCTGCTCCGCCTGCCCTCGTGGAAATGCGTGAGCGGGAAGTCGAAGTACCGGTCTCAAGCAAATCCATTACATCCAAAATCCGCGCCACAATAAAAGCGGTCAAAAATGGATTGCTCCTGCGTAGCACCCATGCTAATAATTGGCTCTCGCCTAACTAACGCCCGATAGAGGCTTTGCGTGGATTGCCGCGGAGCTGATTGGGGATCCAGAGATTAAAGCAGCATGGGGGTATCTATGACGCACAAGCAAATTTTGGCCACGACGGTCGGTTTCGCTGCGTTCGCATCATTCATTGCGTCGGCCAACGCTCAAACGGCGGCCGCGGCACCGGGCGCCGATGACGCTCGGCTTGAGGAAATCGTTGTCACTGCACGTCGCCGTTCAGAGGCTCTCAGCGAGGTTCCGATTTCGGTGGCCGCGTTCTCTTCCGACGAGTTGGTGAGCAAGCAGATCCTCAATACTGCGGATTTGGTCAAACTCACGCCCGGGCTAAACATCGTCACCGCTGGATCGAACGCAAACCCGTTCGTTACGATCCGCGGCCAATCGCGTGGTCTTGCCGGCGCGGGGGCTCCTGGCGTGATCACTTACTTCAACGAAGTTCCTATGCCGACATACGGAAGCCTGATCCCGACCTTCGACATGGACAACATCCAAGTCTTGAAGGGGCCGCAGGGCACCCTGTTCGGCCGCAATGCGGTCGGTGGCGCCCTCCTTACCTATTCGAAGAAGCCGTCCTACGACTATGGCGGCTATTTCGAGACGTCCTACGGAAATTACAACACGCTCAGAACTGAGGGGGCGGTCAACCTTCCGATCGTCGATAACAGGCTGGCGGTCCGGATCGCCGCTCAGATCAGCGACACGGACGGTTACACCCAAGCCATCACCTATGCGCCGACAGTAGTCTCCAGCGCCAACTTCACAGCCCAGCCGGGGCAGCAACAGCAGTCCTCCGCAGACTTCGACGCATACAAGAATAAGGGTTTCCGCGCAACGGTCCTATTCGAGCCGACCAGCAACCTGAGCAACACCACCACCATCGACTGGTACCGCATCGAGGGCATGAACAATGAACCGTTCGTCGGTACATTTTTTCCCGGCGTGACGGCCGTGTATCAGTTGCCAGCGTCGGTGCTGACCGGACTGGGGCTGGGATCGCTGCTCAATCCGACCTTCCACTGCGGAACCTCGCCGAGCTGCGATATCGACCTGGCCACCCAGCAGGCGATGAAGGATGGCCCCCGGATACAGCGCACGGACATGCTACCGTACCAGGTCAGCACGCTTTTCGGTGTGTCCAACACTACCAGCTACGATGTCTCCTCGAACATGACGCTCAAGAACATCCTCGGCTACCGCACGACGGCGAACGATTCAAACGTCGATATCGATGGCGTTGCTCTTCCGATCGTTGACGCTACCAATCGTGTCAGATTGAAGCAGTTGACCGAAGAACTTAATCTCTCCGGAACGACGTTGAATGGAAAGCTCCAATACGTGCTGGGCGGCTTCTATTACAAACAACAGCCGAACGGCTTGGGCGGTTTCCAAACCATTAACACGCTTGTTTTCGGCGGGCTCAGTGATGGTACTTCGGCAAACTATTACTCGGAACAGAGCAAGGCGGTGTACGGTCAGCTCGATTATGATCTTTCCGAGTATCTTCTCCAGGGCCTCGGGATCACGCTCGGCTATCGGTATACGTGGGATTCCGCCAAGGGGTGCGGTTACGGCGCGGATTACTCCGTGATTAATGGCGGACAACCTCCGCTCGCTGGCAATTTCGGTTTCGTTCCGTCGGAAGATCAATGCACCAACAAGAGTTTTACGCCCGATCCGAATGCGTCGCCGGGCACGACCACTGCGGACAATTTTTCGGCGAAGAGTTCGAGTCCAACCTGGACGGTGGCACTCAACTGGCAGGTGACGCCGAGCACGCTGTTGTACGTCACCTCACGGCGCGGCTATAAGGCAGGTGGGTACAACACACCGACGTTGAATCCCCGTGTTGCCGACCTGCAGACGTTCAGGCCGGAGACCCTCACCGACGGCGAACTCGGCGTCAAGACCCGCTTCGAGGTCGCGACCATGCCCATCACATTCAATTTCGACGTCTACCGTGGCAAGGATACCGATTTTCAGTACTACCAAAGTACCACCGGCGTCCAGACGCTTCCGGCTGGCGGTTTTCTGCTCAACAAGGCGGACTTGACGATCGAAGGCTTCGAGACCGAGCTCTCGGTGAGGCCAATTAAAAATTTGACGCTCAGTGCTAATGCCGCATACACCAAAATCAAGGTCGATAAGATTCAGCTCCCTGCCTCTCTCCTGCAGGAGTACGCGATTAACGGCCAGCCGACCGCGGGTCTCCAACAAGTCACTGTGGGGAACCAGCCAAAATGGCAGACCAGCGAGAGTGTGGAATATGTCTTTCCTCATCTGATCGCCGACGCCGATCTTCGCTTCAATGTCGACCACCATTATCAGTCGAGCTACGTGAATGGGCAGTTGCTTGTTCCCCAGTGGCAGACCGTGGATGGACAGATCACCCTTGCCGGACTGCATGACAGGAAGGTCGATGTGACAGCGTTCGTCAAGAACATGTTCGACAAGCTTTACGCAGCGGGGACGGCCAGCTCTTCGGAACTCACGGCCGTACAGTCTTTCAACTACGCGCCTCCACGCACCTATGGTATGAGCGTCCGCTACCGTTTCGACTGATCGGCTTGATCCAACCCTGAGAGCCTGCAGGGTTGGATCCTCGACTGGGCCGGAACGCTCCGAATTTGCTGCGATCAATGCGATCGCGCCGGTCGTCATGAAAACGGCGGACACGGGCAACACGATTTCCAGGAGGATTGGGGTGCCTGGTCGAGCGCTTCATGCCGCTGCGCGCACGGACTCGTCCAGCGACGGGGCGCGTCCGCCGAGTGAGAGGAGTCAAAATGGCCAGTTGGGCAGATCGGATGCGGCGAACCGAGCTTGAGTTGATGCAGTTCTTCGCGCGTTGGCCGACCCTGGCACTGGCGCGGTCCGAGACGCTTCGAGATCTGCGGCGAAACGCCGAAGCAGAATTCGCCAAAGTAGCACTGCCCGAGGCGTGCCTGATCGAACCGGTGGACGAACACGGGATCCGTGGCGAGCGGATTCTACCCTCGGGAGCCGATACTGATAGCGCCATCCTCTACCATCATGGCGGGGGATATGTTTTCGGCAGTCCTGCGACGCATCGCCACCTCGTCGCCCGCCTTGCCGAGGCGGCAGGAATGACGGCTTACAACATGGCCTATTCGCTCGCCCCTGAGCGTCCGTATCCCGCTGGTGTCAATGACGCGGTGGCAAACTACCGGTTCGTGCTGGATCAAGGCATCGCGCCAGAACGGATCGTGCTCGCTGGCGATTCAGCGGGTGGGAACCTCACCGCTGCCCTGGTCCTTCAAGCACGGGAGGAGGGGCTACCGAGCCCGGCGGGAGTGCTTCTGATCAGCCCCTGGTTGCACCTCGGCGAGAAGCCGCCACCTGCCGGTTATTCGTTCGAGCGTGACCCGTTGCTGGATCCTGAGGCACTCCGAGCGTGGAGCGCAGCATATCGCGGCGGGGTCGAGGCGACCCATCCGAAGATCTCGCCCTTATTTGCCGACTTGGCAGGCTTTCCCCCGACCTTGATCCTGGTCGGAGGCGCGGAGATTTTGCTTGAGGACTCTCTGCTGTTCGCTCGCAATATCGCGTTGGTCGGCGGGGATGTGCAACTCAACGTCTGGAAGCATCAGCCGCACGCTTGGCCCTTATTCCATGCGGATTTGCCAACATCGGGACTGGGCGCCATCGTGCAGGCTGGATTGTGGATCATGCAGATCGTTAAGCCCTGCGCCCGGTAAGGGCTCGAAGGTCTGACAAGGCACTCGTGATTGCGCGGCTTCGGACCCTCAGTCCTATGGGTTGCGAGCCTCCACTGCCGCGAGCAGGACCCCGGCATTGCGTGCCGCGCCTATTGGCGTCTGTTCAGAACTGCGAAGCGGGAATCTCGACGACCAAGCCATCAAACTCCGGCGTCACAACGAGTTGACAGGACAGGCGAATATGCGCGGCGCGGTCTTCATCGCCAAGCATGACGTTCTCAAGCTCCTCAGGCGCCGGCAACCGATCGAGCCAAGCCTCGTCGATCTTAATCCGACACGTGCCGCAAGCCGCCGCCCCGCCGCACACCGCGAGGATGCCGCCCAGGCCCCTGTCCACCGCGCCACGCATCAGCGAATGGCCTGATGGAACGTCGCAGATATGCTCCCGACCGTCAGCCTCGCGATAGGTAATCGTTGCCATTTTCCGAAATTCCAGATTAGAGCTAGATACTGTTCGGCCTCTGGAATGCGTGCGGCGCGGTGCGTTCGATATCTAAGCACCGCTGATAGGAAGGAAATTCCTTCAGCCGGTTCCAGTAGGCTTGGACGACGCTAGGCAGGTCACCCATGTAGCCCATATATTCAGCGAGAACGAAATTGTATCCCACGCAGATGTCGGCAATCGTCAAACGCGAGTCCACGAGGAAGTTCCGCGTTCCTAGACCTTCGGCCAGGTAGTGCGCCTTTTCCACAAATCGGGATTTGTAGTACTCCACCACGTCCGGTTTGCGTCTTTCCTCCTTTTCTATCCACCCATAGCGCAAGCACACTGACAACGTGTAGTTCATCGTCGCCTCGGCGAAGATTGTCCACATCAGCCATTGGCCATACTCAGCTGAATTGGGTAAGACGCCGAGCCTGTCGTCATACTTGCCAGAGATGTACTGGCAAATCGCTACGGACTCCGTCAGGCGCGTATCGCCGTCGATGAACAGTGGTAGGGTTCCCAGCGGGTTTTCCTCAAGGAACCAGGGTGCTCGCGCACGCGGGGGGAACGGCAGATAGACCAATCGGTACGGCAACTGCAGCTCTTCCACTGTCCAAAGGACACGAAAAGCACGACTCTGCCGACTGTGAAACAGCGTGAATGAAGGATGTTTTTCGCTAGTTGACAACCGCTCACTCTCCTAGAGATCTCGCGGCCTGCGGAACGCGAAATGCTCATCAACCTATGCCCATAGAGCAGATTCACGCGCTCAGACTGACCCGGTCAGACGGGAAAGCTGCTCCAACTCTCCGCAGGAACAATGCTTCGCAAGATAATCAGGCTGCGGTCCTATTCATTGACGGAAGACGCTTGGTCTCATCGCGATATATGACCGCTGTCGCCTTTGCGGCGAAAGCGGGCTTCAACGCGATGACTGGAAGCGCTGCCAATCCCTTCACCGCGGCGTAAGAGGATGGCGTCTCATCAAAGGTGACATCGTGGAATCGAGCCTCACCCTCACCAACCCATGCCTGTTTGTAATCCCAGGTCATTCTGGTCAAAGTGATGTAGTCGGCGTCGATGGTCCCTTCAGGCCCTTGAATATACTTCCACGCGAAGTTGAATTCCGACACGCTCGCATTGATCTTTGGCAGCGCTGAGTCGGACAAGCGCTTCAGCTTGCGGACGTCGCCATCCATGAATTTTGTGCCGTACTCCGACGCTTGGAAGTGAATGCGATCCTCCACCTCCAGTAACTGCGGTATCTCCGCGTACAGCTTGGGATAGCCGAGCGCCTCTCTGCCCGAGAGGATCGCGGGGATTTCGTCCACCCACACGCACACGACGTATGGTGCGTTGATGACCTTTCCCTCGTATTCATGGCGGGCATTCACCGCCACGACGATTTCCTCGTAACCACGGCCGGCGATGTAGTCGATACCCCGGTAACGCAGACGATTGACATAGACCAAGTTGCTATCGGCTGGAGCGAGATGTCGCGGCAAGAGACTTTCAATCGCATCCGCCGTTGTCTCGAAGGACGTGGAGACCAATTGAATATCGGGAACATGAGTGACTGGGGTAAAAATCGACTTCCCGAACGCCGTCGGCATGTCATATTTGGTGTTTGGATCTAACGTCAGCATTTATTCCATTCCTTGAGCGAAAAAAGGTTGATGGACGGTTGTTGGTTGCATCGCACCGGCGCTCGACGCACTGAGCCGCGAGATTCTGGGGCGAATCTTGGAAAGGTAACAATGTCATGACGAAGTTTATCACGAGGATTGCGTCTTGCCTAATGAATGATCGGTATGTAATCTCGCGGACCATGCCGATGCTGGGCCACTCTGTGGGAAGAGCAGCAGCTCTGCCGGCTTGGCGCACACTCCCGGGGCCGGCCGTACAGCGATATCGCTTGGCGCCGGCCGCCAGGAAGCTTTTAGAGAGAACATATGTCGACTGGGATTCTCGCGTTTGGCGCCTACGTTCCGAGAAAGCGTCTGCAAAGGTCTGCCGTCCATGCTGCGAACGCCTGGTTCGCACCTGGCCTCAAGGGGCTCGCTAAAGGCGAGCGTGCCATCGGCGATTGGGACGAAGACAGTTTGACCATGGCGGTCGAGGCCGCGCGTGACACCCTGGCCGCATTCGACCGCGGACAAATCGATACCGTCCTTCTCGCCTCGACGACCTTTCCGTTCGCTGATCGTCAGAACTGCGGTGTCATCAAGGAGGCTTTGAACTTGCCGGACCGTGTCGCGACCCTCGACCTGGGCGGCAGTCTGCGAGCGGCCACGGGCGCGCTGATCCAGGCCTTGCGCGTCACCGCGGGAACCAATGCGGCGCCCCAGCTTTGCCTCGCCTCTGATCTGCGCAAGGCGCGGCCAGCGTCCGAACCCGAACTCATCTACGGCGATGCGGCGGCCGGTCTGCTGGTCGGCGCAGGCGCGACGATCGCTAATTATCTGGGCTCCTACAGCGTTAGCGCGGACTTTGTCGACCATTACCGGGCCGCAGGGTCCGACTTCGAGTACGCCTGGGAGGCGCGCTGGGTTCGGGATGAGGGCTACAACAAGCTGCTCGTCGGAGCGCTAAAGGATGCGCTGCAGGCTCTCGGCGTTGCGGCCGACGCGGTGAATCACTTGATCATTCCGATCAATGTGCGCGGCATCGCCACGTCTGTGGCTCGCCAGGCGGGCTTCAATCCCGCCGTGGTCGTGGACACCCTCGCCGATCGCCTTGGCGACAGCGGCGCGGCGCATCCTTTTGTGCTGCTCGTCTCGGCGCTGGAGAAGGCGAAGCCCGGCGAGAAAATCATCTTGGTCGGCTTCGGACAGGGCGTCGACGTCATCCTGTTCGAGGCGACCGAGTCGCTGGGCCAACTCGCGCCAAGAAAGGGCGTGACGGGTTCGCTGGCGTTGGGCAAGAAAGACGACAACTACATGCGCTGGCTGTTCCATCGCGGCGTCATCGACCTTGAAAAAGGGATGCGAGCCGAAGCCGACTACAAACAGTTGGCCGCGCCGCTCTGGCGCCAGCACAAGGCTGTGTTCGGGCTGGTTGGGGGACGGTGCACGCGCACGGGCACGGTGCAGTTCCCCAAGTCCGACATCAGCGTGGATTCCAACGATCCGGCTCGGTCGACTCAGGAGGATTATCCTCTGGCGGACCGGCGCGCTCGGATCGTGAGCTATACGGCCGACGTCCTGACATACAGCCCATCACCGCCGTTTTATTACGGCTTGATCGACTTCCACGGGGGTGGCCGTTTGAAGGTCGAATTCGCCGACGTCGAGCCGGGCGATCTTCGCGTCGGGCGGGAGATCGAGATGGTCTTCCGCATCAAGGCGGTGGACGAGCGTCGCGGTTTCAAAAAGTATTTCTGGAAGGCCAAGCCCGTGGCCGAGGAGTCTTGAGATGGCAAGCGGAATCAAGGACAAGGTTGCGATCCTTGGCATGGGCTGCTCCAACTTCGGCGAGCGTTGGGACAAGGATGCCGGCGACCTGATGCTGGAGGCGTTCGACGAGGCAATCGTCGACGCAGGCATTGATACCACGCAAATCGACGCGGCATGGCTCGGCGTCGCCTATGACGTCGTCAGCGTCGGCTCGTCGGGAATCCCGATGTCATTTGCACTTCGGCTGCCGAACATCGGGGTCACCAAGGTCGAGAACTACTGCGCCTCCGGCACGGAATCGTTCCGCGGAGCCGTTTATGCCGTGGCCTCCGGGGCGGCCGACATCGCTCTGGCGATGGGGGTCGAGAAGCTTAAGGACACGGGCTATGCAGGCCTGCCATTCCGCACCATCGGATCCACATTGGACATGATCGGCGTAGAGGGGTCGGGCCCCGGCAATTTCGCGCAGCTCGCCGCGGCCTACTGCAGCGTGCATGGCGTGAGCGCACAGGACTTGAAGCGAGCGATGGCCCATGTCTCAGTTAAGTCGCACGCGAATGGCGCCAAGAACCCGAAGGCTCATCTGCGTACTCCGATCGATCTCGACACTGTCCTGAACGCACCGATGATCGCCGAGCCTTTAGGGCTGTTCGACTGCTGCGGCGTGTCGGACGGTGCGGCGTGCGCGATCGTCACCACGCCGGAGATTGCACGTAGCTTGGGCAAGACTGACCTCGTCACCGTCAAGGCCCTTCAGATAGCGATGTCCAATGGCTGGGAGATGCAGCAGGCCGGGGGATGGAATGGGGCCTACTTCCACACCGCCCGGATTGCGGCGGCCAAGGCCTATAAGGAAGCCGGCGTCACCAAGCCAGCGGAGCAGATCGGCATGACCGAGGTGCACGATTGCTTCTCCGTCACTGAGCTGGTGACGATGGAAGATCTCTTCCTTTCGCAGGCAGGGGAGGCTTGGCGTGACGTTCTCGACGGCATGTTCGACGCCGATGGCAAGGTGCCGTGTCAACTTGACGGAGGACTGAAATGCTTCGGCCATCCGATCGGCGCGTCCGGTCTGCGCATGATCTATGAAAACTATTTGCAGCTGCTCGGTCGTGCGGGGGGGCGCCAACTGCACACATCGCCCAGCCTGGCGCTCAGCCATAACATTGGCGGGCAGCCCAGCGAGAACGTTTGCGCTGTGGCCATCATAGGGCTCTCCAACGCGTAACCGGCTGCGTCAGGCCGCGGCGGCACCCACATCATCTCGAACTGGATTAGACCTCATGACCGATGCATTCATCTGCGATGCAATACGAACTCCGATCGGCCGTTTCGGGGGCGCGCTTGCATCGCTGAGAGCCGATGACCTCGGGGCCTTGCCTATACGTGCCCTTGCTGAGCGCAACGCGTCGGTCGACTGGGCGGCCTTGGACGATGTGATCTTGGGTTGTGCCAACCAGGCGGGGGAAGACAATCGCAACGTCGCTCGCATGGCGACCTTGCTCGCGGGGCTGCCTGTTGAGGCGCCTGGCTCCACGGTAAACCGCCTGTGCGGATCGGGGCTCGAAGCGGTAGGAGCGGCCGCGCGCGCCATCCGGGCGGGCGACGCCGCTCTGTTGATCGCAGGTGGCGTGGAGAGCATGAGCCGCGCCCCTTACGTCATGGGCAAGGCGGACTCGGCGTTCTCGCGTGGGCAGAAGCTCGAGGACACGACGATCGGATGGCGCTTGATCAATCCCGCGATGAAACGCCTCTATGGCGTCGATTCAATGCCGGAGACTGCGGAAAACGTCGCCCAGGAATGGAAGGTTAGCCGCGAGGAGCAGGATCTGTTCGCGCTGCGCAGTCAGGAAAAGGCTGCCGCCGCCCAGGCGAATGGACGCCTGAATGTTGAAATTGTCCCCGTCGCTGTGCCGCAGAAGACGGGCGATCCCATTCTTGTGGACCGCGACGAACATCCGCGCGCGACCACCATCGAAGCCCTCGCGCGCCTGAGGCCGGTGGTACGCGCCGATGGTACCGTCACAGCCGGTAATGCTTCGGGCGTGAACGACGGCGCAGCGGCGATGCTGATCGCGTCGGCAGCGGCGGCAGCGCGCCATGGACTTGTGCCACGCGCCCGGATCGTTGGTATGGCGTCGGCCGGCGTAGCCCCCCGCGTGATGGGGATCGGGCCCGTTCCGGCGGCCCGCCGGCTGCTTGACCGGACCGGCGTGGCGCTGGACCGGATCGACGTTCTGGAGCTCAATGAAGCCTTTGCCAGCCAAGCGATCGCCGTGCTGCGCGACCTTGGAATAGACCCGGCGGACGAGCGGGTGAATCGCAACGGTGGCGCGATTGCGCTAGGTCATCCGCTCGGCATGTCGGGCGCGAGGCTCGCACTCACGGCCGCCGAGGAACTACAGCGAGTAAAGGGACGCTATGCGCTCGCCTTCATGTGCATCGGGGTAGGGCAGGGCCTTGCCTTGCTGCTGGAGCGGGCTTGAAAGGCTGACGATCCACAGGAGAGACGCGCGCCGGATAACATTGGGTCTGGGAAGCGATCGCGCGAGCGGGCAAGTTGCCTAGGTATCCTACGGCGCGGCGATGGCAGGGGCAGCTGGGAACTTAAGCACTCTGGTTCGTGGCGTGAGGCTTAACGCGCCGCACACCGAGTTTGCCGAGCGGACCGACCTTCAGCAGCTTCGTTCGGATTGTGGCAGGGGTGGCCTGAGCGAAGCGTATGGTGCTGAGCGCCCAACGTCGCAGTGATTCGATCAGCCGCGAACCACAGCTGCAGCTGATTGGCGGCGAACAACTCGCTGGAGCGTCCGCCATCAAAGCCACCGCCACCCGCTGCCGTTCAATGTATGAAAACTCGTACTGTTAGGCGTTACACTGTCGTTTGCATCGCGTCCTCCTGTGAGTGAGTCGTAACACTCTTCGCAAAACCAGTTTTACTCATTCACAGGCCCGATGCACTCACCGCCTTTGAGAAATCCGGGTTAGACATCGAGGGCTCACAATATGGGGCTTGGCCAAAAATTTATATGAAACCACCAATGAAAATCTCTACGAAACCACCTATGAAAGCCGGGCAGACTCGCCAACGCATTCTCGATACGGCCGCGGCGTGGTTTCGCCATGAAGGGCTCGCATTCACGAGTATGGCTGATCTGGCCAAGTTCATCGGCGTCAAGACAAGCAGCCTCTATTATCATTTTGAATCCAAGGATTCGTTGATTGAAGAGACGCTTCGCCTTGGCATCGAGCTTGTGCACAATGAAGTTCGCCAAGCGGTGGAGTCGCTGGGCCCCGGAGCCACGCATCGCGAGCGGATACGGGCCGCAATTCTTGCCCATTTGCGGACGATTTTAGGGGACAACGATTACTCGTCGGCGAATATCATCAACTATTCGCATGCACCGGTGAATGTGAGACAGAAGAACCGCGAAGTCCGCGCCGCATATGGTCGCTACTGGGCTTCATTGCTCGAGGCAGCGCAACGTGACGGAGCGATCGCCAAAGACATGGATCTCTCAATTGCACGCATGCTGCTCATTGGTGCTCTGAACTGGACTGTCGAATGGTATTCCCCTAAAGGCAAGACGCCGGACGAGATCGCCGATCAGTGCAGCAGGATATTCTTTGATGGCGTCGGGCTTGGTGCGGCCCCATCCAAGGCAAAGTCCGCCGCGCCAAAGGCAAAGTCGCCGCGGGGGTCACGTTAACGGAAGGCGCCGAAAAAGTCCGTCACCGAATTATTTATTCGTCACTCCCGCGAAAGCGGGTCCATGGCCCTAGCGCTGAGTTTTGTTGGCGATGGATGGTGGAACGATCATTCCCTTGGCCGGGGAAAAATGTCGGCAGTTGTGGAAGAACCGCGAATGCAAGCTCAACACCAGTTTGCAGTTCGTTCATTTCGCCGTCTTGGCTTTGTTACTCAAAGACTTTGAACAGGCTCTCAGGAGCGGTCGCGAAACCGGCTACAAAGTGGAGAATCGAAATATCACGATCTCTCCAATCACCGCCACCATCCAAAGCTCAAAAAAAACCCGCCATCCGATAGGTGCGTGATTGACTTCCATAAATCCCATGATGACCATTCTGCACTTGCAATAAGACAGTACACATATCGAAATGTACGCTGCGTCAGCACTCAGGTCATGATCGTGGCTTGTAAAAAAAGATATGCCAGTCGCGATGAGCAACAACGCCCAAATTATCGCCGTTCGGATCTGCGCCTTCTGCATGATTGATCGCCGGCAAATCCAGGCTAAGGCAAGAGATAGAATAGAGAAAGTATGATCAACCATAACAGGTCGACCATATGCCAGAAGGTTGCGCCGCTTTCGATCCATACCCTGCGCTTTTGCGGAGCGACGTCCTCCTTCAATTGACTTCTGACGAATGTCAGAAGGCCCAATCCGCCGATTACGTGCCCCAGATGAATGCCCGTAATGACGAAATAGAACATGAAGAACGCATTGGAGCTGGGGTTAGCTCCGACTTCAACCTCGTGCCAATACTCAATAATCTTTGTTGCCACGAAAAACAGGCCGAGCACAATCGCCCATCCCACGCACATCCTTGCGTTGTGCAATCTACTGCTACGAGTGGCGTGGACCGAAAGTGCAACGAGCCAGGAGCTTGTGATTAGATAAGTTGTATTAAGAAACGCGAACAGCGGCACCATCAGGTGTTGTGCATCGCGGAATGCGGCGGGGCTGTCGGAGCGCCCGTTAAGGAACGCTCCGAACAGTACTCCGAATAAGCACATTTCTATGGCGATGAAAAACCATAAACCATCATCGCCCGGCAGAATGCCCTTGGTGCTCGCTTTAGCGCCACCGCCGTGAACTGGACTGTCAGACGTCACAGCGGTAACTATGCTTTTGCGGTTCCGGTCTGGGCCTCATGATAGAGGGTCTTGGCCGCACGCTGCAGATAGAGGGTCATGACGATCATCCAGACGAAGGGCGTACAAAACCCGATCCCGTAATTGATTAAACCATTCCAGGCGAAGGGACCGGATCGGAAAAAGGGCAGGAGGATCTCAAGGAAGTACGATAGCGAGAGGAAAGCGCCAAACCACAGCGCCCACTTCGGCACCAGCCTCACCTGACGATCGTCCTTATAGAATACGAAAAGAAAAGTAAGATTTTGCAGTATCGAAATCCCATTGAAGAGGTCACCTTCCAGCCAGCCTGTGTCGTAGAGCATCTGGATGATCTTGGGATCGGTTTCCGGTCGCATGGCGGCAGTAAGCCAGAAACCGCCGGCCACCGACATCACGACAGTAGTGAGGGCGCCGCCGAACAACTGAATGTATGAGAGAACTCCGTCGCCCCCCTCGACCCGTCGCATGATGCAGAATGCGCCGACGGCCCACACCATCAACATGCTCCAAAACACCTCGGACACTGCATAGCCAAGGCGCATGGAGAAGGCATGATCTCGGAAATACTGCGCAAGTTCCTCCGCTGGGATCGATGCGGGGAAGGGGGGAATGTTATGTGCCAAATATCCCCAAAAGAAGCCTGCTACGATGGAATAAGGGAAAAATGATAGCAAGCACCCTCGAATCCAAAACAGTTGTTTTTTTGACATTCGCTGCCCCCTTCGAACTGGTGATTTTGATATTTATGACGTCGGCTGCGTCTGGCTCATTGAGTGGTTTCGAGGATGTTCCTTCCGGGGGTATCACACACGGCACCGGTCGATATCAACCGCGGGTAAAGCTGTCGCCCGAAGCGGCCTTCTCTTTCAGGAGTTTGGCGGGCCTAAACGCTTCCCCATGTTCCCGCTCCAGTTGTTCCAGCTTAGCGACAATTTTCTGCAGACCCACCGTGTCGGCCCAGAACATGGGGCCTCCGGTATAGACCGGCCAGTTGTATCCGAGGATACAGGCGACGTCGATATCGGACGCACGCGACGCGATGCCTTCCTCCAAGACTTTGGCCCCTTCGTTGACGACGGGGTAGAGGAGACGGGCGACGATTTCGTCGGCAGGCAGCGATCCCTTGGGCGTAACGCCCTTGAACCTCGCGAATTCCACAATGATGTCGAGCGCGGCTTGCGAAACTTTCGGTCTGCGGTTTTCGTCGTAGTCATAGAATCCCGCGCCCGTCTTCTGTCCCCGCCGTCCGGCGGCAATTAGATCGCCTCGAAGCGTTCGCTGGGTGTCGTCAAGGATCACGTCCAGCCCCACGAGATCGAGCATCTGGAATGGACCCATGGCGAATCCGTAATCGTGGATGGCCTGGTCTACTTCGGTTGGCGTTGGCCCTTCGAGGATCAGGTGTTCCGCATGATCCTTGCGCGGTCCCAGCACGCGGTTCGCGATGAAACCCGGTCCGACGCGCGAGAGCACGGCGACTTTGCCGATCTTCTTTCCCAGCGCCATCCCGGTGGCGACCACCTCCTTGCGTGTCTTTGCACCTCGGACGACTTCCACCAACCGCATGACATTGGCGGGCGAAAAGAAGTGAAGGCCCAGAACATTTTCCGGCCGCGACGTGACCGAGGCGATCTCGTCGATACTCAAGTAGGACGTATTACTCGCCAGAATGGCGTCTCGTTTCACAATTCGGTCCAAGCGGGCGAAGATATCTTTCTTGATCTCCATCCGTTCAAACACCGCCTCGATCACAAGGTCGGCGTCCGACAAGGCGCCGAGATCGATGGCCGGCGTGATCAGCGCCATCCGCTTCTCGACATCCGCCGCTGTCAGGCGGCCTTTGCTCGCGCTGATCTCGTAGTTCTTGCGAATGACCTTGATTCCTCGTTCCAAAGCTTCCTGGGTCGTGTCGATCAAGGTCACCGGAATCCCGACATTCAGGAAGTTCATGGCGATGCCACCGCCCATCGTACCCGCGCCGATGATCCCGACCGACGTGATCGGTATAGTCGGGGTGTCGGCAGGCACGTCGGGGATCTTGGCCGCCTGACGTTCCGCGAAAAAGTAGTAGCGCTGCGCGGCTGATTCGATGGAGTCGTGAAGTTCTTCGAACAGTTCCCGCTCGCGCTTGCGGCCCTCATCGAACGGCAACTCGACCGCAGCCTGAACCGCCTTGATGATGCTCTCAGGGGCCTTGAACCCACGGAACGCGCGGGAGTTCTTTGCCCGGAATTCGGCGAATAGAGCCACATTGCCCTTGTCGGCATCGATTTTGTCGTGACGGTCGCGGACGCGCTGCAGGGGCTTGCCCTCGGTTAGGACCCGGTGCGCAAACGCGACCGCATCCTCGCGCAATTTTCCCTCATCAGCCAAAGCGTCGATCATGCCGAGCTCCAGCGCCTTCCTAGCCCCTATCGGCGCTCCTCCCACGATGATGTCGAGGGCGGCGGCGGCGCCAACGATGCGCGGCAGGCGTTGGGTTCCACCGGCGCCGGGCAGGAGTCCAAGCTGCACTTCCGGAAGGCCCACTTTCGCGAAAGGGACCGCGATCCTGTAATGGCATGTCAGCGCAAGCTCATATCCCCCGCCGAGCGCAGTCCCGTGGATGGCCGCAATCACGGGCTTAACCCCGTTCTCGATCAAGTCAATGACTTCGAAAAGGGTGGGCTCCGCAAGAGTTTTCCCGAATTCGCTGATGTCCGCGCCGGCGAAGAAGGTCCGGCCGTTGCAGATCAACACCACGGCCTTCACCTCGTCGTTCACGGCGCACGCGGCGAAGCAATCCCGCAGCGCGCGCCGCACGTGAATGCCTAACGCGTTCACCGGCGGTGAATCGATCGTGATGATCCCGACGCCGTTTTCAATTGTGATCGTGCCCACGCTGCTCAATGACGTTCTCCTGCTCAACCCTTCTGGATCGATGCAACTATAGAGCGATAGTTAGGAAAATGCACCACCGCAGCAGCTTGGAGCATTGAAATGCTTCGCCGGTGCGCGGAATTCGCGGATAGGCCAGCTAAAACGTCCGGTCGAGGGCAATCAACGTGCTCCAGCGCGTTGGGCTTGCGCCCAAGCGAGCTCGATCAACTCGGGCAGCACCTCGACACGCTGTCGAGCTTGGGAGTTGGAGGCCGTGCCGCGAAGGACGCGCCCCTTAATGCCGTGGAAGATCGAAGCGAGCCGGAAGAAGTTGAACGCGATTGCGAAGTCGTATCCTGCAAGCTCTCCCCGTCCGGTGCGACGCGCGTAAGCCGCGACATAGTCCTCTTCTGAAGGAATATTGAGCGCCGCTAGGTCAGCGCCGGCCAGCCCCGCCACGATATGCGCTGGCATCCGGTACATCATCGCGTGATAGGCAAAATCGGCGAGCGGATGCCCAAGCGTCGAAAGCTCCCAGTCCAGCACGGCCAGTACCTGAGGTTTGCTCGGGTGGAAGATCATGTTGTCGCAGCGAAAGTCGCCATGAACGATAGCGCTTTCCTCACCGGCCGGAATATTGGCAGGCAGCCACGCGATCAACCGGTCCATCAGCGGGTAGCGACCGGCGTCGTCGTCTTCAAGATACTGGCGCGACCAGCGTGAGATCTGGCGGGCGAAATAGTTTCCGGGCTTGCCGTAATCTCCCAATCCGATCGCTTCCGCATCGAGTGAATGCAACTGCGCAATCGTTGCGTTCATGGCGTCGAAGTAATCAGGCCGCTGCGCGCAAGGCACGTCAGGAAACGTAGCGTCCCAGAACACGCGTCCTTCCACCATCTCCATGACGTAGAACCAGGTGCCGATGACGTCATCGTTCGTGCATAGCCCATGCACCTTCGCTACCGGGAACTCGGCGGCGTGGAGCGCTTCGAGGACCCGCGCCTCACGTTCGACAGCGTGAGCGCCTTTCAGCAGATCGCCAGGTGGTTTGCGCCTAAGCACATAGCACCGCTCGGGCGTCACGAGTTTGTATGTGGGATTGGACTGACCACCCTTGAACTGCTCAACTGCAAGAGGGCCGGCGTAGCCGGGAACGTGTGCGCTCATCCATCGCGCCAGCGCCACTTCATCGAAGCGATGTGCATCGCGCACCGGGCCGGTGCCAGTATTTTGATCGGCAATCGAGTTCATGTGCACGACGTCCTTCTGCAAGGTCCTATGGCAATCCTGCAGGATGAGGATAGAGGCGCTAGCGCAGGTAAAAGAAGTAAACTAACAAAGGAATAGAACTAATGATAGGTCTGTTTTCAGGCCCATTGTGCCTGCGTGCGCACGCGTCTGACGGTGGTTCTGCTCCCAAACCGCTAACCGGTGTCACATAGAAAGCCCTCCCACTAGGCAGGCTTTCTCGTTGGCTTCAGCCGTTCGTCGCTGAGCTTGGCGATCACCGGCGAGAAGACGGATGGGTCCGCCGTGCGGCGGTCTATCGCGATCGGAGGAGCATACAACTGATAGTCAGACGAGAAGCTGGGGCCGGCTACGGGATGGGCGACCCTTTCCGGCAGGGCCTGAGCGACAGCGAGCATGGCATCGGTGCAATTGCAAGCTGCGATGGGTACGCGGAAGATTCTAACCTGACGAATGATCAGTAGACAGAAAGAGCTATTTGCCGTAGGATGAATTCGAAAAAATCCAGTAAAGACCAGTCAGTTTCCCTTCTACGCAAGAAAATATAATGATTTGTTGGAGAGGAGCCCCGAGTGTCTGCCCAAAAAATCCGCATCACTGACCTTAAGAACCCACAACTGACCGATATTCAGCAACAAGCGCTTGAACAGGCGGGCGCACATCCGGTCAGCTTGACCGCGCAGGCTGTGCTGGATACGGCGAAAGCCAGTACTGGCCTCAGCAATTTCGGCGACATGAGCTTTCTGCCCCGGTTGGAACTATGGATGTCTGCGGCTGATTCCGATAAGGGACTTTCTCCGGTTGGGCGTGCCGGCGTCTTTGGTCTCGCGCTTCGTTTCGCCTGCGCCAGGCTTGATCTGGAGGACCTGATAAAGCGGCACCCCGAAATTGAGGATCTGGCGCTTGAATCTCCGGTCGTGATCGCTGGCCTTCCCCGATCGGGCACAACGTATATGCTCCAACTGATGGGAGCAGACCCCCGCCTGCGGGCGCTTCCTCACTGGGAAGGTATCCGACCCGTGGGCGATCGCCACATTGTAAATGGCAAGGATACGCGCTTCGAACTCGCGGCCGCAGAGTGGGCGCAGCAGGACGCGATGCTGCCCCATATGAAAATGATCCACGAATTCGCGCCTGAACATATCACTGAAGATATCGAACTGACCGGAATGGATTTTGGCGGTTATTATCTGGAATGGATCGCCCGTGTTCCGCAGTGGCGTGACTATCAGCTATCCCACGATCCATTGCCCTGGCTGCGCTATCTTCAGCGCGCCATCAAGGCTATCGTCTGGCAGAAGGGGCCGAATCGTTGGGTCGGCAAATGCCCGCAGCATATGGAGCAGCTCCTCGCGGTGAGCACCGCGCTGGAAGGCTCCTATCTAGTCATTAATCATCGCGATCCGGTGGCTTCGATTCAGTCGGCCATCACTTCTCAGGCCTATGCGTCGCGGCTCACCCACACGACCATCGACCGGGAAGAGATCGCCACCTATTGGATCGACCGCTATGAACGCCTACTGCGCGGCTGCGTTCGCGATCGCGACCTGATCAATCAGGATCGTTGCTACGACCTTTATTTCCACAAGCTGATGTCCGATCCGTTCGGCGAACTGCAGGCGATCTACGAGAAGGCCGGCATTCCCTTCGATGACCAGACACGGGCCGCTTTCCAGCGAGCGATCGACGAAAACAAGCGCGGCAAACATGGTCAGCTAGCCTATGACCTGCGCGAGGACTTCGGCATCGATCCCAATGAAATACGCGAGCGCTTCAGCTTCTACTTTGATCGTTTCCCCGAAGTTCGGGTTGAAGTCGCGTAGAGCAGGTTTTCGACGAGATTGGGTCGTACCATGCTCTCGCTTATTTGTTCTCTTTACTTTTCACGCCGGCAGATGATGCCATCTGCCCCAAAATGATTGAGATCTGGAGAAGTTGAATGGCAGAAAATCTGTTTGATCTGAGCGGCAAGGTCGCGCTCGTCACGGGCGGCAACGGCGGGCTGGGTCTGGCCGTGGCCGAAGGACTCGCCCGTGCCGGCGCGGACATCGTCATCTGGGGTCGTCGCGAGGAACGCAATGTCGAAGCAGCCGAGAGGCTGCGAAAATATGGCGTTCGCGTGGGCCACAGGGCAGTGGACGTCGCCCACGAACAGCAAGTGGTGGAAGGCTTCGCGGCCGCGGTGGCCGAATTCGGCAGGGTCGATTGTGTGATAGCCAACGCAGGCACGGCCGGGTTTGCGCCAATCGACCAGATGAGCAGCGAATCATGGCACACTCTGCTTAACACCAACCTGCACGGCGCGTTCTACACCTGCCGTGAAGCGGCGAAACATATGAAGGCGCGGGCAGCGGCGGGCGACCCTGGCGGTTCGATCATCATCAACGGCAGCCTCGCGGTATTCGTCGGCGTTCCTGGCCTTGCCCATTACGCCACCGCGAAGGGCGGCCTAAACTCCTTCGCCAAGGCGCTTGCGGTGGAGCTGGGCGCCGATGGTGTGCGGGTAAATGTCATCTGCCCAGGCCTGATCGTGACCGAGCTTGGCGAGGCGGAAGATAATGCGGGCGCTGCGGCGGCGCTGGCGCGCACTCCCAGCAAGAAGCTTGGCACGCCCCAGGATCTGCAGGGGATCGTCGTCTATCTCGCCAGCGATATGTCCCGTTACCACAACGGCGACACCATCACGCTGGATGGAGGAATGATGGCGCAATGCTTCTAGCGGCACGCGCCGTTCAACGCAGCCGGGGAGCGGCGCGCGTTTGCTTCGCCTCTTGCAAATCGGCAGACCAAATCGGCAGATGGTCCGTCTGCTTCGAAATACGCAGCAGCGGTCCCAGTCCCGCCGATCGCAAGCAAAACTGAACGCTGAATCGGGGGGCGGTGGTGACTGCAGCAATAGCCCACCATTCACCTGGTATATCCCCAAGCGATGGTAAAGCCTGTTGAAGAGGGGAGTTATCCCCGCTGAATCGGACCCCCTGCTTGACGCTGAATCGACCCCCTTCGTTACGCTGAATCAGACCTCCCCTAAACCTATAAGGTTCTTCCTATAGTTCTACCTATAATTATTTCCTATAGTTGACCGACCATTTGTGCGGATAAAAGCGCCTCCCCTCCTCCACGCGCTATGCGCTTCTCTGGAGTCGCCCGCTACAAAGCGAGCGCCTCCTTGCGGGCATCCAGCCCGCGCCATAAGGAGCGCAAGCGCTCATCATTACGAGTACGCAACTCCTTCCCGCTAAAGCCTGTAGCAACACCAAACTTTGAACGGGCGTCAATCTGAGGTCTTCCAAGAAGACAAATCCTGCGGAGCCTCTGCAGCGATGATTTGTTTCCGTCGGAAACAAAAACACTGATGTATTACATGCAGCGCTGAATCCGCCCCCCGGTAAATAGCAAAGTTGTTTCCGACGGAAACAGAATCATCAAACCGATCCGCGTCGGTCTCGGTTGGCTGATTACACCCCTGATAACATTTTTTGTGCGCTAAGCATCTGAAGCAAAACGCCTTCCGGCGTTCGCGCTGCTCACGTTTTCCTGCGGAACTCGGGACAAAATAAGCGCTACGCGCGTGCTACGCACTCATTGTGTCGCCTCGGCAGTGCGAAGACGCACGCGCATTAACTGCGAAGACTTCGTTAATGACGCTGCCTCATCCCTCGTTCCGCTCAGAGAGCGGAAATGAATAAGCGCCCCGTCGAGAGAAGTTTGAAGGATCGACTGGTCGCTGAGGCACCCTCCCTGGGGGTGTCGCGGACGTCCTGTCCGCGAGAGAGTTGTTTCCGACGGAAACAACTGCCGCAGTCTTCAGCAATTTATGTCCGTGATTGGAAACCACACTGAGTCTCGGCGCCTTCATCCCCAATGGCAGGCACCATCTAACAGTTACTGCGCTTATCCAGGTACTCAGCGGAAGCTCTTTGAAACGATTCATGACACGGGCGAGGAGTGACCGCACTTCACATCATAGGCAGTCGCCACAATGTCCTGCTCTCAGATTGGCGCCATCGAACTGGATTGGTTGAAAGCACTTCGAGTGAGACCCAAGCGTCACATGTCCCTCACCACTTGGTGAAGAACTAGCGGGTGCAATTGCCAGTCAGTCCTCGGCTGGTGAGATGCGTTCGCGATACATGATTTGTTTCCGTCTGAAACAAATCATGATCACCAGCAGTAGTTCTTCAAGGCAGATGCGATTCATGATCATCATGAAATACGCGCGCTCTCCAAGCTTTACTCGAATGAGACACCCCCCCGTGCCGGTCGACTTTGTTTCCGACGGAAACAAATCAGCGTGGGATGTTGATATCCGACGTCACGCTAGACATGCGTATGGAAGCTTTCGTGACGGTGCGTATAGCAAGGCAAGCGCGACATTCAAGCGATGAGCAAGAACGAAGAAGATCATTTCTCCGGAACGATGCATGTCGTTCTCGATATACTAATGTGATCACTACACACATGATGTGATGAGCAGACTGGTCCCGAACTCAGTCAGGAGAAGAAGCAAAGAAATTTGCATGGATAGAGGGTGGGTTGTTGGTGAAGGAATCTACGCGCCGACGTCTGCGTCAACCTCGTACCTCGCGACTATTATCGTTGACACAGGCGCCGGCGCAGTCGTTGCGCTTAACCCACGCCGATCGCTTGTTCTTGCGTGACTTGGCACGAGTTAGATTGATCTCGGCGGATCTGGCCAACGTCCATCATTACGCGCGTTTGAAGAGCGGAGCAGAGCGTCCGTTATCTCGCCTGGTCAAATCGGGTTTGCTGACAGAGAAGCAGTTGCGTGTGCCAGGACATGGCCAAATCAAAACCTATGAATTTGCATCGCAGCAACTGGCACGTGCCTGGGGTGGGTCATTGCCAGTCACGGGGGCGAAACGCACCGACCTACATGAGTTGATCACCAGTGGTTTGTATTTCAAACTCGGCAGACCAATTGACTTCAGGCTCGCTGCGGATTTCGATCATGATGATGTGCAACGCTGTGGTACGTGTCCATATCAACATGCAATGGCGAATCTGTTTTGTGTGGCGTGAAGACGGTCCGCACGATGTCGAGATTGTTGATTACCACTGAGGTACGTCATGAACAAAATGCGTCCAATCCATCCAGGAGAAATTCTCGCTGAGGAGCTTGAGGCTCGTAGCATCAATGCTGCTGCGCTCGCAGCGGCTTTAGGAGTGGTGCATAACCGCATATCCCAAATCTTGGCTGGTAAGCGTGCATTACCGCCGATACAGCATTGCGTCTGGGGCGTTACCTTGGCACTTCGCCTGAGTTCTGGATGAACAAGGCGGCACGCGCCGAGGTCGGCAAGGAAATTGAACGTACGGTCAGCGCGGCATAACTGTTTCCGACGGAAACAAAAAAAGGGAACAGTGTGGCGACACGGATAATTACAAAAGCCAGTAACCAGCTGATCAATGTGGGCGTTCAGGAGCGGCGGCGGTCAGGTCGTGGCACGAACGTTCGGATGAGCAGTCCCAGCACAGACGCGCAGCCGCGGGCGGCTCCAGGGCTTCGATTGATCACCTCGTGGTAACGCGCAAAGTCGGCGAGCCGTTCATAGCCAGTACAACCTCGACCGTCCGCTGGTGCGTCGTCAGGGCCGCACCGGAAGCCAGTATCAGCTCCGCTCCCGTGTCGGCCGTGTGAAGAGAACGACGAACCTGCCAACCAGCGGGCTCTCCTCATTTCCTTTGATGCCCACTCACTCGCGCCGGAACAGTCCACCTGTTCCGTGAATCTGCGAGTGCCGATTCGATTCACCCGACCCCCAAAATTGCGGAAAGTCGAGCTAAGACACGTTGGGCATGATCTCGGCAGCGAGCCACCGTAGCCAATCGAGATACTCTTCGAAATCCCGATGCGCGGGCCGTGCTATATCGGTTTCGGTGACGCCGAGGTCCGCGAGATAGCCCAGCTGATCGATCAACTTTTGCGCGTCGGTGAGCGGCTCTGCCTCGGGCACGCTACGAATTCCATGTGTCGTATCCTTTTCCTTGACAAAGCGGAGCATAAAAGTCGAATACATCACATCGATCGGTCGACCATGATAATCCGGCTGCGATTTCAGCCAATCCAGTTGCTCGGGGATCCGATCGGGCGGGGTCATGAAGGGAGACCAGCCGGCTCCCCATCGCGCGACACGGCGCAGCACCGGCTTTGCGTCGCCGCCGAACCACAGCGGGATAATCGGCTTCTGAACGGGCTTTGGCCGTGCACCGACGTCACGGAAATTCACATATCGGCCTTCGAAGCTGGCTAAATCCTTTGTCCAAAGTTCGATCATCGCCGGAATATATTCGTCGAAAATAGCACCACGCTCAGAGAAAGGCAGACCGAGCATCTCATATTCCGCCTCCAGCCAGCCTACGGCTGCCACTATCTCAGCACGACCCCCGCTCAGCCAATCGAGAGTCGCCCATTGCTTGGCTTGAATGAGCGGATGCTGCAGCGGAAGAATTGTTATAAGCGACGCAAGCTTCAATGAGCGAGTCACTCCGGCGCAGAAGCCGAGGGCTGTAGTGGGGTGAGCAAAATGATCACCAGACAGCTCAATATGCGCTGCCGGGATAGCGAAATGTTCTGGAACGGTAACCTTCCAAAATCCGAGTTCATCCGCGAGGCGCAACTGGCGTTCGATGTCAGCTCCGGTCAGCCCCTCTTCCCACGCGGGGGGTGTCATCGCTGCCACCCGAGATCCATTTAGCATATGTACGTTAAGTCTCATGGGCGAATCCTCCGTTAGTACGCAAGCGTTTCCGTCCGTTCGCGGAGGAGCGCGGACCCGAGGCAACAAACTTGTGGGGCGCCTCCGTCATTTATATTCCTGCAAACTAATCACCTCATAATCTGGTTGGCAATTGGATCGATTGTAGGGGCACGGTGGCGCGCTTGGAGGCCCAATTCGCGGAACTTACAGGGATTGGCGGCCGTTCAGATTGCGATCATCACCGACGGAATCGCATTCTGCGCCGGAGCTGATCTGGATGAGCTGCGCTGTGGGCATCAAGCGCATTGCTGAGCATCCAGCCAGCCGCGTCGATGGGCTGTTACCGTGGAACGTCGCTGACCACCTCAAGTAGCTTCAGCCGGTAACCGGCGTACGCTCAGCCTGTTCTGTAGCTTGGGACGTGAACTCAGTGAGCTAGCGGGCGGGCCAGACCATGGGCCACTCTGTGCTGTCGCATTGATTAAATTTCTGATGATTACTCGTTAGAAAACTACCGGGTCGGCGGGTGGAGAATCGACAGCACGCAATAAAGCGAGCCGAACAGCCCATGCCGGTAATAACCTCGACGATGCCGCGGTAAAGAAATTGACGCACCGCAACTCGAACAGAATCAAAATTCTCGCCACCAAACAAGGTGATCAAATGTGGATTGCTCCTGTGTACGTCTGTGTGACCAATTAACTAACGTACGATAGGCGTATTGCGTGATTGTCGAAACTCGTTATATAGTTCATAGACAAAATCGATTGTTAAATTTGTCACAGGGGGCCGCCATGGCGATGTTAGAAATGGAGCTGGCGAGGACTGCTGGCTATAGCGCGCTGAAGAAGACACCGCGCGTGCGCACCGCGTCACCAATCAAGGTGTGGTCGACTATCGGTGCGGCGTACGTCGCCTTGGCAATCTACGTCGCGTCGAGCTGGATCTTGACTGGTCGTGCGACGCCGACGCCTATCGGCGTCAACAATCCAGACCTGGCCAGGGATCTGGCTTGGAACATCGGCGCCCAGGTGTTCACGCTCCTTGCCGTCGGCGGAACCCTCATCTACGTCGCCAGGCAGTGCATCCGCGAGCGGCGCATAACCTTCGACGCGATCCTTTGCGTCGCCTATTTGCTGCTGGTCCAATGGGATCCGATCTGCAACTACCTCGCATACCAGTTCACGTACTCGTCGCTGATGGTCAATTTCGGATCATGGACGACAAATATGCCTGGCTGGGTGTCGCCGCGTGGCAACCTCATGCCCGAGCCGACGATCCTGATCGGCATAGGGTTCATCTGGAGCGCGTCGCTGTGCATGATCGGTGCCAGCTTCCTGCGCAAGTTTGTCGTGAGGCGCTGGCCGGAGACTGGCACGCTGGGCATCATCGCATGGTCCGTGGCGTTCATGGCGGTCATAGACTTCCTCGTCGAGACCTTGCTGTGTTACGGGCACGTCATTGCCTATCCGACCACCATCAGCTGGCTGACGATCTTCAAGGGCACGTCAGACCAGTTTCCCCTCTACGAGTCGCTGATGTGGGGTGGGCTTGGCTGGGCGCCGCTGATGGTGCTTCGTTTCTATGTCGATGACCGTGGCTATTCCGTCGTCGAGCGTGGGGTAGACAGCCTCAATGTGTCCAACAAGGTGAAGGTCGTCCTGCAGATCCTTGCAGTCGGCGCCGTCACCAACATCTGCTACATGACGTACGATATCGGCATGAACTTGATCAGCATGCAGATCGACAACGACAACAGTGCGGTCTATCCGTCGCACCTGATCAACAGTGTCTGCGGGGAGGGAACGCCGTATCTGTGCCCGAGCCCTGCCACTGGGCGTCCTCTATTGACCGGTGGTAAACCCGGCTTGCCGAGCGACGTCCCCGGCGACGGAACCACTTGGGTTGACCTGTACTTCGGACGATGACGAAGCCAATGGAGCGGCGCCGGCGATAATTGCATCGAGGGCGCCGCCGATGGCAGTTCGTCCTGACTCGACGGCGGTGGATATTTCGTCGTCGAGCGAGGGGTCGATTGGCGCAATATTCCCAGTTATCGTTGGGACCCGGCACGGTGAAAGACGATCCGCATCCTTGCGGCCGGCGCCGTCACCATCATGTGCTACATGACGTGCGACAACGGATGACCTTGATCGGCCACGACAATCACGCGATCTATCCGGCGCATCGGGTCAATCAATCTGCGGGCGTGCAGCAGCATGTTCGTGAGCACGCCGGAGATGGACGCCCATTTCATTTGGCGGCCAGCAGGCTCGCCCAATGCGTGCCCGAAGTAAAGGGCGCCCTTCCTTATTGACTTATCCTCGATCAACGACGAAGCCAACTAAACGGCGCGAACGATCATTCAATCGAACTGAGCAAGGAAACATGACGAATAACCCTGGCCACCGTAGTCCGGAGATCGACAACCACCACCCCACCCTCGGTGCAGTCGACGATTACCATCCCGTTGGCGATGAACTGGACATCCTGATGGGCGCTTGGAGGGCGCGACTGCCAGTGCTGCTGAAGGGCCCGACCGGCTGCGGCAAGAGCAAGCTGGTGGAAAGTGGGGCACGTCGACTCGGATTGGATCTCATCACGGTGTCGTGCCATGAGGACATGCTCGCCGCAGATCTGGTCGGGCGATATCTGCTCGAAGGCGCTGACACCGTGTGGCAGGACGGACCGCTGACCACCGCAGTTCGCAAGGGTGCCATCTGTTATCTCGACGAGATCGTCGAAGCCCGGGTCGATGCGACGGTGGTGATTCATTCCCTTGCTGACCATCGGCGCCAGTTGTTCATCGATCGGCTCAATGAAGCATTGGATGCCCCGGATTCATTCATGCTGATTGTCTCCTACAACCCTGGTTATCAGACGCTGCTTAAGGACCTCAAGCCCTCCACGCGCCAGCGCTTTGTGGCCGTGGAACTCGACTTCGCCCCGCCGGCGCTCGAACACCAAATCGTCAAGGAGCAGTCGGGTGCCTCCGAGGAGGCCGTCGTTGCGCTCATCCGGCTTGGACAGGCAGTGCGACATCTGAACGAGCCAAGCATGTCCGAAATGGTATCTACCCGGGCATTGATCGCGGCGGCGCGGCTGCACACAAGCGGGCTTTCGCTCAAGCGCGCCGCGAGGAGCGCGATCGCGGCCATGCTGACGGATGACGCGACGGTGACAAGGTCCATCTCGGAATTGATCGATGCCTACGTCGCCTGATCGACCGACGGTGGCTGGCCTGGAAATGCTGGCTCGTGCGGTGTCCGGCCACCTGGTGTGTGTCAAGGCTACGAACGGGCCAGACCAGGACGTGTTTCTGTCGGGGAACACTATCGTCGTGGATGAGGGGCGACTCAACGCGGTCACTCGTGCCCAGGTCGTCGTCCAAGCCGCGATGTACGATGCTGGATCATTCGATCCGCGGGTTCTGCGTCACCTCGTCGGGCGGTCCGCGGCAGCCGCGCGGTATTGCGCGATGGAGGGGTTGCGGGCGATGGCGCTGACTTCCGATCGCCTGCCCCCGTTTGTGGCGGCATGGGCAGCCGATCTGAGGGACATTCCCACAACCGGCTCGGCCGAGGAGTCGATGCGAATCGCGGTGAGGCGACCCCAGGTTCCTGCGGCGCCCGAATTCTTCGGCCGGATTAAACCGGGGCGGGCCATGCTGGCGTCCGCGCGCACCGGCCGGGAGCACGACAGTGATGTAAAAATCCGCGACGAGTCGGGCGTCGATGAGGCCGACGATCCCGACACCGAAGGCGATGAAACCAAGTCGGTCAATGCATTGGCCAATCCACTCGGTGCGAATCTCCCCACTGCCAGGCTGTGGCAGAGTCTGTTCAAGCATTCGGGCGGTAAGTCTGCGGATGCGGGAACGCAGGCGGTCGGTGGCAAGCCCGTGGCAAGGCCGAGCAAGCGGCCAAGCGGAGGACGCCGGCTGGACATCGGACGCCGTCTCGCCGCGGCTGCGCGAAAACTCATTGCCGGAAAATACGTCGGAGATGCCCGATATCCGGAATGGGATGCGAGTTCGAAGCGATATCGCAATGATTGGGTGACCGTGCACGAGCTTGAGCCGTGGAATCCCGATACCTTCCGTGACCACGCCGCATTGGCTCGCATAGACATGATGAAGGCACCGACGGCGCTGACCCGCAGCCTTGCTCGCAACGTGCTCGAGATCGCGCCGAATGGCCGCAGCGAATTCGGCGAACAACTGCACACTGACGGAGTCGTCGACCTGGCGTACTGGCGCCGAAGCGGATCCGGCTCTCCGCCATTACCCTTCATCGGGAAGAAGCGGGAACGGCCGGCCGTTGCGGCGTTGGTACTTTTGGACGTCAGCAGTTCGACGCTGGACACGAGCGCGCACGCGGAGGGAGACACCGGCTCCGTGTTCGACCAGCATCTCAAGTTGTCCTATCGCATCACGACCGCGCTTGATGCGCTCGGCGTGCCCGTCGGTCTCTACGCATTTCGTAGTTGGGGCCGCGACATGGTCCACGTGATGCCGATCAAGGGCCTACGGGAAAGTCCGTCGGCATTGACCATCCGGCGAATCGGCCACCTGAGTCCGGCGGGCTTCACGCGCACTGGCGGTGCTATTCGACATTGCACTGGCATCTTGGAGCGTCAAGCCGAGGGAATGAAGCGGGTCATCATCCTCGTCTCGGATGGGCACCCCTACGATGACGGCTACGACGGCGCCCAAGCATCGGGCGACACCCGTCACGCGATGAGCGAAGCCCGCTTGCGTGGCGTCGGGTTCATATGTGTCGGGGTTACCGCCCCGAAAAGCCAAGAGTCTCACGATCCAGGCGCCGCGCTTGACTCGGCGTCGGCGCTGCACGTCGCGAACAGCAGCGGTATCGAGCGCCAACTCGGAAAGCTCATACGCAAGGCATTGGCTGATACGCGTCGCCGCGGTGACCACACCTCATCCGCCATGCCCGCGTGACATCGGACTTCCTGTCGATAACGAATAAATATGTCTGGTTTTCGTAGCAGGTTAAATGCCCGCTCATTCATGGTTTGTGCTTTGCCTGGAGCCGTTTCAGGTTTGGTTGGGTTGTGGCGGTAGCCCATAAGGGGACCCGCGTCCGGAGCGGAACGCCTTTGGCGCGGCGCGTAGCAAAGGGGCTTGGAGCACTGTGGCTACCTGTACTACGGCTGGGTGGATGTCGGGGGAGGTAATGCAGCGGCCTTTTCCGGACGCAGGATCTTGCGCCCCCACCTTAACCTAACTATCATTCGGCAGGGCCGCCACGGACATGTCGGCGACAGGGGTTGCTTGGAAGACCCGTGCGTGTGGCAGCCTTCTCGATCACTGCGGCGGTACGAACTGACGCTGCTGTCAAACGAGCCCGCGCTCGTGCGGGCATAACATAAATAAATCAGGGGTAAGGATCATGAAACGTTTCAAAAGAGTTGGGCTCGCTTCTTCAATTGCGGCTCTTGCGGTTAGCTACACGGCAGCGCCTGCATTGGCGCAGGTTCCCGGGTCTGCCGATGCGTTGGACGAAATCGTGGTCACGGCCCGCAAGGTTGCTGAAGATAATCAGCGCGTGCCGGTCGCCATCACTGCATATAGCGGCGAGCAACTGCAGATGCAGAATGCCCGCACCCTGCCTGACGTGGCAACGCTGACACCGAGCCTGCAATTCGCTCCGGCGATTACCAGCGCCGCAGCGGTGCAGATCCAGATGCGCGGCCAGGTCCAGGAGGACACTCTCGCCACCATCGACCCTTCGGTAGGCGTCTATGTGGACGGTGTCTATTGGGCTCGCGCCTTTGGTTTGACCGCATCGCTGGTGGATGTCGCCAACTATCAGGCGCTGAAGGGTCCGCAGGGAACATTGTTTGGCCGTAACACGACGGGTGGCGCGATCCTGGTCAACACCAATGACCCGAGCTTTACCAAAGGGCTCTCCGGCTCGGTCTCTGCCACTGCGGGCCGCTTCAGCCAGCAGTCGACGACCGCCGTGCTCAACGTCCCGATCATAAATGACAAGGTCGCAGCGCGTTTGGTCTATTCGGGCAACCGTCGCGACGGCTATGTGCGTGAAGTGAATTCGGGCCGGATGATCGGCGACGTAAACGACTACACATTCCGGGGTAAGCTGCTCCTCCAGCCAACGGAAGATTTGAAGATCCTGGTCTCGGCTGAGAAATTCCATACAGACACCTTGGAGAATCCGGGCAGGCTCGGTTATTTCAGCCCGAACAGCTTCGCAGCTTTCGAAGCGGGGCTTGAATCGCTCGGGGCGAATGGCTGCTTCGCAGACCAAGCGGCATGTGTCGGCGCGGGCAATGCGATTCTCGCGAACGACGCCGCGCTCGCTAAGTCGCAGTATAGGGCGTCGCTCACCTCGGTTCCGCGTAGCACCCTGAATGCGGAGACCTACACACTGACCGCCACACTCGGCACATCGATCGGCGACATCAAGGCGATCGGTGCCTACCGTAAGGTCAATGCGCTTATCACCGACAGCGATAATGACGCCTCCAGCGTGGCGATACTCGATAGCTCTCGATTGGATCAGTATGGGTTGTATAACGACCAGAAGATGGAGCAGTGGTCGGGGGAACTCACCCTGACCGGCGCGCTCGGCGAATCCCTGGACTACGCGGCCGGCGTCTTTGTGTTCGACGAGTATGGCCATGACGACTCGCCGTCGTCGACACTTACTGCACTCGGCGAGCTTAATACCCAAGGCCCTCGTGCGATTAACGATTTCCTGGGGGATATCGATACCAAGAGCATTGGTGTTTATACCCAGGACACTTACCACCTGAACGACAAGCTGTCTTTCACGGGTGGCATCCGCTGGTCGCAGGACCATCGCTCGCTGACGTCCCACAGCGGGACTTACTTGCTCGATCCCAACAGCGCGGCCGTTGTGGGCTTTATCTGTAGTTTTCCTGTTCAAGGCTGCCCTTACTCGCGCAGCGCAACCTTCAACGGCGTGGCCTACACTTTTTCGGTGGACTACCAGGCTACTGAAAACGTGCTGGGGTATGTGAAGACGGCCAAGGGCTTCCGGAGCGGCGGTTTACAACTTCGCGCGGCGGGCGCCATTCCCGGCTCGCTGGGGGCGTTCGACCCGGAAATCGTTTACAGCTATGAAGGCGGTATCAAGAGCGAGTCATTCAATCGTCGGCTGCGCGTCAATGCCGCCGGATACTACACTCACACCACTGGGGCCCAGCGCAACACCATTGTCACCTCTGGTAACACGACCACGACCGTCACTTCTAATGCCGGTGTTGTGGACATTTATGGCGCCGAGCTTCAGGTGACCGCTCTTCTCGGCCATGGCTTCAAGGTGGATACAACGGGGGGCTATACCCACCCGAAATACGTCAAGTTCATTGACTATAACGGTTTTGACCGTACCCATGAGCCGTTCCAGATGACCCCGCGTTGGACCGCCACGTTTTCGCCGCAATGGACGCGCGAGATCGGAGCGGGACCTCTCTCGCTTCGGGCCGATTTTATCTATCAGTCGAAGCAGTACAACTATCCTCAGGGGTTCTATGTCGGCTCCGACGGGGCCAATCATGATGCTGTGACTGGCGACGTAACCTCGGCGGCTGATGTGGCCGGCTATAATGCCGCCAACACTGACAAGGCGCACGTCTTGATCAACGCGAATGCGACCCTGACCTTGCTGGACGGCGTGCTTGATCTCAGCCTGTGGGGCAAGAACCTCACGAACCTGAAGGACTACGTGAACACTCTGCCTATTCCGCAGCTTGGTTTCGCCCGTTCCATGCTGCGCGAACCGCGCACCTATGGTGCGACGGCGACTGTCAAGTTCTAACGACCTGTCAGGTTTGGAAGTACGGGGCGGTCGGCTATCCCGGCCGCCTTTTTTTAACCGTGGCCCGTTGGAGCGGTAACGCTGAACCTGCAGGCTGATCGCGACCTCGACGTGAATAGCCGGATCACCCTCAAGCAGCGGAGCGCTAGGCATCAAGTTGAGCGCGGCTAACTCATCGAGTGCAACGGCTGGCGGTGTCAATCTAGCCGCGAATCTCAACTCCAACGGTGATCAGATCCTGATCGGTGGGGATCCGGATCGGCCTCCCACGGTATTGCCTACGCGTTGAACCCCACGTTTAGTACTCCTGCGGTGTCGATCGGGCGAACGTGTCCGTGCGGTCGGGCGGGACACATCACGGTTACGGTAAGTCCAACGCGACCAGCCGGCGCGCGTACTGTATTGTTCTTCCCCCCGTCGGATCGCTACAGCGCGACTATTACGGCTATTTCCTCCTGCCGCTGGCTGTACGAAACTTCGCCAGTTACTCGCCGCCGCTCTTCCCTGTGGGCCCCGGCGAGCTTGAGGAGTGGCAGATCATCCACCGCCTCGACGAGGCGATATCGGTCGATGTCAGCCGAGTGACGTCGGAGGTCTGAGGACGGCTGGTTCTTGCGCGCTGAGAGCATGCCCTTTGGGGAATCCGTGGCAGGCTCCTCGTCCACCTTACGGGCTGTGCTTCCGCGAGTGCCCCAGAGTCGCGGCCATTGTCGGCTGATGGTAGGAGGCAACCTTGCCCAGATGGGTTCGATGGTGTCGAATGGCAATTGCGTATGCTGCGTAAACTATCTATCAATTGTTAGGCTGTGCCGCACCCGGGCCTGGTCCGCGCCGCCTTTGGTTTGGGGTGCCATAGCCGTGCCCGGGCATCGGCGAAGTGCGCTAGATCATCTGGGCGTACATGCTTGACGCAGTGGAAATCGTTATGGAGAGCCGGGAAGACGACTTGATACTGTATCGCCTCCCATTCCCTTCGGGGTGGATCGCCACGCGCGATATGTCTCTTTCGCTTCAATGCCGCTTTGGCAGGCCGTTCACGTCGATTCTTTGTCTCGCGTCTTTTGGCTACGCTGGGGGTCTACTGCTCCTATTCTGGAAGCTGAGTCTTCTCGTAATCCTCGTATAGCTTCACTAAGTGCTGATATTCGGTGTCCTGGTCTAATAACTCATAGAAACCGCTCAAGTAACCGTCTGCGCCGACTTCGCCTGTTACCTGAGCGAAATTGTCTCGCAAGTCTTCGGGCGTCAGGTTGGGATTAAAGTAGCCTGGAGATTCGGCGATTGCGACGCGCGCGACGAGGCCGCCGGCTGATGAAAAGAACTGTCCGCTCAGCGGAAAATCGGGATGCGCCATCCAGACGACACTGTGCGCGAGCGGTTCGATCTGAAGGCGGTCCGCCTGCCATTCGAGTAATTTCGATCCCGCCAAATTGCGTCGCTTCAACGGTGTAACCGCTCGAGGAAGCAGCAAATTCACCTTGATGTTGTTGGGCATTCCGGCGCCAGCCATCTGCCGCGTAAGAGCAAACAGGCTCGCTTTGGCGAGCGGGTAGGCGGCCTGCCATCCGTGGCTTGGGACCATCGGTTGAAGACCAATCGATGCTATCGATCCCACGTTGATGATCGCCCCGCCTCCGCCAGCCTTCATATGCAGCCAAACGGCCGCGGCCATGTTCATCGCGCCGTAGCAGTGAACGTCAATCTGCTCTTGTACCGCGGCGTCGGCAGGGCAGGGCAGCGGGTTACCCCTGCCGCGAACCCCGACTCCGGCATTGTTCACGAGGATGTCGATTGCGCCGAAGGCTTCGATCGCCGCTCGCGCTATCTTTTCCGCGGTTCCTGCGTGGTGGACCGCGCCGTTGACGCCGATCGCCTCTCCGCCGTTGACGCCGATTTGCCGAGCAACCTCGGCTTCCGGTCCTATTCCCGATTCCCGATAGTTGCCGTTGACGACGAGTTTAGCGCCGCGTTCCGCTAGCGCCTTAACAATACCCAGTCCGATGCCGGTCGCGCCACCGGTCACGATGGCAACCTTGCCGTCCAGCCTCACCTGTTTCACGCGCGCTTCCTTCAAGTCTTTTGAATCTTGATGATCGCGGGCTCACGCCGGTGGCATCCGGCTGGCCCATCGCAAGCCGCCCTGCGGAAAACTCACCGTTGCTACCGACGCTGCGTTTGAAGGCTTACCGCGGGCGGTGGCCCCGATGAAGTCAAGCGGCTTTCCCATAGTCGACCGGTACGCTATGGGCTGTTTGCCGCCGCTTTCCTTGACGCCATATCGCACACCCAACTCGGCGCCGATAACCATCTGACTGTTTTTCACCGTCGATGCGAAAGGTGGTGGAGCTCGGGTTGCTGTTAGACATTCTTGATTACTTCCGGGCTCGCTTTCGTTGACGGTGTACATAGCGTAATCCCGCGGCGCGCGGTCACATCAGAGGGCGGGCGCGACGTCGGCCGGTGACACCTGGAGTTTCATATCCGGGCGGGTGAGCGCGTGCCGGGGTTCGTCCGGACCCTGCACATCGGCGGCAAGTCCCGCATGGACCAGCCCCAGCACTAACGCCATCAGGCGTTCGTCGGCTGCGTCGAACTGGGCGAAGCCCTTCGCATCGAGGTAATCCAGCGCTTCCTGGACCCGGGGAAACCCGGCCGCGAAAAACCTGGCGCACTCCGCCGGCCCTGCCCGATCGCGCGCAGCGGCGCGGCCGGCGGTCGTAGCGGCGGCCCAGTACCCGACGAAGGGTTCCAGTTCGGCGAATGCCGGTGGCAGCCTCCCGCTCATGCTCGGCCTTCCTCGCGTTGCGCCCGCAACGCCAGCACCCGGGCCTCCACCTCGTTGAACAGGTGCCGACATAGCGATTCCTGGGTCTGGAAGTGAATATGATCAAGTGCCCCGCTCGACAGGCCCCGCTGCCCGGCCTCGATTACCGAGCGATCCTCCGAATGGACATCGCGGAGCAACATTCCCGAGAACTCGCGCGCAAACCGTTCGCTGGGGTTGGCGTCGGCGCCGTGCCAGTAGAGCCGGATCACCCCCCGGCTTCGGGTAGGACCCAGCGGATAGACCGTGTGGCTGAACGGCTGTTGCGACGACGCGAACAGGAACATGGTGGGAAACAGCGCGAGATAGGCACACGATCCGACCGGATCGATGCCGCGCTCGGCAAGAACCCTGGCCGAGCGTGCCATACCCAGTTGCTGCAACGGCGTGAAACTAGCATCGAAATTCATCCAGATCGCCTGGGTGCGATGCGGGCCGTAAAAGCCGTAGGCCCTCGGATAGCCGAACGGATTGCTCTCGCCGACACCGGCGCCAGCGGTGCGCGAATGAATGAAACGCAGGTGATAGTTTTCCTGGAAATTGTCGTAGGTCAGCTTCCAGTTGGCATTGATGTCGTAAGTGTATTCGGTCAGGTGCGTGGCGCCGACGACTGGTGTCTCCTCGAGCTGGGCCGCCATGTCTCCCAGCCAGCTGCGCAGGTCCTCCACCGGCCCTTTTGTGAGATTGACGAAGATCAGTCCGGCGACCACCGCGCAGTGCACCCGGGGGATTGCACACGCGGCCTTTTCGACATTGAACTGCTCGAAATCCGGCGCGCCGAGCAGCTTCCCGTCGTTCGTGAATGTCCACCTGTGGTAGCGGCAGGAAAACTTCTGGGCTGTTCCCGAGCGCGTGTCCACCAGCTGGGTTCCGCGGTGCGTGCAGACATTGTGCATCGCCCGCACCTCGCCATCCGCCCCGCGGGTGATCAGCAGCGAAACGCTGGCAAATTCCAGCTCCCGGACGATGTACGAGTCCGGCTGCGGCAGCTCGCAGACGTGTCCGATCTGGAGCCACGAGCGCTTGAAGATCGCCTCGATCTCGTCGGCATACCAGGCCGGATCGTAGTAGGGCTGCGTCGGAATGGGGCGGGTGCCCAGCCAGGCAAGCTCATCCTTCGCTGGCGGGCGGAAACTCTGCACGTGAGCATTCATGTGTGTTCTCCTCGATTCAAATTGCGGATCGCTTCGACCACCTTGCGCGTCCTCTCCTTGGCCGACAGTCCGGCCTGGCGGAGCGATGCAAGCGGGACTTCCAGACCCACCGTCACATCGGCAGGCAGGAGTTCGAGGAACGCCGCGATCGGGAATGCGCCGCTTCCCGGAATGCCGCGCTCGAAAGATGCCTCGGCGACAAGGTCGGGTGGCGGCAATGCCGGACCGTCGCAAACTTGCGCAGAGGCGATCAGGTTCCGATCAAGACCGGCGAGATCGGTCAACGGCGTGCCGGTGCGCATGACATGGAGGAGATCGAACGTAAGCCTCGCGTTCGGTGCCCCGGCGGCCTGGAGAAGGCGCAGGCCATCGTGGACGGTCCTGGTCCTGCCCATGGAAATCGGCTCGAGGGCGACCGTCAGCCCATAGGATCCGGCGAGCCGGCAAAGCGCGGCCAGCTGATCGGCCGCCTGGTGACCATCTGCCGGCAGGATGTCGAGCGCGGTGACCGCGCCGCAGCCGAGTTCGGCGGCCAAGGCAATCTCGCTTTCCGGCAGTTCGGCTTGCGCCCCCAGCATGAAGACCTCCGCCGCATCGACCCTGACCGAACTGTCCCGCAGGCGGGAAAGCAAGGGGGCCTTGTTCGCATGCGTCACCGGCCGGGCACCCGGCATCCCGTCGACCAGGAAAACGCTGACCAGGGCAATGTCCAGCGCCTCGGCGATGTCGACTATCTCCTCGGGGGCTATATCGAACATCGTCATCTGTTCGAGCCGCAACGGGTTCATTGACGTTCTCCCCATTGGCGGTCGCCGGCAATTCCAACGGCCATGTCAGAGCAGGACTCCGCCGTCGACATGCAGGATCTGGCCGGTCACGAAGGCAGCGCCATCGGAGGCCAGATAGACCACGGCTGCCGCCACCTCTTCCGGCTTGGCCGTGGTCCGGCTGAGCGGCCCGGTGCGGTGGAGCCGGGCCACGCTTTGCGGGTCCATGCCGGCGAGCGCCGTCGGAAAGAAGCCTTCGGGGTGGAAGCGGCTACCCTTGCTGACCGATGCATCGTCGAGCGGCAGGGTGGCATAGGGCGCCACCGCATTCACCCGCACGCCAGAATCGCCGGCTTCCTTGGCAAGCACCTTGGTGAAGCTGTGGACCGCACCTTTCGCCGCCGAATACACCGACAGCAACTGGTCTCCCACCGTCCCGGCGGTCGATCCCATGTTGACGATGCAACCGCTGCCGCGCGCCACCATGCCGGGCAGGATCGCCCGTGTGACCCGCAGCATGGTCATGAAGGTGATGTCGATGTCGGCCGCCCAGAGCGCCGGGTCGGATTCGACGAACCGGCCGATCGCGACATTGCCGCCGACATTGTTGACCAGTACGTCCACTGGGCCGCATGCCCGCTCGACGGCGGCGGCCAGCCGGTCACCGGCATCGGCGTCGCGCAGATCGAGCCGCACGAACAGAGCCTGGCTGGCGCCCCGTTCGAGACAGTCGGCCACGACTCGCGCCCCGGCTTCCTCGTCCCGTCCCACCGCCACGACACGAGCGCCCTCGGCGGCCATCAGCAGCGCGATTGCTCGCCCGATGTTGGCGGTGGCACCGGTGACGACCACCGTCTTGCCCGATAGTCCGGTGTTCATATGAGCCGTCGTCTCCCATCCTGCTTTGGTTATCGGTTAGCACCGTATCAGCACCGGTCCATCGTCGACCGTTGGGACGGCCGCCACGTTCTAAGCAGCTAGCGCGTCACCCCAATGCCGCCGTTCACTGAAATGAGCTGGCCGGTCATGAAGCGGGCCCCTTCGCTCAGCATGAACAACGCGACAGGTGCGAAATCCTTGTCAGGATCGCCCAGTTCGCCCCTGATCATCATTTGGTTCTGTATGTGCTGCAGGTGGGCGGCACGCTCTTCGGGCGACATGGCGGCGCAGTGCGCTTCGAACATCGGCGTGCGGATCGCCGGGACCATTGAGTTCGCCCGGATATTGTATTTGCCCCAGGCTGCCGCAACGCTGCGTGTCCAAGCGACCACCGCACCCTTGCTGGCGGCGTAATGCGCGCTCAACGCATAGGGGGTCAGGGCGGTATCGGACGCGAAGTTCAAAATAACGCCACCATGGTCTTTCAGATGCGGAAAGGCGATCTGATTGGTCAGGAATGTGCCGGTCACATTGATCGACATCGTCCGATACCAGGTGGCGTCGGTGATGTCTTCCGGTGCAAACAGGTCTTCCACGCCCGCCGCGTTCACAAGGCCGTCTAGGCCGCCCAGATTCGCGACAGCCCCGGCAAAAGCGGCCTCCACCTCAGCACGCTGCGAGATGTCGCATGCATGAAAGCTTGCCGTGCCGGGTCCGCGAGCATTGGCACTAGCGACGGCGGCTTCCCCTTTCTCCACGGCCACGTCGAGGCTGGCCACCTTCGCGTTGGCGTCGATTAGAGCGCGGACGACTGCCGCACCCATCCCATTGGCGCCGCCGGTGACGATGAAACGCTTGCCGGCCATGTTTACCATGCTGCCTCATCCCCCGGATTTATTGATAATCATCCTAGGGCAGAGAGCGCTAGCTGTCTACCTATCATTCGTAAGTCGACATCGTCTGCGCATCCCGTCGCGACGAGCAGGATCCCCGGTTTGCACGCGGCGGGATTGGCATCCGCGCAAATCTGCTCAGCGGGACTTTCGACGATCAAGCCATCGAAATCCGGTGTCACCACGACGGCCTAGTCCGCATTTCTCAGGGGTCGCGGAGCCCGTGCTAGATCTTTAGGGCGGGAGCGCGGTTTACTGCCTGCTCAATAGCCGCCAGAATTTGCGGGGCGGAGGATCAGCGCAACGCCATTGTTGCCGACGGCCATAACCTCTCTTCCCGGTAAGAACACCTGCGAGACTTCGTTACGGACAACGGGCTTCGGGATGTCATTTCCCCCGGTCATCGCAAATATGGTGGTCTCATCCGAAAGTGCGAGCCTGACAGGCTCTCCGGTCCGAACCTTGATCACGACTTCGTCCGCCGTGATCGACGCGAGCGGGCCCTCCACGGGCCGGCGGCTGCCCGGCATGTAGAGGCGGATGTCGAGCGAGAGGCGGAATCGGTTGCGTGATTGGTTCCGCATGCCCGAATGCAGCATCGATCCGGGAAACATCAGCACGTCGCCGAAACGGTAGTCCGCTCGGGCCTAGCCATCGTCGGGCGCCATTTCCCGTCGGGCGCCATTTCCGGGCTAAACCAGCGTTCTACCGCCACGCCTTGCAGGTGCGGGCCCGGCACGATGGCAAGGCCGCCCACATCGGGGTCAACGTCCTGAAGGGGAATCCACTAGGTGACAAAGTCTAGGCCGGGTAAGCCTTTGCCATCTTGGTGCCGCAGGGCAAAGGCATCTTCGCCACGATCCTGCCTGGGCGGGACGATGCGGTAATAATCGGACGCGGTAAGCCATTCAGGCTCTTCGCCCGTTAGATCGTCAAAGAACTTCTTGATCTTCGGCTGAACGACAAAATTCTGCCAGGCACGTGCCTCGCGCAGCCGAGGGTAATGCGAACTCGTCACGCCGTCATCGATCTTCAGCGGCGTGCCGTTCCACAAGGCTTCACCATCACTGGCGTCAACGAGATTGCGGTCACAGAGCTCAGCCGTGTAGAGATCGCGCAATTTACCGAGCGCCTCATGATCGAGAACGTCGCGAAAAAACCAATAACCTTGCTTACGCAGGATCTCCATAAGCAGTTCTCGGTTTCCGAGCGCGTAATTCGTCTTCAAGTCGTTTCATTATTAAAGCTCGCGACAGAAGGAGCAGACGTGTATGTCAGCTGGCATTGAATCGATCGGTTTCATCGGACTGGGGAGCATGGGCGCGGCACAGGCGTGCGAATTGGCTCCTAGGCCGGACATTCCGCTCAGCGTGTTCGATGTTTCGCTCAAAGCCAGACATCTAGGAGTTGTCGCCTCCGAACGGATCGTTCGCAGAAAGCACGCGCTGCTTGGCCCAGCCGAGTTCGTAGGGCGTTGTGGCGGCCGTCTCGAACCGCAGTGACTTGAACTTCCATCCTTCCGGCGTGCGAACGAATTTGTCGATATATAGGCCCATGGCCCACACTGCTTGGTCGGCGGGCGAGGTCATTGCCACCAGGGCGTGCCAGTGGCCGGCTGCCTCGTCGCCGTCGACCGTGATCATCGGGTTGGTGACATAGTGAAGAATGAACCGTACGGCGCCGAACGCCTCGAACAGCTGCTTTATCTCGGCACGTCCCCGCGCATAGGAGGCGCTTGGACGACCGTCCCAGGTTCCGTCTTCCGTGAACAACTCCGCAACGGCTTGGGGATTGGCGTGGGTCGGACCCTTCCACCCCCCATCGTTATAGTTGACATACGTCGCCTTTAGCTCGGCGAGCGCGTGCTGGTCTTCGAGTACCTGGATGCGTTGCTCAAGTGATTTGCTCACTTACCCCTCCAATCAATCACTCTCGTTCTCGGCGACCCATGACCTTCCAGCAACCGACGCCTGATCTCTCTGCATCACCAGGTAAAGTGGGCTTCGGATTTCGACCGGAGGTAATCGAGAGAGACGTCCGGTGCTAGTTGCATGAGGTGGAACGGGCCTTGTCGGTTGGTTCGTTTGAACGCGGCGAGGTCTGTGATGAGCATGTCCACGACGTTGAGGCCCGTCAGCGGGAGGCTGCATCGTGAGCGGAATTTGGGAGATCCGTCGCGGGCGCAATGATCCATGAGGACGATGACGCGACGGGTGCCGCTGACGAGGTCCATGGCGCCGCCCATGCCTTTGACCATCTTGCCAGGGATGATCCAGTTGGCCATGTCGCCATTTTCGGCGACTTCGAGCGAGCCGAGAATGGTCGCATCCATATGCCCTCCGCGGACCATGGCGAAGCTTTCGGCCGAGGAGACGTAGCTGGTTCCGGGCAGTTCAGTGATGGTTTCCTTGCCGGCATTGATGAGGTCGGGATCGACTTGGTCGGGGGTGGGATAGGGTCCGAGGCCAAGCATGCCGTTTTCGGACTGGAGGGTGATGTCGATGCCGTCGGGCAACAGGCTGGCGACGAGCGTGGGGATGCCAATGCCGAGGTTGACGTACCATCCATCCTGGAGTTCCTGTGCGGCGCGTGCGGCAATCTGGTGGCGGGTCCAGGGCATGGCTTCACTCCTTGGCGCGCGTGACGAGTTTTTCCACGCGCTTTTCGTTAATGGAGGCGGGGACCATGCGACGCACATAGATGCTTGGCGTGTGCACGGAGTCGGCGGGGATAGCGCCGGTGGGGACGAACTCCTCAACTTCGGCGATGGTCATGCGCGAACAGGTGGCGACCACCGGATTGAAGTTGCGCGCGGTCTTTCGGTAGAGGAGGTTGCCTTTACCGTCGGCCCGCCAGGCCTTGACCAGCGCGAGGTCGGCGGTGAGCGCGGTCTCGAGTATGAAGCGTTCGCCGCCGAAGTACCGCTCCTCCTTGCCTTCACCGACGAGGGTGCCGGCGCCGGTGCGCGTGTAAAAGGCCGGGATGCCGGCGCCACCGGCGCGGATCCGTTCGGCCAGCGTGCCCTGTGGGCAGAATTCGAGATTGATCTCGCCTGAAAGGTGCTGGCGTTCGAACTCCTTGTTCTCGCCCACATAGGAGGAGACCATGCGCGCGATCTGGCGGGTTTGGAGGAGCAGGCCGAGCCCCCAGCCATCGACACCGGCATTGTTGGAGATGACGGTCAGGTTGCGCACGCCGCTGTCGCGCAGCGCGATGATCAGGGTTTCGGGCAGGCCGCACAGACCGAATCCGCCGACGGCGACGGTCATGCCGTCGAAGAGGAGCCCTTCGAGCGCCGCGGCGGCGCTGTCGTATCGCTTGTTAGCCATGATGTTAGGTCCGCTTCGCGCCGGGTCCGGCTTGCATCAGCGCGCGCAGCCAGGTGCGATGTTCCTCTGTGGTGAACATGTAGTTCTGAACATAAGCCTCATAGGTAATGCATGCCTCGAAGCTGGTGTCGTCGGCGCGAGTGAGTGCGAGCTTGGTCGCCGCCGCAGCGCGGCGCGGCGCGGCGGCCGCGATTTCCTCGCCGATCTCGATCGCGCGGGCGAGTAGTCGGTCGGGAGAGACGACTTCGGCGAACAGGCCCGCCGCGAGGCCCTCGGCAGCGCCTACCTTCCGGCCAGTGAGAATCCAGTGGCGCGCGCGCATCGATCCCACCGCCTTGGCGAGTAGATAGGCGCAGCCCATGTCGGCAGCGGCGGCGCCGACCCGGCCGAACGCGAAATAATAGCTGGCGTTTTCGCTTGCGATTGCGATGTCGCAGGCGAGCCCGAGCGCCGCACCACCGCCCACCGCCGCGCCGTTGATCGCGCCGATCACCGGGAGATCGTGCGCACGCAGCCGCTGGATGACTTGGTTATAGGTCCTTACTGAGCGGAACTGCTCTTCACTGTCCTTGCCATCGGGGTGAACCACCTGACCGAGTTCGGCGCCGGCGCAGAAGGTTTTGCCCGCGCCGGTGAGGACTATCGCCGACAGACCGCTGTCTTCCTCAACCTCGTCGAGTATGGGCAGGATATGCTGCTTGAACTCGAGCGAGAGCGGATTGCGCATCGCCGCGCGGTTCAGCGTGACCACCGCGACCCGCCCGACTCGCTCGAGCGTGACCTGTGCTTCGCCGCCTGGTGCGCCCTGCTCATTTTGTGTCGACGTCGCCTGTTTCACCAATTTGGTCTCCAGAAGTTGTTGCCGCCCGCACTTTCATTTGGGCGTCGCGCCATGGCAGTTTTTCGCTTCGTGGGGCTTCTCGGGGCTGGTGCTCCCGGGCGCCCGGCTACTGCCAAATGAACAGTACCCCGGAACGAACTGCTGCTAAATACGTGCCTCGGGATATTCTAGGGACGGTTGCTGCTGCCCGTAGAAAATCACAAGCATAATTGGCACCGTCATCGACAAGCCCGCGTCCCTGCCGAATGATAGGTAGGTAAAGAGGAGGGCGCAAGACCCGACTTGGAATATCCGTTCCATCAGCCTCTTGGTGAGCTCACGATCTATTCAATAACACCAATCACTTTGCCCACCTCATAGGTCTCGCCGGGTATGCCACTAGCCCGCAGTATGCCAGTGGCGGGTGCCTCGACCTCGTTTGTTGACTTATCGCTCTCAATCGTGAAAAGCGGATCGCCCTCTTTCACGGCCGTACCGTTTGGGACGAGCCATTCGGAGAGCACGCCTTCGGTCATGGAGAAGCCGATCTTCGGAATGATGATGTCGGTTGCCATATGTCGCTCTTATCGGTTTAGTTGACGGCGACCTTCATGGTCGCCTTGGCCGCTTCGACGATCTGCTCGGGTTTGACGAGGAAGTGCTGTTCGAGCGCATTGCTGAACGGGACCGGTGTAAATGGCGCGCCCAACCTAGCCACCGGTGCCTTCAGCGCACCAAACAGTTCCTCGTTGATGGTCGCGGCGATCTCCGCACCCACACCAAACGCGCGCACCGCTTCGTGCGCAATCACCGCCCGACCGGTCTTGGCTACGGAAGCGAGCACCGTTTCTTTGTCCCACGGCGAGATCGTTCGCAGGTCGATGAGTTCGACCGAGATACCCTGTTGCTCCAGCGTGGCAGCCGCAGCCTGCGCGCGCAGGAAGATGTCCGAATAGCTGATGATGGTGACGTCACGTCCTTCCTTGACCAACTTGGCTTTACCCAGCGGGATCGGTTGGACATCGACTGGCGCCTCAAACGTGTTGCCTAAAGCGCGCACGCATTCGATGAAGATGCATGGGTCAGGATCGGCGATGCACGACAGCATCAGGCCCTTGGCATCCTCTGCATTCGATGGCGCCACGACCTTGAGACCTGGTGTGTGGGCGAACCAGGCTTCCAGATAATCCGAGTGCTGCCCGCCAGACTGGATCCCCGCCCCCGTGAGCATGCGGATCACAATCGGCACGCCAGTCTGGCCACCAGACATGAAGCGCAACTTGGCGGCGTGGTTCACGATCATGTCCATCGCGACCGTCGTGAAGTTCATCAGCATGATTTCGGCCACCGGCCGATACCCCAGCATCGCGGCGCCGATCGCGGCGCCGATAATGGCCTGCTCCGAAATAGGGGTGGATTTGACGCGATCATCGCCGAATCGGGTTGACAGGCCGCGCGTCACACCGACAACGCCGCCGCCCTCGCGATCAGCCACATCCTCGCCGAGGACGAGGACCTTGGGATCGGCTTCCATCGCCTGCGCAATTGCTTCGTTGATCGCGGCGATGATGTTGGTCTTTTTTGTCTGGCTGGTCATCTCAGGCTCCCCCTTCGGCATACACGTCTCGCAACAGTTCTTCCGGCGGCGGCACTTCGCTGGAAAGGGCGAATTTGATCGCTTCCTCGATATCATCGGCGATCTTCGCCTCCATCGCGGCGAGCTGCTCCGCCGTCGCGATCCCGTCGGCGATCAGCTTCGCGCGGAACGCGGGAACGGGATCGCGGCTGATTGCCGCAGCCTTCTCTTCCTTGCTCATGTAGCTGTCGTCGTCGCCGAAGACGTGGCCAAAGAAGCGGAAGGTCATCGCCTCGATCAATGTCGGCCCCGCGCCATCGCGCGCGCGCGCGATCGCCTCCCGCGCCGCGGCGTACATCGCGAACGGATCATTACCATCGACGGTGACGCCAGGCATGCCGTAGGCCACGGCGCGTTTGGAGATTTGATCGACGGAGGTGCAGTTCTCGTAACGGGTATGTTCGGCGAAGCGGTTGTTCTGGCAGACGAACACTACCGGAAGTTTCCACAACGATGCCAAGTTGAGGCTTTCGTGAAACGCGCCGATATTCGTCGCGCCATCCCCGAAATACGCGACCGTGATGCGGCGACTGCCGTCAAGCTTCTGGGCCCAGGCAAGCCCGTTGGCGATCGGCATCGACGAGCCGACGACCCCCGTCGTCAGCATCGCGCCGGAACTCGGATGGGTGATGTGCATCGGGCCACCTTTGCCCTTACAGGTGCCGGTGATGCGCCCCGCAATTTCCGCCCATAGCGCCTTCAGCGGCACCCCCTTGGCGAGCATGTCGTGAATACCGCGATAGATCGTGCAGATCGTGTCGTCGTCGTTGAGATTGACCGAGACTGCACAGGGGATCACCTCCTGACCGCGCGGCGAATAGTAGGGCATCAGCAAACGCCCGGAGCGAATCACCTTGCGCGACGCCTCGTCGTTTTGCTTGATCAGCGTCATCCGGCGATACATCTCGACCTGTGTCGCCGCGTCGGGTGTCGTTTGGTTGGTCTGCGTAAAGTCTGCTGCACTGCTCATTGCCATTTTCTCCTGGTTCACTGTGGTACTGGGCTCGCTCACGCGCCCCTGTAGCGAGCTGGCAAATCCGAGAGGCGGGCGATTGCTTTGCGGTACTCGCGGCCAAATCGCCGTACGAGCTCCGCCGCCGACACGATCTCCCGAATCGTGCTGATACCCTGACCGCATCCCCAGATGTCCTTCCAAGGCTTCGGAGAGCGGCCATCAGGGTTGAAGCTCATCGAGGATGGATCCGCGCTGGGCAGGTTATCCGGGTCCATGCCCGCAGCTACGATGCTGGGTTTGAGATAGTTTCCAGACACGCCGGTGAACAGGCTGGAATAGACGATATCCTTCGACGAGCACTCGGTGATCATCTTTTTATACCGCGGGTCCGCTACAGCCTCCTCGGTAGCGATGAACGGGGAGCCGATGTACCCGAGATCGGCTCCCATCGCCTGCGCCGCCGCAATGTTTGCGCCGGATGCGATGGCTCCCGAAAGCGCGAGCGGACCGTCAAACCATTCCCGGATTTCCTGGACCAGCGCGAACGGTGAGGTCGTGCCGGCGTGACCGCCGGCACCGTTCGCCACCGCGATGAGGCCGTCGGCTCCCTTGGAGATCGCCTTGTGCGCGAACTCATTGTTGATGACGTCGTGCAGAACGAGGCCGCCGTAGGAGTGGATCGCCTCGTTGACTTTCTCAACCGCGCCGAGCGACGTGATGATGATCGGCACCTTATATTTGACGCACAGCGCGAGATCCTCGTCGAGTCGCGTGTTCGATCGGTGGACGATCAGGTTGACGGCGTACGGCGCGTCTTTCTCCGTCAATTCCGCACTCAATCGCTGCAACCATTCCTCCAGCTTCCCCGACGGCCGGGCGTTCAGCGAGGGGAATGCGCCAATCATGCCGGCACGGCAGGTGGCGATCACGAGATCGGGCTGGGAAATGATGAAGAGCGGCGAGGCAATCGCGGGAACGGACAGCCGGGCTTCGATCTGAGATGGGATGGACATTAAGTGTCTACTTGGGTTGGGCGCGCGAGGGCGTGCGCCACGTTGTTAAAGTGGGCAATCCTTCGGAAATACGGGTTTGCGGCGCTCACGGAACGAAGCAAGCCCTTCCGTTGCTTCGGGCCCGGTGAAGCCGAGGAATTCGAGCGCCAGCGAGGCGTCGAAGGTCGGCCCCATCTGGCGGAGCCAATTGTTCAGCGAATATTTCGTCCAACGGATTGCGCTCTGCGCACCGTTCGCCAGACGCTCGGCCAGCGCAAGCGCCGTGGCGTCCAGCTCTTCGTCCTCGACGGCCTTGGAAATGAGGCCGATGCGCTCTGCCTCCTCGCCCGAGAGGGGATCACACAACAGGAGGTAGTATTTCGCACGCGCAAGACCGCACAGCAGAGGCCAGACCATGGCGGCGTGGTCGCCGGCAGCAACGCCGAGCCGGGTGTGACCGTCGATGATGCGAGCGGTCTTGCTGGCGATCGAGATATCCGCCAGCAGGCCACACACGAGGCCGGCGCCCACCGCAGGCCCGCGCATCGCGCTGATCACCGGCTTGGAACAATTGATAATGTTGTAGACGATATCCTTCGCTTCCTTCCAGATCTGCGCGCGGATCTGGAAGTCGGACTTGATCGCTTCGATCATGTCGAAATCGCCGCCCGCCGAGAACGCCTTGCCGTCGCCGGTCAGAATCGCCACGGCCACGTTTGGGTCCGCGTCGATGTCCCGCCAAATGGCGCCCAGTTCTCCGTGCATCTGAATGTCTGCCGAATTCAGACTGTCCGGATTGTGCATGACAATGCGCAGCACACCCGTGGCCGGCGTTTCAAAGCGAAGGCGCTTGTACTTGCTGTAACGTTCCAACATCGTTTCTATCCTTCGTTAATGCTCGGCGTGAGCCGCGCAAGCTATTGCATTTTGAATATTTACTGAAACTCGAGGCTCAATCGCCCTGAAAGCAAGCCCTGAGCGATGGCGCGATATTGAATCTCCGTCGCTCCTTCGGCTATCTGGTTGAGGCGCGACATGAACCAGGCGTCGATGAGCTTGGTCTCGTTGGCGATGCCCATTCCACCGTGGATCTGCATGCATGCGCTGAAGACCTCGTGGCAGCTCTTGGTCACAAACGCCTTGACCATGGATACCTCGTCGCGGACATCGTGTCCCTGGTCGACTTTCCCCGCGGCGTCGAGCGCCATGCATCGGCCTGCGTACATCTTCATCGCGTTTTCGGCCAAGTAGGTCTGCACGGCCTGATGTTCACCGATAGGTTTGCCGAAGGTTTTGCGGATCTTGGCGTAATCGATGGTCTTTTCCATGGCCCATCGGGCGAAGCCGAGGTTGCGAGCGGCGTTGGAGAGGCGACCGTGGCGGACGCCGAGCATGGCGAGCGCGAAGCCCTTGTCGAGTTCGCCGACGCGGTAGCTGTCGGGGACGCGGACATTGTCGAAGGCGAGGATGCCTTCGTCGCCGCCGATCTGCCCGAAAATCTTGATGATGCCGGCAAGGCTGTAGCCGGGTGTGCTGGTAGGGACGTAGAAGCAGGTGACGCCGCCCTTGCGCTGGGCAAATAGCTCCTTATTGGTAACTGCGTAGACCATGATGAAGTCGGCCGTCGGCGACCACGAGGTCCATTGCTTGGTGCCGTTGATGATCCAGTCATCGCCGTCGCGCACGGCGGTGGTTCGCATCATCCAGCTGTCGGAGCCGGCATCGGGTTCGGTGAGGCCGAATGCGCCCTGGAGCTTGCCGCTGGAGAGGTCGGGCAGGACCTGGGCCTGGAGTTCGGGTGAGGCACGTTCCCAGACTTCGTGCGGTCCACTCGTGAAATGTGAAAGGACGAAGTACGGCAGCAGTGTGTATGGCGGCCCATAGCGGTGGTGGAGCTTCTCGAAGGCGAGGAACCACAGCCGCACGCCCAATCCCGCGCCACCGAGCGTCTCAGGACAGAACATCGTGTAGTAGCCAGCGCTCGCCGCGGCTTCGCGCACTGCGCGGCGGGCTTCGGTGATCCGAGGGGATTCCTTGCCCTTCTCGTCCCAATAGAGCCGTTGATTTTCAAACAACTTATCGACCGAACGTTGGATCGGCATGATCTCCTTCTCGACGAACGTCATGAGTCCATTGAGGATCTCTGTCTCTTCGGGCGTCATTGAGAGGGTTGGAAACTGCATCGGGCTGGCCTTGTCTGCGATATTTGCGATTTGCGTCTGCGCACCCAGAGTCACTGGCTGCGGCGGGTTCCTTCTTTAGAAGCGAAGTATTCTCGTTTTAGTTGTTCTATGACGTCGCGCACAGGGCGGACATCGTGGATGGCGCCGACCCCTTGGCCCGCGGTCCAGATATCGCGCCAAGCCTTGGCTTCGTGATTGAACTCCTCGCCGAGGTCGATGTGGTCTTTGGAGGGCAGTTTGTCGGGGTCCATGCCATTGTCGATGATGCTTTGCCTCAGCATGTTGGCCGGGATGCCGGAAAAGGCAGGTGTATAGACCAAATCGGTGGGCCCGGAATCCACCAGCATCTGCTTGTATGCGTCGCTGGCCATGCTTTCCGTGGTGGCGATGAACTTGGTTCCTATGTAAGCAAAATCAGCGCCAAGGGCTTGGGCGGCGTGGATCGAGCGTCCGTCCGAGACGCAGCCGGCGAGCAGTAGGGCGCCGTCGTAGAATTCCCTCACCTGTGGCACGAAGGCGAAAGGATTGATGAGGCCGGCATGTCCGCCCGCGCCTCCGCACACCAGGATAATGCCGTCGACGCCGGCGGCGATGGCCTTCTTCGCCCATTGGGGAGTGGTCACGTCATGAAAGACAAGTCCGCCGTAACCATGTACCGTCTTGACGATTTCGCTCGGGTTGCCGACGCTGGTGATCACGATCGGCACCTGATGCTTCTCGACCAGGCCCATATCCTCGTCCAGCCGCTTGTTTGTCTTGTGCGCGATGATGTTCACGCCGAATGGCGCTGACGGGGCTTTGGGATGCTCGGCATCGTAGCTGGCCAGCGCAGTCTTGATCTGGATCAGCCAGCTTTCGAACGCCTCGGCGGTGCGCAAGTTGAGCGAGGGAAAGGTGCCCACCACTCCCTCCTTGCAGCAGTTTATGACCAGGTCGGGCCCGGAGACTAGGAACAGCGGAGCCGCGATGACTGGAAGCCGGAGACGGTTGGCTAGTTTGCTTGCAACACTCATTAACATTTTTCCTTCGGCGCGATCGGAGGTGCCCGTGTAATCATGGCGACGTATTCGCCACTCGCACAGATAAGCCTCTTGCGGATCTATCGAATGATAGGTAGATTTAAGGGGCAGTGCAAGACCGAGGTTGGAACATTTCCTGTGATGATCGAGCAACCCTTTGTTGTTGAAGAATACCGTGAACTGCGCGAACAGGTGCGGCGGTTCGTGCGCGCCGAGATCACGCCTTATGGTGATGCCTGGGAGAAGGCCGGCCGAGTCCCGCGCGAGCTGCTGCTCAAGATGGGCGAGCTGGGTTTTCTGGGCCTTCGCGCGCCGGAGCGCCATGGCGGCAGCGGGCTGAGCGTACTGGGCTGGGTGGTTCTGGCTGAAGAGCTTGGCCGCTCGACCTATGGCGGAGTGACCGTGGTAACGATGGTGCATTCGGCGATGGCCATGCCGCATCTCTACCACGCGGGCTCGGAGGCGCAAATGGCCCGCTGGCTGCCCGACCTCATCGCCGGCCGCAAAACGTGCTGCATTGCGGTGTCCGAACCTGACGCGGGATCGGACGTGAGCGCGATCCGGACGGTGGCGCGGCGCGACGGCGACGACTGGGTGCTGAACGGCGCCAAGATGTACATCAGCAACGCGGTCTTCGGCGATGTGTTCTTTGTGGCCGCGCGCACCAATCCGGCTGAGAAGGGCGCGCGCGGGATCAGCATGTTCGTCGTCGAGAAGGGCGATCCGGGCTTCTCAGTGGGCCGGAGGCTGGAGAAGTTCGGCGACTGGTGCGCCGACACCGCCGAGATCATCCTCCAGGACGTGCGGCTGCCGGCTGACCGGTTACTGGGCGAGGAAGGGCGCGGTTTCTACGCCG